>Ga0181520_10004520_pt1 | contig 23183 bp, 19 predicted proteins | sample PEATcosm2014_Bin_29_FD_132451 | JGI IMG/M metagenome (GOLD analysis project Ga0181520, IMG submission 132451) | Peatland microbial communities from MTU Mesocosm Facility, Houghton, MI, USA - PEATcosm2014_Bin02_30_metaG | ecosystem: Environmental > Terrestrial > Soil > Wetlands > Peat | place...
ATCATCCGAGTGCACGAGTTCCTCCGCGTGCTCGCCACCGCCATCGCAAAGCGCGGCATTGCGAACCCGCTCACCGACAACGCGCTTCTCGGAGCTGTCGCCCCAGACCTCGAGGTCGACTCGAAACTGTCGCTGAGCGACATGGTCGATCTGTTGCGGGCGTTCCGTTCGACCGACATCGCCAAGGTTCCTGAGCTGACCATGCCGAACATAGAGAATTTCGCCGACTACATGTACGAGGGCTACGACTACGGTTCGGTGGTGCTGCCCACCTACCCGCAGGACCAGCAGGCAATCGACAGCTTCCTCGGGCTCAAGACTCCACCGGGCTCGACGGTCGCGCCCGGCTCGTTCACGATCTCTGTGATGAACGCCACGGGAATAGCCGGTCAGGCCACGACGACCGCCGATCAGCTCTCGTCGCTCGGGTTCCACGTCGTGGGCACCGGCAGCGCAACCTCGGTCGGGCCGATCTCGGAAACGGTCGTGTACTACGCGCCGGGACACTTGCTCGACGCCGAGCGGGTCGTCGAGGAACTCAACGGCGTCGTGGCGATGGCCGACGGGCCGACCGATGCAGGAGCTGATGTCACGGTGGTCACGGGCTCGAACTTCTCCGTGCTCTCGAACCACGCTCCTGCCCAGGACACGACGGCAACGGTGGCGCAGCCGCCAACAACCGCGATGCCGGTGACGTCTGCAACCACCGTGGAGCTCATGGCAGCCATGTTGGAACTGACGTCGGCGAGCACCCTTGGACCACCGAGCCCAGCGGTGCAGCCTCTTCCTTCCTACGACCCGAGGGCTTGTCCCTCCAATTGAGGGTGCTGTGAGGTGTTTTGGGACAAGGCTTCCCGAACAACGACGCGTCAAGCGCGCAGAGACAGGGCGCACCGTGGAGGGGAAACGCGAGTTTCGACCGCCTCACACACCCGCGGCGAGTAGCGCGACCGTCGCAGAGCTCACCGCTGACCTGGATGGTCGGCGCACGTGGGCGTTGCCGCGGTCTTTGTGGAGCGTGTGATCCTCCACGCGGGCAGTTGTTGTCACCGGCGCTCACCCGGACTCGATCCGGTCAACCGTAAAGTGCAACGGTGGCGGTTCGTTCAGGGAGCATGCGAAGCGCGGTGGACTCCACGTGGCATCTGCTCGTCGGAAGACCGCTCCGCAGCAACGAAGTAGCAAAGGAGCAGATCACACAGGTCGAAGGCCTTTCAGCGCTTTCCCTGGACGCGCTCACTTCGGTCGCTTATGGTCCGGAAGCAATCATCGTCGTGCTGGCTGTCGCTGGAGCTGGCGCGCTGCACATCGTGCTGCCGATCACCATCGTGATCATCGTTTTGCTTGCGGTCCTCGTCTTCTCCTACAGGCAAGTGATCGACGCCTATCCCGGGGGAGGCGGGGCCTACGCCGTCTCACGCGCGAACCTCGGGGTACCTGCGAGCCTCATTGCCGGAGCGTCGCTGATCGTCGACTACACGCTCACGGTAGCCGTGTCGATCGCGGCCGGTGTCGGCGCGCTGACCTCCGCCTTCCCATCCCTGTCAGCTGCCACAGTACCCATCTGCCTGGGAATCCTCGCCGTCGTCACGCTGCTGAACCTACGTGGCTTAGGGGAGGCTGCCAGGGCGTTTCTCCTTCCGACGATGATCTTCATCGTCGGCCTGCTAGCGATCATTGCCATCGGTTTGGTCCATCCGCTTGCGCTTCACGCCCGCCAACCCGGGCGGTCACTGCTCACCACACACGGGCTCGAGGCGGTGAGCGTGCTCCTTGTGCTGAAGGCCTTTTCTGCCGGCTGCAGTGCCTTGACCGGTGTTGAGGCGATCGCGAACGGCGTGCCACTGTTCAAAGAACCGCGGGTGGTCCGCGCCAAGCGGACTGAACTGCTGTTGGGGCTGATCCTCGGCACAATGCTGCTCGGCCTCGCGGTGCTCGCGAGCCGCTGGCACATCGGACCGCGTTCGGGTCAAACAGCGCTGAGCCAGATCATGGCCGACGCGGTCGGGCGGCACTGGGCGTACTACTTGGTTTCACTCACGATCACCCTCGTGCTATCGCTGGCGGCAAACACCTCTTTTGGCGGACTGCCTGTTCTTGCGAGCCTGTTGTCACGGGACAACTATCTCCCGCACCTCTTTGCGCTTCGCGACGACCGGCAAGTCCTCGCTAATGGAATCTGGGCGCTCGCCGTTCTTTCCGGCGCTCTTTTGATAGCCGTTGGCGGCGACACAAACAGCCTGATCCCACTGTTCGCGATTGGCGTGTTCACCGGATTCACTCTCGCCCAGAGTGGGCTTGTCGTTCACTGGTGGAAGAACAAGCCTGCAAACTGGCGCCGGCGTGCCGCTATCAACGGGCTGGGCGCGACGATGACAGCGATCGCGACAGTCGTGTTCCTGTTCTCGAAGTTCCTCGAGGGTGCATGGGTGGTAGTCGTGGCCGTTCCGACCTTCGTCCTAGTTTTCGTGCGGATTCACGCCTACTATCGGCGTGCCGCCCGCGATCTCGGTATCGGCTTTCCACAGGAGAAGCCGGAGGCGCGGCCTTCCCTCGTGATAGTGCCGGTGACCGCTTTGTCGCGCCTGACTGTGCACGCGATCTCAGAGGCTCTCTCGCTCAGCACCGAGGTGATGGCCGTGACTGTCGTGCTTGACGACGGAAGCGAGGCTGAAGCGCGCGCCCGGGTGCTCGAGCAGGACTGGGCCAGGTGGAACTCGGGAGTCCCGTTGCGGGTACTGCATACCGACTATGCATCCATAGTGGCGCCGATCGTCGCGTTCATCGACGAACAGCGGGCTCGCGACGACAGGCAGGTCGTCGTGCTCATCCCGGTGGTCATCCCGGACCGCGTGCGCTATCGCTTGCTCCACAATCAGATCGACCTCGTGCTCTCCTCGGCACTGAGGACGCGCCCTGACGTCGTCGTCGCACGGGTCCAGTTGCCGCTGGGGGAGTCAGCGAGTGAGCCTGGAATGGCCGAACAGGTCCCGACAGGGGCCGGAGTGACCGAGGTCTCGACACGACCTGATGACTGAACTGGTTCTCTCCCGACCGACGGCAGTAGCAACATCGGGGCGGCTTCACTCGAGCCCCGCTTCCTTGAGACTGCAATGTGGGATAACTAGCCCAGCTGTGTGTCGTGCGCGCAAGTTAAGGGTCGCAGGTTCGACCTTGTCTCAAGTGAGCAACCCGAACAAGCAGCGCCGTTGTCGCCGAGCGTCAGGCACCGAAGGTGAACCCCTTGTCGCGGATAAGGAAGATGGCGGTTTCGCAAGCGTCCGTGTCGTAGCGGATACCGCGGCCGTCTTGAAGTTCGGTTATGGCAGCTTCAATCGGCAGCGCAGCCCGATAGGGCCGGTGGCTGATCATTGCCTCGACAACGTCGGCAACGGCTAGGACGCGCGCCTCGGGCAGGATGTCCCCATCACACAGGCCTGCCGGGTAACCCGAGCCGTCGAGGCGCTCGTGGTGTTGATGGATGATCTCTGCCACGTCTCGCTCAAAGCCGATGGAGCCAACGATTTCGGCGCCGGCAGCGGCATGGTGATGGATGAGTTCCATCTCGGTAGCGCTGAGGCGTCCAGGTTTGGCGAGAATCTCGGCCGGTAGGACGATCTTGCCGATGTCGTGCAACACGGCGGCGATGCGCAGGGACTCAAGGCGCGCCTCAGTCCAACCGAGTTCGAGACCGATCGCGCAGGCGAGTTCGGCGACCCGTCGCTGATGTCCGGCGGTGTACGGGTCGCGTAGCTCGGTGGTTGCACCGAGTGCGGCGACAGCTCCTTCAAGTGTGAGCGCGAGCTTCTCGGCACTAGCGGCCAGCTCACGTTCCGCGCGTCGCATCTCGGTAACGTCGAAGTCGATGGCGACAATCCCCGCCGGCTGTCCGGACACGTCGGAGAAGACCGCTTTGTGAGTCTGCACCTCGCGGCGAGTGCCTGCCGGCCCGACAGACCCAACGAGGTCTTCGATGGGACGCATGGGATGCGCGAGCAGCTCGCGATTGTCGGCGTCGAAGCGTTTGGCCAGTCGAGCCGGGTGGAGGTCGAAAACAGTCCTGCCGATGATCTCATCCTTGGAGCGACCGAGAGAGATCGCGAACGCCTCGTTACAGCCCACGTAGCGCAGGGAGGCGTCCTTGTAGTGGACAGGAACAGGGATCGACTCAAGGAGTTGCTCGAGGAAGTGCGAGCGCTCTTCGGCAGTCGTCTCGGCCGCTTTCTGGTCTGTGATGTCCTGGCAGGTGCCGACGACGCGCCGGGCCCGGCCGTCACTGTCGTGGAAGGCCTCCGTGCGCTTGCGCACGAATCTGACCTGGCCGTCTGGGCGAACAATGCGATGCTCTACCTGAGCGATTCCCGAGACGAGGGCTTCGTTGATCGCTTGCTCGACCAAAGGCCGATCCTCAGGATGGACCAGGTCGAAGAACGCTTCGACGGTGCCCTTCCACTGTGCGGGGGTGGTGCCGTGAATGGCGAACACCTCGTCGGCCATGAACTCGAAACGCCCGCTGTCTAGGTCCCATTCCCAGTGGCCGACGTGAGCAAGACGTTCCGTCTCTCGAAAGAGGGCCTCGTTGTGCGCCAGCCGGGCGCCGTCGCGCAGTCGACCGATGCCGTACGCCAGGTCGGCCGCCAGGTCGAGCAGCACGGCGACTTCCTCTGGGCCGAAACTGCCCGGCTCTCCGGCGTAGATCATGAGCGCCCCGATCGCCACGTCGTCGACGACCAGCGGCAACGCGCACGACGAGCGGAAGCCGCACGCGTCGGCTGCGGCCCGCCAGGGCGCGAACCTTTTCGAGCGGTGCATGTCCTTCAGAACCTGAACGTTGCGGGTTCGGACAGCTGTGCCTGTCGGGCCACTTCCCGAGTCGCCAGTTCTCCAACTGAAACTGGCACCGTTCAGGTAGTCGGTGCGTCCTGCCGACGCCACCGGCCGCACCGTACGCGCCTCATCGTGTTCGGCGTAGCCGACCCATGCCATGAGGTACCCACCCGAGGCGACGATGGTCTGACACATGTCTGCTAGCAGCGACGTCTCAGCCGTGGCGTGCACAAGGACCTGGTTGCCGAGGCCCAAGGTCCGAAGCGCGCGAGACAGACTTGTCCGTTCGGTGACATCGTGGGCGTTCACCACGATTCCCCTGATGGCCGGATCCTCCAAGCGGTTGGTCGCGGTCGCCTCAAGTACCCTCCACGCGCCGGAGGCCGTCCTGAATCGGAACACCGCCGGCAGGGCCGTCCCGGCTCGGCGGGTTGCCGCCAAGAACCTCTCCGTGACCGCTTCTAGGTCGTCAGGGTGGATCAGTTCGAACATGCTTCGCCCGCGCTGCTGATCGGGAACGAAGCCGAGCAGGCGCTCCGCGGTTTCGTTCGCGTAGATCACCCGCGCCTGATCGTCGACCACCGCGATCAGATCGCTGGAATGGGCCAGCAACGCGCCAAGCCACCGCTCGTTCATGTCCAGCGGCTCAGTCGAGCCGGCCTGCGCAGCCCTGCGGGACGCGGCGGCGGTCAAAGGGCCGGTTTCTCCGGCCGGAGTCCCGGCAGGCGGTCGAGCTCGTCCGGCTTGTGTCCCGGGCACTCCGGTGGCGCGAGAGGGCGACAGATCGAGCTCGCGCAGATTTCCCGAGTTGGTCGCCTTAGGCACTGCCGTTTCATCGGCACATTTGCCTTTCGTGATTAGGACTAATTCCTAGGAACGGTGTACTTGTCAGCAGACAGTGCGTTTGTCGGGTCCTGCTTGCCGATTCGGTACCGGCCAGCCACAAAAGAGGGACTTTTGGCATTAAGTTGAGGGCCGAAAGTCCCGATCTGCTCACCACGAAGGTCGCCGTCGTCGATATGCACTAGGTGCGTGTAGCCAATCGACGCATGGTTCGCTGTGCAAGAGCTTTGTGAGTTACGGCCCGCCCGTCTCTAACTATCGGGAGCGCCGCCGCGCGGTGTCGAGGCGGCCTTACCGGACGGTCGTGCTCACGCTCATGGTCGCCACCAGCGCCGTCGCGACATTCGACCTCTATCTGTTCGCGTCCTCTGGCTTTCACTGACGGCCACGTGGCTGTCCCATTCCGGGTGCCAAGCGCAGGTGGAGCCGGCTGCCGGTCACCGGGATCCAGGCGTCGGCTCCGGACCCTCTTACGGGGCTCAGCCCTGCGGCGAGGGTGGAGGTTGGCGCCGTGTTCGACACGACTGACCTTGACGACCGAGGCTCGTCCTCGATTCACCTGGTGGCGGCTGCGTCGCGCTGCCTGACCGCAACGGCTCGCCGTCCCGGCGCGGGCCTCTCACCAGGGTGCCCGTAAAGGACTCCACGAGCGCCGCCCCTACGGCCTCCAACAGACGTTCGAGAAAGCGCCAGGCGCCTTTGCTGGCGGTGGCCCTACTCTTTGCTGGAGTTCCGGTGGTACCGTCGTTCGGTCGCCGGCATCGCTGAAGGGGTTGTCATGCCTTTCACACCAGTCGCCCTGACCGGAGTCGTTGTCGACCCAACTACCGGCAGGCCGATAAAGGGTTCTACTGTCTCGCTCCTGCTGTCCCATGCGATCTCGGACGGAGCCACGATCGTCGAGCCTTCCATGATCCTGGTGCGGTGTGCCGATGCTGATGGCTGTTTCTCTGTCACCGTGCCAGCGAACGATGACGCGACCACCGCTCCCGTGGGGACGTTCTACACAGTCGCTATCAGAGCACCCAACTCTCCGAGCGATACGTTCCGGGTGATCGTGCCGAAAGCCTACGCTCCTGAAGTTCCCCTGCTGTCACTGCCCCGCCTTTCGGGAGGACTTCGTCCTGAGGCTTCCCACATCGCGGTCAGCGGCCAGAAGGACGTCGAGTCCTCCCTCAGCGTGACCACGACCAGTGCAACCGGTGGTGTCCCGGCTGCAAAGCCAAGCCGGGCCGTCGCCGGGCCAGCGAGTTCAAGCGAGAGCGGAGTTGGTAGTGACGCGGACTTAGCAGGAACACCTGGACCTCGGCACGTCGGGAGCTCCGTGGCGGCCGGGCCGCCGGTTACCGCCGGCCCGGAGGGCTCTCGGGGAGCGACTGCTCCATCGGCAACCTTTGCTGGCGGATCACCCTGTGAGGTCGTGAATGACCCTGCCGGATCGGTCGCACCGCCTCGCCCAGCCGTCTCGGAGGATTCGGAGGCCTCAGAACCACACGCAGTCATGAGTGCTGGTCGTGGTGGCGTCACCGGCTTGCTGGGCGTCGCACAAGTCGGTGGCACTTACTCCGTGTACCGGTGTTCCTCGGAAAGCTTGGTACCTGTGGACGCCACCAATCTGACCGTCTTGTTCACGGCTCCGACTTCGGGCCGAGTTCTGGTTCGGCTGAACGCATGGACGGCGGTTCCGTCAAACTATCCCTTGATATTCGGAGTGCTTGATCACGCGACAGGACAGCTCCACGGTGATCCGGGACTCGTGAATGGCGGGAGCGCGACGGGGAGCACTTATGTATCCTTCGCGGTTCTCATCACCGGATTGATTCCCAGTGCCTCCTATCATTTTGATTGGGGATATGCAGTACAGGGAACACATGGCAGCGAAACCGGAATAATCGAGATCGGGCTGAACAACGGTCCGCCTATCTGGTGTTATGGCGCCCCCGCCGTGATGGAGGTCTGGTCGGCTTAGATGTGCGACTTGCACAATCCACGTGGCCGGTTGGACAACCAGGAAAAGGTGTTGCGCCAGGCATCTCGTCGGCGAAGGGTGGTTACGATCGGGTCAGCCGCGGGTGAGGGTACAGCTCCACTGACGGAACAAAGGAACGTCGTATGACGCCGGATGTCGAGAGAGAAAAGAGGCTGGCGGCCGAAGCTGCCGCAGAACTTGTCGAGAATGGCATGACAGTTGGGCTTGGCACAGGATCAACCGTCGCCTATCTCCTGCCGGCACTTGCCAGAAGGAGCTTGTCGGCGCGGTACGTGACCACCTCACAGCCCACCGAGGCAGGCGCCCATGCTGTTGGCCTTGACGTCGAAGCCTTCGCCGGAATCGCCCACCTGGACATTGCTATCGACGGTGCTGATCAGATCGCGCCCGACGGGTGGTTGGTGAAAGGTGGCGGAGGTGCCCACACCCACGAGAAGCTCGTGGCGGTGACGGCGGACCGTTTTGTCGTCATTGCGGACTCGACCAAATTGGTCGAGCAGCTCCATTCACCGATCCCGCTTGAATTGTTGTCTTTCGGGCTCGACTCCACTTTGCGACGTGTGGCGCCCACCACGCTGCGTGAGGTCCCGAAGAGTCCCGACGGGGGAGTGATCGCGGATTTTCGAGGCGAGGTCGGAGACCCCGCCATGCTGTCAGAGCTGTTCGGGGCGACTCCCGGGATCATCGAACACGGGATATTTCCTTGCGACTTGGTTCACAGCATCCTGATCGGACGCGGCCGTGACGTGGAGATGCGGGTGGTCGTCCACCGGTCCCGAACGGCTTCTCATTGAGCTCACCTCGAGCTTCGGGTTTCCACAAGATGCCGCGCGGTCAGTTCGCCGAGCCGCGCAGGCGTACCGACAAGCACGTGACGCATCCCTCGAGCTTTTGGAACTCGCTCACGTCGACGGGCACTACCTGGTAGCCGAGAGCTTCGATGATCTCGATGCTCTTCGGGCAGTCGGCCGCGGTGAGAACCCGTCCTTCACCGAGGTCGACGACGTGGGCGCCCGACTCCTCGGGCATGCCCATGTAGTTCGGGAACAAGCCGGGATCATCGACCAAAGGCGTGTAGCCGACAATCGTGCCATCGGGCAGGGCTGTCACGGCGGACTTCAAGTGGAGGACCTTGGTGATCGGCACCGCGACGACGCGGGCGCCGAGCGGCTCGACATAGGAGCGCAACTGCCGCAAAGCTTCCTCGTTGGTACGGCTCCCGCGGCCGACATAGACCGTGCTGCCGACCTTGAGGATGTCCCCACCTTCCAAAGTCCCGGGCGCATCGATCCGGTTTACGGAGAACCCAAGGCTGCCAAGCACTGCCTCGACGGCTTCGACCTCGGGGCGCCGAGACGGGTGTGCGGGACGCGAGGCCACAGCCAGGTTGCCGTAGACGACGACCGTGTCCTCGACGAACACCCCATCGGGGCAGCGATCGATGGGAACGACCTCGACGGTTTCCCACCCGGCGGCCCGGAGCGCCTCCACGTAGGCCTCCCATTGGCGAAGGGCGAGATCGACGATGATCTGCTTCCGTTCGAGAAACGTGAGCAGGCCGTCCGCGAGCCTGGGACTCGGCTGTCTCACCAATGCCTTCCTGGTCACAGTTCCTTCATTGTTGTTCAGGAGGGCCTCTGCGCGCGGACTATGTCGAGCCAAGCGTCGCGGGCCACTGTTAGTCTCGGACTTGTTATGGCCAGAGCGGACCCCCGTGCTTTCGACGAGTCCCCCCGATCTCCAGGCGCGAGCAACTGAACGCACGCCACGCCCGTCTCGCATGCCTGTCGGTGGCGCTCGCCGGCTTCCTACCGTTGCCGGCCGACCTCGGAGGCCTGCCCCACGCGAACGGGCCGGCCGTCAGCGCGAGGCGCGCCGTAGGTCCAGGTGCGGCCGTCCGCACCGCGTCTCGGATTCCTTCCGATGAGTCGAAAAAGGGCGTGTGCGTGTGGGCCTTCCGGGGTGTGAGCACCGCCCTCAAGGAATCGGGAGCCACCTGGTACCTCACGTGGTCGACGACCCACGACGGGGTCGGCACCCCACGAGGTGTCCAGTTCGTGCCGATGGTGCGAACCGGCTCCGATGTGACAACGGCGGCCTTGGCGCAGGCAGAACGGTCTGGCGCGGTGCTGCTCACTTTCAACGAGCCCGACCTCAAGACGCAAGCGAACATGTCCGTTGCTGATGCGTTGTCGATCTGGCCGAGACTCATGGCGACGAACCTGGCCCTCGCCAGCCCAGCAGTGGCCACCGGGGCCGCCACTGCCGGGGGCTGGTTGGACCGGTTCATGAGAGGCGCCGCGCAGCGCCATTTCCGGGTCAACTTCATCGCCATCCATTGGTACGGTGCCGACTTCCAGACCGCCGCCGCCGTTGCTCAGTTGAAGTCGTATCTGGAGAGCGTGTACCACCGTTACGACCTGCCGATCTGGCTCACCGAGTACTCCCTCATCGACTTCTCTGCCCCGAGTCCCGTCTACCCAAGCGGGGCCGAGCAGGCGGCCTTCGTCACCTCCTCGGTGGAGATGCTCGACAGCCTGAACTTCGTGCAGCGCTACGCCTGGTTTGCGCTCCCGGCAACCGCCTCAGGCCCGAGCACGGGACTCTATACCCCGGGCCCCCACGCGACAGCCCCTGGACTTGCCTTCGCGCGAGCCTGATCGACCGGTCCCAAGGACGAGCCAAAAGGCCGCAGGCTCGGCCGCGGCGACCTGTGCGCAGACCCGACTGGACTGCGGGCGGAAAGGCCTGAAGGAGATGCGACCGGGAGACTCGAATTCATGCTCTTGCGGTGGACCGTCCGAGACACGCCCAGGTGTGAGACCGCCCCTTGTCGAGATCGCCAGCCCTCGAAGACGCGCGAGCTACCTTTCAGTGATGCAGGGACGGTGCTTCTGGCCACGTTCGCAATCTCGTCGCTCGACGGTGCTGCTCGTTCTCTCGCTACTGCTGGTGGTGCCCGCGGTCTTCGTAGCTCTTGGCGCCGCCTCCTCGGCCGGCACCGCCAGCACCGGAATTGTGCGCGAGGGCCCACGCCGTATCACGTTCGTCAACCACCTGGACCAGACCATCTGGGTTGCAGCGTCACCTGGGAACGCGCCCGCGCGAATGGCTGTGACGGGATGGAAGCTCCCGGCGGGCCAGCAAGTCACCGTCGTCGTCCCGAACCACTGGAACGGCCGATTCTGGGGCCGCACTGGTTGTCACTTCGATACTGCAGGCAAGGGCGCCTGCCAGACAGGCGACTGCAATAGACGGTTCCAGTGCGAGGGTTTCGGCGCTATCCCGGCCACTTTGGCCGAGTACAACCTAGATTCCTGGGACAACCTCGACTTCTACGACGTGAGCATGGTCGACGGGTCGAACCTGCCCATGTACATCAATCGGTTTGGGGGGCGGGGCAAGGACGCGATCAGTGCGGACGGCTGTGCGGCTTCCGGCTGCACCAAAGCGGTGATCTGTCCTCCCGTCCTGCAGGTCCGGGCCGGTGGGATCGTCGTCGGCTGCCTGTCGGCCTGCGCGCGATTCGGTACGGACCAGTACTGCTGCCGGGGCAAGTGGTCAAGCGCTTCCACTTGCAACCCCAAACTCTGGCCCGTCGACTACGCAGCAGTGTTCAAAAGGGCCGAGCCCTTCGCCTATTCCTACGCTTACGACGACGCTACGAGTGTGTTCACGTGTTACGGGGACTGCAACTACCAGATCACCTTCGGACTGACGCCCGTGAACGCCGGGGCGAGCGACTCTTGACGGGATGATGGCGGGTTCAGTTCCTTTGCCCGTCCAAGGTTCGGCCCTGCGCGAGCTCACCAGCGCCCGCGGTGACGCCGCCCGTCCCGGCGCAGAGCGGTCGGTTCGCCGGATCAGGATCTCCTCACCAGGACGCCCGAGTCAGCCCTTGACAGCGGCTCTCACCGTTGAGCCAGTGGCAGTGGACTCTCAGTCGGGTCGCTGTGACGACAATTCGCAGCCAAGCGGCGGTGCGTCAAGCGCGCAATGGACACGCTCGGAGCCGTCATCGTCGGCGTCGTGTCCTCGCGGCCCCGCCGGGTTGCGGATGCCGATGCCGGCGATGACGCCGCCGAGCGCGCACATCGACGCGCAGATGATCATTGCCTTGCGGAAACCGACGGAGAAGGTCGCGGGATGCATGTAACTGCGCCCGGTGACACCAGCCAACGCCGGCAGGACGGCCACAGCGAGGAGGCTGCCCACTCTCGCCACGTAGTTGTTCACTGCCGAGGCGATTCCGGCACGCTCAGCCGGGGCCGCTCCTAGAGCCGTGGTAGTCAAGGGCGCGACCGTGATCGCCAGGCCGAAGGCGAACACGAGCACAGCCGGCAGCACGTCGGCCGCGTAGGAGCGCGAGCCGGTGCTGCGAGTAAGGAGCGCAAGTCCGGCACCGACCACGACCGGTCCTGCGCCCATCTGCAGGCGAGGACCGATCTTCGCGGCCAGCCGGCCGGACCTGGCCGATAGGAGCAGCATCACTGCTGTGAGAGGCAGCAAGGACGCGCCCGCCTCGAGGGCCGTGTAGCGGTTGACCACCTGCAACTCGACGGGAAGGAGGAAGAGCGCTCCGCCTAATGCCGCATAGACGACCAAGGTCACAGCGTTGGTCACCGAGAACTGGCGGCTGGCGAAAAGTTCCAGGGGGAGCATCGGCGCAGCACAAGCGCGCTCGAGCAGGACGAATACAACTCCCGCGAAAACGCCTGCTGCCAGGGCGGTCAGCACCGAGACAGACCCGAAGCCATGCTCGGGCCCCTCGATGAGTGCGTAGGTCACTCCGGCCAAAAAGACCATGCCCGCCGCCGCGCCTCGTACGTCCACCTTCCTGCCAGTCGTTGGATCACGCGATTCGGGAACGCGGCGCACCGAGATCAGGAGAACCATCACTCCGAGGGGGATGTTTATGTAGAAGATCCAGCGCCACGAGGCCACCGCGATGAGATAGCCCCCTAGTAGCGGCCCTGCGGCCGAAGCCAGGCCGCTGAGGCCCGACCAGGCGCCGATCGCGCTGCCGCGGTCAGCCGGCGAAAACGACGCCTGCAGGATCGCGAGGCTTCCCGGGGTGAGCAACGCTCCTCCGACACCCTGCACCACCCGAGCCACGATGAGCGCGGTCGGATCGGGCGCGAGCCCGCAGACGACGGAGGAGAGTACAAACCAGACAACGCCGACGCAGAACACTCGCCTGCGCCCGTACAGGTCGCCGAGGGAACCTCCTAGCAGCAGCAAGGCCGCCAACGTCAGCGTGTAGCCGGTCACGACCCACTGGAGGGTGCCGAGTGGCGCGCTGAAATGCCGCCCGATGGTCGGAAGGGCGATACCGACGACGGTGGCATCAATGGCGGCCATGCCTGAGCCGAGCACCGTTGCCGCGATGACCCACCGCCCGGCAGCGGACTCATATCTCAGACCTCCCGAAGGCCTCACCTGGGTCAGCCTAAATTGGGTGCCGTCCCTGAGCGATCGCCGCCGGCGCTCCGGGCCAGGTCGATCGTCGAAGCGAGGGTCACGGGACCAGTCCCCCCGTGCGAAGGCTTCAGGAGCGTGTCTTGGCCGAAAGGCTCCGACGGTCGGAGAATGTTCGAACCCCAAAGGAGCTGATGTCGACATGACGACCGAGATGCAGCCCGCGCCTTTGGGCGATCCCGGAGCGAGCTCGCTGACCCCGTTGTGGTCACAGAGAGGATCACACCTTCGCTGGCTCGAGGACCAAGCCGACAGGCTGTTCCGCTTCTACGAGCAGGCCTGCGTCGATCCCAAAGGCGGCTACTTCGCCATGGACGGTGACGGGCGGCCACAAGCTGACAGAGTTCGGGACTTGGTCGGGACCGGTCGCATGGTCTTCTGCTTCTCTCTCGGATCTCTGCTCGGCCGTCCGGGTGCCGCTGTGATCGCCGACCACGGCATTCGGTTTCTCACAGACCGGCTGCACGACGATGTTCACGGTGGCTACGTATGGACGTGGCAGGACGGCGAGGCACGTGACGATCACAAGATGGCCTACGGACACGCCTTCGTCCTTTTGGCCGGCGCCACCGCCACGGCCGCGGGCCGTCCGGGCGCAAACGAGCTCATGGCCGACGCCGCCACCGTGTTGCACGAGCATTTCTGGTCTGAGGCCCACGGTCTCCACGTCGACGAGTACAACGCCGACTGGTCGGTGCTCGACCCCTATCGGGGACAGAACAGCAACATGCACCTGGTCGAGGCCCTCTCGACAGCTGCTGCAGTGACGGGTGACCTCTCCTATGCCAACAAGGCGGCGAGAATCGCCGATTTCATAGTGAACAAAGTGGCGAGAAGCCGATCGTGGAGGATCCACGAACACTTCGACGAGCGCTGGCAGGTCGACAGCGAATACAACCTGAACGATCCGGACCACATGTACCGCCCGTATGGGACCGTTCCAGGCCATTCCTGCGAGTGGGCGCGCCTGCTCCTCCAGCTTCACTTTCTGAAGCCCGAGGGGACGGACTGGATGCTCGACGCCGCGGCGGAGCTGGTCGATCGAGCTCTTGCCGATGCCTTCGATCGTGACGGCGAGCCAGGCATGATCTTCAGCGTTGACGCCGACGGTGTGCCGAGGAATCGTGACCGCTACTGGTGGTGCCACGCCGAAGCGATCGGTGCGCTCACCCTGCTCGGCCGTCACTTCGGGCCGGAGCGGTACGAGGAGAAGTACCGCCGGGTTTGGGACTTCATCCAGCTGCGCCTTATCGACGGCACGCGCGGGGGTTGGCATCACGCACTCGACGCTGCGGGCACGCCTCACACGAGCGTGTGGAAGGGCAAGCCCGACCTCTATCACTCCCTGCAGGCCTGTCTCATGCCGCTGTACGCGAAGGACGGGACCAATCTCGTCTTGTCAGTGAAGAAGAGGTCGTGAAAAAGTTCGCCCTCGCGAGCCTCACGAAGCCACTGTCACCGTCGGGAGGGTAGGTACGGTGATCGGCGACACAGTGATCGGTGGCGGGGTGGGAAGGACCCTCGAGTAGACGATTGTGACTGCCTCGCCCGCGTACACCCGCGTACCTGTCAGTGTGCCCGACACGTCCGTGTAGGTTCCTGTGCCGCCGGTGACGGTTCCGGTCCAGGTTCGCGTGATGACGTCAATTGTGAAGCGAGCGTCGATTATCCCGTTGGCGTCGGCGAAAGCTGCGTAACAGGTGGTCCCGGTCGTGTCTGAGATGCAGGAGGCAACCTCCTGGCCGACCGCAGACCCCGAGGCAACCTCGACGTCGGACTCGTAGTAGGCACCTGTCGCGGTCGGGGTGGACATCGAGGTCTTCACCGCGACGAAGTGCAGCACGAACGAAGCGCCTATAGGGGTCGCCGTGGCGGTACCGAGCCCGAAGACGCCGACCGCTCCGGCGGCTGCCAGCGCCGCTCCCACGACGGCGAACCGCTTGGTCCTGAGCAACATGGTTCCTCCCTCTCCCGAACCGGCCGGTTGTCAACTGACACCTGCACCCTCATGAAGCGGAAGTCGCAGTGCATCGCGTATCGCGATGACTTAGGGCACCGACGTACCGGCTCCTCTCGATCCGAGGTGCCCACCCGATGCCTTGCGCGGGCCCTTTTAGCGGTGACCGAGCGACTTGAGCAGTCATGGGCTGCGCCTTGGCCGTTCACTGCCTCTGACGCCCCTTCAGTTTCGGAGAATCGCGGCGGGCCCCGGGGCCGCGATTTCGTGCCCGCGGCCACAAAGTACTCGTCGCGAATGAGTCAGCGTGCCCGAAGCCTCGCGAGCCTCCGGTCCGTATCATCTTGGCGTGGCCGCCGTGCTGCGGGCCAACCTGCTGGGCCCGTTCTCGATCACCCTCGGGGACCTGAGCGCGGGCCCATGGCCGCGGCCGAGCGCCAAGCGCCTCTGCGAACTGCTGCTCGTGAGTCCCGGGCGGCGTATCGGCAGGGAGGCGGCGTACGAGGTCCTGTTCCCGAATCTCGCTCCGGAACGGGCCGCGAACGCCTTGTCCAAGGCTCTCTCGATGGCGAGGTCGGCCCTCAGTGCTCTTGGCGAGCCCGCGCGCGAGCTGATACAGGCTGATCGAGGACATCTCTGGATTGACCCGAAATGCGGCCTTGAAGTTGACCTGGACCTCGTAGAGGATCTCTTGCGCACGGGCCTCGACACCGAACCCGGCACCTTGCGCGACGATCTGTTGGGCCGGGCACTCGGATTCTCGGGCATCCTTCTTGAGGACGAGCCGTACGAGGACTGGGCGATACGGCCTCGAGAGCGTTTGGAGTGGGCACGCCAGGAGGCCCGCCTCGCCCTCGCGCGCGACCGGGCGAAGGGCCTGGGGCGCTCGAAGCTTGAAGTGGTTGTCTCGTCCTGGGAGTCATGCCTGTCAGGCGACCCGACCTGCGAGGAGGCCGCGGCGGCGCTGATGCAGCTTTATTCGGCCCAACAGCGTTGGTCACTCGTCACCGATACCTACGAACGCTGCCGGCGCGCTCTGGAGGAGTTGGGACTGGCGATGTCGCCTGCGCTCGAGGAGATCCACCTCGGTGCCCTGCGGGCAAGTTCGCCGCCTCCCACGCGTGCTTCTGTGACCGAGGCGCCTCGGGGCTCTCCGGCGCGTGAGGAGCGCAAGCTCGTCAGCGTGCTCTTCGCCGAGCTTGCGAGCCCTCCCGGACTCGCGAGGCTCGACCCCGAGGACCTCCGGGAGGTGATCAGCAATGCTCTCGTGGAGACGATCTCCCAGGTCGAGTTGCTCGGTGGGACGGTGACATCTGTATCGGGCAGCGGCTTGGCGGCAATCTTCGGCGCGCCCGAGGCTCACGAGGACGACCCGGAACGAGCCATTCGGGCCGGGTACCGCATCGTCTCGGCTGTCGGGAGCTCGGCTGAGGGGCTTACGGTCCGTTTAGGAGTCGAGTCCGGTCCTGCCGTGGTCGGGCCTATCGGCGGCGGGGGGCGGGTCGAGTACGGGGCGGTCGGCGATGTGGTGGCGATCGCTGCCGCGTTGCAGTCGGTGGCCCGGGCGGGCTCGGTACTCGTGGGGCCGGCGACGCACGCTTCTACGAAGGACCGCTTCGAGTGGGGACCGGGCGAGGAGGTCGCAAGACCGGGCGAGTCGCAAGCGCTTGTGGGCCACTATCTGCAAAGACCAAGGCCACAGGTCCTCGGCCACCTTGCCGGGCGTCGCGTCGCGGGACAGGCGGCCCTCATCGGGCGCGACGGCGAGCTATCGATGCTCTCGGACTCATTGCACGAGGCGCTATCGGGCAGAGGCGGGATCGTCATAGTCGTGGGCGAGCCCGGCCTCGGCAAGACGCGCCTTATCTCGGAGTGCCGCAAACGTTTCATGGCCTGGGTCGGGGCAGGATCGGGACGTCTGCCGCTGTGGCTCGAGGGGCGGGGTGCCTCCTACGCCTCGTCGACCCCCTACGGGCTGTACCAGCAGCTCTTGTCGGCATGGATAGGGGTGGCACCCGAGGAGGGAGAAGAGATTCGCCGCCCCGCCCTCGAGCAGGCGATGAGGGCGCTGTTTGGTTCCGAGGAGGCCCCAGTGGGCCCGCTCGCCCGGATGATGGGTCTCGGAGCGGGTGACGACACGGCACGTCTTGCCCGTCTCGACCCCGAAGAGCTGCAGCGGGCGACCTTTTCCTCGCTGCGGGCCCTCGTCTCGCGCCTTACCGCCTACGGCCCGACCGTGCTCGTGCTCGAGGACCTCCACTGGGCCGACCCCACTTCGATCCGGCTCACAGAAGAGGTTGCCGCGCTCGTGGGTGACGGGCCGTTGCTTGTGCTGCTCACCCACCGCCCCGAACCCGATCCCGGTGTGACCGCACTCGAGGAGGCTCTCGCGAACGACCGTACCCTCAGCTTGCGCCGGGTCGAGCTTGCCCCCCTTTCCGAGGCCGACGAGAAGGACCTAGCCCGGTCCTTTCTCGGCGAGGGTGCCCCCGAGGACGTCGTCGAGGCAGTGCGCAAGGGCGTAGAGGGAAACCCCCTGTTCTTGGAGGAGCGGCTCTCCTCTCTCGTCGAGACGGGCGCGGTGTTCCGGGCGGAACACCTGTGGCGGCTGGACCCGAGCGTTCGAGGGGAGGAGGTTCCAGAAGCACTGGAACGGCTGATCCGCTCCCGGGTGGACCGCCTGGGACCAGAGGCCCACGATGTCGTCGTCGCCGCATCGGTACTGGGAGTCGAGTTCGGCCTCTCGGCTCTGAGGGCGGTCACCGACCTCAACGGCCAGCTCGAGGAGGTGGTCGAAGAGCTGTGCGCGGCAGGTTTGTTGGCCGACTCACCGAGGCAGTCCGAGCGCGCCTACCGGTTCCGGCATGCCCTGATGCAGGAGGCGACTTACAAGGGCATGCTGCGCACCCAGCGACGCCAGCTGCACGCACGGGCGGCGTGGACGATCGAGGAGTCCGCCTCCGACCGCTTGGAGGACGTGGCGGCCGTGCTCGGCCATCACTACGCCGCCGCAGGTGAGCGCCACCGCGCGGTGCACTACCTCGTTATGGCCGGCGACCATGCCGCCTCGGCATTCGCCAACGTGGAGGCGATCTCGTCCTACCGGGAGGCCTTGTCGATTCTCGCCGAAGACACCCCGGGCGCCGACGCGGACTGGAGCGCACAGGTTGAGCTGCGCGCCAAGCTCGCCGAGGTCTTCTGGCGCACCGCTCGCCACGACGAGTCTCGGGAGATGTTCCACGAGGCGCTGCGCTTGGTGGGTTCCGAGGCGCCGTTGCTCGCCGCTGGTCTCCAGATTCGCCTCGGGCGCGTCGAGGTGGCGGCCCATCGCTACGAAGCGGCGACCGCCGCCTTTGATGCGGCCGAGCAGCTTCTTGGTGAGAATCAGACCGGCCAGGAACAGGAGTGGACGGACCTCTGGTTGGAGCTCCAGTTGGACGGCCGGGCGCTGCTTCACTACTGGCGCAACGAGCCAGCGCTCGGCATGGCGGTCCTCGAGACGGCACGCCCTCTCGTCGAGACCCGGGGGCGTCCGGCTCAGAAGAGAACCTTCTACGAGTCTCTTGTAATGCAGCAGCTGCGCGAGACCCGCTACCGGATCAACGACGAGATCCTCGCCAACGAGCGCGCGGCCCTGGCCGCGGCGGAGGGTTGCAGCGAGGGAGTCCTTGGTTGGGCCCACTTCATGATGGGATTCTGCTTGCTCTGGCATGGCGATCTTGCCGAGGCGCGCGAAGAGCTCGAGATCGTGCTCGCGATCGCCGAGCAGGTAGGCGATCTCGTACTGCGGCTCCGAGCGTTGTGCTACCTGAACGTGACCGCGCTTCGGGGTCACGACACCGACACTGTGCGGCGCCTCGCCCCTGAGACCCTGGCGGCCGCTGTTGCTCTCAGCTATCCGGAGTACGTGGCCGCCGCCACGGCTACCCTCGCTTGGCTGGCGTGGCAGGAGGAGCGTTTCGAGGACGTGATCGCGCTCGGCGAGGAGGCGCTGGAACTGTGGGGGACCACGGTCGTCGCCTATTCCTGGTACTCGCTTTGCCTGTGGCCGATGATCGCCGAGCACCTCCGTACCGGGCACATCGCCGAGGCCGTCGGCCTGAGCCGCCGGCTCCTGGCACCTCCCCAGCAGCGTCTCCCGGATGACCTCGAGTCACTCGTGGAGGCCGCCGGGTCCGCCTGGGACGAGAAGCGACATCGAGTCGCGGCCGAGAGACTGGCCGAGGCGCTCGAGTTGGGCACGGCACTGGGCTGGACATAGCACCGGGCGGAGCTCAGCAGACTCGTCGGCGTCGCACACCTCTTCGGACCGAGCACCCGCGAAGCTGAAGCGACCAGGCAGCCGTGCCGGCTCAGCCGGCGAGGGCGCTCGGAAAACGGGTCTCGAAGTCGAGAATCGTGGCGTGATGCGGCGTGATGCCGATCCGCGTCCAACTCAAGCTCATTCCCTCCAGCTGTGCCACCCAGGCAGCTCCCTGATCGGGACCGAAGTAGCGCTTCGCGGCCGCGGCGTACTCTGGCACGACCCCGTCGGCCTGCTGGACAGTTGCGGTGCCGCGTAGAAGCAGCGTGTGGTAGGGCCATGCGGAGCCGTCGATCGTCACCGCCACGTCGGGTCGTGTACCTAACACCTTCACCTTTGGTGCATTGGACGGAGAACCGATCACCACCTCTGTTCCCGTCCAGTGGAACCATACCGGCACCACGCGCGGGGTTCCGTCTTTCCATGTGTACGCGAGCCTTGCCAGTTCTCTTGAGACCAGCAGTTCCTGCGCCACCTCGTCGTTCAGCACTTCCTGGACGCCCATGTCCTGCCCCCCTTTTCTGGGCCACCGGTGTGACCCTGCCCAACGGTAATCGACCCCGGTTCCCAAACTCTTCCCGATCTTGGGCTGAGCGGACTGGCCGGTGAACACCCCCAAGACCGAACATATCCGCCGACCGCCGCGCCTCTTTGCGACGACGCGCCGACCTAGCGGACCTGCCCGCAAGAGGGAGGGCCCGTCGCCACGACGAGCCCTCCCTCGGTCCCCTGTTCAGGAAGTGACCAGATGTCTACGAGCCTGGTCCGTTTCGAGCTACTGAGCTCAGCCCTGCCACCAGACCTGGCCGTTCTCAGTGTGATTTATCCAAGGGAACGTGTCTTCGGCATTGGCAAAGCATGTTCCGCTCCCCTGTAGGCCCGAGTAGGCGCCCGTGCCTCCGGTGATCAGCCAGGTGCACTGTGGACCGGTCGTCAGTGGCTGGACCTGGACGGTCGTGCCGTTCGCGAGCTTGACCGGCACGACGCTGTTGGTCATGTTGTAGGTCCCAGAGAAGCTGATGAAGATGTCGCCTTGGCGGCCTGCGATCGTGTGCGTGGCATAGACGGTGCTGAGCCCACCGGGCGAGCCGGGCGACGAGGTGTACTGAGCAAACTGGTACTGACCCGCCGCGGGCGGAGGCACGAGGATGAAACCGCCGGCTGGCACCTTGTCGTTGCATTCTTGGCTCGCGGCGGCCACGCCGCCGCTCGTCATCGAATTCGGTGCGTGGTACTCGGTGTCGTTGTCCCACGTCGGCCCTCCGCCGGCGTCGTTGATCACCCCGGTGATCTTGAAGCAGTCCCACACCGTGCCGGAAAGCACATTTTCGCTTGGGGCAGCATCGAGCCAGGACTGGATGGTGATGGAGCCGGCCTGGCGTTGCTGTTTGCCGTTCGAGGTGCCTGCGCTGGCTACCTGCACTACCGCCAATGGAACGAGCACGGCCACAGCCGTCACGGCCAGAGTGGCAATGGTCCTTCTTTTCATGGGTCTCCCTTTCAGTTGCCGATCAGAGCAGTCGGATCGCCGACTGCGGAAAGGCTGCGTTGGCACCGTTCCCGAATCCTTCCCGCGTTCGTGCCAGCAGGCGCCAAACATTCCCGGGTCTTGACGGGGCGACCGTCAGGACGTCTTGTCGGCCATGCCAGATCGCACTGTCCGGGCGCCTCGTGACGCCAGAGCATCTCCGAGCGAAGATATCTCTGGGGCAACCCGGTGACACTCCTTGGACCGCAAGACATGGGAGTCCTGCACGCCGGGACGCGAAGGAGGCGTCTTTGCACACTCCTGGCCCAGCCGGTGAGGCTTCTTGGATCCCGCCGTGCCTCATAGGTGCCCAAGTCGTAGGTTGTTGCCCCTTGTCGTCTCCGCTCTCATCTCGGACACTCGCTGCGCGCTGGTTGAGGACGGTGAGACAATCCCGTCGTGGACTGGCCGCTGCTCGCAGAGCTGTCTGAGGAGGATCGCCGCCGCTTCCTCGCCATAGCCTGTCGGCGGAGGTTTGCCAAGAACGAGGTCGTCTTCCACGAGGGCGATCCAGGAGAGTCACTTCACCTGGTGGCGAAGGGCCGCTTTGCGGTATGGGCCAGCACTCCAGCCGGTGACACGACGATGCTACGTGTGATCGGTACCGGTGCCTTTTTCGGTGAGTTGGCACTTGTGGCAGATGCCGGCCGTCGCGTAGCGACAGTAGCGGCACTCGAACCAGCCGAAACCCTTTCGGTCGGGCGTGCGGACTTCGAACGGCTCCGGACAGTCCACACCTCTGTCAATCAAGTGCTCGTGGCTGCGCTCGCGACCGAGGTAAGGCGTCTTTCTGCCTTGGTCGTGGAAATGCTCCATGTGCCGGCGGAGATCCGCGTGCTGCGCCGCCTGCTTGCAGTAGCCGAGCTTTGGGGTGGAGCAAGACCAGGGCTGGTCGTGCCCTTCACCCAGGAGGACCTCGCCGGTTTAGCCGGAACGACCAGGCCGACCGTCAACCGGACGCTGCGCCAGGCGGAACTCGCTGGTCTGGTGATCCTGCACAGGAGTCGGATCGAGCTGGTCGACCCGATTGGCTTAGGCGCTCGGGCGCGGTTGCCCTGAAACAAGTGTGTCGGCGACGTCGCTCGGCGTGTGCGCGACGACACAGAGGCCAGTCTCCTGAATGCCCATGCTGAGGATGAGCTCGCCGCGAGCGGGCCAGACCGAGGGGGGACAGATATGGAGACGAAGAAGGTGGCGCGGCTGGTTCAGCCAAACGGGAGCAACTGCGCGGATCATTCTCAAGTCCCAAGGGCGAGCGGCAAGGCGCGCTCGGTTCGGACGGCTCGAGCAACCCGGCACGGAAGCGCTGTTGTCGCGGTGGCTTGTTCACTGGCCGTTGTAGCCACATCGATCGCACCGATGGCAGCGGCCTCCAGCTTGAGGCGAGAGCGCTCGACAGTGGCCAACAATGCAGTCGACCCCCAACTGGCGCGCTTGCACGAGACGAGAGGGGTCGGTCTAGGAATCGTGCTCGGCACGGAAAACTTCCTTCGCGTTTCTCCCGTCACGGCAGTTGCCAAGAATGACGGTCCGGTGGCGACCGACAATGGGGTCGACGCCCAACTGGCGGCAAGAAAGTCGGCCACGGTTCGTGCTGGCGACAAAGTGAGCCGCGCTCTAAGCCAGGTTGTCGCAGAGGAGGAACACCTCGGCCACGAGCGTTCGCGGCTGCGCACCCGGCTTTGTGGTTCATCGTCGCACCTTGTTCCGGGGGAACTCCGACGGCGGCGGGAACGTTTCGGGAACATCGCCTGCGTACCTTGCCTTCGAAAGCCGTCCCATAGCACGAAGGAGGCGAGATGATCCCCGCCCACAGGTTTCACGAGCTAGAGCGCACCAGGACCAAGGCCGAAGAGCGGGCCTCCGACCTTCGTATGAGCGAGATGGCCGCGGCCATCGCGCAGCTGGGCTCATTGCTCATCGTGCCGCTTCGCTTTCTGCGCCGCCTCGGCCAACACACACCCGTCAGGTGGACGGCCAAGCGGACCCTGACGACCGCGACCGAGGGGCAGTCGCTCGAAACCGGGCGAGCGCCGTCTGTCGATTCTCCGGCATCGTTTCCTCGCTGGTGGACCTTCGACACCTACGTCCCAGGCGACGCGCACGCCGTGTCGGAGGATGGACCGTTTAGCTCCTAGGACAGCTCGCGTGTTCAGGCCTCCCGTCCGCTTACAAGTCCAGTCTGAGGTGAGGGTGCAAAGCACCTGCAAGGAAACGCCCCCCAAGGGCCTGGCGATGACCCAGTCGAAAGCCCGGA
>Ga0181520_10004522_pt1 | contig 23172 bp, 20 predicted proteins | sample PEATcosm2014_Bin_29_FD_132451 | JGI IMG/M metagenome (GOLD analysis project Ga0181520, IMG submission 132451) | Peatland microbial communities from MTU Mesocosm Facility, Houghton, MI, USA - PEATcosm2014_Bin02_30_metaG | ecosystem: Environmental > Terrestrial > Soil > Wetlands > Peat | place...
CCGCCACCCCCGCGGCGGCCGGCGCCGGACACCGGGGCAAGGCCGGGGAGACGAAGCCCGCCGGGGGCGGGGCGACGACGGTGGCGGAAGCGAAGGCGGCCGACAAGCTGGAAAGCCTGCTGGTGCTGGATACCCTGCAAATCGAGCTGGGCTACGGCCTGGTTTCAATGGCTGACACGCAAAAAGGCGGTGATTTGCTGGAGCGGGTGACGGGGGTGCGGCGGAATTTTGCGCAGGAAATGGGGATGCTGATTCCGCCGATCCGCCTGCGGGACAATCTGCAACTGGGCACGAACGAGTACCGATTTTTGCTGAAGGGCAATCCCCTGGCGCAGGGCCAGTTGATGCCCGCCCACTGGCTGGCGATGAACGCCACGAACAGCAAAACAACGCTCAAGGGCATTCCCACGGTGGAGCCGGTGTTTCAACTGCCCGCCACCTGGGTTACCAACGTGGAGCGCAAATCGGCCGAAGTGGCCGGCTATACGGTGGTGGACGCGCCGTCGGTGCTGGTGACCCACCTTTCGGAGACCATCCGCCACCATTGCCATGAAATCCTCACGCGCCAGGATGTCCAACTGTTGCTCGACAATCTCAAGCAAACGCATCCGGCGGTGGTCAACGAGTTGATTCCCGCCCAATTGAGCGTGGGTCAGTTGCAGCGCATCCTGCAAAACCTGCTGGCGGAGGGGATTTCGATCCGCAACCTGGCGGGGATTCTGGAAAAAGTGGGCGATTACGCGGCTTTTACCAAAAACCCGGATGAGCTTTCCGAACATGCGCGCCGGGCGCTGGGATCGCAGCTCACCAAGCCGTTTCAAACGGAGAACGGCGGCTTGCGCGCGATTACGATTGAACCCCGGCTGGAACAACAACTTGCCCAGGGGGTGCGGCAAACCCCCACGGAGGTGGCGCTGGTCATTGAACCGAAATTGGCGCGGCATGTGATTGAAGCGCTGTCCCGGTTTGTGCAGCAGATGCTTTCCGCCGGACATCCGCCGGTGGTGTTGTGCGCCCCCCAGTTGCGGCTGGCCTTCCGGCGTTATTTCGAAAATAAGTTCAGCGACCTGGCGGTGCTTTCCTATTCGGAAATTCCGGTGCGGATGCAGGTCCAAAACGCCGCGGTGATCTCCGGTCCGGAATAAGCCATGAAACTCGTTCCTTTTGTTGCGCAAAACGCCGACGCCGCGCTGGCGCAAATTCACGAGCAGCTCGGCCCGGATGCCGTGGTGGTGAGCGTGCGGCGGCTGCCGGCTTATGGCATTTCACGGCTCTGGCATCACTCCGGGAATATTGAGGTGGTGGCCTGTGTGGCCGATGAGGCCCCGAAGCAAAAAGTCCATAGTGTTCCACCGGGGGAGGACGCCTATGTGCCGTTCGCCGAGAAAGTGGAGCCAATGGTGGCCCAGACCTTGGTGACGCGCCGCTGGCGGAGCATTGCCTGGCTGGAATCGCTGGGCTTGTTGCCGGTGTTTGCGGACCGATTGGAGCAAAAGGTCTCGGCCTTGCACGGGCATGAACCGCCTCCCATGCCGATTGCCGAATGGTCGGTGGTCCGCCGGGCGTTGGCGGAATTCTGGCACCCGGCGCGGCAGGTGATGGAGGGCACGGGCCGGCCGCATATTTTTGTGGGCCCCCCCGGATCAGGCAAAACCACGGTGTTGTGCAAATGGATGACCCTGTCCGTACTGGCGGAAAATCACAAGGCCCAGGTTTGGCGGCTGGATGGGGAGACGGCGAACACCGCTGAATTCCTCACCCTGCACTGTGAAATGATCGGGGTGCCCGTGGAGCGTTTCTGGCGTGCGCCGGAAAATCCCGTGGATCTGTTTTTTGTGGATTTGCCCGGCGTGGAAGCCGGCAATACGAACGCCCTGTCCGGTTTGCGGGTGCAATTGGGGGCGCTGCCGCAGCCGCATGTGCATCTGGTGCTCAACGCCGCCTGCGAAACCTCGATTTTGTTTGAACAAATTCATGCTTTTGGCGTGCTCGCGCCGGAGGATGTCATATTTACCCACTTGGACGAGGAGCGGCGGCGGGTCAAGCTCTGGAATTTTGTATTGGGTACAAATTGCCCGTTGAGCTTCCTCAACGCCGGGCAAAAAATTCCCGGCGAGTTCCATCGGGCGGAAACGACTTTGCTCTTTCCGTGTGAAAATCGCCGGTAAACATTGGGTTTCTTCAATTCCTCGCGGCGTTCAACACACATGGCAGACCTTCTGCTAACCGTACTTAAACGCGCATGAAGTCATTAATGATTCTTGGGTCCGTCATCGGTTTCCTCATCGGCGCCGGCTGTAGTCTGGCCGGTGATTGTCCCTGGTCCATCGCCCTCTGGCGGGCCTCGGTTGGCGCCCTGGTGGTTGCCCTGCTGGCCCGCTGGTGGGGCCGCGCCTGGCTGCAGGGGCTGCAGGGAGCCAGAGAACAACGACTGCAGGCCCGTTCAGTTCCCCCGGTTAACTCCAAGCCCACTGCGAAAATATGAGCAAATCCAGTTGCAAATCATCTGAAACCGAAGTGGTGGCCACCGTCGTGCCGCCCACGGCCCAAGAACTCTGGAAGCACTACCACAAACAGGCTGATATTTCCACGGAAAACGCCCTGGTCGAACGGTATCTGCCCCTGGTGATCTCCGTTCTGGGCCGGCTGTCCATGACCCTGCCCGAACATGTCAGTCATGATGATCTGCACAGTGCCGGTTTGGTCGGACTCCTTCAGGCGCTGCGCAACTATGACCCCACCTGTGGCTCTTCCTTTGAAACCTATGCCCGGGTCCGGGTCCGTGGAGCGATGCTGGATGAATTGCGGCGCATGGACTGGGTGCCGCGCACCATCCACGAGAAGGCGCGCAAAATCCAGGATGCCATGGGACGGCTTGAGCAGGAACTGGGCCGCACTCCGGCCGAAGCCCAGGTGGCCAAGGCGCTCGGATTGTCCCTGAACGAGTATAACGAATTGTTGGATGAAGTTCGTCCCGCCTCCTTCGTGTGTCTGGATTCCGTGGGCTCGTCCGAAGACGGTGACACGGGCAGCTTTTATGAAGTGATCGCGGATATGTCGGAGGAGAATCCCGTGGAACAGGTTTCCCAGCGCGAACTCAAACAGGTGGTCTTCAAATGTCTCAAGGAAATGCCCGAAATCCAGCGCAAAGTGCTGGCGCTTTATTACGCCGAGGATCTGCATCTCCGTGAAATCGCCGTGGTTTTCGGCCTGACGGAATCCCGCATTTGCCAGATTCATTCCCAGGCCATCCTGGCCATCCGCGCCTACGTGCAACGTTATGAAGCCGGTTTGATCCGCCGGTCTCCAACCGCCTGTCCCGCATGATCATCGTCATCGGTTCCATTCTGGTTATTCTTTGTGTTTTCGGGGGCTTCGTCATGGGGGGGGGCCACCTGCTCGTTCTGGTCCATGTTAATGAATTCCTGATCATCGCCGGCGGTGCGTTTGGTGCGTTGGTGGTCATGGCGCCGCGCAAGGTGATCATGGACATCGTCAAGGGGTTGCTGGCCTGTCTCAAGGGGGCGCCTTACAATCGCTCGGCCTATGAGGATTTGTTGCGCGTGCTTTACGAGTTGTTCCTGCTGGGCCGCCGCAATGGCATGATCGCTCTGGAAGAGCACGTCATGGAGCCCCAAAACAGTTCCATCTTCAAAAAATACCCCCGGTTCGCCCAAAACCGGAACGCCATGGATTTTCTCTGCGGCAGCCTGCGGCCGATCATCGATGGAAAGATCAAGCCCGACCAGTTGCGGTTGCTGCTGGACGCGGAAATCGACCGGTTGGAAACCGAAGCCGCCGCGCCGGTCAGCGTGCTGACAAAGACGGCCGACGCCATGCCGGGCTTTGGCATTGTGGCCGCCGTGCTGGGCATTGTCATCACCATGGCCTCCATTTCCGGCCCGGTCGAACAGATTGGTGAGGAAGTGGCCGCCGCACTGGTGGGCACGTTTTTGGGGATTCTGATTTCCTACGGATTCCTCGGTCCGCTGGCGGTCAACCTTGAGTTTGTCAACGAGGCGGGACTGGATTACACCCGGTGCATCGCGGCGTGTGTGGTCGGTTTCGCCAGCGGCATGGCCCCGGTGACCGCCGTGGAGCTGGGCCGGCGCGGACTCAGCAGTGAGTTGCGGCCGAGCGAGGGGGAGATGGAAAAAATGTTCAAGGCCCTCAAGACTGGCAAGTAGTTTTGATTTCGCATGAGCAAAAAGCATGGCGGGCATCACGGCGGGGCGTGGAAGGTGGCTTACGCCGACTTTGTCACGGCCATGATGGCTTTGTTTCTTTGCCTGTGGTTGTCCTCGCAGGATCAAAAAATCAAGGAGGCGGTCGAACGTGCGTTCCGCAACCCCATGACCTCCGTCACCAAGGAATCCGTCGGCATCATCCCGAACAAGGACCCTTCCAGCACCACGCGGTCACAAGGACGCTATACTTCCACCACCGCCTCGGAAATCGAGACGATGCGCCGGCTCAGCGAAGATCTGGCCAAGCTGCTCAAACAGCAGGATGAGGATCAAAGTCCCGTTCAAATTGACCTGACCCCCGAGGGGCTGTGCATCAACATTTTTGACCGGTCGCAAAAACCCATCTTCAGCCCCGACTCGGATGTCTTTACCGACTACGGGGCCTGGGTGTTTGGTACGCTGGCCTGGGAAATCTCCCGTTTCACGGCGTTCCGCATCGAACTCGAGGGGCACACCGAATCGAATTCACAGACCGGCCGGGAAATGCACAGCAAATGGGAACTTTCCACCGAACGCGCCAATGCCGCCCGCCGCAAGCTGGTTCAAAGCGGCGTGGCCAGCAGCCAGATCTGCAAGGTTTCTGGTTACGCCGATACGGTGCCCATGACCGGTTTTACGCCGGATGCGGAAGTCAACCGGCGCGTAACGGTGATGCTTAAACTGAAGGAATCCGTGGATTCCCTGCCGGATTCCTCTTTCTCCGACCTACCCCATGACACTCCAGCGAACTGATTCCTTTGTCCCCTTGACCACCCTGCCGGCCTCTGGTGAAGACCGGGAGTTTCACGTAACGGTGGTTCCCAAATCCGCCCAAACCGGGCCCGTGCAGTCTTTGCAAACCATGGAGTCGGCCCCGGCCCCCTTGGATTCCGGCCGGGTTGCCGCAAAAAACTGCGAGCCGCGGGTGTCGCTCCAATGCGATGGGGATCGCATCACGAATATCCGGGTGCAATGTTCCTGCGGCCAGATCGTGGATTTGGCCTGTGTTTATGAGCCCGCGTCCAAACCGGCCTGAGCGGCCGACCGGCAATTTCTGCTGCCGGGGTGGGGAAACTTTTGCCACCGCAAATTCAGGAATCGTGTTAAAACGCTGTAAATCGCTATTGGCACATCCGTTGCTAAACATCTGATGTATGGAAGTCAGTCTTTACCAGGCCGCCGCCGCAATGAATGCCACTGAACAATGGCAGGAGTTGATTTCAGAGAATCTGGCGGGCGCGGCCACGCCCGGTGGCCGCAAGCGGGAGGTTTCATTTTCCGCCGTGGAGGCCGGTCTGGCCTCCTCGGGCTCCAACTCCGGCAAGCCGGGCTATGTCATTCCGGTCGCCACCGCCTCCACTAATTTTGCGCAGGGCGAATTGCATTCGACCGGTGATTCCATGGACGTGGCGCTCGAAGGCCCGGGCCTCTTCACCCTGCAGACGGCGGATGGTCAACTGGCTTACACCCGCAACGGGGAATTTCAAATCAACGCCCAGGGCCAGCTCACCACCACGCGCGGTGATCCCATCATGGGCGACAGTGGCCCCATTCAATTGACGGTCGGCAATTCCACCCCCGTGACGATTTCCGCAACCGGTGAAGTCAGCCAGGGGGACAGCCGAAAAGGAAAGCTTCAGATCACCGATTTCAACAAGCCCGGCCTGCTGACCGCCCTGGGCGGGGGGATGTTTCGGGCGGATAGTGCGGATCTGCAATCCTCCCCCGGTGATGACACGCATGTGCGGCAGGGATTTGTCGAGAACGCCAATTCCTCGCCCACCAATGAGAAGTCCGGCCTCATCACCGCCATGCGGATGTTTGAGTCCAACCAAAAAGTGCTCCAGATGCAAAGCGACCGCATGAGCCGCGAAATCACCGATCTGGGAACCCCGAGTTAAAATGAAATTCCAGCCCAAAGCCCAAAAATCAGGATTGGCGGTCGGTCAAATCCGTTGTCCGGCATTTTAACCTATGCTTCGCGCCCTTTACTCCGCCGCCGCCGGGATGGAATCCCAGCAGATGAATTTGGACAACATTTCCAATAACCTGGCGAACGTCAACACGACCGGTTTCAAGAAAAGCAAACTGGAGTTTCAAGATCTGCTGTACCAGACGACCCGCGCCGCCGGTTCCCAGCAGGGGGGTGGCAATCAGTTGCCATCCAGCCTGCAAATCGGCCAGGGCTCCATCCCCATCGCCACCCAGCGGATTTTTACCAATGGCCAATTGACCCAGACCGGCGAAAATCTTGACCTGGCCATTCAGGGGGACGGTTTTTTTCAAGTGCAGATGCCCGATGGCTCGCTCGCCTACACCCGCGACGGCGCCTTGCAGACCGACTCCTCCGGCCGCATTGTGACCGCCGATGGCTACCCCGTCGCCGGCGGTTTTCAACCCGTGCCCGCCGGCACCACCAACATCACGATAACCTCCTCCGGTGCGGTGACTTACACCACTTCCAGTGGCACCACCAATTCCCAGTTGCAGCTCGCGCGTTTTACCAATCCCGGCGGCCTTGAGGCCCAGGGCCAGAATCTTTACAAGGAAACCACCGCCTCCGGTCCGGCGGAACTGGGCGATCCCGCCCAGAGCGGTTTTGGCCAGCTTCAACAAGGCTACCTCGAATTGTCCAATGTCAGTGTCGTTGAGGAAATGGTCAATCTCATCCTCGCCCAGCGCGCGTATGAAGTTAACTCCAAGGCCGTGCAGGCTGCGGATGAAATGATGCAAGAAAGCAACAACCTGCAAAAATAATGAATCTCGCGTCGCCTCTTTCCACTCTCCGCCGTTCCTCCCGCTTGGTTGCAGGATTTTGCAGCTTTTTGCTGTTCGCCGGCCTTTGCAGCGTCCCGACCCCCGGTTTGTACGCCGCCGAACCCACCCCGCCTTCCGCCGCCGTCGTCCCGCCGGCCGAGGCTCCCGCTCTGCGGGTTTTCAACCAATCCGACCTGCTGGCGCTGCTCACGGCCACGCTGCAGCGGGATTATGTGAAGGACCGGGGTGAATTGGAGCTGACCTTTCAACAACCCTGGCCGGCCCTCTCGTTCTCCAATGAACCGATCACGTTGAAAGTCATGGAAGCGCCGGCCAGCGGGGTGGCCCCCTCCTTCATTGTGCGTTTTCAGCTTTGTACGGCGGGTGAAACCCTGGGAACCTGGCAGGCGGCGGTGCAGGCGCACGTCTGGCGCACGGTTTGGGTGGCGCATTCCAATCTCCGGCGCGGACTGCCCGTTCATGGTGCGGATATTGTGAGTGAACGGTTTGACGTGCTCAACGTTCGCGAGGCGCTGGCTGATTTTTCCGTCGCCGACGAGGCCGATCTTGAACTGGCCGAATCCGTTGGTTCCGGCGTTCCGCTGCTGGCGCGCATGATCAAACTCCAGGCGGTCATTCATCGGGGCCAGGTTGCCAATGCCCTGATCCAGGACGGCATGCTGAGCATCACCGCCAAAGTCGAGGCGCTCGAAGACGGTGCGCCCGGCCAGGTGATTCACGTCCGTAATCCCATTTCCCGGCACGATCTGAGCGGCCGGGTGCTCGACAACCAGACGATTTTAGTTTCACTATGAGAACACCAAACTCACCCCGTTTCCCATTGCTCCCCGTCATTGCCCTGATTGCATTGCTCCCGGCCGTCGCCCATCCGCAATCGCTCTGGCACGATGATGCCTCCAAATCCATGTTTGTTGACAAGCGGGCTTCCGCCGTTGGTGACATTATCACCGTTCTGGTTCAGGAAAACAGCACCTCGACCAAAAACAACGAAACCACGACGGAGCGAAGCTCCAGTCTGAGCACGGCGATCACCTCATTTCTGTTCAGTCCCACGGCCAGCGGTTTGATGACCAAGGGCGGGCAGTTGCCGTCGCTGGCCTATAATTCGGACAGCAAACACGATGGCAAAGGCAGCATCAACAATGCCGAAAACATCATTGCTTCGATTGCGGTGCGCATCGTGGATGTGCTGCCGAACGGCAACTATGTCATTGAAGGCAAACGGGAAACCTCGTTTGGAGGTGAGCACCAAAACATCATTCTTCGCGGGGTGGTCCGGGGGGATGACGTGAGTTCGTCCGACACTGTTTTCAGCTACAATGTTTCTGATGCCACCATCCAGATCATCGGACATGGTCAGGTTTCTGACACCACACGCAAAGGCTGGTTTACGCGAGTCTGGGACAAATTCAGCCCCTTCTGAACCATGCCTCTAGTTCCACGCAATTTGAATCCGAACAACCGGCGGGGAGGCAATCACGCCCCCCTGCCGGCGGCTGTTCTGTCCCGTGAAACGACGCCTCGCCACCAAAAAAACATCCGGGTGGCCGGCCCCGCCGGTCGCAGCTTGGTGGAACCAGCCGTTCACCACAGTCTGGCCAGGTTGATCCGTCCGGCGCTCTGGCTGCTCATCATGCTGGCCTTGACGGCTTCGGCGGACGGCGTTCGGGTGCGCGACCTGGCGACCATTGCCGGGGCCCGCGACAACCAATTGGTGGGCTTCGGCCTGGTGGTTGGTCTGGCCGGGGATGGTGACAAAGACCCGGTTTACACCAAGCAAACTGTGGCCAACCTCCTTCAGCGGTATGGGATCAACGTGCAGTCGCAGGTCTCGACCGTTTCGTCCAAAAATGTGGCGGTGGTCATGGTCACCGCCGATATTGAGGCGTTTGCGAAGCCTGGAGCCCGCATTGATGTCCAGGTCTCCTCCATGGGGGACGCCAAATCGCTCCAGGGCGGCGTGCTGCTGCAAACGCCATTGCTGGGTGCCGACAACAAGGTTTATGCCGTGGCCCAGGGCCCGATTTCGGTGGGCGGTTTCACCGCCGGCCAGGGCGGGGGAGGCGGGGCGACCGTGACCAAGAATCACCCGACGGTGGCTCAAATCATTGGTGGAGCCCTGGTGGAACGCGAAATTCAAACTTCCATCCTCCGGGACGGAACCATCGAACTTTTGCTGCGCGATCCGGACTTTACCTCGGCCGCTTTGACTGCGGAGGCCATTAACGAGGTGTTTACCAATGCCGCCCATGCGATGGATTCGACTTCGGTCCAAGTTCATCTGCCGGCGGGGGCCGAAAGTGAACTGGTGGATTTCATCGCCCATCTGGAAGCCATTGAGGTAACGCTCAGCACGCCGGCACGAATCATCCTTAATGAACGTACCGGCACGATTGTTGCCACTTCGAGCATCCATATCTCCAGTTGCGCCGTTTCCCAGGGCAGCATCACCATCAGCGTGGCTTCCTCCCAACGGGCGTCCCAACCCAATCCGTTCAGCAACGGCGGGCAAACGGCCGTCACGCAGGGCACCACCACCGACGTCACGGAAAGCAAATCCTCCATGATCACCCTGCCGGAAATGCCCACCGTGGAGAAGGTGGCGGCGGCTTTGAACGCGCTGGGGGTCACGCCCCGGGACATGATGGCCATTTTCCTGGCCATGAAGCAGGCTGGGGCCTTGCAGGCTGAAATCATTATTCGCTGATATGGAAGTCAACCCGCTCCAACGCAAAATCGCCGCCGAGGACATCGCGCCTGAACGGCTGGCGGGCAACTCGCGTCTGACGCAGGACCAGAAAATCACCGAAGCCAGTCGGCAGTTTGAATCCATCCTGGTGAAGCAGATTCTCAGTGATTCGCAAAAAACCGTCATTAAATCGGAGTTTTCGGACGATTCCACCCCGGCGGGCATTTATCAGGATCTCGTCACAAAAACACTGGCGGACAACATTTCCAAGTCAGGGGCTTTTGGTCTGGCCAAAACCTTTGAGCAACAACTCAATCGCCCCGCGGGCGTCCAGGTCGGAGCCGGCGGCACGGCGGCCATGCCGGCCGTTTCAACGGTGCGAACAACCGCCGCCCGGCCGGCATATGACGCTGTCCACAAAAGTCAATCCGTGCCGTTCATCCATCACCCCGTTACCTTTTCCGTCAAACAGCCATGAATGTTTTGCTCCCCAACCTCATTGAGTCCCTGCGCGAAGAATTGAAGCAGTACGGCGAAATGCTGGCCCGGCTTGATCACCAGCAGAACCTGGTGATGCGCCGCCAGACCGACGATCTGAACCGGAGTGTTGCCGACATTAACACCCAGGCCGAGGTCATTGCCGCTGCGCGTTGCGAACGGGAATTGAACCAGAGTCGCCTGGCCCGCCGGTTGGGACTGACGGAAGCCGCGGGTTTTGGGGAAATCATCCCCTTGTTGCCGGCGGATTACCGTCCCCTGGTTCAGGCGCTGGTCCAGGAAAACAACGAATTGCTCATCCGGGTCCGGCAACGAGCCCGGCAAAACCACTTGTTGCTGAGCCACGCGGTTGAGCACATGCAGCGCCTGATCAACGCCATTTTCCCCGGGGCCAGTCCGACGACTTATAACGGAACGGGCCAGGTGCCGGGCAGCGGCATGCCCCAACACTCACTGTACGAAGCGGTCGGTTAACCCCCAACCCCCCATAGAATTATGCTCGGATTATATGGCACCCTCAACCTGGCTGCGCAATCAATGGATGCGCAGATGGCCGGCGTGGAAGTGACCGGCCAAAATCTGGCCAACGTCAACACGACCGGATACGCACGCCAAACCGTTGACATTGAAACCAGCCCGGACATTTCCACCAACGTCGGGCCGGAAGGCACCGGGGCCGAAGTCGCGTCCATCCAGCAGATTTCCGATTCGCTGCTCGACAGCCAGATTCAAAGCCAGCAAAGTGTCAGCGGCTACTGGAATTCGCAGCAAACCGCCCTACAGTCCGCGCAGACCAACCTGGACGAGTACCTCAACGGGACCGCCAGCAGCAGTTCATCCTCCACCGACACGACCAGCACCGGGTTGTCCGCGCAGTTGAGCGGACTCTTTAGCGATTTTTCCAGCCTCGCCACCACGCCGACTTCGGTTACCGCACAGCAGGCGGTGGTCAATCAGGCGCAGAATCTGGCCACCACTTTCAACCAGGTGAGCAGCCAGCTCGACCAACTGAACACCTCGTTAAACTCGTCAGTGACCAGCGATGTGAGTTCGGCGAACGGACTGCTTACGAACATCGCCAGTCTGAACAGTGAAATCACTTCCGCCGAAAGCAGTGGCGGCACGGCGAACGACCTGCTGGATACGCGCGAACAGGATTTGGAAAACCTGTCGCAACTCGTCAATATTACCACCAGCACCGGCACGGGGAGTGCCGTAAACATAAGCATTGACGGTCAGACGCTCGTCTCCGGCGGCCAGACGCTCGATCAGTTGCAGACCTATGATTCTGGCAATGGGAACTTGCTGGTGCAAACCGCCACCGGGGGTGTGCCATTGACCCTTACCGGCGGCTCCATTCAGGGCACGATTGATGCGCGCGACGGCACGCTGGCGACGCTGCAATCCAACCTCAACACCCTGGCCTCCACGCTCATCACTCAAGTCAACGGCGTCGAGGCGTCCGGCTACAGCCCGACCGGGACCACTGGCACGGCTCTATTCACCGGCACCGGCGCGAGTGATATCGCCGTCAATTCCTCCTTGGTGAACAACCCGGCCTTGCTGCAGAGTTCGGACTCGGCCTCGTCATCCTCGGATAATTCCGTGGCCTTGCAACTGGCGGACCTGAGTTCGGCCACCCAATCCGACTTGAACGATCAAACTTTCAGTGATTCCTATGATTCCACCGTGGCCAGTCTGGGTGATGCGCTGCAAACAGCCAATGACCAGGTGACCAATCAAACCGCCGTGACGACGATGCTCCAGACCCAGCAAAGCGACGTCAGCGGGGTGAACGTTGACCAGGAAATGACCAACCTCATGGGTTTCCAACGTGCTTATGAGGCCTCGGCCCAACTGGTGACGACCATCAACACCATGATGGGAGACACGCTGACCATGAAGACTTCTTGATTTTATGCGAGTGGCCACCAATTCCTACACCGACTCCATGTTGAATCAGTTCAACACGCTGATTACCAACGAGGACCACCTGCAAAGCGAAGTGTCCACCGGCCTGAGTGTTCAGCAGCCATCCGATAATCCGGAGGCGATGGAGAGCACTTTGGATGATTTGTCCAGCCAGGCGGCGCAGACCCAGTACAGCACCAACATCAGCACGCTGCAAACGCATGCAACTTCGGTGTACGACGCCATGGATTCGCTCCAGTCGGTCATCAGCAAAGCGGATCAAATTGCCACCTCCGCCAGCAGCGGCACCGCTTCGCAGTCGGATTTGGACAATTATGCCAACGAGGTGCAGCAATTGATCCAAACGGCCGTGTCCTTGGGGAATACCCAGGACTCCACCTCCGGTCAGTATCTGTTTGGCGGGACCGATTCCACGTCCCAGCCCTTTACGACCACGACCAATTCCAGCGGCGACATCACCGGAGTGACCTACGGGGGAAATTCCTCCGTCAATGAGGTTCCCATCGCCAACGGCACCACTGTATCCGTGGATGTGCCGGGGGCCAACACCACTGGCAGCGGCACCCGGGGATTGTTCACCGACAGCCAGTCCGGCGCGGACTTGTTCAACCATCTCATTGCGCTGCAAAACGATCTCTCTTCCGGCGATACGAGTGCCATCGCCACGGACAGCGCCAACCTGCAAAAGGACGAAGCGAATGTCACTTATCAGGTCGCCAACAACGGCGCGGTGCAAACCCGCTTGGATACGGCGGCCACCCTGGCGACCAACCAATCCACCGCCCTCACCTCGTCCATAACCAATTCCTCCGGTGCCGATCTGGTCCAGACGATGGTGCAGTTGAACCAAGCGCAGACGAGCTATCAGGCGGCGCTCCAGAGCAGCGCCCAGATCATGCAGCTTTCAATCCTGAACTACCTCCCAACGTAATCCGCCACGCTCTTTTTATGCACCAGAATTTATTTAACAAGGCAATTTTCGCCCGGTCGCTGGCCGATTTTGCCGGTCAGGACAACCTGGCGGCCTGTCAACCGGTCAACTTTTCCCCGTTTTCCCCATTTTCCTCTGTCTCGGCAAAAATAACCGCCTTGGCACATCTGTTGCTAAACATCCCATGAAATGAATTGCGCCGTAAACAAATAAACCAACTAATACCTATGAAATGCGCCGAAGCTATCGAACCCCCCACCACCATGAAATGCGTTGAAACCATTGAAATGGAAAAACCCGCTGCGCCCCCTACCAACCAGATCCGGTTGCCCATGGGCCTGCTGGGTTTTGAACAAATCAAGGATTATGTCCTGCTGGCCAATCCCGCCGAAGAACCTTTCGCCTGGTTGCAGGTTGAATCCAACGTTTCGCTGGCGTTCGTTGTCATTGATCCCTTTATCGCCATGCCGAACTACCAACCGGAAATCCCGCAGCCCGACGTGGATTTTCTCGGCTTGAAACAGCCGGATGACGCCCTGCTGCTCAACATTGTGACCGTCCAAGGCCCGCGTCGCGCGACGGTGAATCTGAAGGGGCCGATTGTCATCAATCGTCGGACTCATATTGGCAAACAGGTTATCATCGCCAATGCTTTTGATTATTCGGTGCAACATCCGCTCCCGGTCAATCAAGCAGGTGCCTAACCTTTTTGCCTCATGCTCATCCTATCCAGAAAATCAGGCGAGAGCATCGTGATTGACGGTCGCATTCATGTGAAGATTGTCAGGGTGGAAGGCGAAGTTGTCAAAGTTGGCATTGAGGCGCCCGCGGATGTGCCAGTGCATCGCCAGGAAGTTTACGAGGAAATTCAACACAGCAACCAGGAGGCGCTCACCCGTCAAAGTTTGCCGTTGCCCAAATTGAATGGGAAAAACGGGGCCAAAAAACCGGATGCCCCCCTGCCGCCGGCGAAGCCCCGCCTGTCATGAGATGAAAAACGGCGGCTCAAAATCGGTGCAATTTATGCGGCTGCGGCCGTCCAGCTGTCCAGTGATTATCGTCGGTCGTTTATTACGGCGAGAAACCGCTGGCTCCTTCCCCGGGCGGACCGGGTTCATCCGGTCCGCTCGGTCATTAATTCGAGACGGGGGAACCGCCCGCAGATTGGGCCCGGACCCTTTGTGAAAATTTGAAAGGCCATGGTGAAACTGCCATTGATTATTCAGCTCAAGACTCCCGCCCACCCGGCGGTCGGTGGCCGGCCTTCGATGCGGGCAGACCACCAGACCGGTGCGATTTATGCGGCTGCGGCCGCCAGACTGTCCAGCGCTTATCGTCGTTCGTTTATTACGGCGAGATCCTGCTGGCTCCTTCCCCGGGCGGACCGGCTTCCTACGGTCCGCCCGGTCATTAAACCTCCGCCGATCACCGTTTACCGGCCGGTTTGCCGGACGATGGGGTTGAGGCAGGACGGGGAAGCCTTGTCGAAGTGATTTTAGCGGCTGTGGCCGCCAGAGTGTCCAGTGCTTATCGCCGGTTGTTTGTTACGGCGAGACCCCGCTGGCTCCTTCCCCGGGCGGGCCGGGTTCATCCGGCCCGCCCGGTCATTAAACCGGCCCGGTCAATCCAATCAATCCCTTGACCGCGCCGATGGTGGAATATCGGAGATTTTTGTTGAAGCTGTAGCGCAACCATGAAAACGGATTTGACCATGCAGACGGTTTTGAATGCCACCAAGAGTGGAAAAATCTGTCTGGCCACCAATTACCTGCTGTGGACCGAGCCCACCCGGCAGATGTGGACTGATCTGGACCGTCACTTGGATGAATTCGACTGCCGCCTGGTGCTTCTGACCACTTCCGTGCCGGAGGACCCGCTGCCCTTTCCCGTCATCCCCATTTCTTTTCTGCTCCATGATTACGCGAGACTCTTTCCCGGCGCAGTCGGCGTGGGGGGAATGGTGTCCGCGGGCGATTTGGAGAGGTTGCAGGCCGACTGCATTCGCGCCAATCGGGGTTATCCGCCGGGGGAAGCCCTGCCGGGTCTGTTCGCCTGCCGGCAACTGTTTGCCACCGTGCTCAACACGCTCCACCCAAGTTATGTGCTCACCTGGGATCCCACCTCGCCGATTGCCCAGATCCTGCAGGCGGCGGCCCAGGATGCCGGTGTGCCCGTGCAGGGCATGGAACGCGGATTTTTCTCGGAAACCCTGATGATCGAAACTCGTGGGATTCAGGCCTGGTCGGATTTGCGCACAAGCTGGATGGCGCAGGATATACCCGATTCGGCCGGTGATGCCGCCGCTTACGAACGGATTCGCTCTTACTATCTGACTTGCAAACCCCAGAAATACGCGCAGGCGGATTTTGGCGGCGGCGGAGCCGCCCTCCGCCGTCAGTTGGGGTTGGAAGGCAAAAAGGTCGTCGTTTTTCTCGGAAGTTGGGAAGCCGACGGTTTTGCGCCCCGGGGCGCGGTTTACGAACGCTGTTTCCACACGGGATTCCCCACCACTTTGGAAGCGCTCCTGGCCATGGGCCGTCTGGTCAAAACACTGCCCGGGGTCGCGCTCGTTTTCAAGCCGCACCCGCTGGATCAGCAGTCCTATGTCTCTGCCAAGCTGGAGGGGGTGCAGCTCGTAACCGATGTGAATGTTCTCGCGCTCATGGACGCCGCCGACGTCGTCGCCGCGCATTACACCACGCTCCAATTTGAGGCCACGTTCTACGACAAACCCGTCTTGTTGCTGGCCCGCAGCGCCTGGTGGGGGCGCGACGCCGCTTACGAGGTGGAATTTCCGGAAGATTTGCCGGCCATGCTGGCCGCCGCCCTGCTGCGCCGCGACTGGCCCCGGCTTCAGGCCAACGCCCATGCGTTTATCACCTGGGTGATGGACCAGTTTCTAATTGGTTGCACCGACCGGGTGCCCGCCCGGAGAAATCTCCGCGATTTCGCCCATTTTATCGCCGCCACCTCACTGGATGCGCGCCGCCTGCCTCCGCCTGAAGTGCGCTGGGAGCGCACCGGGCAGGCCATCGAAGCCTTGAAAGTCGGTCGTTCCTCCGGTTCGGTCATGGGCGGAGCCCTGCCTCCGTTGGCACCGCCGGTCGTGCCTTTCCCTGTGATGGGGCTGAAGAAATGCCCGGCGGTTTCACCGGCGCCAATTCCCGCAATCCCAGGTGTCAGGGCGGGCAAGCCCATGATTTTCAACGCTGGCAACATGGGCAGAAAGCCGGCTGCCCCGCCCCAAGCCCCGCCGGAATCAGCGGGATTGACCCTCCCGGCCAGCCTGTATTCCCATGGTTCCAAAGGTCAGCATTCGTATCCATGAATCCTCCGCTGTCTCCCCCCCCCGTTCTGCCCGCCGATTTCTGGCAGCGCGACGAATCGCTGCGCCGGGCCGCTGAGTTGCTCGAACAAGGCGCCGGGCGGGTTCGGGCCGTTTCCTTTGACTTTTTTGACACTCTGGTCTGGCGGCTGGTCGCCAAACCGGCGGACGTTTTTATTGAGGTCGGCCACCGCCTCCGGCAACAGCAGGCCCTGCCTCAAACGATTTCAGCGGAAGATTTTGAAACCCTGCGGCGGCTGGCGGAATACAAGGTTCGCGAACGCCAGAAACTCAAAGATGCCGCCTGGGAGGATGTCTGCCTGCTGGACATCTACCGCCAAATGGACGCCGTGTTGACCGACCCGGCGGCGGGTGCGGCCATTGAATGCGCCGTGGAAAACGATCTTTGCCAAGTGAATCCCGTCATCGCCGGATTCATCCGGCATCTCCGGGAGCGCGGACTCCGAATCCTGATTGTCTCCGATATTTATCTAAGCGCCGATCATTTGCGCGGGATTCTGCGGGCCAACCATTTCGATCCCGCCCTCTTTGAGACCATCCTGACCTCCTCGGATGCCGGCGTGTGCAAGGGCAGCGGCAACCTGTTCCGGCGTGCGCTGAAAAACCTGAAGCTCGGACCGGATGAACTGCTGCACCTCGGTGACAATCCCGGGGCGGACGTGGCGGGTGCCCGCCGGGCCGGCGTGCGCGGCTGCCATTACCGCCAGACCACCCCCGAAAGTCCCTCCATCCTGGACCGTGAAAAATTCCTGGCCGGCGCCCAAACCCCGCCGTTCAGTTTCGATTCCCTCCGCCTGCTCGCCGCACGCCAGTTCGCCGGGGAATCCGCCGGGGATTTCTTCGGTCGTTCCGGTGCTTTTCTGCTGGGACCGTTGCTGACGCGCTACGCCACCTGGGCCTGCGAACAGTTTGTCGCTGCCGGCGTCCGCAAGGTCGGGGCCTTCATGCGCGAGGGGGAAATGCTGGGCGCTTTGCTTCAACACGAGAGTGACGCCATGGGTCATGGTCTCGAGATCATGCCCCTGTATGCCAACCGCAAATCCACCGAACTGGCCGCCATCGGCCAATTGACCGCCGACAATGTCATCGGCTGGCTGGAACGCCGTCAATCGCTCTCCGTCAGAACCATTCTGGAGCATTTCGGTCTGGACCCGGCGGGCCTGCGCAACCTGTCCTTTCCAATTGACGAGAAAGCCGGCACCCGCGAACGCCTGCTCGAACTCGCCAAATATCTTTTCTCCCCCGGGATCGCCGAACGCATCGAGGCCCGGAGCGCCATGGAGCGCCGCAAGATTATTGATTATCTGCGCCCCTGGATCGAGGCCGGCACGCCCATTGGCGTGTGCGACATCGGCTATAACGCCTCCGCCCAGGCCCAGCTCCAGCGCATCCTTGAACTGGAAGGTCATCCCGCGCGCTTCATCGGTTGCTATCTGGTCACATGCCAGCGGACGGCTTTTCGGCTGCTTGACGGGCTGGACGTTCGGAACTTTCTCGGCACTTTCGGCCGGCCGTACTCTCAATACCAGGCCTTTCTCCGTTCCCCCGCCTTTGTGGAACAGTGTTTGTGCGCGCCCACCGGCACCACGCTGGGGTACCAGCGGGCGGCCGATGGTTCCGTCCAACCCGTGTTGGACGAAATGCGCTTTCCCCCGGAATTGTTGCGGTGTCAGCGGGCTTTCAAGGACGGCGTGCTGGTCTTCCAAAACCTCTGGATTTCCTTGCGCGCCCAAAAACCGGAGTTGCTGGGCGGCCGGACCGATGATTCCCGCCGCGTCCTCGCCGGGTTGGACGGCAGTTGCAGCACCACCCTGGCCCGGGCCACGGCCTTTCCCCTGCCGGACGAACTGCTGCATTTTGGCTCCCTGCCCCTGGACGATTATTATTTTGCCGAAGGCGTCAAAACGATTTGCAGCCCCCAGGAACGCGATTTGGTGCGAGCGGGCGGTTACCCCAGACTGCTCACCGAACTGGGCGTGCTCTGGCCCCAGGGAACCTGCCTCCTCGACAATCCCCAGGTCGCGACCGATTTCTTTTCCTGTGGCAAGTCCATGCTGCTCTGCAATCCCACCGGCGACAATACGGGACTGCCGGTGGAATTGACCATCATCGTTCCGCCCCAGCGCGACATCGGGGCCATGCGCGAATGTCTCAACCGTCTGAAGCCGGTGGTCAGCCGCAATCCGCGTTGGGAAATTATTTTGCCCGCGCCCTTGGATGACATGGAAACCAGGCTTGTTTCCCAAGAATTCCGCCGCGAATTCAAGCGGCTGCTGGTCTTGGAACGCCAGCCCAACCAAACCTTCATCCAGCACTTGAATTCGGTCGTGGACGAGTCCCTGGCCTCGTTCATCATGATTTTTGACGGGGATATGCGGTTGGCGCCGGACTGGGATGCAACCCTGTTGCGCGCCGTGCGTTCCGCGCCGGGGGTGGCCGTTGTTTTCCCCACGCCTCCGCCGGCTCTCAAATCGGAAATTCCCGCGCCGGAGAATCTCTTGAACGCACTTCCCCGGACCTTTCTCTTCCGTCGCTCGGCCTTTATCGAGGGCCTCGGGTTCAATGAAAAGCTCGGCCTGCCGGCAGCAATCTTGAATCTCACCTTCCAAATGCAACAGTTGGGATTGAAGCCCGCGTTCTGCCGTGCCGGACTGGTCGGAGCGCGGCCGGTGGCCGCCAGCCCGATTCCGCCGGCGGAGGCTGAATTCCTAAAGCGTCACTGGCCGGATTTTTCCAGGCGCGTGGCCGCCCTGGTGTCCGAACCTTCCGCCGCCCCGGGGCCCGTTGGCGCCGGTGTCGTGGTGGTCAACTGGATTGGTTCCTTCCTGGATCACGGCAGTCTGTCGCAGGTTAATCGCGAGCTGGCGGCGGCGCTCAAATCCTCTCCGGCCGTCCGTTTGCAGCGCGTTTCCAATGGCGCGCCGGTGGCCCCGGGTTGGGAGGGACTGGCCCGCGAAATCTCCACCACCATTTCTGCGGATGCCGCCGTGACCGTGCGCCATGCCTGGCCCCCGGATTGGAAACGCCCGCTCACCGGCAAACTGGCCGTCATTCAACCCTGGGAGTTCGGCTTTTTGCCAGCGCAATGGGTCGAGCAGGCCGCCCGCGTGGATGAATTCTGGGTCCCTTCGGAATATGTCCGCCGCGTCTATCTCGAGTCCGGCGTGCCCGCCGCCAAGGTTGTGGTTGTCCCCAACGGTGTGAACCCGGATAAGTTCCATCCCCAGGCCCCGCCGGCCCAACTCGCCACGCAAAAAAAGTTCAAATTTCTCTTTGTCGGCGGCACCGTTTTCCGCAAGGGGCCCGATCTGCTGCTCAAGGCTTATCTGGAGAATTTCACGGCGGCGGACGACGTCTGCCTCGTCATCAAGGATTTTGGGGGTCAGGGCGTTTATGCCGGACAAACCTTTGAAGCCAGCATCCGGGCGGCCCAGGCCCAACCCAACGCTCCCGAGATTCTCTATCTTAACCAGGAATTGCCGGCGGATGCGCTGCCCGGTCTTTACACCGCGTGTGATTGCCTGGTCCTGCCCTATCGCGGCGAAGGTTTCGGCCTGCCCGCCCTGGAGGCCATGGCCTGCGCGCTGCCTGTGATCGTCACCGCCGGCGGGGCCACTGATGATTTTGTCCGCGACGATTTTGGCTGGCGCATTCCCGCCGAACGCCGGATTTTTGGCCGGGAGATCAGCGGTCTGAAACTGGCCGGCGACGGCTGGCTGTTGGAACCCGATGTGGCCGCGCTCGGCCGGTGTCTGCGCGAAGCCTTCGCCGACCCCGCTGAAGGCCGGCGGCGCGGACAACTCGCCGCCCGGCATGCCGCCCAATGTTGCACCTGGGGACATTCGGCCGCCCTGGCCGCGCAACGGCTGGCGGCTCTGGGCGCGGCCGCCCGGCCGGCCAGTCCGGAGACGTCCCCGACGGGGCCCGTTGCCAAAGCCGCCCCCGCCGTGCGGGGAAAAATCACTTTGCCGCCCTGCGCCCTGCTCGGACACCTTGCCGAAGCCCGGGAATTGCTCCACCGGAAAAAGCACCGCGCCGCGTGGGAGTCCGTGCTGGCGGCGCAGGCGCAGCGCCCGTTCCATCCCGAGGCCTTTTTGCTGCTCGCCGAAATCGCCCGGTCCGTCGGGGCCGGCCAGACCGCCCGATTGTGTGCCGAACACGCCCGCAGCCTCGTCCCCGGTTGGAAGCCGGTCAAAAAATTTCTGAACCAGCGCCTGAATGGCAACGTGCGCCACGACTGGCTCAAACTGCCGGACCATCTCCGCGCCTCCGGTTCCCCGCGCCTGTCCGTCTGTCTCATTGTCAGGAACGAGGAGAAATTCCTCGGCCAGTGCCTGCAATCCATTCGCGGGCTCGCCGCGCAAATCGTCGTGGTGGACACGGGTTCGACCGACCGCACTGTGGAGATTGCCAGGGAACACGGCGCGGAAGTTTATGACTTTGTCTGGGCCGACGATTTCAGCGCCGCGCGCAACGCCGCCTTGGAACACGCCACGGGCGATTGGATCCTCATGCTTGATGCCGACGAGGAATTGTCCGCCGAGGGCCGGGGGAAACTGGCGCCGGCCATGAGCCTGCCCGCGGTCATGGCCTGGCGTTTGCCGCTCGTGGACGTGGGGCGCGAAGCCAACGGCTTCACCTATGTGCCCCGGTTTTTCCGCAACGCGCCCGCGCTGTTTTACGTGGGCCGCATTCATGAGCAGGTCTTCAGCAGCGTCCAGGTCCGCTGCACCGAATGGGGATTGGAGAACCGGATCGGTGAGGCGACGCTCATCCATCACGGCTACACGGCGGAAATGATGCGCGACCGCAATAAAGTTGAGCGCAACCTGCTGCTCCTTGAACGCGCCATCGGCGAGATGCCGGACGAACCCCATTTGCTGATGCATCTCGCCCTGGAGTTGAACCGGTCCGGCCGCGAAGCCGAGGCGCTGGAGCGCGATCAGGAAGCCTTTGATCTTTTGTCGTCCAAACCCCCGGGGGAAATCGTCCCCGAACTGCGCGAAACGCTGCTGCTCCAATTTGCCACGCACCTGATGGCGGCGAAGCAGTTTGACGGGGTCGTGAGCGCCCTCACCTCGCCGCTGGCCGAAATGGCCGGCGGGTTGTCGGCCTCCATGCACTTCTCGCTTGGCCTGGCACATTTCGAACTGAGGCGGTTCCGTGAAGCCGCCGATCAAATGCGCCAGTGCCTGGCGAAGCGCCGGGCGCGGAGTTTCTCCCTCGTCCAACGCGAGATTCACACCGCCGCGCCCCATCATTCGCTGGCCCTGAGCCTGGCGAACCTGGGCGAAACGGCGGCGGCGGACCTGGCCTTTCAGGAAGGGCTCAAGGAAGCCGTCCAGGGCGGGAACCTGCGGCTGGATTACGCCCGGTTTCTGGCCGTCAATCAACGACCCGTGGACGCCCTGCGCCTGCTGCATGAGGCGGTGACCCGCAACCCGCTGGATCTGGAGGCCTGGCGGCTGGGCGGACAAATCGCCCTGAGCCGGCCCGAGTTCCTGAAGTTTGCGCGGGACTGGACCGCCGAGGCCATGAAACATTTGCCGGAGGATGTCATCCTCATCGTGCAGCGCGCGGAGGCGCTCATGTTGAGTGAGGACCTGTCCGCCGCGCTTGAATTGTGGGATCAACTGTGGCAGCGCGCCCCCCAGCCGACCGTGCTGGCCGGGTTGATTCTGTGTGAACTGGCGGAGTCCGCGACCACCCACGAGCCGCCTGAAGATCCGGAGGAGGCGGAGGTGAGCCGCGCCTTCATCAGTTGGTATCGCAAGCTCATGGCCGTGAAGGGACACAAGACCATTTTGCGGGTGAATGAACAGACCGACAAGTTGGGCCGCGCCCTGCCCACGGCCGCCCGGATGCTGAACGCGGCCATGGCCGAGGCGGCGCAGGCCGGGGCGCCCTGCGCCTGATTCCAGCTTTGGGCGGTGGCCGGCCGAACGGACGCGGCCGGGCCACCGCAAACCCCCGCCAAATCCCGCAAGGAAAAAATATTCGCCGGTCATTTTCGTTACCTAGTAACGCGATGGACTGTTGATTCTGCTTGACACCGTGTGCAAGTCATTGGTTTTAAATGACTTGTGCCGAAAGCCTGCAACCCCGGCCAAAAGGGCAAATCGCGTTACTAGGTAACGAGGCCGGTCAATCCCCCCCGCCCATGAACCTCAACCGAGGTGGAGCGATGAGGGTCTTGAACTGCCCGGCCGGGGTTTGCGAGAGTGGGACAGGCTTCCAGCCGGCCAGTCCCCGGTGACCGGCTGGAAGCCTGTCCCACTTGGTGAAGACGCCCCGGTTCAGGGGCGCAATGCGGCAAGTTTTGTTTGGTGCCGGCAGATTCATCCCGCGGGTTGTTATACGCGTATAAGGACACGGCTTTACGAGAATGGCATTCGAGTGCAAAATGCTCCTGAAGCAAACAATCAAACTTAACATCATTTATGCGTGTGTTTGTCACCGGGGCCACCGGATTTGTCGGTTCGGCTGTGGTTCAGGAGCTCCTCAAGGCGGGCCATCAGGTGGTCGGTCTTTGCCGCTCGGACGCGGGGGCCCGGGCGCTGGTGGCCGCGGGGGTTCAGGCGCATCGCGGCCATCTTCAAGACTTGGAAAGCCTGCGCCGTGGAGCCGCCAGGTCGGATGGCGTGATTCACACGGCTTTTGTCCACGACTTCTCGAAATTTGAAGAAAACTGTGAAATTGACCGGCGCGCCATTGAGGCGCTCGGCGATGCGCTGGCGGGCACAAACCGGCCGTTGGTGATCACCGCGGGAAC
>Ga0181520_10004523_pt1 | contig 23166 bp, 27 predicted proteins | sample PEATcosm2014_Bin_29_FD_132451 | JGI IMG/M metagenome (GOLD analysis project Ga0181520, IMG submission 132451) | Peatland microbial communities from MTU Mesocosm Facility, Houghton, MI, USA - PEATcosm2014_Bin02_30_metaG | ecosystem: Environmental > Terrestrial > Soil > Wetlands > Peat | place...
AGGGGCGCTATGTGAGTCATGCTGCCGGCTCCGTTCCCAGGTGGTCCGAATACCCGGCCTTCAGGCGAGACCACTGGGCGGTGGGACGTCCATCGGTGCGGATATTCTGCTTGCCTTTGAACCGTTGGGGCCAGCCGGCCGGCGAGTCCTCCCACATCTCCTGCCGCCCGTAGACGGTCAAGTCGAGCAACCGGTAGCTATTATCCATCGCCTCGACGCCGCGTCTGGTCGTCCAGTAAGTCTCGAAGACATTGGATCCTTGTCGCAGGTAGCAAACGATGTGCATCATGCCCACCCGGCGTCCAACCAAGAGGGTGTCGAGCGAGTCCTGGGCCGAGGACCAAGGCATCTCCCAACCCATGAAGTCACGATACCGGGCGCTCTCTTCGTACGGGCCTTGGCAAAACGTGGCGTGGGGCGGTGTGGCACCGTCCACCTCGACCATGGGTAGCCGTCGGCGGGCGGCTGCAATAGCGTCGCCTTCTTTGGTGTGAGCCTTCTCTCGAACCCGTAATGCGTCCAGCCCCGCCTGGAAGGTGCTCCGATCGACCATTTTGGGCGCTCCAAGTTCATCTCTCATGAAGTCTGTCATCGTCCTCACCCTTGCTGACCTCGGTCACGCTTTCTCCTCTGCCTCGCGCTTTCGGGCGGCTTCTTGAGGGTCGTTTGTTATGTCAATCCACTTCGGGTCAGGCGAGGCCTCGGCGTCGTAGTTGTCGTGCCAGTTCCACCACTTGTACGGCGGGGTCTGGGGGTAACCCTCTGGCGAATCCTCCCAAGTCTCCTGGCGGCCGAGCGGCGTGATGTCGAGATAGCTCCAGGTGGTCCCCATCGCCTCGTCGCCGCGGGAGTTGATGAAGTATGTGCGGAACACCCGCTCGCCGTCGCGGAAGAACACGTTGTGGCCGTGCCATTCATCGACGCCGAAGTCCGCGTCGAAGCTGTCGGTGATGGTGTACCAGGGCATCTCCCAGCCCATCCGCGACTTCAGGCGCGCGATGTCCGCCTGCGGCGCGCGTGAGGCGTATGCGAGGGTGGTGTCGCGGGCGTTCAGATGCGCTAGGTGGGCAACCTGATCGGCGCCCAGGGAGCAGCCGCGGCAGGCGTGCTCGGGCCAGCCGAACACCCCGGGATCGAAGAAGGCGCGATAGACGATCAACTGCCTGCGGCCCTCGAACAAATCAAGCAGGCTTACCTTGCCCTTGGGGCCGTCGAACTCGTACTTCTTGCCCACAGCCAGCCAGGGCATCCGCCGGCGTTCGGCTGCCAGCGCGTCCCGGGAGCGCGTCAAGGCCTTCTCCTTCACGAGGAGCTGCTGGTGCGCAGCCTCCCACTCCTGCTGCGACACGAACGGAGGTGTGTTCATCGCGAGATGCCCTTCCCCGTGTTCCTTGTCTCTCTCTTTGTGGTTTGCCATACTTTTTTCTCCCTCATTCGCTAGGATTCAGTGGTTGTCGGCCACGAGTTAAACTTAACGCCGGATGTCGAAATGATGGGAGTGACAAGTGTGGCGGGATTCACATGGATTCGCTGATCACGGCCGCGGCACGCGCACTCGCGGCGGGAGATATTCTCGGCGCGTTGAAGCGGGTCGCTCTGCGCGATGACGCACCTGCGCTCGCTCTCCGAGGCATCGCCATGGCGCAACTCGGCGATCTGGTTCGAGCCAAGGCGCTGCTACGTAGCGCTGCGCGCGCCTTCGGTCCGAACGAGGCGGTCGCCCGCGCGAGGTGCATCGTCGCGGAGGCCGAGATCGCGCTCGCCTCGCGCGATTTGGGCTGGCCGGCGAAGACCCTCGACGCGGCGCGCGCGACGCTCGAAGCGCACGGCGACCGCGTCAACGCTGCGCATGCCCGCTACCTCGAAGTCCGGCGCCTCCTCCTGATGGGGCGGCTCGACGAGGCCGAGCGGACGCTGGCCGATCTCGACCCCACGCCTTTTCCGCCCGCGTCCAGGGCCGCTCACCAATTGGTGCTTGCGGGCATCGCGATGCGGCGTCTTCAAACCGAGGCGGCCCGGACCGCGCTCGCTCGGGCTGAGCAGGCCGCGCGACAGGCGTGTATCCCTGCGCTCATGGCGGAGGTCGAAAGCGCATCGCTCATCTTGAACACCCCCGCTGCGCGCCTGATTGCCGGTGGCGGGGAGCGGCTCCTCCTGCTCGGTGAAGTCGAAACTTTGCTGGCGTCGGAAGCATTCGTGGTGGATGCCTGCCGGAACATCGTGCGTGAGGGCGGCACGGCGATGTCGCTGGCGACGCGTCCGGTGTTGTTCGCGCTGGCACGAGCGCTAGGCGAAGCGTGGCCGGGAGACATGCCGCGGGACCTGCTCCTTGCGCGGGCATTCGGAGCGAAACTCGTCGATGAATCCCATCGTGCGCGCTTGCGAGTCGAGATCGGCCGGCTTCGCAGGTCGCTGCGGACGCTGGCCGACATTAACGCGACGACGCGGGGGTTTGCGCTGGCGCCGCGCCGCGCGCACGAGGTGGTCGTGCTGGCGCGGCCCGTGGAAGATGAACATGCGGAGGTGCTCGCCTTCCTCGCCGACGGTGAAGCGTGGTCGAGCTCCGCGCTTGCGCTGGCGCTGGGCACCAGCCAGCGCACCGTACAGCGGGCACTCGACTCGCTTGCGGCCGTAGGCAAGGTGCAGTCGTTCGGTCGCGCACGCGCTCGCCGTTGGCTGACCCCGCCCGTACCGGGATTCACGACGACTTTGTTACTCCCCGCTCCTCTGCCAATCGATTAAGGTGGAAGCATGCAGCACTCAAGCGCCGAGATCGTCCGTGAGTATGGGCCCTTTCCGGGGATCGACAGAGTCAATGGCGTCACGTATGATGGCCAGCTAGTCTGGTTTGCAGCCGGAGACTCGCTGAACGCCTTCGATCCTGCGAGCGGCGAGATGCGGCGCTCCATCGATGTTGCCGCGCACGCAGGAACCGCCTTCGACGGACAGTACCTGTTTCAACTCGCCGAGGATCGCATCCAGAAGATCGATCCGAAGACCGGCCGTGTGCTCGCCACCATCCCGGCGCCCGGAGGCGGTGGTGACTCGGGGCTCGCTTGGGCCGAAGGGACGCTTTGGGTCGGGCACTATCGGGGCCGGAAGATCCATCAAATCGATCCCGAAACAGGGGCGGTCCTCCGCATCATCGAATCCAACCGCCTCGTCACCGGAGTCACGTGGGTCGACGGAGAGCTCTGGCACGCGACGTGGGAAGGTGAGGAGAGCGATGTGAGGCGAGTCGATCCCGGAACAGGAGAGGTCCTGGAGAAACTCGATATGCCGCCCGGCATGGGTGTATCCGGGCTGGAGTCCGATGGCGGCGATCGGTTCTTCTGCGGCGGAGGAAAGAGCGGGAAGGTTAGGGCCGTCCGGCGCCCCAAGCGAGGCTCCGCGAGGGGCGGCGGTTCTAAGATCCGCGTGGAGTCCAGGAGCAAGTGATCGGAGCGGGCCTGGCGGGAGAACTTCCTAACCTTGCACGGGTTTTCGATGGGATCTTCTTGAGTTGTTGATTCTGAAGCGGGAGAAACAGAACGGCGGCGCCGCAACTTATTTGGGCGGTCTGCCGTGGTCCAGGCATAACGCAACCAGGTCGGAGACGTTAGCTTCGCCCACACACATTACCGTATCTGCGCCGCCCCAATAGATCTTCACGGTTCCATCGGGCTCGGCAACTGCGCCACAGGAAAACACGACGTTGTGGACATACCCAGTGACTTCCCAGGGATCTTCAGGCTGCAAGATCCACGAGTCTCCCACGCCGATGATCTTTGCCGGGTTCCGCAAGTCGTGAAGAGCGACCCCCAAGCGGTAGATCGATCCATCCATGGTTTCGAAAACGCCGTGATAGATGGACAGCCATCCCTGCTCTGTCTTAATGGGTGGCGCACCCGGGCCGATCTTCATTTCGTCCCAGTGATACGCTTCTGGCCTCATGATGAGCTGAGATTGTCCCCAGAAACGAAGATCCGGAGAAAAGGAGATCCAGATCGACCAGGGAGCGATTTCCGAATGAGGGCGATCCAGCCGGGCGTACAGCCCATCGAACCTCTCGGGAAAGATGACTACGTTGCGATAGTCGGCCTCAGTGATCAGAGCGACTCGCTCCACCTGACGGAATTCCCGGGTCTTCGCCAAGGCGATTTGGACTCCGTCTCGCGAGTAGACGCTGTAGGCAATCAGGTACTCGCCGTCCATGAGGGTCACGCGAGGGTCCTCAACGCTGAACTCTTCGCCGGCAGGAGTCAGAAAAGGCTCCCGATCGGCGGTGAAGTGGAAACCGTCGGGACTACGCGCCAAACCGATGATGGACCGTCCGGTGCGCAGATGAGAACGGAACAGCATGATGTATTCGTTCTCATGCTTAACCACGGCCGCGTTGTGCACCGTTTCCACAGGGTAAGGGATATCGGATTTCGTGAGGATCGGATTGTGAGCGTATCGCCTGATCATCTCTTGGCTTCCAGTTCGAAAACTTTGCGGTAGACCTTTTCGTACGCCTCCACCATGGTTTCCGTCGAGAAATGCTCCTGAACCCGCCGACGGCAAGCATCGCGATCGATTTCACCGATGCGTTCCAGGGCTCGCACCGCTTCGCCGGCATTGTTGACCAGGAAGCCCGTCTGCCCGTCCTGGATCACCTCCCTGCAGGAACCGAGGTCCATCGCGATCACGGGAACACCGGCGGCATTGGCCTCTGCCAGGACAAGTCCAAACCGCTCCGGGATGGTATTCAGATGTAGCAGCGCTCGGGCCCGCGCGAACAAGACGTTTTTGCCCGCAACGTCCACGGGGCCAATGTAGCGGATCGTCTGGCTCAGATGAGGCTCGATCTGTTCGCGGAAGTATGTCTGATCCTGAATAATACCCGAGATGATCAGCGGCGATCCGCTCCGCCGGGCACCCTCGATGGCCAGATGGACGCCTTTGTCGGGGTGAATCCGGCCGAGGAAGATCAGGTCGCCGCCACGCTTCTGGAGCGGGTACAACGAGAGGTCGATCCCGTTATAGACCGTAGCCAGATAATTCAGTCCCGGCGCGCGATCGGCGTCGCTGATGGAAACGAAATATCCGTCGCGGTATTTCTCATATACGGGCATGATCCGGCGAGACGAGAATCCGTGGATCGTAGTGAGCACTGGGGTCTTCACCAGCCGTGTGTAGCACAGCGCCATGAAGTCGTAGTGGCTGTGGATGAGGTCGAACTCAGCGGCGTGCTCGAACACCTCGGAGATGTGAAGGTACTCGGCTACTTTGGGATCGATGGCGCGATCCTCTTCATACCCGCGCCCGATCACCGCATGCAGGCAAGCCTCCGTGATGGAATCCCCGGTTGCGAACAATGTGACATCCCAGCCGCGGGAGACCAGACCTTCGGCGATGTTGCCGGCGACCGTCTCCCACGCGCCGTATTGCCGGGGAGGTGTGCGCCATGCCACCGGCGACAGAACAGCGATTCTCTTGCGGGGAATGGTCACGTTACCGTGGCTAATTTGAGTATTTGGAGCCTCTATCCGGGAACACCAGGCCCAGAACCAATGCCCGCAATTGCGAAGGGACGAACGGCTTAGCCAGAAAATGCCAGCCTTCATTGAGCACCAGCATGCCGCCGGTGAACCCGGACATCATCAATACTTTGAGCTGCGGCCGATCCACGCACATTTGAGTGCCCAACTCGATGCCGCTCATGGCCGGCATTTGGAAGTCCGACAGGAGAAGGTGTATCTCGCCTTTGTAGTCTTTCGATTGCTGAAGCGCAGCCTCACCGCTGCTGGCCGTGAGAACGCGATAGTCGGAGGCAACCAACAATTCGGAGACGAATTTCAAAATACCTGGGTCGTCGTCAACCACGAGAATGGTCTTTTGATTGTCTTGGGCGCCGATAGGCTGTTCCATTTGTACCGTCACAAGCCGACAGTGGGCTGTGCCTCTTCGCGTCGTTCCGCGATCCGTTTCTGCAAGCGTGCGTAAGCTATTACCTAGCATTTCAGAGACCAGTTTGCGATTGCCGTGCACGTGCTGGAGTTCCGCGGGCCCGGTCAAAGCAGTCGGCCGAGCGTCGGGAAAATCGCTGCATGGATGCCCGACGAGATCGCGCAAATGTTGAGCACATTCTGGTCCGAGCACGACCTCTCTACGAATGCATCCCGAGTTGGACCAGGCCCGGGGGAAACGTGCAGAAGCTGCACCTGGAAGTGCGGGATTTGCCATCGCCACGGTATTTCCAGTAACTAAGCTTCAACCACCCAGGTATTCGACGTGAGCGTACGTGCCTAGCCGCGGGTTATACGCGAGGTACCAGCCAATATGGTCTGGATCCTCGTAGATCACGATCTGATCGCCAGTCCAGTTCCAACCCGCAACAATGTTGAAATCGTAGGGGGCGACGTCCCAGTAGAAATTGTTGAACCAGAAGCGTTGCGCGTTTCCTCCCGCAAGCACGAAGACATGTTGCGGTCCAAAACCGCCGCTGAAATGTCCGTGTTCCCATGGCTGAGCCAGATGGTAATGCGCATCGGCAGCACCACTATCGTGTCCAACCCATTTATCGTTCTTCGCGTCAACGTGCGGAACGTCAGGATGACCTTGCTTGTCCACTTTTACGTGGTTTTCGGCCGCCGGCTGCCCGGCCCGGGCAGGGGCCTCAGCGCGCGCTGGCTTGGAAGCTCTCGCGGGAGCAGGACCGTGAGCCGGAACGTGTCCACCGCCAACCGCGGAATGACCGCCTCCGCCGTGTGACTCCCCACCGCGCTGCCCAAATGCAGTCAGACACATTAAAACCGATAGTCCTATAAGTTTTTTCATTTCTAAGCTCCGAAGTAAGCGATGAAAGCACGCGTCTGGCCAATTTGCCGGTTCGGCCGGAAGAAACGGCGGCAGAAGACGCGCACAGACTCGACGGGTCCGCCTCTCGATCGCAATGGAGGCAAACGTGCGTTGGTTTCCCTGCTGGAACATGCACAGGTACCATTCGAGTTTATTGGAGGAGCATCTTGACTAACTTAAAAACGGCAACGGAAACGGCATCGGAGCTTGGTAAAGAGGCCAGAGAATCAATCGAGGAGTTGGGCCGGTCAGCCGGCAGGCGACTGGATGAGGCACGAGATGAGACAGGGGATGCACTCCATTCGGCTGCCTCCTCCGTTCGAAGAACAGGACGCCAGGGTTCCGCGGCAATCGACAACTGCTCTACTCGCACAGCGGATCGCCTGGATGCCACGGCCTCATATATCGAAGATCATGATTTGGGGGATGCGTTCACCGGCATCAAAAGGTTTGCTCGCCGCCATCTGACAGGATCTCTGGCCGTTGCGATCGCGACCGGCTTTCTGGTCGGATCAGCCATAAGCCGAGTAGCCCACTCGTGCGGAAGAAAGGGTCAAGGCGCATAATCGCTTTGAGACCCCAAGGTCTTCCTATACACCTTGCTGAACTCGGCGCCCCACAATAATAGCTGCGCCGAGCAGTATACCCACAGCAGCACGACAATCGGCGAGCCGGCGACACTATACGTCCCGAAAGTGGCATGTGCGAAGTACAACGCCATGGACTGCTTGCCGATCATAAAAAGCAATGAGGCGATCATGGCTCCGAGGGCGACGTCGCTCCACTTCAACCTAACGCTCGGAACGATCTTGTAGAGGGCCGCAAACAGCACCGCGATTACCAGTATAGAATGCGACGGAAGCGCCGAGGCGCGGAACATTATCGTCGACAAATTCGCTCGATGCCTGCCTGAACACTCGCGGCAGCGCCTTGAGCGGAAGCCACGGGGATCTGCCGTGGCTCACGAGCCGGGAGTTGCCGCCTTCTCCTCTTTGCGCAGTGTGGCGATCCGATTTTGTAGCGTCCGCAGGCTAATCCCCAACATCTCGGCAGCGCGTTTGCGATTGCCGCCCACGTGCTCGAGGGTGAGCTTGATGTAAGCCTCGTCGATCTTCATGAGCGGCTGGCCAGGCTGAAGGGCCACTGGGCCCTCATCATCGGGCGATTTCCGGGGATACGGGCCTGATCCCGCACCGAACGCGGGCGAAGGAAGGTCCGTCAGCCGGATCGGGCCCTCGCCTGCCAGAATGGTAGCCCGCTCCAGCATATTGCGCAGTTCCCGGACATTACCGGGCCAATCATGCCGTTGAAAAAGATCCAGCACTTCGGCATCGACCCCTGTGACCCGCGTGCCGTGTTTCTTGTTCAGGTTGTGCAACATCACATCGGCGATCGGCGGAATGTCTTCCTTATGTTCGCGCAGCGGCGGAATTACGATCTGGAATACACTCAACCGATAGTAAAGCTCTTCGCGCAAATGCGTTGCAATTTCCTGACTGGTAGCGGCAAGCACGCGAGCGTCTACCGGGATTTCCCGCTTACCTCCAAGCCGCCGCACTCGTAAGTCTTCGAGAACGCGCAGTAGCTTCGGCTGTGTGGAGGGCGGCATCTCGCCGATCTCATCGAGAAATAAAGTGCCCCCCTGAGCCTGCTCGAAGCAGCCGGCAGAGCGCTCCATGGCGCCCGTGAACGCGCCTTTTTCGTGGCCGAATAACTCGCTCTCGATCAGGGCCTCGGGTAGCGCCGCCGCATTGATCGCGACGAAAGGCCCTTCACTTCGGGGGCTGCCCTTATGGATCTCCCGCGCTACCAACTCCTTCCCGGTGCCGCTCTCTCCACAAATTAATACGGGCGCCGAAGTCGGCGCCACCTGCCTCACCAGCGAGAAAATCTGCTGCATCGCCGGGGAGGTTCCCACCATGCCCCCGAGGACGCCGCGAAGGCTCAGGTCGCGCTTCAGTTCGTCCGTTTTCTGCAGACTTCTCTTGTAGCGAATCGCGCGCTCCAGAAGGATCTTGAAGGCACGCGGCTCCACAGGTTTCTCCAGAAACCAAAATGCCCCGAGGTCGTGAACCGCGGACAGCGCCTTTTCCATGCTGCCAAAGCCGGTGAGCGCGATGGCTGGAGTGAGGTCACCGCAGTCCTTCAAATGCCGGAGCAGCTCGAAGCCGTCCATGCGGGGCATGACTAGATCCGCAACAATGACGTCCGCGTTGAAGGCAGTGAGCCGTTCCAGCGCTTCCTGTCCGTCGGCTGCGACCTGCGTGTCAAAGTCGCCATCGGAAAGCATGGCAACCAAGGCACTACGCTGGCGCGCGTCATCGTCGACGATGAGGATTCGCCCGGAGATCGCCGGCAGACGGGGCATAACCCTCCATTCTAACGCCTGGCTAGCCACGGCGGAGTGGGTGTGTTCCAAATTGCGTCCGTCTCCGTATTGTAACGAAGTCGAGGCTGTCGAGCCGCTTACCGTATGCAAACCGCACCGACTCACTGCATGAAACGATAACTGGTTACACGCCCCCACATTCCGACGGCCTGCAAGACCCAAATTGCAACCGCAACGACGACCACTACATTCAGGATCGTCTTGATGCTGGAGGCCATGGGGATGAAGTTGTTGATTAGCCACAACGCGACGCCGACCACGATCAGCGCGATGACAATATTGACCAAAGGCATTTTGTTTACTCTCCTAAGAACACTAAAGCAGCAATCCGCTGCCCAGTTGCGGGCAGCTTGGATTTTGTATGACCGAAACGGATAGGGGGAACTTGCTCTAACCAATAACCCTGCGTCCCTGGATCAGGCGGATTACGAGCACGACCAAGCCAACGACCAACAGGATGTGAATCAGCCCGCCGGCGGTGTAGGAGGTCGCCATCCCCAGAGCCCACAGAACCAGCAGAATTACGCAGATTGTCCAAAGCATCGTCTTGCTCCTTCGCGATGCATGAAGGCAAGCGTGGGTCCAAAGCGGCGAGTGTGAGATATATGGGGCTGCAAGGCCAACCGGTGCACTGCCGGGGCGATTCCGCTGGCGCGAGGTGCAGAATCTGCACCGAAACCCGGCAGTTGGTGCAGGTCGATCAGCCGGCAGCAGCGAGATCTAACGTCCAGGCGCTTGGCACGAGGCGATCCTCACGCCCCGGTTGTGGCGGTTCCGAACAGCGCCCCGACGCATGCCGTCGCCGCCATGGCTAGCGCGCCCCAAAACGTAACGCGGAGTGCGCCCACTGCCACCCCCGCGCCCCCGGCGCGTGCCGCTAACCCGCCCAGAAGCGCCAGGAACAAGAGTGAGGTTCCGGAGACAAGGGGGATCAGACTCGCTACTGGGGCTAAGGCTGTGACCACCAGAGGCATGGCTGCTCCGGCGGCGAAGCAGGCGGCCGATGCCAGCGCAGCCTGAATCGGGCGCGCACTGAAAGCCGCGGAGATGCCCAGTTCGTCGCGGGCATGCGCGCCCAGGGCGTCGTGGGCCATCAGTTGTTCGGCAACCTCTCTGGCGAGCGTGGGATCGATCCCGCGCGCGACATAGATCGCCATGAGTTCCTTGCGCTCGCCCTCGTCGTCTGTGTTCAGTTCCGCAAGCTCAAGCCTGAGGTCGGCCTGTTCGGTGTCCGCCTGTGAATGCACGGACACGTACTCACCCGCCGCCATCGACATCGCCCCGGCCACCAGGCCGGCGACCCCCGCGACTACCACGTTGCGGTGAGTCGCATGCGCGGCTGCGACACCGAGCACCAGGCTCGCCGTGGAAAGGATCCCGTCGTCCGCGCCCATTACCGCCGCGCGCAACCAGCCGACCCGTCCGGTGCGGTGCCGTTGTTCCATCGGTAGTGGTTACAGCGCGACGGTGACCGCCAGTCCGACGCCTGGATACCTGCGGTCGTAAAGGTAGTAACCGTTGTCATAGCCGACGTACACGTCATCGGTTGCGTACCAATTTGGTGCCCAATATTCCGGCCACGGATCCACCATCATGAACGAAAAGCCGCCGTACGAGAAACGGGGATACCCCATGTACATTGTGAAGCGGGGCATTCGGAACCAGTGGTCACTCCCGAAACTGAGTCCGAAGCGCTCCTGAGGAATGTAGTAACCGCCATAGCCTCCACGCTGCGCCCAAGTGCGATGATCGCTGGCCCAGTGTTGAGCGCGATCCTGCTGAAATGTGCTATGCCCCTGCCAGGCGCCGTTCTGTTGCCACCCCCTCTGCTGTTGCCACGCAGCTGCCTGCTGTTGCGTTCGCTGCGGTTGCTGTTGTTGCCGGGCCTGCTGGGGACGTTGGACCTGCTGGTGCTGTGGTTGCCGTTGCGGAGTCTGCTGGGCCCGCTGCGGCTGCTGTGGCTGCTGTCGCGGGGCCTGCTGGGCCCGCTGTTGCGGTGGTTGTTGCCGCGGGGCCTGCTGGGCTCGCTGTTGCTGAGGTTGCTGCCGCGGAGCTTGCTGGGCCCGCTGCGGCTGCGGTTGCTGTCGCGGGGCCTGCTGAGCCCGCTGTTGCTGTGGTTGCTGCCGCGGGACCTGCTGGGCCCGCTGCGGCTGTGGCTGCTGTCGCGGAGCCTGCTGGGTCCGCTGTTGCTGTGCGGGTGGCCGGGCGCCTTGCGGTTGCCCGCCCGGCCGGCTCTCAGGCTTGCCCTGATTCTCGTTCCGCTGCTCGTGCTGCGCGTACGCAGGGATGATCGCACCGAAGAGCAGAAACAAGGCAGCGGTGCTGGTAGCTCGAACGAATTGCATAGTAATCCTCTCTGTTAGGTTGATATCGGTTATGGCACGCAGGTGACCAGTCCCGCTTCAGCTATGCTCCAACGCCTCTGCCGCTTCGGCCTCGGCCTTGGTTTTATGCACTGTCCCAGCCGGGTGATTGGGCGGGGAGTAGACCGTGTACAGTTTCAATGGCGCAGTCTTGGACGTGTTGATCACGTTATGGAAGGTGCCAGCCGGAACCACGACCGCATCACCGTCCCGCACCGTGTGCGCTCTTTTCTCGTCGAAGACGAACTTAGCCTCCCCCTCTTCGATGCGGAAGAACTGGTCGACGTTCGGGTGCACTTCGTCGCCGATGTCTTCCTCCGGCCCCAGGCACATCAATACAAGCTGGGAGTGCTTTCCGGTGAACAACACTTGGCGAAAGTAGGTGTTCTCCAGAGTCAGTTTCTCGATCGGTCCGACATATTCAAGCACGGCAACGGCCTCCTATATTTTGGTTTCGTGAGTGACACATTCAACAGTCGGTTCGGCGGACGCTTCGCTACGAACCGCGACGATCTCCGTCGATCTTTCGGTCGGCCGATCCGTTGTCCCGTAATCGGCGGCAGCCTCCGAGGTCGAGGAGATACTCTGGGCGCCAGTGTCTCTTAGAGTTCTCTTCGCCCGGTCGCACCATTCCCGGCTGTCGCAGTGAACGGAGAGGAGAATGCCGCCTCGCCTGATTCTGCCAGCGTAGCGTTTGGCGACGTATTCGGTGAGAGGAAGGCCCGCCAGCCATCCCACGATCCAGCCCAGCGCCCCGCCGGCGCCGGCGCCAGCCAAAGCCGCCAGCACCGGTCCAGCTACGACAAGCGGCCCTAAACCCGCGATAGCCACAGTTTGAGTGGCGGCCAACCAGGCCAATGCAGCGCCAACCACCGCGCCCGCTGCCGCTCCCGTCGCCGCTCCCTGCGGCGCCTTGGTATGTTTTTCGTGTGCGAAATCCTTTGAGCCTTGGTTGTCGGATGAGAGCACCGAGAGGTCCGTCGCCCTATACCCCGCTTTGTGCAGGACGTTGATGGCGTCCGAAACAGTTGTGCGATCCGGATAGACTCCTATGACCGATGTATTCCTTGACATTTCGTGTTCCTCCTACTGCAAGTACATATTTATGTATCTGCACGAGCCGGGCCACGCGCCGGAGGCAGCCGCGATGCGGAGATACGAGGTAAGCCAGTATGGCCAGGTGCAGAAGTTGCCTCGGACATGCATATTTAGCTGAGCCAAGACTCCCGATGGGACGCCGGGCGGCGGCCTTGCCTCACAGTGCTCTCGAATTCAAACGGCGGCAAACGTGCCACAGAGTAGGTTATGACGGGAAACCGGAAGGAGAGCGAATATGTTGCTGATACTGGTGCTTGTCATATTGTCGCTCGCTCTCGCGCCTGCCTGGCCGCATAGCAGACGCTGGGGTTACTACCCTACCGGAACAATAGGAGGCGTCTTGTTGGTGGTGGTCCTGTTGATGATATTGGGACAACTCCACCTTTAGGCAGGCCCCGCAACCCGTCGAAGTAGAATAGATGGTTAGTTAGGAGAAAACATGAATTGGGACCAAATCGAAGGCAAATGGAAGCGGTTTACCGGCTCTGCCCGCGAGCGCTGGGGGAAACTTACCGAAAACGACTGGGAAACCATCGCCGGCCAGAAGGATCAGTTGGTCGGGCGAATTCAAGAGCGGTACGGGGTGGCGAAGGCGGAGGCCGAAAAGCAGGCCGACGAATGGTCGCACGCGCTCGGCGAATCCGAGCGTACCAGCCACGCCGCAACTCGCTTATAGAATTAGCCCGCACGGGCGGAGGAATGTGGACCGATGAAAACGACCCAAACGCGGCTCGCGGATCTCTGGTGCAGGTTGATGCACACGGAGCCAATGTGGCCTGCGCATGGCACGTATGAGTGCCGGACGTGCGGGCGGCGGTACCGGGTGTGTTGGGAACAGCCTTCACCGGCCAGGCTCCACGTGGCGGTATTGCCACGCGAAATGCACGCCCAACGCACCATGGTAGCGGCAATTGAATCGAGGATCCAATGTTCGTTGTAATGGTCTTGACGGTTCTTGTAGCGCTGACGTTCATTCTCTCGCTGGTTCCCTGCCCGGGTTCGGCCGAGCGGCCGCATTAGCGGCGGCACCGCCAAGCCGGCCTCTGCGGCCTTTTCTTCTTCTTCATCTCGCGTACGGCAGTCTATCTCCTATCTATCCCCGCAAACTCTGGCCGATAGCTATTCGTAATCCGGCTGCGTTTAGACCTCCTGCGAATGGGTATTCAACGGCGATTGACAACGTGGCCGTCGAGTTGCTTGGCAGTAGTTGAATTGGCGAAGTAACACTCTTAAACCTGCCCTCTGCCGCAGCCGGCAGGCGGAAACAAGAGTGGGCTGTGGCAACAGTGCTCGCGGAAGCCGATGTTCGAGTGTTGTTACCGCTCACCTGGTTCTTCCTTGCTTGTCGCAGCAGAGGGGTTTTTTCCTCGAAGCAATTCCTGCATTCCATGCGGCAATAAGTGCATAAGCTCCTGGAGATTCTCAGCTCTGGCGCGGTGCGCGCGGCTTCAAACAAGACTGCGTCCGCGTTCTGTACTCTCTATTGTGCGATGGACCTCGGAGTGCCTCTACTCCACCGTAGCGCGACTCGCCAGCTTAGGTGCTATTCAGGCGTCGTGCCCGGCAGAGCGACGAGCTGGCCGCGCAGAGTTCTAGAGAACCAAAAGGAGAAGAAGCAGATGAGTGTCTTGAAAACGTTAACAACAACCGTGTTCGGCCTGGCGCTAGCGGGGGCGGTATTCGCACCTTCCGCAAAGGCGGACGAGTGGAACCGGAAAACCGTGATGACTTTTAGCGGGCCTGTGGAGATTCCTGGAGTCCACCTCAAGGGATGGGGAGTGCTCCCAGCCGGCACCTATGTGTTCAAAATCCTGGATTCGCAGTCCGACCGCCATATCGTCCAGATATTCAACCAGGACGAAACGCAGTGCTACGCAACCATTCTGGCCATTCCGAACTATCGCCTCCATGCGACTGGCAAGACCGTGGTTACTTTCCGGGAGCGGCCGGCAGGTCAGCCGGAAGCGCTCCGGGCATGGTTCTATCCCGGCAGAAACTGGGGCGAGGAATTCGTCTATCCGAAAGCTAAAGCTGTAGAACTGGCCCAGACGACGAACACCCCCGTTCTCTTCATGGCGGCCGAGATCCCGGTGGAAGTTGAGGCGCCGATCAAGACGGCGGACGAACCGGTGGTCGTGCAACTGAAGCAGGCGCCCATTATGGCGATTAAACCCACGGGCGAAGAGGTCGAACTTGCCGAGGTGATCACCCCGCCACCAGCGCAGGAACTGGTAGCGGAGAACACCGAAATGGCAGCGGCGACGCTGCCGAAGACGGCGAGCTCTTTGCCGCTGATGGCGCTGTTTGGGCTGCTGGCTTTGGGCGGGGTCTGGACCCTCCGACTGGTGCAAAAGCGCGTTCTGTGAGGGTTTGGTCCAGCACGTGGCGCGCCTCTTTTCCGGCGCGCCCCGCGGCCGGGGGCCCGGACAGGGTGAAGTCGGAGGAGCGCGGCTATGCGAAGGCGGCTATCGAGGACGGGAGAGCGCGGCGTCGCGAGAGCGATCGCTCTGCCGACCCTTCTCCTGAGTGCCCTTGCGGGTTACGCGGGCGATCATGCTCCGTCGGCAACCGGGCAAGATCACGACTTGGGACCGCTCCGAATCTCGGTGGACGTTGCCCTGGTGGTGTTGCATGCGACGGTGACCGACCGGCAAGCCGGCTTCGTCTCGGATCTGGGCGAACAGGATTTTACGGTTTACGAGAACGGTGTACCGCAGCGCATAGGGCTCTTTAAAAACGAAGATATCCCAGTTACCGTGGGTCTGGTTGTCGACCATAGCACGACTATGAGGCGGAAGCTGGCGGAGGTGTCCGCGGCCGCCCGGACCTTCGTGCGGTCCAGCAATCGGGAAGACGAAATGTTCGTCGTCAACTTCAACGAGATCGTGTCCCTAGGTTTGCCTAGCACAATCCGATTCACCGATCGCACCGCCGAACTTGAAAAGGCGATTTCGAGCGCGCCTGCCGGAGGCCAGACGGCTCTTTACGATGCGACCGCCAAGGCGCTCGGGGAATTGCAGGCCGGCAACCGGGACAAAAAAGTGCTGATCGTTGTCAGTGATGGGGGCGATAACGCGAGCGCGTGCAGCTTGGCCCAAGTCATGAAACTGGCCGGAGAATCCAGCGCCGTTATCTACACCATAGGTCTATTCGACGAAGACGATCCAGACCGGAACCCGGGTGTGCTCAAGCGCTTGGCACAGGCGACGGGCGGCGAAGCCTTTCTTCCCGAAAAGCTTAGCGAAGTGGTGGCCATCTGCGAGCGCATCGCCCGGGACATTCGGCATCAGTACACCATCGGATACGTCCCAATCAACCGGACTCGCGACGGCGCTTATCGTGCCATTCGGGTAGTTGCCCGGGCGAAAGGCCACGACAGACTGTCCGTGCGCACACGCACCGGCTACATTGCCGGCGGCGAGCCGCGGGTTGACGAGATGAGCGACAAATGAGGCTTCTGGTCGAGAAGAAACCACTGCGGCGGATGCTAAAGTGCATCCAGCGTGCGCTCTTGGCCTGCGCCGTTCTGCTTCTGGGCTACTGTGGATTCGCTCTGGCGGACGCCTGGACTTTCCAGAGGCGTGAGAGCGAGTATCTCGACCGCCAGATACGCGACCGGCGCGCGGCGAGCGAAGGCACGCCTCAATCGGAGTCTTCCGCCTCCGCGAGGGACGGGTTTGCCGCTCCGGATGGTCTCATCGGCCGCATTGAGATTCCACGTCTCCTCCTTTCCTCGGTTGTCATCGAAGGGATCGGTAGAACCAATCTCCGGCGCGTGGTCGGACATATTCCCGGCACGGCACTGCCGGGGCAGGCCGGTAACGTGGGCCTCGCCGGGCACCGGGACACGCTCTTTCGCCCGCTGAAGGATTTGCGCATCAAGGACGAGATTCGGTTCTCGACGTTAAGTGGCGATTTCAAATACGAAGTCGAATCGCTCCGCATCGTCGAGCCGGATAATGTTGGGGTACTCGCTCCCTCGTCGGAGAACGTGCTGACGCTGGTGACCTGTTATCCGTTTTTCTATATCGGAGCCGCGCCCAAGCGGTTCGTTGTTAGGGCCCGGCAGGTGTCGTCACCGCAAACGGCGCCGCCATCAACTGTGGAATGATGAAGACCAGTGAGTTTGAAAAACGCTTCGATTGATCCCGCGGCCCGCATTCTTGTCATAGAAGACAACGGCTCGGACGTGTTCCTTCTCGATCGGGCGCTGAAGAAGCAAGATCTCCGATTTGAACTGGTTCATCTGCTGAGCGGAGGCGAAGCCCTCGCGTTCATCCGTCGCCAGGGGGCTTATGCGGATGCCGCAATTCCAAACCTGATCCTGGTGGACTTGAATCTATCCAGGTACAGCGGTGAAGACATTCTGCGAGCGATCCGTAGCGCCGGACACCTCGGCGGCATCCCAGTGTGCGTGTGGAGTTCTTCCCGGTCGCGGCGGGACGAGGCTTTGCTCAAGGAACTCGGAGTTTCCCAGTTCATCACCAAGCCTTCCGGCCTGGATCAATTCATGGAGATCGGCAAAATCATCAAGGACCTGCTCGCAGGTCCCAGAGTCGGCTGAAGGCGCTACAATTCAGTGTGTTGGCCGGCCGCCAAAGTGGCACGACGCGTGCTTCACTGGTCCGGGCGAGAAAGGTAAAGGGTGGCGCGTGGCGAATGAGATCGGCGGGCATCGGCCAGGCAATGTCGCGCGTTCTCTGCGTGCGCCCGGCTTATCCCGCCCAATGCGACGAACACCGTCCGTAGCGGCCGTCGCGCGGCCGGCCGCCGAGGAGGAAAAAGCCAAAAGCAGTTCAATCCCTATAGTGGTTGGCGTCGGAGCCTCCGCCGGCGGCCTGGAGGCATTCACGGAACTGCTCAGCAATCTGCCGGACGACACCGGCATGGCATTCGTGCTGATTCAGCACCTCGATCCAAGTCACGAGAGCCATCTGACGGAGTTGCTTTCGAAAGCGAGTAAGATGCCTGTCTCTGAAGTGAAAGGCGAGACTCGCGTCGAGGCCAACCATGTTTACGTAATTCCGCCGCGATGCAATCTGGACATTTCCGATGGAGTCCTTCAGACCCCGCCCCGGCCCGAGAGTGGCCGCAACATGCCAATCGATTCTTTTTTTCGCGCCCTGGCGGCGGACTGCGGCAGCGAGTCCATCGGCGTCGTTTTGTCGGGGACCGCATCGGATGGGACGCTGGGCCTCCAGGAAGTCAAGGCCGCGGGCGGTATTACCTTCGCTCAGGAAAAGGGAACTGCGAAGTTCGACGACATGCCGGGAAGCGCCATTGCAGCCGGTGTGGTGGATTTTGTGCTGCCACCGGCCCGAATCGCGCGGGAATTGACGGCCATTGCGCGGGATTCTCGTGTGCGGATCGAGCTTCGGAGGGCAACCGGGACGTCGGAGGAAGCCGAACTGAACAAGATATTCCGGCTATTGAGCAGCGCCGCCGGAGTGGATTTCACGTACTACAAGCACAGCACCCTCCAGCGGCGCATCAAGCGGCGCATGGCCCTCCGCGGATTCGCAAAGCTGGAGGACTACATCCGGGATCTCGAACAAAACTTCGAGGAGGCGCACGCGTTGTCCGAGGACTGTTTTATCACCGTCACCTCTTTCTTTCGGGAACCGGCGATCTTCGAGGAACTGAAAAATAGAGTGTTCCCCGCTATGGTCGAAAATAGGGGGACCGAGGACCCGATCCGAATCTGGGTGCCAGGGTGCGCCACGGGAGAGGAAGCGTATTCGATTGCCATCTGCTTGATGGAATTCCTGGACGGCGCGAGAGTGAGCGTTCCGTTCGAGATTTTCGCCACCGATATCAGCGGATCTGCGATCGAAAAAGCCCGCGCCGGCACGTACTCGGGCGCCACGCTGGCCCACGTCTCGCCGCAGCGGATGGCGCGGTTCTTCACCAGATCGGAACGCGGGTACCAGATTGCGAAAACCATCCGGGACGTATGCGTTTTTGCCAGGCACAACGTAGCGCAGGACCCGCCTTTCTCCAGGCTGGACCTCATCAGTTGTTGTAACGTGCTGATTTACCTGGGAGCCGTACTACAGCGGAAAGTGTTGTCGCTCTTGCACCACGCTCTTAAACCAACAGGCTTCCTGGTGCTCGGCCCATCGGAAAGCATCGGCACGCTCTCCGATTCATTCGAGCAAATCGAGAAGACGCACAAGATCTACGGTATGCTGCCTGCTTCGGATAAGCCGGCGCCAGGCCCAAGCGAAGGCCGCCGCGCCGAAGGCCGGGTAGATCTCCCGCAGAGAATCGCCGAGGGCCGGCCGGGGCCGGACGTGCTGAGAGAGGCCGACCGGTTGGTGCTGGCCGAACACGGCCCACCGGGTGCCATCATTGACGATCGTCTGAACATCGTCCAGGTCCGGGGCCGCACCGCTCCGTACCTCGAGCTTTCGCCGGGCGAGCCAACCCAGAATCTTCTGAAGCTGGCGCGTGAAGGCTTGATTGCGGGCCTAGGTAAGGCGATCGGAGATGCCAGACAAACCAACGCCCCGTCCAAAGAAGACGGCTTCCGGATCGAAGACGGTGGACGGTTACAAGACGTCGCAATCAAGGTGATCCCGTTCACGACCCTGTCCTTCGCGGAGGAACGCTATTTCCTGGTTCTGTTCGAGGACGCCGAACCGAACGGCGGCCCGAGGGCGATCGACAAGCCCTCGATGCAGGACGACGGGGGAAGCGCCCGGCTGCGGCGCGAGTTGGTAGCGACCAAGGAGTATCTGCAATCGATCGTCGAGGATAATGCGACCACCCTGGAAGAGCTTAGGGCGGCCAACGAGGAGGCGCAGGCGGGCAACGAGGAGCTCGAAACCGCGCAAGAAGAGCTGGAATCCGCCAACGAAGAACTGAACACGCTGAACGAAGAACTGAAGATTAGCAACCTGGAATACAGCAAGGTCAACCGGGATCTGAGCAATCTTCTCGAAAGTATCAGCATACCCCTTGTCATGGTAGGGCGAGATCTGCGCATTCGCCGCTTTACGCGCGCCATGGAACCTATGTTGAATCTGATCGCCTCCGATGTCGGACGGTCGATCACCGATCTTCAGCCTCAAATCGAACTGCCCGATCTGCGGCGGCTACTGCTGGATGCCATGGAGGGCGGCAGCCGGAAACCGCACGATATCCGCGACTCGCACGGACGCTGGTATTCGCTGCGTATCCTCCCTTCCGTGGGACCGGATGGCAAGTGCGACGGCGCCGTGCTGATGTTGATCGATATCGATGCCGCCAAGCGCGGCCTCGACTTCGCCGAAGCAATTGTGGAAACGGTGCGGGAGCCGTTAGTGATCCTGAGTCAGAACCTCGAAGTCATGAAAGCTAACAGGACGTTCTACGAAACGTTCCGGGCCACGCCGGAGGTGACCGAGGGGCGTCTGATCTACGACCTCGGGAACGGACAATGGAATATCCCGAAACTGCGCGAGTTGCTGGAGAGTATTCTGCCCGCTCACTCGACATTCCGGGATTTCGAGGTGACACACGAATTTGAACACGTGGGGCGGAAAGTGATGCTGCTCAACGCGACCGAGATCTTCAATCCGAATGCCCAAGCGCGCACGATCCTCCTGGCGATTGAGGACGCGACCGACCGCAAGCAGGCCGAGGAAGCGCTCCGGACAACCAATGCCGAACTGCAGCATTTTGCCTACGCGCTCACGCATGACCTGCAGGAGCCCCTGCGAATGGTGGTGAACTTTACCGAGCTGCTGGGGCGGGAGTTTCGAGGAAACCTCGGCGCGGAAGCGGACAGATTCATCTCTTACTCCGTGGAGGGAGCCTTGAGGATAGAGGCCCTGCTGAAGGCCCTGCTTGCCTATTGGGAGGTCACAGAGCGGGAACAGGACAGCTTCGTTTCGATTGACAGCAACGCTGTCCTCGCCAAAGCGCTGTTGAACCTCCAGGCCGCCATCGTGGAGAGTGGCGCCATAGTGACCTCCGATCCGTTGCCAACTCTGGTAGCCGAAGAAGTCGTGCTGGTGCAGCTTTTTCAGAACCTCATTTCCAATTCGATCAAGTACAGAGGAGAGGAAGCCCCGAGAATCCATGTCTCGGCGGAGAGAGAGGCGGGAGGGTGGCGGTTTGCGGTGCGGGACAACGGAATCGGTATCGATCCGCAAGACGCCGACCGGGTGTTCGGAATGTTCAAACGCCTGCACGGAAGCGAGATTTCCGGCACCGGCATCGGTCTGGCGCTTTGTAAGAAAGTCGTCGAGCGCCAGGGTGGGCGAATCTGGGTCGAATCGTCGGAAGCGGGGAAGGGCGCTACGTTCAAGTTCACAATTCCCAGCGACCGCCGGGATCCCGGACCCCGGCGCGCGGGCTGAAAATGGGCGACTCCGACGAAAATCTCGCGCAAGACGAAATCGAGCGCTTGCGCCAGGATCTCGACGCTGAGATGGGGCGACGCCTCGCGGTGGAGGCGCGATTGAACCAGGCGGGCGCGGAATTTGAAGAGTTTGTCTCGATGGCGGCCCACAATCTGCGCGAGTCTCTCCGGGATGTCGCCTTGTTTAGTCAATTGATGGCCGAGACCTGTTCCCGGCGCCTCGATTCCGAGGCCGGCGTATTCCTCAAGCGCATCCAGGAAGGTGCGGCCAGAATGCACTCGCTGCTCGCGGACGTGGTGGACTACTGGGCCACGGGTGCCGGCGACGCGCAGTCTTCCCGGACGAACATGGAAGCGGTCCTAGGCCAGGCGCTCCTCTCGGTGGACAAGCAAATTACCGAACGCGGCGCAACCGTCAGCCATGACCCCCTGCCAGCGGTGACCGGAGACTTCGAAATACTGACCAAGGTCCTGCGCCATCTGATCGGGAATGCCATCGAGTACTGCGACACACCTGCTCCGCGCGTCCATATTTCATCCAGAAGGGCGGATCTCGATTGGGTACTTTCCGTCGCAGACAACGGTCCCGGTATAGACCCGGCATTCCAAGGCCGCATCTTCGGGGTGTTTAAGCGCCTGCATGGGAAGGAACACCCCGGCAACGGACTTGGACTCGCATTCTGCAAGAAGGCCATCGAGGGGCAGGGCGGTCGAATGTGGGTGGAATCCGCGCCCGGGGGCGGATCAACGTTCTATTTCACTCTGCCGGCGGCCGATTAGCCCGACCACCTCTCTCCTTGCGGGACGGGCGCCAGTTCCGCCGTAGAACGCTCGTCCTTTGCCCTGGCTCCGGCCTCAATCGCTGGCAGTAGCCGAGCGTAAGCCGAAGACTTGGCGCCCCGGGGTTTCTCTTTCTCGTCGCCTTAGTGAATAATCCCAAGCATGTAGACTAAGATCAGAATGATCAGTATCGTGCCTAGCCCCACGCCCGCACCGCCACCATAGCCCCACCGGCTATGGCCATAGTACCCACCGCCGGCGCCTAGAACCAGCAGCAAAAGGACAAGCAGTATCAGCATCGTCGATCTCCTTATCTTTCGAACCTTGAAATCGTACCTGGCCTACTTCTCGAACACCTGTTCAACTTCGCCCACTTTCTTTTGGATCTTACCGCCAAGATTCTCGGCTCTGCCTTCAGCCTCCACGTCAGGATTGCTGAGGGCCTGGCCGGCCACCTCTTTGACTTTGCCCTTGGCTTCGTGAGCCATTCCTGCAATTCGATCTTTCGCGCCCGGGTTCATCTGCTTTTCTCCTTATTCGTAATGCTTGAATCTCGTGGGGCTGCCGTTTACTCGAAGCTTGTCTTCACTCCGAGGAAGTCGCCTTTTGATTCTTAACTTGCAGTTCGTTCACCACCTGCTGAACGTTTGGCACGGAAGCCGCGATGTTCTCGGCCTCCTGGCGCCTGGATTGAGATTCGACCTCGCCGGTCAGCGTAACGACATGGTTCTTGACCGCGTATTTTACGAGATCGTGCAGCTTGCCTTGAATCAGGGCCGCATCGAGGTTTTGCTCAATGCCCTTATCCAGGTCCGAATTCATAGCTCTGGTATCGCTTTCAGCGCCCGCCGGGACCACCGCAATCTGGTCCGACACAACTTGTCCGCTAGCGATGGAAGTTGCAATGCCCTCCGCTCGCGCCTTGTCGCCGTCCGCTTCGACGCGTCCGCTCAGGGTCACAACGCCCTTCTCGCGATCCTGGGCGATGGAGACCTTCTTCAGGCCTGAGTCGTCAAGCGCTTTGCGAAGGTTCTCGGAAACGTCGGGTGACTTAATGGTCTGTGAGCACCCCGCAAGTGTTACGGCCGCAACCACCGTCAAAAGCGAGGACCAACGAGTGAGAGTGTTCATATTCTAATGTTCTTTCCTCCCTTTGACCAGGAGCAAATGCGGGGCCAATGCGAAATGCGTGAAAACGGAAGTTACGAGCCGTTCTTGTCGTGTGTGGTTCGCGATCCATGGGCCTAGGTCTTTGACCGCTTAATAGATTTGGATTTGTAGCCAAACTTGCGGCGAGCGGATTTGCGGTCGAATTTCCAGGCGATAGTCACTCGATCTCGGTTCATGCGCCGGTTCCAGGCCATCGC
>Ga0181520_10004524_pt1 | contig 23166 bp, 21 predicted proteins | sample PEATcosm2014_Bin_29_FD_132451 | JGI IMG/M metagenome (GOLD analysis project Ga0181520, IMG submission 132451) | Peatland microbial communities from MTU Mesocosm Facility, Houghton, MI, USA - PEATcosm2014_Bin02_30_metaG | ecosystem: Environmental > Terrestrial > Soil > Wetlands > Peat | place...
CCCTCTCCCCCAGGAGAGGGGGAAACGGTTCCAGCGTCTTGGCAAGATTGGGCGTTCGGTCGGTTCAGGGGTTCAATGCGCGAATGCTTCGGGGAATTCTCACCCCAGCCCTCTCCCCCAAGGAGAGGGGGAAACGGTTCCAGCGTCCTGGCAAAATCAGACGTCCGGCGGTTCAGGGGTTCAATGTGCGAATTATTCTGGGAATTCTCTCCCTGTACGCGCTCGCGGCACGGGCGGCGCTGCCGCAGCCGGATTTGATTGCGCAAATTCACTTCGCCGGCGCGCAGAAGATTTCCGCCAGCCCCCATCCTACGGCGTTCACCAACGAGTTTTGTTCGGCCGAGGCGCTGGCCCTGCGGGCACAGACGGCCGCCAAACTGGCCGGCTGGCTGGCCGGGTGGCTGCAGACCAACCTCAATACCAGCGTACCCGAGGGCGCGGCGAAATTGCGGCCGCTGCTTGAGGATTTGCAAAAGTCGGAATTTTTCCTGGAAGCCCGTGCGGCGGCGAACGGCAAGCCGGAAGTGGCCGTGGCCATCAAGCTGGATCCATCACGCGCCCAGCTCTGGCAGGCAAATCTGAAACCTTTTTTTGCGACGGCGACTTTCAAATCCGCTGGCGGCTGGTTGATATTTGACTCAAATCCGGCGTTGCTGGGACTCGGCGACAAGCTTGCGCAACGAGTTTCCACGCCGCCCACGGACTGGTTTGACCTGGACGTAAACTGGCCACGCCTCGCACAGTGGCAACCGGCACTGAAAGAACTTGGCCTGCCGGAAACGCAATTCACGGTCACCGCGCCGGACAATAATTTCCGCGTCAACGGGAAATTTTCCTTCCCGGCAAATCTCGCGTTGAACCTGGAACCCTGGCGCCTGCCGACCAACGCGATCCATGTGCCTTTTGACAGCTTCACCGCCGTGCGCGGGTTTGCGTCGTGGTTCCAATCGGAGCCGTGGGCACAAGCCTATCAAATGACGCCGGCACCCAACCAGCTCATCGTCTGGTCGCTGCCCTCAATGCCATTTCAGACCTTTGCCGCCGTGCCGGTGCCCAGCGCGGCAGGCGCGTTGGTCCAAGCCTACGAGCGCTTGACCCCGGTTTTCAGCGCGGCCAACGCCGCGTCTGAATTAGCGCTCCGCATCACGCCGGGAATGACCAACAACGAGATTGATTTCAAGGGCCTGCCCGTCGCGGCACTGCACCTGCGGCCGTTGACCGAGCCATCCGGACAGTTTCTCTACGGCGAACTCTTTCCAAACACGCCGCGCAGCCAACCGTTGCCGCCGGAATTGTACGGGCGGCTGGCTGCGAAAGACCTCGTGTTTTATCATTACGAAATTACCGGCGAACGGATTCCGCAACTGCTCCAGTTGACCCAGTTGGGGCTGCTGATTACCAGGCATAGACAGCTTCCGGCTGGAACGGCAGCATTCAAGTGGCTGGAAAATACCAACCTGCTGAAGACCTTGGGCCCGACGGGCACGGAAATCACCCAGTCCGGCCCGGCGGAATTGATGTTCACACGCAAAACACCGGGTATTTTCACGGCGCTGGAACTTTATGCGCTGGCGAACTGGCTTGAAGCCACGAATTTTCCGGGCTGCGATCTAAAACTGCCGCATCCCGCCCGGCCTATGCGACCGCCCCAGCAGCAATTCCAGTTCACCCCGTCGGCGCCAGCGCCGAGCCATTAGGGCAAATCAACTAAAACCATGGCCACAAAAATGCACAAAAGGCTCAAAAAAACTTTTCCCTTGCGCGTTTTGTGACTTTTTGCGGCTACAAGACAAGCGGGCGCTGAGTACGAGCCATGCGGTTGGAAGGCTTGAGAGCGCCGCTTGCGCCCGTGTTTTCCGCGAGGGCGCGGAAAACTGCACCCGGGGCGGGTGCGCTCCCCGGGCATTGACGCTCCCCGACATTGATTTGGCACCCTTGGGCGACAGAATTAATTGAAATGCCATAGTGTAGCCATGCAGAAGACTTTTAACGCAAAGACGCAAAGACGCCAAGGCGCAACGATTTTAAATATCCTGCTTCAATTCTTGAACATTACCATTTGGTTGTTGCCAGCGCTGGGAGCCAGTTTATGCATTTTCCCTGCCCGCTTTGCGGCTTTGTCTCTTTGCGCCTTTGCGTTGAATTTTTACGATGGCGGGCGAGAAAATAGGAGTTCAGGCTCAGGTGGGGTTTTGCAGGTCTGGTCAACGGTCACTTGTCGCTCGTCACCTGGGATTTTCCCGGGTATTTTAAGGGCATGAAAATTACCGACGTTTTGCGGGCGGAACACGCGGTGTTCCACAATTTGTTCGACCATATCGAGGTGACGGTGCCCCGGCTCAAGACGCTCGGCGAGGTGAAGGCGCTGGCGGCGGTGGTGGAGAAGTTGCATGAGCCACATGCCAAGACGGAGGATGACCTGTTCATGGAGCCGCTGGAGCATTGCTTCGACCAGATTGGCCAGAACGAGACGTTTCACGAGGAGCACCGGCAAATTGAGCTGGCGCTGGCCCGAACGCATCAGGCGAAAACGATGAAGGCAGCAAAAGGGATCTTGTTGGGCGCGATTGCCGCGTGCCGCGAACATTTTGACAAGGAAGAGCGCATCGTGTTTCCCATGGCCGAACGCATTCTCAAGGCCAAGACGTTGAGTGAATTGGGCGAAGCCTGGTTGCGGCGGCGGGAAGTGGAAAAAGGGTGACCGGCCGGGTCAGACAATTTCAATGCCCACGGGGCAATGGTCGCTGCCCATGATGTGCGGGTGGATGAAGGCCTTTTTCAGACGCGGGCGAAGGGATTGCGAAATGAGCACGTAATCAATGCGCCAGCCAACATTCCGTGAACGCGCACCGCCCATCGGGCTCCACCACGAATAATGTCCCCCGCCCGGCTCGAACTCGCGGAAGGTATCCACAAAGCCGCCGCTGATGAAGGCGGTAAAGCCGTTCCGCTCCTCGATGGTAAAGCCGTGGTTGCGGACGTTGGCCTTGGGATTGGCCAGGTCAATTTCGGTGTGCGCCACGTTGAGGTCGCCGCAGAAAATCACGGGCTTTTTCTGTTCCAGCTTTTTCAAGAACTTCAGAAAGTCTGCGTCCCAGCGCTGGCGATAAGGGAGGCGCTCCAATTCGCGCTTGGAATTGGGCACATAAACGTTCACGAGAAAAAAGTCGCGGTATTCGGCAGTGAGCACGCGGCCTTCGCGGTCGTGTTCGGCAATGCCGACGTGTGGCTCAACTTTCAGCGGACGCGGGCGGGTGAAGATGGCGGTGCCGGAATAACCCTTTTTTTCCGCGCTGTTCCAGAACGTGGTGTAGTGCCGCGGCCAGAGCTGTTCGACGTCGTCGGGCGTGCATTTGGTTTCCTGCAGGCAGAGGATGTCGGGCTGCCCGGCGTCGAGGAATTCGAGAAAATTTTTCTTCAACACGGCGCGCAGGCCGTTGACGTTCCAGGAAATCAGTTTCATGCCGGGAAAATAAACCATTTAAGAGGAAATCCGAAATCCGAATCCGCGAAATCCGAAGGTTGGAACGATGCAGTCAAAATTTAACGCAAAGGCGCAGCGCGGCGAAGCCGCAACCAAAGAGGATAGAAAATAGAGGATAGAAGATGGAAAAACCAGGTTTTGCAGACGCACAAAAAATTTACGCAGGCTGCGAAAACTTTGAAGGATGTAGTACAAAGCGGGCAGGGAAAATGGCTGAATTGGCTCCCAGCGCTGGCACCAACCAGATGGTAACGTCCAAGAATTGAAGCCGGATATTTAAAATCATTGAGCCTTCGCGCCTTGGCGTCTTTGCGTTAAAAGTCTTCTGCATGGATGCGGCCAAGGGCTGGAAAAGCGGGGATGCACCCGTTTATATGAGGATTACATGCGTTGACGCTGGGGGCGAGGACGGCTAATATGATGCAGGTAAAAAAATGATTTCCAACATTGTCAGCAAACCGGCGGCCACACCGAATTTCCGGGTGGGCGACGAACGGCTGGTCAAGCTCACGGCGAGCGCGGCCAAAAAAGTGGCCACGTTGCTGAGCAAACAGGGCCGGATGAACGGCGTGCTGCGCGTGGCGGTGGTGGGCGGCGGCTGCTCCGGGCTGCAATACAAGATGGATTTGCAGGACGGCCCGGCGAGCCGCGACATCCTCGTGGAAAGCGGCGGGGTGCGCGTGGTGGTGGATCCGAAGAGCGCGCTTTATGTGACGGGCAGCGAACTGGATTACATCGAGGCGTTGCAGGACGGCGGGTTCAAGGTGAAAAATCCCAACGCGGCGACGACCTGTTCCTGCGGGGAGAGCTTCAGCGCTTGAAATTCATCGGATGTTGAAGGTTGAAGGCTGGGGGTTCTTAAGTTCAAAATGACCGACTGCTTTGCCCTGCTCAATGAACCGCGCCGTCCGTGGCTGGAGGTGGACGCGCTGAAGCAAAAATTTCGCGCGCTCTCGGCCAGTGTCCATCCCGACAAAATTCATTCCGCAGGGGAAGCGGAAAAATCCGACGCCGCCAGATCATTTGCCGAACTGAACGCGGCTTACAACTGCCTCGTAGAACCGAAATCGAGGCTGCTGCATTTGCTGGAACTGGAACGGGGCGCGAAGCCGCAGGAGATCCAGGAGATTCCCGCCGGGCTGGCAGACCTGTTTGCCGAAGTGGCGCTGGCGTGCCGCGGCGCCGATGGCTTGCTGGCGGAAAAAAGCCGGGTCACATCGCCGCTGTTGCAGGTGCAATTGTTTGAGCGCGGCCAGGCCTGGGTGGAAAAGCTCAATGCGCTGCAACAAAAGTTGAACGGCTTGCACGGGCAGTTGATGAGCGAATTGAAATCGCTCGATGATCAATGGACGGGCACGGGTTCGCGCACTGAGATTTTGGCAAAAGCCGAGGAGCTTTACCGGCTGTTTGGTTACTTGAACCGCTGGAACAAACAGATTCAGGAGCGCGTGGTGCCGCTTTCGTTTTAACCCCGGCAATTGGATTATTCCATTATTCCGCCTGGAAAACGCTGAGGCTCAGGGGGGGCAGGAAAAATTCCGCCGAGTGCGCGTGGCCGTGCGACGCCACGGGCTGGGCGAGAATGCCGCCGCCGTTGCCCGTATTGCTGCCGGCGTAAATGCCCGCATTGCTGTTCAGGACTTCCTTCCACCTGCCCCCGCGCGGCAGGCCAATGCGATAACCCGGACGCGGCACCGGCGTAAGATTCAGAATGGCCACCGTTTGATTTTTGCCGTCGGCCGTCTGGCGCAAAAATGAGAGCACGCTCTGGTCGCGGTCGGTGCAATCAATCCAACTGAAGCCCGCATGGTCGTAATCCGCCTGCCAGAGCGCGGGGGAATTCTGATAAAGCCGGTTCAAATCCTCGACAAACTTTTGCGCGCCGCGATGGTACGGCCCGGCGTCCAGCAGCCACCAGTCAAGCTGCGCGTTTTCATTCCACTCGCGGCGCTGGCCAAATTCGCCGCCCATGAACAATAATTTTTTGCCCGGGAACAGCCATTGATAACCGATCAAGGCGCGGAGATTGGCAAACCGCTGCCAGTCGTCGCCAGGCATGCGGTCCAGCAGCGAGCGTTTGCCATGAACCACTTCGTCGTGGGACAGCGGCAGCACAAAATTTTCGTTGTGATGATAGAGCATCGCAAAGGTGAGATCGTTCTGATGATATTTGCGGTGGACCGGCTCATGCCCAAAATAGCCCAGCGTGTCGTGCATCCAGCCCATGTTCCACTTGAACGAGAAGCCGAGTCCGCCAATATAAGGCGGCCGGGTGACCTGCGGCCAGGCGGTGGATTCCTCGGCAATGGTGACCACGCCGGGAAATTCCGTGTAGGTGATGTGATTGAATTTTTTCAGGAACTCAATCGCCTCAAGATTTTCGCGGCCGCCAAATTGGTTGGGCAGCCATTCGCCTGCCTTGCGCGAGTAATCGAGATAAAGCATCGAGGCGACGGCGTCCACCCGCAGGCCGTCAATGTGAAACCGGCCGCACCAATAAAGGGCGTTGGCGATCAGAAAATTGGCCACCTCGTAGCGGCTGAAATTAAAAATCAGCGTGCCCCAGTCCTGATGCGCGCCTTTGCGCGGGTCTTCGTGCTCGAACAGCGCGGTGCCGTCAAACCGCGCGAGGGCCCAGGTGTCGCGCGGGAAATGCGCCGGCACCCAGTCCACAATGACCCCGATGCCGGCGGCGTGGAGGGCGTTGACCAGAAATTGAAAATCGTCGGGCGTGCCAAACCTGCTCGTGGGCGCGTAAAAACCCGTCACCTGATAACCCCACGAGGGATAATACGCGTGCTCGGCCACCGGCAGGAATTCGACGTGCGTAAAGCCCAGGCGCTGGACGTATGCCACCAGCGGTTTGGCCAGCTCGCGGTAGCTCCACGATTCCGCCGCGGATTTCTTCTGCCAGGAGCCGACATGCACCTCGTAAATGCTCATCGGCGAGCGCAGGGCATCGCGTTCCCGGCGCTGTTTGAGCCAGGCGTCGTCGGTCCAGTGAAATTTCTTTGTGTCCCAGACAATCGCCGCCTGCTTGGGCGCGACTTCAAAGAAGAAGCCAAACGGATCGGTGTTCAGCTTGATCTGGCCGTGCGCGTCGCGAATTTCGAATTTGTAGTGCGCCCCCTGCCCCACCCCGGGAATGAAAATTTCCCAGACGCCGGAGGCAGCGAGCAGCCGCATGGCGTGCCGGCGGCCATCCCAACTGTTAAAATCGCCGACGACGCTGACGCGCTGGGCGTTGGGCGCCCAGACGGCAAAACTGGTGCCGGGCACGCCGTCAATCACGCGCAATTGCGCACCGAGCTTGTCGTAAATTTTCCGCTCGTCGCCTTTGTTGAACAGATACAAATCGGACTCGCCCAACGTCGGAAAAAACGAATAGGAATCACGCGTGCGCTGCACCTGGCCCTGCTTGTCCGTGATCACCAGGTCATAGGCATAAACCGCTTTGGCCAGCGTGGTGCCGCCTTCAAAGACATCGGTTTTGGGAATCCGCTTCAGTTCAATCGTGGGCCGGTCTTTTTCATGAACGGGCTGAATCTCGACTTTTTCTGCCTGGGGCGCCAGCGCGCGAACCACCAGGCCCGATTGATCGCCCAGCGGGTGCATGCCAAGCAGCGTGTGCGGTGACTGATGGGTCAGGTCAACGAGACTCCGGAGTTCGTCAGGTGTCAGTATCATGCGGCCCAAACTTAATACAAAACCGGGTTTAAGCCACGGGAAAGTGGCATAAAATTGTATTGCCGGGAATCCAGCTTGCCCATCCGCACCGCCGGCTCAAAGTTTTCCCTTGGTGCTGGGCAACTGGCCGGCAATGCGCGGGTCATGCTGGCGCGCGGCGTCCACCGCGCGCGCAAAGGCCTTGAACAGCGCCTCGACTATGTGATGGGGCTCGTCGCCGTAGAGCAGTTCGAGATGCAAATTGCACCGCGCTTCATTGGTGAACCCCTGGAAAAATTCGCGGGCGAGACCGAACCGGAACGCGCTCGACGCATCCTGACTTTTTTCGGTGGCGGAAATTTTCTTCTGCGAAAATTTGTCCAGCCCGCGCCAGACGAGGTGCGGCCGGCCGCTGAAATCCACCACGCAGCGCGCCAGGCATTCGTCCATGGGCACGTAGGCCTCGCCGGTGAACGGATTTTGGGGATGAAAGCCGTGGCCATAACGGCGGATGCCGCGCTTGTCGCCGAGCGCAGCGGCAAACGCCTGGCCGAGCGCAATGCCGCAATCTTCCACCGTGTGATGCGCGTCCACTTCCAGGTCGCCGTCGCAGCGCAGGGCCAGGTCCACGGTCGCATGTTTGGCGAAGAGGGTGAGCATGTGGTCGAAAAAGGGGATGCCCGTTTTGACCTTGGATTTGCCTTTGCCATCCAGGTTGAGCCGGACGGAAATCCGGGTTTCGAGCGTGTGGCGTTTGATGGTGGACTGCCGTTTCATTGGGGAAATTAAACCAGACCGGCAGAAGAAAGACCAAATGAATTGCGCGGCCAGCCCCGGGCGTTGGTTTTCGCGCTGCGTTCAGCGGCGCAACCGGTGCTGACACCGCATTGGACCGCGAATCGCACCGTCAATAGAGCGGCTTGAGCAGCGGGGTGAATTCCTGGCCAAGTTTATATTTGAGCCGGTTGACCTGTACCTGGATGGTATCCGGCGTTTCCGACACCTTTTGCGCAGCCTGAAGCCAGTTAATCGCCTTGGGCAGATTGCCGGCATCCTCCTCCAGTTTGGCGAGGTGGGTGGTAAGCTGTTCCATGACAAAACGGCTGTCCTTCTGCTCCTCCGGGTTGAGTTTGGGGTAGGTTTTAAGCCATTGCTGGACCCCGGCTTCCCACACGTTCCGCGCCCGTTCCCGGTCATGGTAACTTTCGTAGTAAAGCCGGCCCAGTTCAAAGAAAAGGTCGTAGCTGCCGGGACAGTTACGAAGCCCCTCGTGCAGGACCGCATCGGCTTCTTTGACGTTGTTCATCCGCTGCCGCAGCCAAAAGGCGGTAACGATGTAGGTCTGAACATTGTCCGGGTCCAGATCGGCGGAAAGTTTCAGCCAGGGCAAGATTTCGCGGACATTTTGGCTGCCGCCCAGGTCGTCTTGCGGGCCGCCTTCATCCAGATGGGTGTGCCGGTCAGGGAAAAAATGGCGGCCAAAGGCGTCAATCCAGTTGCGGGTTGGGCCGAGAAAACCGTGCTCGTCACCATGATTTTTGGTGTTGACCGCGCCGGTGTCCTCGGCCATGTGCGCGGTTTGAAACGCGGCATTGTCGTCGAACATGCCCGGGTAATAACCGCTGTGATAGTACTCGTCCGCCTTCACATAAAAACTGTTGGCAAACATCCGGCGGCTGTCGCCGAGCACCACGTTGAAGATGTCGCCATCGGCGCGGCTGAAGCGCACTGGTTTTGATTCGCCATGCAAATCCACCACCCATTTTTGGCGATCATCGTTCAAGCGCATCAATTGAAACTGCGGCTCCAGTTGGGCGGCCAGGCCGAAGCAGAAAACCAGCAAGGCGACCAGCAGCAGGAAATATGTCCGCGGCGGGGTCATGGCTCAGTTGATCGCTTTGCGGCGGAAAACCAAACAGGCGGCGATGAGAAAAACCACCATGTAGAATGCCGCGTACAGCAGGGCCAGGCAAAAATACGCCCACGGTATCGTTGGCCAGTTGTGAATGACCAGATCGCGCACATCGAACAATTCCAGGTGTGGAATGGCAAAATAAAGGCAATAGACCGCGGTGCGGACCGGTGCCTGCAACGTCATCGCCACCTGGTCGAGATGCCGGCCGACGAACAAAATACCGCCGATGATCACAAAGCAAATGGTGGAGTTGGACGAGGGCGCGGCAAAGACCAGCGAGCCGAGCAGCGTGAAGGCCACAATGATGCCCAGCATGAACCAGTGCAGCATGGCGGCCTGGAAATAATTCAGCAGCGGCCAATGATGTTCACGGCTGGCCGAGAGCGCGCCGAAAAACACATAAAAACAGAGCAGCGCCAGGCCGCAGACCAGCCAGCAGCCCAGGAATTTTCCGAAAATCAATTGTACCCGCGTCAGCGGCTTGGCCAGCAACGGCAGCAGCGTACGATTTTCGCGTTCGACCGGAATTTGCCGCGCCGGGGTGGTTACGGCGATGACGAGTGAGGAAAGCCAGATCAGCAGCAGGCTGATTTCCTTGAGGTAGCGGACGATATGGGCGTCGTCATATATGTTGATCGAGGCCATGACCACGCAGATCAAAATGGTCACGATAAACAGCACGTAAAAATCCTTGCGCCGATACAGTTCCTTGATGACGACACCGGCGACAGCGAGAATGTTCTTCATGACACGGGTTGCAATTGATAACCGATGATGGCGAGAAACGCCTGTTCGAGATTTGCGTGTTTGCCGGTGATGTCCGCCACGCGGCCAACGGCCTTCAGTTCGCCCTGATGGATGATGGCCACCCGGTCGCATACGGACTCGACTTCGCCGAGTTCGTGCGACGAAAAGAACACCGTTTTCCCCTCGTTCTTCAGCCGCTGGATGATTTCGCGGACTTTCATGCGACCCAGCGGGTCGAGACCGCTGGTGGGTTCGTCCAGGACGAGCAGATCGGGATTGTTGATGAGCGCCTGCGCCAAGCCCACCCGCTGCTGCATGCCCTTGGAATAGGATTTGATGGGACGCTTCGCGGCGTGCTCCAATTCGACCAATTTCAACAGTTCGGGTATGCGCCGGTTGGTTTCCGCGCGGGTCAGCCCAAAGATTTTTGCGTAAAAGCGGAGCAATTCTTCGGCGGTCAAAAACTTGTAATAGTAGGTCAATTCCGGCAGATAGCCGATGCGCTGGCGGGCAATGGGCTGGCGGACATCAATGCCGAACAGATAGGCCGCGCCACTGGTGGGCGGCACAAAGCCGAGCAGGACGTTCATGGTGGTGGTCTTGCCGGCGCCGTTGGGACCCAGAAAGCCGAAAACTTCACCCGCCCCCACTTCCAAATCCAGCCCGCACAGGGCGACCTTGGTGCGCTGGTGCAACTCACGGCTGCGGTATTCCACGCGCAGCTTCTCAGTTCGCAAAATGGCGGTCATGTCTGGCATGGGAGCTTGTTCACGCAAATCTCGTAACGGAAAAGAATGGGCGAGTCAATCATCGCTTTGCAAAAAAGGCGCAAGGCTGGTCGCCTTGCGCCGTGAAAGGGCTGTTCAATAAACGCCTACCAGATATGTGACGGCGTGACGAGGTTGCCGAGCGAGCACATAACAGAGGGGGTTGAACCCACAGGGTTCACGCTGTAACTGCCGCCGGCCGGACACGGAGGCACCGAATTGACGGAGTTCAGTTTGAGGTAAGGCATCAGATCACTGGGGTAACTGATGACGCCACCCACGGTTTTGCCGGTCTCAATGGCAAACTGTTGTATGGCGCTGTCAATCTGACGCAGGTTGTTAATGCAGGCATTGGCCTGTGTAGTGGCGCGTGCTTTCACGAAGTTGGGAATCGCGATGGCGCAGAGAAGGCCAATAATGGCCACGACGATCATGATTTCCACCAGCGTGAACCCGCCCAAACCAACTTTTGTTCGGGTGGCTTTCATATGTTTCTACGCGGCGTGAACTACCAGCAGGCGGTTATATAATATAAGTACGATTGCGTTCACAAAATTGCCTGCTGGAACCGCTACTATAAGAAAGAGCACTTCCAATGCCAGTGTTTCGGGGCGGCTTTTGAAAAAAAACAAAAAACCCCGACACTTGCGTGTCGGGGTTTTCGAGTGAGATCAAATCAAATTATGGCTCATAGTGACCAGGCGTCACCGTGTTGCCAAGGTTGCAAGTGACTTGCGGGGCCACGCCGACCGCGGCAACGGTGTAGCTTCCGCCCGCCGGACAGCTCGGGATGGAGTTCACCGAGTTGAGCTTGACGTAAGGCGTCAAGTCACTGGTCAAGCTGGGAGCAGTCGAATTGGAGGTCTTGTGGTTTTCCAGTGCCCATTCATTAACGGCGGCGTCAATCTGGCGCATGTTGTTGATACAGGCATTGGCCTGCGAGGTGGCGCGTGCTTTCACAAAGTTCGGAATCGCGATAGCCGCAAGGAGGCCGATGATGGCCACGACAATCATGATTTCCACCAGTGTAAAGCCCGCTTTACGCGTTGTGTTCTTGGTCTGTTTCATTTTATTAACTTTCTTTTTTGGCGTGGTGGAACATACGGCCGGCGGGTTTAGATAATTGCAACTTCGTTCACTTAATTGCCTGCCGCAACCACGACGATAGGGTTTTAGCATCTGGGATGCCAATGTCCAGAATAATTCTCCACAATCCAAAACCTTCAAATTGCTCAAAAAAACACAGATTTCGCTGCTTTTTCATTTGCTGGAGCCAAATTTAGAGGATACAAGTCATGAAGCCGTCTTTAAACGAGACAGTGTATTTTGCTAATGAGACAGTCGTTCCCGCCCTGACCTTGAAGGGCGAGTTCATAATCGGCATTTCCACGCCGGAACTTGAATATAATCTTCGCACAGTGCCAACTCCGAACTCTTCAGCGCCGATCCATGCCTCAGATCACTTGATTCGCAGCCAGGCCGTCTTCAGATACGCCGGTTCGGCGCGGCTGACGGGAAAATCTGGCGGTTGCGGCATATATTGCAACTTCAAAAGCTTCCGCTTCGCGGCGCTGACGGCGGCTTCCACGCTGGCCACAAATTTTTCCGACGGCCAGCCGGCGGCATTGGTGGCAGCCAGCATCACCCCGTCCGGCTTGAGCACCGGCAGTGCGGCGGCAACCAGGTCGCCGAAATTTTTTTCCACCCGAAAGACGCCGTGTTCCTTCGACTGCGAAAAGGTCGGCGGATCGAGGACCACGGCGTCGAAGGCGCGGCCCTTTTTTGCCAGCCGCCGCAGCCAGTCCAACGCATCGCCATAGATGAAATCATGTGCCGCCGGATCCAGGCCGTTCTGCGCAAAGTTCCGCCGGCCCCATTCAAGATACTTTTTTGAGAGGTCCAGGCTGGTTGTGCGCGCGCCCGCCCGGGCGGCACAAACGGAGAAGCCGCAGGTGTAGGCAAACACATTCAGGATTTCGGATTTCGGATTTCGGATTTCAGGCAGGGAAAAATCTGCCGCGATCTGGCCCGTGAGCAGGCGGCGGCGGTTGTCGCGCTGGTCCAAAAATAATCCCACCGAATAACCTTCGCTGAAACTTATTTCGTAGCGCACGCCGTTCTCCCGGATCGCAAATTGCGCCGGGGCGGTTTCGCCAAACACCCGTTGCGGTGAGGCTTCCACCGGGGTCGAACGCCGGACCTGGCGCGACAGAATTTTATGATACGCGCCGCGCGCGGCGACCATTTTTGCGAGCCAGGCGAGTTCCTCGCTCTGCGGCCCGGTCAGCGGCGTTTCGGATTGCGAGAGCAGAAAGTCGCCCAGCCGCTCCACGAACCAGCCCGGCCAGCCATCGCTCGCGCCGTGGATCAGGCGAAAGGTATTCGTGTCCTCCGGCTCAATGACCGCCGTGCGCAGCGCCAGGCGCGGCGCGGTGTCAAAACTGACCGGGGCCGAAAACTGCACCGGCGCATTCGTGGCCGGATGCGCAAAGGCAATTTCGGTGGCATGGAGATAAACCCGAGCGGACGCCGTGCCGCCGTAAAGGGTGTCGCCCAGAATGGGAAAACCGCTTTCCGCTGCGTGAACGCGAATTTGGTGGGTGCGGCCCGTGAGCGGCTCGGCGCGCACCATTTTCAGCCCGCAATTCTTAACCGCAAACTTGGCATCCGATATGGGGATGAACCGCGTCTCCGCCGGTTCGCCACCGGGGCGGCTCGCATATTTTTCGCCCGTGCGAAGCAGCGTGCTGGCGGCCGTGAATTCCGCTTTTGGCGTCTCACGGTCGGTGAGCAGCAGATATTTTTTATGCACGCGGCGCTGCGTGAATTGTTCCGTGAGCGAACGGTTGGCCAGCGGCGTTTTGCCGAACACCATCACCCCGCTGGTTTCCTTGTCCAGCCGGTGGATAATGGCCAGCGACGCCCAGTGCGGTTCGCGATTTTTCAGCCAGTCGTAAATGCCTTCGCCCGCATAGGGCGAAGGGGCGTGGGTGTTCCAGCCCGCCGGCTTGTTCACGACCAGCAGATGTTCATCCTCAAAAATCACGCACGGAACCATGCCTCATGAAACCATTTTTGCGCGCGCGAATGAAGCGGGAAAGATCGCCCGCAGTGGCGTATCACTAAACCCCGCCGGGACGGCTGAACACCGCATCTATCCCTTCCGAGACCGGCTGCTGCAAATCAAGATGATGAAGCATTCCTGACGTCGTGCCCTACACTCATTATGACAAAGCCTGCCGACGCGCTGCGAAAGGTTTTAAGAACTGTCTATTTTTGACATTTTGGGTCTCCTTGTGTTTTTTTTGGTCGGATTCGGTTGGATTTACTCGGATAAACTTTATAAAAAGCTGAACCGGGCTTCCGCCTTCGCCCGGCTTCGGCGCGACAAGTCGGCGCGGCGAGTACTCGGTTACACACCTGCACCGGCTTGATCTGTGTTTTTCACTTTTTGCCCATTTTTTCACCTTGAGCAGGCTTGATTCACCTTGATTTACCGTAACTGGCCTTGATTTTGGGGGGCCAAAACGGGGCAGGCGAGACGCGTGCCCTACTTTAACTCGGGCGGCCCTTCAGGCCCTGGGGACGGGGTGGGACGGTTCACCTTGGCCTGCGCTCGCCGGACTCGCTTCGACCCAGGCTGTCATACTACGGGCCTTTGGCCCTCGCTGCGGACGGCCACCGTCGCAATTACCGGTAGCGGCGTCCCTGTGAGCGCGCCACCGTTTTGGCCCACACCGCCGGCCAATTCGTTTGCAATACACGTTGTTGCATTCATCCGAGATTCTACACCCCTTCCGCCAAAAGACCACGTAGCCGCTAACACTATTTTTAAAATGTTGAAACCGGATCTCCGCACCGCGATCAATGCCTCCGCTTTCTGCTGTACAAAAACGAGACACTCCCGTAAGTGGAATGGCTTCCAAGCCGGAATTTGCGAGGGGCGCATCAAATTATGGCAAGGCGCTGGTTCCACAGGAAGAGATGATTCGATTCGGTGGCGCTTTTTTACTTGTTTAATAATATTGGCGGCAGTATTAGCAGGCAAATTCAAATCAACTTTATGGGCTCTATTTTCATCGGTTGTGTCATTGGTTTTGTCGGCTGGTTTCTGGTCCGCTATCTGGTCGCCGGTGTTTACACCGTGAACCAGAATGAGCGCGGGGTGAAAACCAGCTTTGGCCGCGCCGAGCGGGTGGGCGACGCAATGACCACGGAAGACCCCGTGGCCGAGCATTTGAGCGAGGAGGAAAAAGCGCGCTACAATTATCCGCAGGTGCGGGTGATTCCGCCCGGCGGGCCGTATTTCAAGTGGCCGTGGGAGAAGGTGTACAAGGTTTCCATCGCCACGCAGACGATCAACATGGCGCAAGACCCGGAAAGCCCGACGGCGAATTGCCAGGGCAGCATTCTTGAGGCGGTGACGAAAGACCAGCTTAATACCGGCTTGAAAGGACAGATCCGCTGGCATATTTCGGAAAAGAACCTCTACGCCTATTTGTTCGGCGTGAAACACCCGATCACGCATGTGATGGGCTATTTCGTTTCCATTCTGCGCGAGCGCATCGCCACCTTTGAAGCGCCGGCCAGCGCCGCCAAGACCGGCGATCCCTCGGCCTTGCACAACCTTGCGGCAACGGCGGTCATGGGCATTTCCATCAACGACCTGCGCAAAAATCTCAGCGATATCAACGACCACATGGACCGGGAATGCATTGACTCGGCCGCGCGCTACGGCATCGCGCTGGATGCGTCGCTCATCACCGGCATTGACCCGCCGGAGGAGGTTGAATCGGCGCTCGCAGCCATCAACACGGCGTATAATCAGGTATCGTCGGACATCAGTCTGGCGCAGGCGGCTGCCGACCAGAAAATCGTTCAGTCCAAGCGCGCGGTGGAAATTGAGACGCTCAAGGCGCAGGCCGAAGTGCAGCCGATTGTCGCCCTCGCGGAACAATTGACCGATTTGAAGTCCAAGGGCGAGGGCGCGCTGGACGCCTACGTGCGCAATGTGCGCCTGAAATTATTCAGCGAGGCGAAAACCGTGATTTTGGAGGCCGGCCATGAATGACAATCCCTTCGCCTCGCCGGTGGCGCATTTTTTTCTCGCGGCGGTCATCACCTTCTTCGGCATGTTTGTTCTCGTGCCGATGTTTTTTGGTTTCGCGCGGCTGTTCGGTTTTTACACGGTGGTGCAGGAGCGGCAATGCCAGGTCTATATGCTGTTCGGCAAGGTCGTGGCGGTGATTGACCAACCCGGGCTGCACCTGCTGATCTTCAAGCTGGGCCTCAAAGCGCCGCTGGTGAATTTCCTCGGCAAATGCTACACGCTGGATTTGCGGCTGGATCAGGAATACCTCCGGAGCACCCCGGTGAATTCCGAGGAAGGCGCGCCGATGGGCATTGGCATCTGGTATGAAATGGTCATCAGCGATCCGGTGGCCTATTTGTTCAAGAACGCGGATCCGCGCGGCTCGCTCGCGGCCAACGTGGGGAACTCAACCGTCCGCTGCCTGAGCAACATGAAGCTCGCGGACATGCTGCAGAACCGCCATCCCATGAGCCAGACGGTGCGCACGGAAGTCTCGCCGCAATCGCAGGCGTGGGGCTACAGCCTCGGCTCGGTTTATATCCGCAAGGTGCATTTCCGCGACGTGGGCATGATCAAGCAGATTGAGGAAAAAGTCGTGAACCGGCTGCGGCAGGTGACCGCCGCGATCAAGCAGGACGGCACCAACCAGGTGAACATCATCGCCAGCACGGCGGAACAACAGGCGGCAATTGAATTCGCGAAGGCGGCGGCCATGCGTCCGCAGATTGTCGGGCAGGCGTTGCAGAAAATTTCCGAAGACCCGGACATTTCGCAGGCCCTGTTCAAGGTGCTGGAAACTCAGAACCTGATTGATGGTGAGGCGGTGATCACGTTGATTCCGAAGAACGCAAACATGCTTGGGGAGCTGGTGGCCGCCACGCAAGCGCCCAAGGGAACTGTGGCAAACAAAATACCATGAACAGGGAACTATCCAAAATACTGAGTTTGATCGTTTTAATCGGCTCAGTTGGCTTTTTCGAAGTCGGTTGCGAGCCTGTGCGTCACTATGACCGCCTCCAAGTTGCGGCGTATGCCGGCTCTGGCAAAACGATACGCAAGCCATACGGGAGCGTGGCTGTGTTTCAGAAACCGGAAGATATTAAGCGACCATACGAAATTATTGGAATGTTAAGTTGTGAAGGGTCCGCCGGTGAAGAGGCTGGAATACTTAATGCCATGCTTTACCGGGCAGCAGATATGGGTGGGGATGGCGTGCTGCTTGGCGGGCCTCGCATTGGTGCGGAAGATTTGGCAGGCAACAATGTGACTTTAAACCTCAGGGAAGGCTGGGCTACCTTGATGGGCACTGGCAACAGCGATCATCGCGCCTATCGCTCACAGATTGTTCGATTCAAAGATTAGATTGGCCTGCGTAAACTGGAACGCATAAAGCCAATCCTCTGCGTCGAAGTCAGCCGAATGCCGGGGGGGCTTCACTGCCGCTCGTATTCACCTTTGCCGAGACGTTTATAGATTTGAAAGCCGGCTTTCTTGGCGTCCGTGACCGAGAGCGGCTTGAGCTTGTGCGGCGTGGTGAACCCGGAAATGATTTTGCGCACCGGCTTCTTGCAGGCCGGACATTTTACCAGCGGCGGCGCGGACAGCGGACGGTTCAACGTAAACGTTCCGCCGCAGAATTTGCATTCACCCTCGCACAATTCATATTCGTAAAGCGGCATAAAACAAGTATAGACGGTTGGGGGGATTCTTTCAAGACACTACCCCTGCCGGCTGTTGGCGGCGAGATGCCATTCCGCGAGTTTTGCCCGCGCCAAGGCAATCTGTTGCGGGTTGACGCTGGAAGTCAGCTCCATCTGCCGCACAATTTTTTCCGCCGACAGCAGGTTTTTGCAATGGAGGGCATAAACTTCGGCCAGTTTTAACTGCAGGTCAAAAGCGTCCGGCTGCGGCTTGTCCGATTGCGTCCTATTTTGTTCTTTTAGCGCTTCAATTTGTGCTTTCAGCGTTTCAACGGCGGTGCCGTAACTGCCCTGGGCGAGCAAATCGTCAATGGATTCGGGGTTGGGCAGGACGGATGGGGGCAGCGGGGGCGGCTGCGGGTGGCTCCATTCACGAATCGAGCGGCGGGCGAATTCCAGGTGATCGGCAGGCACGTGCGGCTGTTTTTCCAGCGCCTGCAAAACTTCGTGCGCGCGGTCGGGCGACCGCAAATCCTGCGCGTACAGCCGCATCAGCAGCATTGCCGCGCCGTCATCCGCGGGATTTTTCAACAGCAACGATTTGAGCAGTTGTTCCGCGTCGGCGAATTTTCCCTGCGTTCGCAGGCGCCCCGCCGCCGCCAGCGGTTTGACGTCCGGCGCGCGCGCCGGTTTCACGCCCAGAAACTCCAGGGTGTTCTCAAGGGTGACGAGGTCCACCTCGCCAGACAGTTTGAGTTCCTCGCAGAGTTTGATGGCCTGCTCCCGCTGCCCGTTGCGGATCAGATGCGCAATGGCATCCTGATAACGCCGGGCTTTTTTGGGGTCCTGTTCGCGGTGGTCATGGAGCGCGGGGTCAAGGAGACCGAGGAAACCGCCGGCAAACAATTCGGAAATGGAACTGCGCAAGAGGAGGGCGATGCTGACCGGAATGATGAGCAGCAACGGGATGCCGGCGGCACTCAACCTGGGCCATTCCATAAACCAGATGAACACCCAGAACAGAACGACCACCGCCGCGCACCGCAGGACGCGGAACAGGTATTCTTCGTGTTTGCTTTGGCCACCCGGGGTTTTGTCAATGCCGGTCAGCCACCACGCGCCCAAGGCCACGAATATGAGCAACACGATGTTGAGTAGAATCATCGAATACCAAACAGCGCTTTATGCCATCAAAATCAAGGGACAATTTTCTTCACGTCCACAATCCGCATTTCCCGCACGGGGTCGTCCAGCCAGAAAGTGACGAGCCATTTGCCGAAACGCTTCACCTGCAACTCCCGGCCGGATTTTGTTTTTTGCCGCCATTCACCGGTTTGATATGGTGATTCAGCGAGAGCTTGAAAGATCTTCAGCAAATCGTCGCGCTCGCGCCGGGAGCGGTCGGTGAACACAGCCATCACCGTGTCATCCACCACAAAGACATGCCGTGGCGTCATCGGCCTTGGTTCGACAAATCGTTATGGTGGTTTTCCAAGGCGGCAGCGAAGTGTTTCCGTCCCGCGTCCATCGTGGACATCCGCTGATCCAGTTCGGCCTGATATTCCGGGTCGTCGGCACGGTTCAAGTGCGCGATCAGGGCGGCAACTTCAAGTCGTTCTTCGACGCTCATTCCGGTAATCGAGTCTTTGACTTCAGCCATGCTCATGGTTGAAAATTAAACCGAAACGCACCGGGATGCAATGGGAAGAAATCAGCACCTGCATGGTTGTGCCATGGTCGTTTCAGTCATCCAGACTGCGGCGGATGGTTTCGAGAAGATGCTCGGTTTTGAAGGGTTTCTGGACAAAATTCTCGCCGTTGTGCAGTTCCAGTTCCCGGCCGGCAATCTCGGCGCTGTAGCCGGTGATGTAGATGACCTTCAGGCTGGACTCAGCGGCCTGAAGCTGCTGGGCCAGTTCGTGGCCGTTGGTTCCGCCCGGCATCACCATGTCGGTCAGGAGCAGCGCCACTTCATAGCGATGCGACTGCCACAGGTGGAGGGCCTGAATGGCATTGGCGGCGGCCACCACGGTATAACCGTTCCGTTCGAGAATGGTGCTGATGGCTTTGCGCACCCGCGGTTCATCCTCCACGAGCAGGATGGTCTCCGAGCCGCCGCGGGGTTTGGGTTTGACCTCGATTTGGGCGGCCTCCGCCTCCGTCACCGTGCTGGCGGGGAGGAAGATCCGGAAGGTCACCCCCCGGCCTGGCTCGTTGTCCAACTTGATCCAGCCCTGATGTTGTTTGACGATGCCAAAGACCGTGGCCAGCCCCAGGCCCGTGCCTTTGCCCGCTTCCTTGGTGGTGAAAAATGGCTCAAAAATGCGCGGCAGGATTTCCGGGGGAATGCCGCCGCCCGTGTCACTGACACTGAAGCTGACATAGCGGCCCGGCACGGCATCCGGGTAGAGGCCCGCGAGGTTTTCGGTCACGGTTTTTTCCGTTGTTTCGATGCGCAGGCGCCCGCCCCCCGGCATGGCGTCGCGCGCATTTACGGCCAGGTTCATGAGCACCTGCTCGATCATGCCGGCATCGGCGCGGGTCATGAGCGGGGTGGTGTGCAAATCCAACTGCAGCCGCACGTCCTCGCCGATGATGCGCTGCAGCATCTTGGCCAGGTTGGTGACGACTTCGTTCAAGTCGAGAACGCTCGACTGCATGACCTGGCGCCGGCTGAAGAGGAGCAATTGGCGGGTCAGGCCGGCGGCGCGACTGGCGTCGGCGCGGATTTGTTTCAAGCCCTCCGCGACGTCCTTGGGCAGACTTTCGGCCATTTCGATCAGGTCGGTCTGCATGAGCAGCGCGGACAAAATATTATTGAAGTCATGCGCCACGCCGCCGGCCAACTGGCCGATGGCCTCCATTTTTTGCGACTGCCGCAACTGCGCTTCCAATTGGCGGGCCTGGGTCAGGTCGCGAAAAGTCCAGATTCGGCCGCAACTGTTGCCCGCCTTGTCGCGGACGGGTGAGGAGTAGCGATCCACGATGGTGCCATCCACAAACTCGATTTCATCCCGGCTGACCTCGCCGGGGTGGGCATAGAGATAGGCGATTTTGTCCGTCAACTGCCGGGGATTTTTCGCGCGGTTCGCGACGAACTGAATCTGCGCCGCGTCATCCTGCTTTTCGGAGATTTCCGGCGGAATTTTTAACAGGTCGTTCATGCGCTGGTTCTGGAGAATTTTCCGGCCCTGGTTGTCAATCATCAGAATGCCGTCGGGTGCGGCCTCCATTTGCGCCTCCATCAAAGCGGTTTTCCAATGCAATTCGTCCACCTTGGCCAGGCGCTCGATTTCGCCGGCCACGCGCACCGAGGCGATTTGGAGCAGCGCCGTGGCCAATTGGGCGTCAGGCATCGGTTTGGTGTCCAGAATGGCCATCAAGCCGAGCGGCCGGCCGGCGGAATCCGTGAGGGGAATGCCGAGATAGCTTTGGGCACCCATTTCCACCAGCAGCGAATCCTCGGGAAACATTTCCTGGAGCCGGTCGTTGTAGTGGCACAGCACATTGCCGATCACATTCTGGCAGGGCGCGCCACGGGTGGAATACTCAAGGTCGGGAACAATCCTGCCCTTGGCATAAAGGCCGGTGGTTTGCACGGTGTGGTCGTCTTTGCACTTGCCGACGAAGACATAATCCACCGCCAGTGTCCGGCCGATATATTGCACCAGCCGGCCTAGAAAATCTTCGTGCGGTCCGCTCCACCCTTCCTGCGCGACGAATTCCAGCAGCCGTTCGGTTTGTTTGTGGTTGGTGATGTCCTGTTTGATCGCGACGAAATGCGCAATCTGGCCGCTGGCATCCCGCACCGGCGTGATAGTGGTCTCCTCAATAACCGTTCGACCGTCCTTGCGTTGATTGAGCAATTCGCCATGCCACACGTCTCCGGCATTGATGGTGGCCCACATGCTGGCTTAAACCTCCGGGGGATGGTGGCCGGATTTTAAGATGCGGGGATTGTTTCCAATGACCTCCGCGGCAGTATATCCGGTAAGCCGGGCAAAAGCGGGGTTGACCCATTCAATTTTGCCGGCGGGGTCGGTGATAACGATGGCGTTGGCGGCGGCCGTCAGGACCGTGGACTGCAAATGCATCTGTTCCTCGGCGCGTTTGCGCGCGGTAATGTTTTCGTGCGCGACCACCACCCCCTTGCCGGCTCCGCCCAGCGGCCAGACCTGCATCAGGAACCAGCGTTGGACGGTGGGCGAATGACAGGGATACTCGAGGCGGAAGGAGGCCTGGCGTCCGTCCATGACCGCGCGCAACCCCGCCAACGCCGCCTTGGCGATGTGACCCGAGTGCGGGTCGTCGAGGGTCGGCTGGCCAACGTTCAGATAATTCGCCCCCAGCAGCAGCCGTGAGTTGTGGCCGCCATTCTCGTCGGCAAAGCGCCGCCAGGCTTGATTGACGGCCACGATGGTCCCGTGTTCATCGAGCACGGCGATATGGGAGGTCAACGAATCGAGCACGGTGCGGACAAACGCCTCGCTGCGCCGCAATGACTCTTCGGCCTGCTTGCTTTCGGTGATGTCCCGGATGGTGCCCACCATCTGCGCGACCTGGCCCGATTCATCCAAGTCGAGTTTGCCCAGGCCATGAACCCAGCGTGCCTGCTGGTCATTTTGGCGAATGATCCGGTAAGTGCGGTCAAAGGTCGTGTGGCCTTTGAGCACCTCCTCCTGGAAGTAGCGATTCATTTCCGCCCGGTCCTCCGGGTGAACGATCTGCAGCCAGCCTGAGGCATCTTTTGTGAAACTGGTGTCAGCAATGCCGAATAATTCATCCATAACCTCGGAACTGGTCCAGCGACCGGCCGGGACGTCGAAGACATAGGAGCCGAGGCCGGCAATGCGCTGGGCCTCCAAAAGCCGGCTGGTGGTCTCCTGCAACATTTCCATGACGCGCTGGCGGACGGTGATGTCCCGGAGGGTGGCCAGTTCGATCCGGCGGCCCTGATATTCAATCTGATTGGCCATGATTTCCACGGCAAACTGTTCCCCATTTTTTTTGCGATGCCAGCGGAGCGGGACATAGATATGGCCGCTGCCCACGGTCGTACGGGTCTTTTCCGGTTCGGCGGAAACATCCTCCGGCTGCATTTGAAGAAATTCCTCCCGGCTGTAACCGTAGAGCCGCAGCGCGGACGGGTTGACATCCACAAAGCGATGGGTCTCGCAATCCACCAGGATGACCGCGTCGGATTCCAGTTCAAAAAGCTGGCGGTAGCGCTGTTCGCTTTCCCGCAGTTTTTGTTCGGCCAGTTTTTGTTCGGTGATGTCCGAAACCGAACCCAGCCAGCAGCTTTCACCGGCAATGGCCACCGCTTCCACCGACCACAAGATCCGGCGAATCTCGCCGGTCTTGGTGCGGAAATCGGTTTCAAAATTGCGTACGGATTCGTGTTGTTCAAGCCTCGCCACGACTGCCGCCCGCTGTGCCGGATCGGCCCAGACGTTTAATTCAAGTGACGTGCGGCCGATGACTTCCTGGCGAGACCTGCCAATCAGCTTCAAAAATTCGTCGTTCGCATCCAGAAAGCGGCCTTCCTGGATGGTGGAAAGCGAGACGGGAACAGGACTGGAATGGAAAATGATTGAAAATTTCTTTTCGCTTTCGCGCACGGTTTCTTCCGCCTGCGCCCGCTCAATCTGGGTCCGCAACGCTTGAATGCCGTAAGCCAGGTCTTCCGCCAGTTCGCTCAATAATTCAACCTCGGTGGGATTGAAGGCATTGGTCTCGGCGGCATAAATGTTCAGCGCCCCAAAAGTTTTTTGCCGGTCCCGCAGCGGCAGCGAAATCAAACAGGCAAAACCATGCCTGGCCGCCTCCTCGCGCCAGGGCGCGAGGTTGGGGTC
>Ga0181520_10004526_pt1 | contig 23158 bp, 25 predicted proteins | sample PEATcosm2014_Bin_29_FD_132451 | JGI IMG/M metagenome (GOLD analysis project Ga0181520, IMG submission 132451) | Peatland microbial communities from MTU Mesocosm Facility, Houghton, MI, USA - PEATcosm2014_Bin02_30_metaG | ecosystem: Environmental > Terrestrial > Soil > Wetlands > Peat | place...
ACGCCTCGACATCCGCATACGGCGGGTCGGTGAGGAACATCTTCGCCGACCCGTCCTCCAGCCGTTCCCAAAGGAGCCCCATGTCGCCGTGCAAGATGTTTTGGTCGCCGTCGGCGTCGATGCCGTTGGCGTAGCGGCGGGCGGAAGCCTTGCGGTCGGCGACGATCCCCTCCCGTATCAGGCGGCAGACCTTCCTTTTCGCCCCGCCGTCGTCCAGCGCGCCGAGGACCTTCCCGCGGATCGACTGCGGCGCGCGGGCGAGCTGTCTCGCCTCGGGGACGGTGATCTTGCCGTCGCGGATCCGCTTGACGAGCTCGGGCGCGGCGGCCTCGATCGCCTTTGCCGCCTTGACGTAGTTCTCGTTCGTCTTCGTCAGCCGGGCGGCGATCTCGCTCGCCTTGCCGTCGGGCGAAAAGGTAGGGCTTTTTCTCCCTCCCTTTTTGCCCCGACCCGGGCTCAGCCGCTGGCGCCCTTTCGCCTCCTCCTCCAGCAGCGGCAGGAGCCCTAGGGCGACGACGGCCCGCTGGGAGGAGCTCATGTGGCGACGGAGGAGGTTCTCGCCGACGACCCATTCGAGCGGGCTTCCCTTGCCCTGCCACTCGACGAACGTCGGCTCCACGCCGGCGATCTCGCAGGCGAGGTACCGGTTCCGCCCGTCGAGGACCTTCCCCTCGTGAAGGACGAGGTCGTGGTCCAAGCCCCGGGCCTTGATGTTGTCGGCCAGCGCCCGGAGCTCCTGGTCGCTCATCCGGGGAAACAACAGGCATGCCGGGTGATAGGGATATCGTTGAGATTTCACGGCGTGATCGTCCGATACTTCAGTCGCCTTCACCGCAGAGTCCGCCTCGACGGCGATCGTCAGTGTGCCGGGCATTGCCGCTCCTCCTGGCAGGGCGGAGGCTGTCCCTCCTCGCGCCGAGGCTGGTCGAGCAGTTCCTTGATCTTGGCGTCTTCGTTACGGAACACGACGACCATCAACGGCTTGATGTAACCTGTCTTGGTCAAGTCGTCCGGCACGCCGTCGTCGCGCCCGAAACGGAATCCCTTATTTGGCTTTTCCAGAAATCTCACTTCACACCTCGGATTGCCTTTGATGAAGCGGTGAAAATATCTTGTATGCGTGGAGGCGGGCAGCAGCATGACGGTCAAGCACCGCGAATGGAACGCCTTCTCCACCCAACGCCCGATTTTTCCGTCGAAAAGCGGGTGACAATAAACTGTTTCGTTGGCCCAGTCCTGTTTCAACCCGTCTTCCGCTTCGGTGTAATACCGAGGCAGCAGATGGTTGTCGTGCGAGGCGCATACGTCCACGCTGAAGTCGAACTCTTCCCTCAGCTTTGCCCAAATGTCGGGAGGCGTCCGCAGGTACTGCATGGATTTCGAGCAGCTGAATGAGAGCGTCTGTTTGGAGATGTTCCTTTTCGGGGCACTCCCTACAGTGGTTGCGCCGAGCGACGGAGCATGTTCCGGTCCGCCAGCCGCGGGCATTTCCGGTGCGGCATGGACTGCCGACAAATCGTGATGTCCGCTATCCAACACTCCCAGAACGTTGTCCCTTACGTGCTCGGCGATCGCCTTCATGAAGGGCGGCGGCACCGCGTTGCCGATAAGGCGGTGCGCCGACCGCCCCCACTTGAAGTCGCGCGGGAAACCGCTGAGGACGCCGCATTCCTCCGGCGTCAGCGCGCGGACGTCGCCGTCGAGCACCAGCAACGGAGCATGTTTCGTGAGCGCCGGGCACGGCTGGTCGAGGCTGCGCCAGGGGTCGCGGTTGCGGAACTGGTTGTCCGACTTGAGCGCGCCGTCGCCGACCAGTCCGAGCGCCTGGCGGACCGTCCGCGGCTCGCCCCGCGCCCGGGGATGGCTAGGCTCGATTCCCAAGTCCTCCCTGACGCCGACGAAAATGAGCCTTTTCCTGTCCTGCGGGACATTAAAATACTTGGCGTTCAGGAGCCGCGCTCGTACCTTGTATCCGCTTGCCTTCAGTTCCTTCAGGCATTCGACGAAGATCACGCGCATCGCTCCCTTTACCATGCCGCTGACGTTCTCAAGCACGAACGTTTTCGGACGAAGGCCGCGCACCATGCGGATAAATTCCTCGTAGAGCCGATTACGAGGGTCGTTGAAACGGCGACTGCCGAGCATGCTGTACCCGAGGCAAGGCGGCGACCCGTCAAGAACGTCAAGTTCCCTCGGTCGCACCTGCGCGAGCCGGCAGCATTCCTCTACGCTCAAGTCGGCGATGTCCCCGTGATGCACCGGCGTGTCCGGGAAGTTCACCCGGTACGTCGCCACCGCGTCGGCGCCGTTGTCGATGGCAAGCAGCATCCGCCCGCCCGCTTGTTTGTAGCCGAGCGACGAGCCGCCTGCGCCGCAAAACGCGGACACTACGCTAAATTGGAAAGTGTTTTCCACAGAACGGGCACTCCACTTGCCTGAGATCGTTTGCTATCGTTTCGTCGTATTCCTGGCCGTCGGGATCCTCGCGGCGACCGCCCCCCTTCTTAGCCGTGTCCGTGCGGTCGCCACCCGTTGCGGCTAGTTTTCGTACGGCGGCGCCGTAAAGCGCCGCTTGCCATTCGGGCAGCCGGCTCCCGCAATGGCCGCACAAGGGGGAATTGACCGGTCTTCCGCATTTTGGGCAACGCATCGTCTCACTAGCACCAGGCTGCGTTGGGCCCTGGGCGGCCGGGTCGCATGCAGAATCAAAGGTGTCCCGGTCGATCATGATTTCGTCTCCTGGGGTCGACCGTCGTGCCGCGTGGCGCTGTCGTCTTTTGCTTCGGGCTCGTACTCCAGGCGTTGGCAGGCGGTCCGGTAGTGTCCCGGGTCGATCTCCGTCCCCCAGAAGTCCATCCGGTAGTGCCGCGCGGCGATGCCGCAGGTGCCGGATCCCATGAAGGGGTCGAAGACGAGCTCGTAGTGCCGCCACATCCCCAGCAGCAGCTTGTAGAGTTCCAGCGGGTCCTGGTACTTGTGGCAACGCTCCGAGGGGTTTCCGAGCGTCGGCACCCCGATCAGGTCCGTCCAGATATGTTTGTCCACGGGCAGGTCCGAATAGACGTAGATCGGGTTGAACCTGTACGAGAACATGCACCAACCCGTCTTTCCCCAGACGAGGACGCGGCGGGGCGGGTAGCGCCTGACGTGCTCCACCAGCGTGGTGGCGCTCTGCACGATCAGCGCGACCTCGGAGCATCGTCTTATCTCGCGTATCCATCGGTCGTAGGTCTCCCAGTAGTCGCCCGGCACGTCCTCTTTCTTGAACGGCACGGAGGTGAGCGTGATCGGTATCTCCTTGTCCTTCAGTCCCGACATCACGTCCAAGCAGTCGCAGTTCCACAGGCGGACGTCGGCGACCCGGTCCCTCTTCGCCGGCGAAGGCTTTGTCCGGACGACATACTCGTTCCTGGTGGCGGGGCTGCCCGCCTTGCCACCCGAAGTGCGCATCAGCTTGCCGACCTGCCGCGCCAGGTAGGCGGGGTCTTCCAGCAGACAGTCGCAAACTTTCCTGCCGCACCGCGGACAAATCATCGCTCGATCCTGTTCTTGGTTCCTGTCAACGCCCGCCGCCGTAGCGTCATCACCGTTTACCGGTCATCAGCCTCGCCTTTTACTTGGCCCGTTCCTCCCTCGCCTCCAAGACCGCCTGCCTGGCGATCGCCAAGAACTCCGCCGAGATGTCGATCCCGATGCCGACGCGACCGAGTTCCTCGGCGACGACGACGGTCGTGCCGACGCCCACGAACGGGTCGAGCACGACGCCGCCCGGCGGGCAGCCGGCCAGGACGATCCGCCGCACCAGTTCCCGCGGCCAAACGGCAAAATGCAACCCGTCGAACCGCGCTACCGCCAGGCTCCAGACCGTCCTCATGCGTCGTCCCCTCGCGTCGAACACGTCCCGGTCGTTGCCGTTGGCGCGGGCGACGTGCATCCCGTGCGGTTTTTGCCCGGGGATCATGAGGTTCTTATGCTTCTTCGCCGTCCGCACCAGTACGGCCATCGGCGCCTGGCTCGGGTCGCCGTCGTGCTTGTGCCGGGCCGGATCGAACTCCTCGCCCCTGCGGTTGACCTGCTCGAACCGCTTGAGCGACGCCGGGGCGTAAGGCTCGAACTGCGGAGCGAAGTAGTGCTTCCGGCTCTTGGAGAAGAAGTAGACCGCCTCGGAGTCGCTCGGGAACCGGCATCCGGCGCTATGGGGCATGCAGTTCGTCTTGTGCCAGGTGATGCCGTTCTGCGGCAGCCACCCCCGCCTCTTCATTTCGGCAGCGAACAGCTCCGGGATCAGCTGGAGGCAGCCGTGAAGGTGCTTGTCGCCGAGGTTCACGAAGCAGGTCCCTTCCGGCCGCAGGACGCGGCGCCCCTCGTCGAACACGGGCAAGAGCCGCTCAAGATACTGTCGGACGGTCCCCTCCTGCCCGATCTGTCCGGGGACCCCGTAGTCGCGCTGGCGGAAGTAGGGCGGCGAAGTGGCAAACTCGTCCACCGATTCGTCGGGCATAGCCCGCAGAACGTCGAGGGCGTCGCCGAGTACCAGCATGCTCATAGTCGTTCCACCTTCATCCCTTTCTGCTTCAGTTGTGCCGCCGTTACCACCTCTTGGATCTCGCCCCACGTCAGGACGGCTCGGGCGGCCGTGACCGTCCTTGTCAGGATGTCCTTGGCGTCATGTTCGCAAACGACATGCTCCAGCACGGCCAACGCCCTGAACTGGTCCGGGAACGATGCCGCGTAGTCGTTCGCCTTCCGGAGCTCGTCGTCCGAAATGTTGAGCGGCTCGACGGGCGGTTCCTCCGTCGCCGCCCCGTCTCCGTCTTGTGCCTCTTGGTCGACGCCATCGTCTCCGTCCTCGTCGCATTGGACGGTCGGCCCGTCGAACGGCCATTGCGGCGTAGGCGTGTCGCCGTCGTCGTTCGGCAAATCCTCGGCAGCGGGATCGTCCTTCGAAACGCCCCCCTTGTTAGTTGCGTCCGCACGGTTGCCACCCAGTTTGGCTAGCCTCTTGACGACGGCGCCGTACAGGTCGGCCTGCTCGGAAGGCAGCCGGCTGCCGCAGTGGCCGCAGCACAAGGACGTCACCTGCCTGCCGCATGTCGGGCAACGCAGGGTCTTGCCGTCCGTGCTCTCCACGCCGCAATCGAGATCCGACGAGCTAGGGGAGGCGACAGGCGCGTCCGACGTGTCGGCCGATTCGCCGCCTGTCGCCGGGGGCCATTCGCTTGCGACGTGATCATGAGGCGGGCAGTGCCGTTCCGCACCCTCAGGCAACTGATCACGGTCGTGGTCTTCGTTCGCTGTCATCTGTTCTATTCCCTCTATTGCCGCCCTAACGAACGTCGCCGCCAGTTGCGGCACGATGGAATTTCCGTAGGCTTTGAGCCGTCCTGCCTGATTAGCTCTTGCACTTCGCGCCATTCGGCGAAGCTCGGGCTCGCCAAGTCCCAGGCGCGCGGGAATAGCAGCAACCAGCGGCACATCGAAGGGTTCAGCGCCGATCCTTCGCCCGTAGTATTCCCGGTGATCCGGTTGAGATCCCTTTGCAGGCACGCCTGCCGCGATTCCGGCCGCGTCCGTCCGCTTCTCCCGCAGCAGTCGCTGGCCTGGGGCGTTGGCCAACCAGAAAATCCGCTGGCGGATGTGCGGCGCGCCGACGCTGTGTGCTCCCAGTACGACCGCCCCGCAGGCGTAACCTTCTCTCTCCAGGTCTCGGAGTACTCCATCGAGCCAACCGTGCCCAATAGCGCCCGGCACCTGTTCGCCAAGGATCGTGCCAGGGCGGCAGACGCGAAGGAGCCGGAACCATGCGGGCCACAGGTGCCGAGGATCCTTGTCGCCTTGGCGCTTCCCTGCCAGCGAGAAAGGCTGGCACGGGCAGCTGCCGGTATCGACCGGGCGGTCGTCGGGCCAGCCGGCGAGGCGCAACGCGTAGGCCCAGCCGCCGACGCCCGCGAACCAGTGCCGCTGGGTGAACCTTCGCACGTCGTCTGCCGTGACTTCCTGTATCGGGCGTTCATCTATCTCTCCTGGCGGAATCAACCCGTCGCGGATCAGGTTTTGCAACCAATCGCAATTGAATTTGTTAGAGTCGTTGTAATAAGCCGTCATTCATGGTCGCTCTGGAAATGGCCGGCAGCGGATGTGCCCGGAGCGCCGTTCTCCGGCAGTGCTTCTTCGCCGACGAGCACGAAGCGGTAGTACACCTTCGCTTCCTCGTTGTTCCGGCGGTGCCGGGATTTCTCCAACCGCAGCGTCAGCAGCCTGGACTCGTCCTCGGCCGTGAATGTCTCCTGCTCGTACGTGCTCAACACGACGCCCATGGCCCTCGCGCGGCTGTCGTCGTTCTCGCGGTCGCGCTCGGCGACAAGCGTCCTCACCAGCCCGAGAGTACTTACGATCTCGGCCCATTCGCCGGCGCGCCGCCATTCCCCGGCGGAACCCGCGCTCCCGCTCCGGAACTCGTAGGCCCCGAGCAGCCCCACTGCTTTCCGGATCGGGTCGTCCGAAGTCTTCCGCACGCCGTAGTTGGCAAGGAAGTCGGTAAAGCCGTTCACCTTGAGGATGCCGCCGATGGTCTTGGCCCACTGGCTGAACGGGTGCCGGACCTCCTCGTCGAGCGGCTGCCCTGCCTCCTTCCACCGCTCGATCATGCCGCGGAGTTCGGCGGCGATCCGCTCCTTATTGGCGGGAAGAAACTCATACCTCGGGTTGCCGATGGGCGACTTCCGGTCTGCCACATCGCCAATGAGGTGCAGACGAAGCGGCAGGCTACGATTCAGGGCGTCTTCGGAAACGGTCCCGAAATTTGTCGAAATGCCCAACACGAAGTCGTTTCTTCGGCGTACGGGAGCACCCGTGCCCGTCGAGAACAGGAGCGGTTCGGGGTCAGTGACGAACCGCTCGATGAATGCCGAAGCGATGAACTTGTCCCTTGGGCCCAGGCGGGCGTTCTCGATCACGACAACGCCGGCGTCGGGGGCCGTCTTGATTGCTCCAACAAACGATCGTTCCAAGGCCCAATTGGTGCCTTGATAGGAGATCGAAACCGATCCCGCTTGCCCTGCGGCGAAGTCGAGCACCGTGTCTTTGCCCGCATGGCTCTTGCTGGCCGTCGCCAGGATGATGGGTTTGCCGCCGGGAAAATGGTTCCGGAGCATGACCGTCAGCGCCGCCGCCACGGCGTTGGTACGGTCGGCGTTCGATTCCCAATCCATCGTGTCCAGAAAACGACCGATCATATCCGGCGGACCGGCGACCTCGGGTTCCGGTCCCGCGTAAAAGACCCGGTATCCGTCGCCGCCGTCGTTGTATCCGGGCTTGGTCAAGGCGAACCCAGGCAGGTAAAGCGGCGTGCGGGTGACGTGGTCCAAGGGCGCGAACTTGCCGAGAAAGGCGTTGCTTTGGAGCATGGCGTTGAGGTGCGCCGTGGGGATGCTGTCGCCCTTGTCGTTCCCGTCCTTCCGGCGGCGCAGCCGCACCCGGTCCGCGATGATCGCGGCGAGATCCTGCGCCCGGGCGATCGCTCGCTGTCTGCCGTCGGGCAGCAGGAGCAGCAGTCCGCCGCCGTCCGCCGAGTTCCTGAAGAGGTCGCCCGTTCTGGCGAGGCGTTCCCCCAAGGCGGCGAAGTTGTCCATCGCGTACCGGTTCTCGTCCCAGACGAACTCCTCGACGTTCGGGGATGGCAGGCCGCGGCTCGCCGACTCGGCTGCCGCCGCCGTCTTCAAGGCGGAACCGTTCGTTCCGCTCTTCGCGTGGAGCCCCGGATCTACCCTACACGCCTTACACGTATCACCACGCTGCGACCTTTTTCGCTGCGAGCGGCGCTCGCCGTGTTGAGTCCGGCCGGCGATGGAGATGGCGCCGTCTTCGCCATGGTGACCTTGATCTGTGGGCTGTCCATTGCCTGGCACAACGGCCATTACCAGGGTGTCGCCCTGGCCGTTCCGCCCGCTCGTATCGCCGTTCTTGCCAACCATCGTGTTGGCTCCTGTTGATAATGGTCGTCCCCCGGAAACTCATGGAGAGCAGCGCGACACGGAGAAGTTGACGTATGTTGCGCGATGTTTTCGGATGTTTTGCCGCTCTGGCCATCCGGCATGTCGGCGGGACGGCCGTGCCCGTTCCGCCTAGTCGTGTCATTCGTGCCAACCGTCGTGTTGATAATGGTTGTCCCCCGGAAACTCATGGAGGGCAGCGCGACGCGGGGAAGTTGACATATGTTGCGCGATGTTTTCGGATGTTTTTCGGTTACCCGGTCGAGCCCCGCCGCCGTTTCACCCTGCCGCTAATGCCAGGGACCACGATTCCGTCCTTGCCGTAGGGGTGTTGTTCGGCAACCGTCGCCTCGGCGTCGCTCTTCCGCTGTTGCTCATCCAGAAACTGCTGTTCCAGCCCGTTCCACCATTCGAGTAGCTTCGCCTTGTCCGCCTTCGGCTGTGCTCCTTGCTTGGGAGTGACGATCGGGCCGGCATACGTCCTGTTGAGTTTCTTCACGGCGGTTCGAGACGTTTTGTTGTTCGCCATTCCAACGGCAGCCAGTATTTCTCGCCAGCTTGTTAGGTAGCTCTTAGGGGGTAGCGACTTGGCCGTTGCACGCTGAGTGATAGGTATGCGTGCCGACTCCCACTGCCGGCGCCCTGCTTCGTCGGGGTAGTACAGTGGCGTCACACGGCCGTCGCCGAGGTCGATCCGTTCGCTCCGGTATTCCGCCGGGCAGGCATATACCTTCACGAGCAAATGCACCGCCGCTTCGGTCTGGTCGAGTCGCAGCCACGTTCGGCCCGCCTCGGCCAACTGCCCGTTGACCTCCCTCGATACTTCGTCGGCCGTAAAGGCGCGCCCGGTCTCGATCCGTTGGCGCACCTCCTGCTCGTAGAACCGGCAGTCCGCCGGCAGGAGTTTTGCGTCCCGCTGGAGGAGCATGTAAGCGTGCTCCCGAAGGGCTTCGGGGTCGGTCACGGGCTTCATTTCAGGCTCGTTCGTATTCATGGCTCTCAGTCGGCCGAACCGTTTCGTCATCATCCTCGGCGGGAATCGCCATATCGCCGTCCTCCAACGTCAGCCGTGCCATCTCCACCATGTCAAGGAAGGCCTTGATGCGTTCCGGCCCGAAACTCGCGCGGATCTCAAGGTGAGCCCTGCCGTCACGCACGTTGCAACAGCACTTCCCGTCCTTGGGGAACGGGAAGCCCTTCAGCAGCAAAAGGCACTTCTCCGTGTCGGCCCGCTGCTGGCGTACCCGCTCAAGACGCTGCCGTTCTTCCGCCAGGCTGGCCATCATCTCGCCGGCCACCGTCCAGGCATTCGCCTCGTTTTCGACATAGACGAGGCGAACATGTTTGCCGTTGACGAGAGCGGCGTAACCGTGGCCGGCCTTGCGGAAGGCCAGTTCGACCTCGCCACATTCGTCCTGTTTTCCGGCAATCCGCAGATGATGTCCGGTGTCCTCGACCTTACTGCCGACCATGATGGCCAGTTTCTCCACGACCGTTTGCCGGAAGCAGTCCACGTCCAACTTGCAAGTTTTCCTCGTATCCATATCAAATTCTCCGAGATGATGGTGTCGGAACCGCGACGGTCTCCGACGAAGTAGAATTACGTTTCTTGCCGCACTTGTTGCTTCGGCAACAAGGCCGTTTCACCCCGCTGGTCCTTGCCCACTCGCCGGCATCTCCGTATCGATGCTGTCCCGAAACTCCACCAACTTCGCCGCCAAGGCCGTCTTCAGTTCCGTCTCCCTGTCGGCAGGGATCTTCAGGAATCCGCCCGGCGTGCTCAACAGGATGAACTCGTCGGTCTGGCCCAGCCCGGCAGGAGGGTCCGTTGCCAGCCAGCGTTCGCAAAACTGTGCGCCCATCGGTTCGTTCTTGAAGCCCTCGGGGTCGAGGAGATACAGAATCACCCACCCAACAAGCACACGAAAACGCAACGCAATCTCGCAATCACCGAGGGAGCACGAGACAATTACGTCGTCAGTCTCGTAATCAAGGGCGACGTCTAAGGAAGCCTTTACGTCCGACATTTTCTTATCCTCATTCATTTTCAAAACTCCTTGCGCCTTCGGTGGGCGCGCTTGAAGTACAACCGTCCGTGCGACAGCGACCGCTCAGTTCCTTCCGGAAAACATCATGGCCTCACGCATCCTGAGCCATGTCCAGGCGACCCAGTTCTCCAGCCCGCCAAGGCAACCCAACTCTTCACTTGACATGATTCCCAGGGCAGGGGCAGGCAGCAGCACCACGCCCAACCAAGGCGTGCAAGGCCTTGCCACGTTTCGGGCGACCCCCGCTCGTCTGGCGGTGCGCAGCAGGTGCTCCCACCACTTCTTGCTTCGCTCTTGGCAGACGGTGCCCACGACGACGGGAAGAACGTGTCCATCCCGGACGTATCGGAAGTCGACGGTAGCGGCTCCGGATGGCCGCTCGACGAGCGTGAACTCGAAGGGCATGTTCGGCACTCGCCCGCCGCCCGCCGACACCAACGGAGCGAGGATGTCACAAGTCTCCCGGCGCACGAAATCCCGGGGTATCGCCACGCTGTGGGCCGTGTTGATGGTCACGTGAATCAACGTGTCGTCTAATCTCAACCGCATGTTTTGGTATCCCTAAAGTTCTGTCTGTCGTTCGTTCGGTCACCGTTGGCCGAAGATTCCGTCGCCGACATGCCCCTTCCTCGCCGACAGTTCCAGCGTTCACTGACTGGACGGGGGCTAAGAAGCCGGATGTATCCCAGGTGGCTACGTACTCGGTCACTAGCGCCCAGGCCGACTCGGCAAATATCCATGGCTTCCCTATGCATCCAAGCAACGCGTTCCGCGAACGCATTCGACGTTGAATGCAAAAGCACCCACGCTGTATCGAATGGAAACCAGAGCGGGACCTGCCGAAGATCCGGCAGTCTTGGAGAGAAGGAAGTCGTCATCGGCGAAACCTGCATTCGGTCGAGGCGACCGACGTGGTCACCTCACGAACGCATTTTCGCACAAACGACTTTTTTGATCAGTCAAAACGGAAAGAAACGGTGGTTACCGTTTACTCAACTTTTCGGCCGCTGCCTTTCCAGCCGACGTAAGCCAGCATCCTCCACCACGATACGGTTTGCTGCTGACGAAACCGCGACCTTTCAGCTTAGGCATCTTTGGCTTCAACGTTTCACCGAGCTCGCTGTTCCCGAGAGCTCTCTCGGCGATCTCGTTCGTTGTCCTTCGCTTGGACTCGTTGGTAGCTCCCAGTTCCAGCATTGCTACGAGGATGTTCTGGAGATCTTCATCCAACTTAGCGGGATCGACCCGCATGGCTACGACAAGATCGTCCGCCGCCTTCTTGATCGCCTCGACGGCTCCTTGCGAACGCAAGATTGTCCCTTGCAGTCGGTGATAGCGGGGTGGATCGGATGTCGAGGCGAGGGCGAATTCTCGCGATTCCGTAATCAGGAAACTGCCCCAAAGTCGATCGGTCTCCATTCGCTCAAAAAGCTTCCGTAACTCGTGGCCGAGCCTCACTAACTCGGGGAAATCGAGGGATGCCAGGAGCCGGTCACAAAAGCCTTTTGTCTCGTACGGGCACCACAATATAGTGTCGGACGGCCGCCACACTTCATCGTCGGACATCGAACCGAGAAACCGTTCCACGTCCTTCCATTTGGCGGGCAAATGTTTGTGGTGTTCCATCGATGTCATGGTCATCGATACGCCGTCGATTACGACAGTTTTGTGCTTTCCCCAGAAGACGTACCAGAGTTTCTCATAACTCTCCCGGCATGCGCCATCGTACGGGCTGCCTCGTTCCGCAAGATTCCTTAGCAGCAAGCCCCGTCGCTGCAGTTCCGGCCCGCCGCCGGCGTCCGCAAGGGCCCCAGCGAAGCTTGCGGCTAGGACAACCAACCGCTCGGCTTGTCCCTCCCGTTCACAGTCCTGCTGTGGTGTGAGAACGGAGGCATCCTGGAAAGGCAATGGGGCGAAACAGCGCAACTCGCCAACCGCCATATCGAGGTCAGGATACTTAATACCGCTCTTTTTTCTTGTCTTGTTACCCATGCATGGCCTCCGCAATCACTTCTCAAGTATAGCTGGCCTCGACCGTGAGGTAAACCGGGGACGACCGCGCAATGCGGGACTAAATGCTATCTGACCGACGGGTTGCTGATCCCGCACATCCTTGCCCCGACAACGATCATGTGCGAGGAGTCATGAAAACGGTAATTGCCGTTTCCTTCCGTTTTGACTGATTAAACCGACGCCTCATGTCACACTAATAACACTGGCGGCACCCAACGAGGCGTGCCAATAACACGCCCCGGCTGGTTCTTTCAGTCAAGGCATGGAGCGGCGCACAAGCACGTTACCCGGGAATAAAGGTGCCTGAATCATGAGCAAGAACTCGAAGAAGAAACGGCGTGCGGAAAAAGCCAGGCGCAAGGCGTGGATGAAACGGCGCTCCGCTCGGAGCGGAGCAAGCCTACCTGGCGTCGAGCCCGAAGACCTGAAAGGAGAGAACATGAACATGTCGAACGAGAAGGACGAATGGCCGTCCGGCACCGTCCGGCTTCATCGGTTGCTGAACAAACTTGCGGAAGCCGATGTCGGCGACGGTTTCATCAACTCGCTGGCTTCGGCGATGACGGAGCAGATGGAGGACGGGTACCGTTTGACGTTCCCCGTGGTGAAGACGCACGGACGGATACTGCAGTGCGTGGCCTTGCTTGCCCCGGCGAGCGACCGCCGCCTGAAAGCCATCCGTCAGTTGCAGGTTACCCCGGGAGCGACGCACGTACTGGTATTCCTTGCCTTCGAATCGGAGCCCCAGTGGCTGGAACAGGCGAACCAGATGACCAGGCTGTTCCCCGAACAACCGGGCAAACCCGAACTGGTAATTGCGGAGTAGGAGAGAGAACAAAACCACGCCCGGCTGGGCGATAATCGAAAGGAAAAAGAACATGCCGACGCCATACACACCGTTCGCGCTAATCAACAAGGCTTACAAGGAAGCGGCAGCAAGATGGGCGACGGACATTATCGTGTTCGTCATGGACAACTCGTCGCCGTTTGGACGCCTCGTATCTCACAACCTGCCGTTCGTGGCCTTGGGCATTGACGTCGTCCGCCAGGACGAGTTGGTGGCGGCGGCGTTTCCTGCCAGGCTGGCCATCGCCCTGCTCAAGAGGATGGATGAACGATACGGGAGGAGCGACTGGTTGGTCTTCGCCATACCGCCTGCCCTCGGGCATTTCTGGATGGCCGGTTTCGGCAGCGCCGGAAGAACAGAGTGGCAGTTCTCCATCCCAGAATAAAGCCTCCCTCACCTGAGAATAAAGGCTTTGAACGTATCGAATGAGCTACGGACTGAAGTCCTTTGCTCACCGGCATGACAGCGTATATCGGCACATGGGTGGATTTTACAAGAAACAACTAAGTGCCCGGCGGATCCCCGGACACGGTCATTCAGAACTGATTCTTGACAAGGAGAAAACATGTCGAGCGAGAAACGAAACGCACAAAACAGTCAGCCCGCAGAACCGCATGCCGGCAGTGGCGAGCCTGCGTGGGACGAGATGCTGACCTGCTGGATTGCCGACTTCAGGAAGTCGCAGAAGGGGAAGTATCTCATCATGTGCCTTGCGCTGGCGGCGGACGCCCACGACTACGCCTACGCCCCGATTGTGGGCCACTCGAACAGTTTCTCCGGCGTGAGCGAACTGTTCGCCCGGGCCGGCGAGAAGTTCCTGGCCACGTTCCACAGGATGCCCGACGTCGTATTCGCTGCCATTGCGAAGACGAGCGACAGCGATGACGAGATGAAGGGCGTATTCCTTTACCCCTTGTCCATAATGCTGCGGGCGGCGGTGCAGGGCGAGCCGTTTCCCGGAATCAAGCACTACGGCGTCACTTTTCTCATCACTTCCAGTCGCCACCTGGACAGCGCCGAAGCGGCGGAGTTGGCGGCGTTGTCCGAGGCGACGTTCGTCTCGAACGCAGGCAGCGGCGACGGCAATACAGGAACCAAACCGGAGGCAAACGAATCATGAGCAGGAACTCGAAGAAGAAACGGCGTACGGAAAAAGCCCGTCGCAAGGCGTGGACGAAGCGGCAGGTGCCTCGGAGCGGAACCGAGCCGAAAGATGCCGAGTGCCGGCAGCACCTGCTGTACGAGAACGAAGCCAACGTAGCCCTGGTACTTGAGCAGGCTGCTCGGCACGGCGAGAGGAACCCGGTGGTCTTCGTAATTGACGCCCGGGACGATCTCGGCTACGCAATCGCCGTCGCCCGGCTCGGCGAGGAAAAAGTCAGGTCGCACATCACGGAGGTTTCCCGCTCCGGGGCGATTCCGACGACGACCTTGGCGATTCCGCACGCAGATGCGGTCGGGCTGCTGAAGACGCTGAAGTGTTCCCCCGTGGCTATGCCGAAGTTCTCGGAAGTTCCCCCGGACGGTTGGGCCTGGGTGGTGGTCGTGGCGGCTGGCGGGAACCTGTTCGTGATGGTGAAATCGCCGCCCAAAGGGTGCGAGTATGCCGAGGACGCCGGAACCGAAACGGAACGGCTCCTGAAGCTGGGACAGTCCGAATCGCTACAAGTTACTTTCGGCACCGGCAAGTCGAGTTTCCGTGGTCTCTTGGAGAAGGAGCATTTCGACCCGTTCGTGACAAGCCCGCCCTTTCTCTCGACGAGCGAGCAGGAGTATCGCCGGGCCGTGAAGAAGGCGATGGCGGCCGAGTCCGAGCGGCGCGGCGGGAGGTTCAGGCCCTCGCCGCAGTACCGCACGAGGGAGGAGTTCCTCGATTCCATGTTACAGATCTACGAACAAGCCGTGGCTATCGGATGGATGGGCAAGGTTCCGCCCGTTGATACCGCCCGGATAATCATCGAGTCTTTGGCGGGAAGCAAGTAGTACGGACACCGGTGAGGGTGCGTCAGATGTTTCAGACGGCGTGAAGAGGGCGTGGAGAGAGAATAATGGAAATGCAGAAGAACCAAGAGCCCCCTCCGGATATCGTACTCCAGGCCATCCTGGCGATCGGCCAGCGGCTCGCCATCCTGGAGGCGAAAGTCACTGACATCCATCAGGTCGTCCTTGCCCAGCGGATAGAAAAGGAATGGTATACGACCGGCGAGCTTGCCGAAGCTCTTGGGAAAAGCCAGTACACCATTCAGGAACGCTGGTGTAACGACGGGCGAATCGAGTGCGAGAAAGACCCGGAATCGGGCAAGTGGCGGATCCCTGGCCACGAATACCGGCGGCTGGTGGGCGGCGGGGCGTTGAAGCCGAAGGCACGCTAGGTCACAGCGAAACTTTCTTCATCCACGACTGCTCGTCCTGCGGAAACAGGTGTTGGTACAGCTTCATCATCTCGTCCGTCGTGTGACCCATCCACGCGGCGATGACATTCATGGGCACTCCCGCCCGAGTGCAGATCGCCCCGAAGCTGTGCCGCAGAACGTGAAATCCCCGGATCATTTTCCATTTGCTGGAAGCAAGAGTCTCCTTGAAATGGTGATGGGCTTCTTCCCGGCTGAGCATCGTAAGCTCCGACCTGGACTTTCTTCTCGGCATGGTAAGCGGCGCGGCGATGGCGAACTGGCCGCCTGGATGGTTTTTGATCCAGTCCTTCATCACCTCCTTGAGTTTGGGATGCATGGGCACCTGTCGGACGCTTGCAGCCAAATCCTTTCGCCTTTTCCTTTCCCGAATTACCACCACGTCGTCATCGAACTTGAAGTCGTCCAGCATGGAACGGCAAATCTCACTGCGCCGAGCGCCGGTGTAAGCGGCGAACGCGAACATCGGGTAGATGAACGGGTGTTTGGCGACCTTCTTGACATGTTCGAGCAGTTCCAACACCAGCTTTTCGTCCAAGAAAATGTACTTCCAAAGTTCCTTTTCCTGCTGGGGCGTAATCCCGCCACGGGCGATCCGGCGTTTGATCTCCGACCAGGTCATGAACTTTTCCGCCTCTTCCGGCTTGGGCATCTTGACCGCCCATTTCCTTGGCCGGTCTGGGTCTTTGATCGGGCAAGGGCGTTGGACATATCCCCGCTGCCTCGCCCATTCCCAAATCTGCATAAACGTGGTCAGTTCCTTCTTGATTGTTTTGCCGGACACTTTCCCGCCGAAGCGGTTGCTCTGTTTCCTACGGTTGTTGACGTAACCCTGGAGGGTTTCAAGGGTCAAGGATTCAAGCTTCGTCTTCACCCGCAAGTATTTCTTGAGGTGGTTGATATGGGTAGTTTCCCCAATGAGGGTGGTATCAGCTTTGTCCAGCTGGTCCTTGTAGTAGGCATCGCAGACGGTGCCCAAATAGGCAGGCTCGTCCGTGGTGATGGTCGGCTTGGCTTTCAGCTTGCCATCCGAGGTGATCCACACCCCAGGATCGGCGTCCTTGGGAATTTCTATGCGACCCTGCTTCAGAAGGCGGATCGTTCCCTCGACCCTGGCTTTGGTTTCGGAGGCATCCTTCTCGCTAGGGGTTTCGCAAGATTTCCGAAACTGCTTCCCGCCCCAGCGGAACATGAGGATCCAGTTGCTGGTTCTCTCATCCTTGTGTAGGCTTGCCATGAGCGGCCTCGGGTAAGAATGGCTGTTCACCGCCTTCTACAGGATACCCGCACTTGGCCCGGCAGGGAATGCCTCCGTGTAACAATGGTGTAACAGTTTTGCCAATGGCGGCGAGGTTTCGGTTTCATGGCATCGGCATCGCTTGACGCAATAAAAGCCTACATATTGCGATGGTTTATAAGGACTTAGCGTTTCCATGCCATGTAAGAGCAATGTCATCGACCTGACTATCGAATTGGTCTTAGGATCCAGTCCCGAAAGGGGTCGGGGTTCAAATCCCCGCTCTCGCATCTTTTTAGTCATGAAGGACTTACGGTTGATTGCCGTAGGTCCTTCTTCTTTGCGTCCGTCAGAAATCTGACGCAAATCTGACGCAACATGGGCGTTGTATGGGTTTCGTGGCGGTGGTCGTAGCCGCCTTATCGCGTTAGCATTCTTCGATGACTTTGAGCCAATGTGGGGATGGCTCTTGGGACCGAGGGCGAGGATCGTCCTCCGCGGTCTCTACCGGAGAATGCTGTGGCACATCTTGAATACGACAACGCTTCCGACAGATACCGCGTCCGGTTTCGATACGGCGGCAAGGGCTACAAGCGGTCCTTGAAGATGGCCGACGAGGGCGAAGCGAAGTCTGTGCTGGCTCGGATCGAGGAGACGATCCGCCTTCTGGAACGGGGACGCTTGGAACTCCCCCCCAACGCTGATCCGGGGCAGTTCATCCTGTCGGATGGCAAACTGAACGGCAAACCAGTCCAGCCTCCGGTCTTCACGTTAAAAGACCTCTTCACCCACTACCTCGCAACTTTGCCCGAAGGCGCCAAAGCCGTCTCGACCATCGACGGCGAAAAGATTCACCACCAGCACCTTCTGCGACACCTCGGGGCAACCACTATCGCCAAGACGATCGGAGTGACCGATGTGCAAGAGTATGCCCGGAAGCGTCTCCATGAGAAGTACCGCGGCAAACTGATCCTCCCTGACACCGTGAAGAAGGAACTGACCACGCTCCGGTTGCTCTGGAACTGGGCCGTGACGCAGGGCCACTTAGCGGGGCCGCCGCCGACTAGGGGTATCAAATTGCCCCGTAGCGCCGAGAAGCCGCCGTTCATGACCCGGGATGAGATTCAGAGGATTATCGACCGGGGCGGCTTGAACCTGGCAGATCAGAAGTCGCTATGGGGAAGCATGTTCCTTACGATCGGAGAAATCGAAGAAGTGCTTGCCCACGTGAAGAATGTCGCCTTACACCCATTCATTTATCCGATGTTTGTCGTCGTTGCCCATACGGGCGCCCGACGAAGCGAGATGCTCCGGTCGCTGATCGATGACTTTGACTTCCGTGCGGGCGTGGTCCGAATCCGCGAGAAGAAGAAAGACCATGCAAAAACCGTCACCTTCCGCCGAGTGCCGATGACCAAGTTGTTGTCAAAGACCATGACCGAGTGGTTCGCCCAACATCCGGGTGGTCAGTACACGATCTGCGAACAGCTACACACGCTACGAGGCAAGACCCGCACGGACTTCGTTCCCCTGACCGCTTCGGAGGCAACTCACTTTTTCAAGGAGACCCTTGCGGGCAGCAAGTGGGACAAGATCCGAGGCTTCCATACGTTCCGGCACTCCTTCGCCTCAAATCTTGCCGCGAAGGGTATCGACCAGCGGGTGATCGACGAGTGGATGGGCCACCAGACAGAGGAAATGCGAAAAAGGTACCGGCACCTTTTCCCCGACCAACAGCGGAAAGCCATCGATTCAGTATTTGGAGGGAATGGGCAGTAGTCCGTGGCTCTTGATCCGTTCCAGTTCCTCGTGGGAGATTTCCCACTCCTTCGCATCACCACGGCCGGTCGGCCGCTTTCTGGCGTTGATTCGGCGGTAGCGGCACCATTCACGGACAGTGTAGGGCTGCTTTTCCAGAATTTCGGCAATTTCTTCCGGCGAATACCAGTCCTTGATGGTTTTTTGGCCGGCGACCACGTCCCGGAATTCAGCCAGCGTGGCGGCCATCGTGCCTTGTTGCTCTTGCACCTGGGTCAGCCGCGCCGCGATGCCGTCAAGGAAGGCTTCAAGCCGCGCCAACCTGTCGGAGCTTGCTTGCCCCAGTTCAACCGTAAGGCTGCTGGAACCATTGCCGAGCGTCCGCGGGGTTAGCGATCTATTCTCGGTTTCCTCCAACCATCCTGGCGATGCTGCCCGCGTAAACTGGCGGCAGAAGTGGCTCCTGCTAAGCCCATCGTCGTTACCAAGTTTCGGCATTTCAGTCGCCTCCTAACCGCCCGTTTGCCAGCTCCACAGTTCTTTGAGAAGAATACTCTGGTCCACTCACATTTGATCCTAGGGAAACGGTCTTTGGGGATCGTCATTATGTCCAACGCGCCCGTTGCGAGGATGCCCGGCAGGTCCGCCGTGCGGCGACATGGCAGGGCAGCTCGCTCATCACCGTTCGTCTCGGACTTTAAGTTCCGCCGACTGTATGGGTTGTCCGCACCGAACGGAGAAGGATTCTTCTTTACGGGCATGTCGTTGATACCGGCGACCTGTCCGGCGGGTCTGCTTCTTCGGCCATTTGTTGTCGCAGAACGGCCCTGGAAGCCAAATCGGTCGCCTTCTCCTCGTTCCCATCCAGGTCCGCTTGCTCCAGGGCAAGCTCCAACTGAATATCCTGCTGGACCCGCTCAATGTCCTCGTCTGCGAGAACACGGGTGGCAGTTCGCCAGCGGTAGCCAGCGAACTCGACACCGCGTTTCTTCAGCGACTCCCTCACCTTGGCCTTGACCGCCTGCGTGACGGCGCCGGGGACGGCAAAACAATAGTCGATACCGCCGAACTGACCCTTATTGCGCGGATCTTCCCGCCGCAGCCATCCCCCGTCAACTAGTTCCTGCAGCGACTTGCCAGCCGTGTCGCGATTGACGCCCATCGCATACCCCAGCCCCGCCACAGTCCAATGAGCGCTCAGGGTATATTGCTGACCTTGCGTCAGTTCAGGCCGCAGGGGATCGACTGGGCGGGGCCGCCAGGTGCCGTGCCGCTGGGCGTGGGCAAATAGGGTCAACCATGCTTTTGCTGCGCGGCCGGACAAGGTTAGGAACGGGTCGCCCCGGGCCTTGTCGGGGGGCGGGCCAGGGATTAAGGAGAGCAGGTCCCCTGCCGTGCCGTGCTTAGGATTGCACGCATGGTGGATGGTCTGGCCCTGTTTTTCTGGCTCCCACATTGTTCACCGCCTACTGGCTCTTAATTTGTCTTTCCGGAACGACCGCCACACGAAAGTGCAGCGTACCACCCCAGCAGGCGAGACAGAAATTGGACACTTTTCCTCCATCGCAGCGAGGGAAGCCGCCGGCACATTTCCCGAGGACGAGAACGAGTGCCGCGGCGGCCGGCTGCTCGCCGGCGGTCGCCCGGGAGCCTGGGTTTGGCGTCTGTCCACCGGAACGGACGGAGGTCGGCGTGGCGGCGGGCAGAAAATTCGAGGCAAAGTTTACAAACTCGTTTTCCTTCGTATAATAGGAGAGTGAGACGCAAAAAAGAGCTTCGCCCGGTGGCTGTGGGCGAAGTTGCGTACGGATCGATGATGCCGGTGGGAGCAATTTGGGCGTAGTCCAAACAAGCCGCTAGCCGCGGTGAGGTTGCTCGGCTCGATCCGTCCTCCAGTCTGTCGCACCACAGGCCGGGCTTCATAGGGTAGTCCCCTATGAAGCCCGGCCTTTTTTCTTGGTATAGGTAGAGAAACAACTGACCAAAGGAGGAACGCTATGCGGAAACCTGAGAATTCCAACCCGGTCCAGGAAGGGTACGCTTACCTGGCGTACTACGACACGATCAACCCGGCCACGGGCGAAAAGTGGACGATCAAAGAGATCGGTCGCGCCGTGAAGAAGAAATACGGGTACGTTCGGAATCGGCTAGGTCTAGTCACCAAGATGCCGCTAGGCGGCAAGGAAAGTCGTCGGCTTACCCTCGAGCAGGTAGAGCGCCTGTTTGACGCGACGCCCGAAGACGATCATGAACGCCTAAGGGCCTTCGCAGAATGCATGGATATTTCGCTGGAGCAGGCTATCGATGAGTCCCGCCATCGTAGGGGGGTGCACTCATGAGGTGGGCAGCAAATGAACGGCGAGCGATGCATGACCCTGACCGCCAAGAGGTAATAGCCGAAATTTGCGATTGCCTCGACGAGGGGGACGAAATGGTGGCCGAGTACCAGTGTCCGCGTCCTTTTGGCCCAATTACCATTATCTTTACCGAGCGACCGCCGAGCAAACAGGAATGGCGCCTCGACGGGCTTTGGCCAACAGAGTGCGATTCCCTTCGTTCGCACTTGCTTGAAGTGGAGTGGCGGGATGGTCCCGATCCCATGCACGAAATGTGTGTCGTCGCCACCCTGGCCACGCTACTTCACGAACGTGGCGTCCGACTTGACCCGGCCACAGTCATCTTTTTGCACGGCAAGGCCGAGCGACGGTATGCCCGCGTCTCTTTTGTTGAGGCTGTGGAGCAGGTCGGCTGGGATAAAGCGGCCGACTTCCTCGTAGAGCAACAGGAAAAGCGCGATCGGAAGGATCAGGCCCCTACGATACGACGACGAGGCCCCGGCCGCCAAAAAGACAGTAAATACGACGCGCTTCTGCGGGATCAGTTCTTAAAATTGGGTAGCGTTACGGCGGTGGCGAAGAAGATCGCCTCCCAACGCGGAACGTCGCAAGCATCGGTGCATAAGTACATTGGGCGGGCCGAATGGTACAAAAAACTGCCCGGGCCGGCGCCGCCTAAGAAACGCACTAAACAGCCGTCCAAGCCACCACTGGCAACAGCTGAGACGCCAGGTGATCGGATCGAGCAATACCTCCGCACGCATAGCATCGCCACGACGAACGAGATCGCATCCGCGCTGCGCCTTCGAGAACCGTTCATAAACGAAATACTGCGACATCAGCCCAGTCGCTTTCGCTACTTGCCGGGCGATCGGTGGACGCTGGTGTAGGTGCAGGTCGGAATTGGTCCAATTTTTGTCTTCGCCGTAATGTGGTAATGTGAGTCTACGTGTCACCGATACCGGCAAGTAAAATGAGGCACAATGCTGACCGAAAACGTTTTGTGAACCTAGTTGGATCGTCGGGATTGTTGATTGGCGATGGCTGGAGGCGGGTGTGGGCGGCGCGACGATCACAAACTTTGGAGAACTGCCAAGGGGTGATTACCACAGTTGCGGTCAGTGCCCTCGCTGTAAAGCATCCGCACTTGGAAAAATTCAGGCGTCTTTTGACAAACGCAAAAGTCTTCGTACAATCGTCTTAAGAATGAGCGGGAGTTCCGCTCGAAACAAACTCTCTCAAAAAGGAGAATTGCTATGTTAAGCAATCAGACTAAGGTAGCGGTTGCCGCGGCGTTTAACGGAGGAGGACTACAGAACCATATGTTGGGCAAGGAAGACTTAAAGAACATCATTATGTGGGAGATGTCCGACTACTTTGACCTTAACCCCGAGTCCCGCCAGTTTGATAAGAACGTGGTACTGGCTGAACTGAAGGCAATTTCCGATGATGCCAGGGGGTATGATGAGTTGCTGTGGTTGCTTACTGAAATTGGGTTTCGAGCCCCGCCGCAGCCGCCGGACTCGCCTGTGACGTGGGAGGTTGACGACGAACTTTGGCAAAAGTTCTTTGCAAAGACGCCCGTTGACTGGTAGCAGGAGACGGTGCCCGACGTTGGGGTATGGTGAGTAAGATGTCGAATAATCCCTCTTCCGCTCAAGGGCGGAAGAGGGATTGTTTATTCGTAGGATGTCCGGGGCGCGTTGTCGATGCCGTCTATTCTGGGGCTCGCCGCGCCAGTTGTTTCTGGCCGACTAACGTGAACGAAAACCTGCAAACAGAAAGGAGGCCCGCAAAAAACAGACCACAATAGCCGACACGTTTTGGGCGTCATTCTCTCTGGGTGAGTAACTTCTAACTTAACACGGTCTCAACAAAGGAGACAATATTATGACTACGATAGCTAAACCTCAAGTAACGAATGTGGACTACAGCCGCCTGACGCCAGCGGGGCGTCTGTTCCTAGACCATCGTCAAAGTGAGGTCACGGAGATTGACCTTCGCCTTTTTCCTGGTGGCGATGGCGAATGGTATCACGACGACTTCACTTTCCCGCTCGTACGGTTGCGTTCGACAATTGGAATAGGCGAACGCATGAGACGGTATGGAATGAGGGGGGTTAGTCCTAACAACGATAGCGGCAATCGGGCACCAAATGGTTGTCCGATACCGACTGAGGACTATATTCAGCGGGCAGTGACGATGTGGGGCGACAGATCCAGCTCGTTTTATGTTGATCTGGAGCCTTATGCATCTAAGGTCGTCAGTGGACGGATGAGTCTGGAAGATGCCATCAACGCAGCCGGTGCCGATATTCTACTCCTCTTGGACGGTGAGTTCGAGTTGATTTCGTAGATATGCCGCCAAGAACGCGCTGAGCGTGCTGGGGTTGCAGGGTGTCGTTCCGGTGGGCGTGTGTGAAGCGTTTTGAGCGGCGTGGTATCGTGGACTGTCAACACTTGAACTTGTGGAGGACGGCCCATGGGTACCAAGAAGTCGCGCATTCTTCCCGCACTG
>Ga0181520_10004528_pt1 | contig 23153 bp, 25 predicted proteins | sample PEATcosm2014_Bin_29_FD_132451 | JGI IMG/M metagenome (GOLD analysis project Ga0181520, IMG submission 132451) | Peatland microbial communities from MTU Mesocosm Facility, Houghton, MI, USA - PEATcosm2014_Bin02_30_metaG | ecosystem: Environmental > Terrestrial > Soil > Wetlands > Peat | place...
CCGACGTTGACGCCTTCGTAGAGGACTTCCTTCTTGCCGCCGGCGTTCATGAAGCCGCGCGCGGCGTCGGCGAGACCCTGGCCGTAGGGGGTCTTGTCGTGGACGATGGCGATCTTCTTGTCTTTGAGCTCGCCGAGCGCCAGATCGGCCCACAGCTTGCCCTGCTGGTCGTCGCGGCCGCAGGTGCGGAAGGCATCCCACAACTTGCGGTCGGTGACCTTGGGATTGGTGGCCGAGGGGGTGTCGAAGAGGATATCGTTGTCGGCATAGACTTCGGAGGCGGGGATGGTCACTCCGGAGTTGAAGTGTCCGATGACGAAGTGGACGCCGTCGCCGACGAACTTATTGGCGACCGAGACGCCTTGCTTGGGATCGGAAACGTCGTCGCCCTGCTCGAGTTCGACTTTCTGACCGAGAATGCCGCCCGCCTTGTTGAAGTCCTCGACCGCCTGTCCGACGCCGTTGGTCAGCTGAGCGCCGAACGAGGCGTTCGGGCCGGTGATCGGGCCGGCGACAGCGAACTTGATCTGGGCGTCCGCAGTGCTGGCCAAACCGAGGCCGGCGGCGAGCACGAGACCCGTCAACCAGTATTTCTTCATATTACGCTCCCTGTGTTTGGGGCGCAGACAGCGCCCCCCGAGACGGAAGCGATCCCACCTTAGGCAGGACCAAAGCGTGTTTTTCAGCGGGTGTCATCTGTTCGCCGAGCGCGTCCGGGCGATTTCTCGCCGTCCACGCCGAACGAGGTCAACGCGCCCGCCAGGTCAGGCCGACCTGTTCGAAGGCCCAGGAATATTGCGTCGCCATTTGCCGCGCGCGCATCCTCGCATAGCCGATCCAGGCTGCGAGCAAGATCAGCGCCAAAGTGACGAGGTAATAGTGGAGCGACAACAGGTCCTCCTGGAACAGCGCGAAGTGCAGGAATTGCACGGCGGCGGCGAGGGCGATCGCGGCCGGAACGATGCGCCACTGCGGGCTCCAGCCGCTCGCCATCGCCCGTCCGCTGGCGAAGGCGGCGGCGACGCCGACGGCGCCGAGGATGAGGAAGGCGAGGAGGCCGAAGTCGCCGTCGGCCCACAGAATGCCGGCCATCAATGGCCTCCCTCGAGATAAGCGGCGCGGACTTCCGGCCGCGCCAACAGCTCCTGGCCGGTGCCCTGCATGGTTATCTGGCCGTTGACCATCACGTAGCCGCGGTGTGCAAGCTTCAGCGCGTGAAAGGCGTTCTGTTCGACCAGGAACACCGTGAGTCGCTGATTGCGGTTGAGCTCGGCGATGGCGTTGAAGATCTGTTTGACGATCAGCGGCGCGAGGCCGAGCGACGGCTCGTCGAGCAGCAGCAGGCGCGGACGGCTCATCAACGCACGCGCGATCGCCAGCATCTGCTGCTCGCCGCCGGACAAGGTGCCGCCGCGCTGTTGGCCGCGTTCCTTGAGCCGCGGGAACATGGCGAAGACTTGCTCGAGGTCGTCTTCGAAATGGGCGAAGTTGTCGATCGAGGCGCCCATCTGCAGGTTCTCGAACACCGTCATGCGCGGAAAGATGCGGCGGCCTTCAGGCGACTGGGCGATCGACATGCGCGCGATTCTGTGCGTCGGCATGTTGGTGATGTCCTGGCCGTCGAAAATGATCTTGCCGCTGCGCGCGCGCGGCTTGCCGAAGATCGTCATCATCATCGTCGACTTGCCGGCGCCGTTGGCGCCGATCAGGGTGACGATCTCGCCTTCGGTGACTTCGATGTCGACGCCCCTCAGCGCCTGGATCTTGCCGTAGAACGTCTCGACGCCGCGGATTGACAGCAGCGGCTTGGGCGCGGGGCCGGCGCGCGGCGCGTCATGGCTGACAGGGAGCTGGCTCATGCGCCGATCTCCGCTTCCGCGCTGGCGAGTTCCTCATCGTCGGAGACGCCGAGATAGGCGGCGATGACCTTCGGATCGGTGCGCACCTCCTCAGGCGTGCCGTCGGCGATCTTGATGCCGTAGTCGAGCACGACGATGTGATCGGAAATCTGCATGACCACCGACATGTCGTGCTCGATCAGCAGAATCGAAGTGTTGTGCTCCTCGCGGATCGAATGCAGCAGCTGGTTCAGCTCGAGCGACTCGCGCGGGTTGAGGCCGGCGGCGGGCTCGTCGAGGCACAGCAGCACCGGATCGGTGCACATCGCGCGAGCGATCTCGAGCCGCCGCTGCGCGCCGTAGGGCAGCTCGCCGGCCGGATCGTCGGCGCGGTCCATCAGGCCGATCTTGTCCAGCCAGTACTTGGCCCGCTCGATCGCCGCGGACTCGGCGGCGCGGTAGCTCGGCGCGCCGAACAGCCCGAGGATGGTGAAGCCGCTTGCCAGCATCAGCGTGTTGTGATGGGCGACGATGAGGTTCTCCAGCGCCGTCATGCCCTGGAAGAGGCGGATGTTCTGGAAGGTGCGCGCGACTTTCGCCCGCCAGGCGATCTCGTTGCCCGGCATGCGCTCGAGCAGGTAGATCTCGGACCCTTCGCTGATCGCGTGCTTCTTGGCCGATCGGGTCAGCGCGTCGACTTCGGCGGTCGACGCCGCCCCGACGCGAGCGAGCGCCAAGCGTCCTTCAGTCGGTTTGTAAAAGCCGGTGACGCAATTGAACACCGTCGTCTTGCCGGCGCCGTTGGGGCCGATCAGCGCGGTGATGTCGCCGCGGCCGACCTGGAACGTAAGGTCGTTGACGGCGACCAAGCCGCCAAAGCGCATGGTGAGATGTTCGACGACCAGCAGGGGATTGGACTGCCACCGCATCAGCCGCGTCCCTCTTTAACCAGATCGCCGGACACGGTTTTTCGCTCCTTGAGAAAGATCGACGGCGAGCGGGTCGAAACGAAGCCGCGCGGCCTGACCACCATCATCACCACCATCGCCAGGCCGAACAGCAGGCCGCGATACTGGGCCGGGTCGAAGCCGGGCATGCCGAACGGCGCGACGAGCGTGGCCGGCAGGAGCTGGAAGACGCGCAGCGCCAGCAAGGCGACGACCAGCGCAAGCGCGATTTGAGCGGCGAGACGGCGCTGACGAACGACGCCGAAGATGAACACGGCCGTGCAGATCACGATCACGCCGGTGCCGTCCGACATCACTGCGCGCAGGAAATCGAGCTCGCGCAGCATCTCGAAGCCGCCGATCAGGAACACCGCGGCCAAGGCGACGCCGATCTGCGAGCCCATGCCGCCGAGGACGACAATCGCGAGGATGGTCGCCGACTCGTTGAAGGTGAAGCTTTCCGGGCTGATGAAGCCCTGTCGCACAGCGAAGAAGGAGCCGGCGAGACCGCCGAAGAAGGCGCCGAGCGCGAAGGCGGTGAGCTTGGTGTTGGTGGTGTTGACCCCCAACGAGCGACAGGCAATCTCGTCCTCGCGCAGCGCCTCCCAGGCGCGGCCGATCGGCAGCCGGCGCAGACGGATCGACACGAGGTTGGTGATCAGCGCCAGGCACAGGATTACGTAGTAGAGGAACATTTTGCCGTGCAGCGGCGAGTAATCCATGTGGAAGAACTTGTCGAAGCCGTTCGACGAGTCGGCGAAGCGCAGGCCGAAGAAGGTGATCTTCGGGATCGAGGCGATGCCGGCGCCGCCGCCGGTGAAGGCGACCCAGTTGACGAGAATTGTGCGGATGATTTCGCCGAAGGCGAGGGTGACGATGGCCAGGTAGTCGCCACGCAGGCGCAGCACGGGGAAACCGAGCATGACGCCCCACAATGCAGCGAGAACGCCGGCGAGCGGCAGGCAGATCCAGAACGACAGGCCGAAGGTCGTCGCCAGCAGGGCGTACGAATAGGCGCCGACCGCGTAGAAGGCGACATAGCCGAGGTCGAGCAGTCCGGCGAGGCCGACCACGATATTGAGGCCCCAGCCCAGCATGACGTAGATGAGGATCTGGATGCCGTAGCTGTCGACCCATTTGAGCGAGCGGCCGGAGCCGAGGATCAGCAGCAGCAGGAGCGGGTAGAGGAACAGCGCGGCGAGGCCGACCCCGGGCAGGCGCTTGGCGACCGCGGCGCGCCAGCCGACCGCTTCGGTCGCTTTGACGGCGCGTTCCAGTTTTCGACTTTCATTGAAATTCAACGCCGCGAGGCGGCCGAAAAACGCCAGAAAGGCGAGGATTGCGACCGGCCACGGCCGCGGGATCGGGTGAAGCACGCCGTCCATGTCGGCGTCGGCGTGCAGGAACACGACCGGCATACAGAGCAGAACGGTGAGGACGGCCGCGGCCGCGCCATCTTTGAGGCGCGCGGAAACGCCCACGGTCTCGTTGCTCATGGCGACGGCGGTCATCGTCAAACCTTCTCGATCTCAGGACGGCCGAGCAGGCCCGAAGGCATGAAGATGAGGGTGATCGCGAGGATCGAGAACGCGGCGACGTCCTTGTAGTCGGAGGAGAAGTAGGCGGCCCAGAAGACCTCGATCAGGCCGATCGTCAGCCCGCCAAGGACCGCTCCCGGCAAGGAGCCGATGCCGCCGAGGACCGCGGCGGTGAACGCCTTGACGCCGGGCAGGAAGCCGTCGGCGAAGTTCACCACGCCGTAATACATCATGTAGAGCGTGCCGGCGACGGCAGCGAGCGACGCGCCGATGACAAAAGTGACGGAAATGGTGCGGTCGACGTCGACGCCCATCAGCGAAGCCATTTTGCTGTCCTGTTCGCAGGCGCGTTGCGCCCGCCCCAGCGCCGTCTTCTGCACCAGCCACCAGAAACCGACCAGCAGGACCCCGGTGACGACCATGATGACGATCTGGCGGTATTGCAGCACGATCTGATGGTTGGCGCCGCCGACGTTGATGAAGTTGGTGAACATCGGCGGCACCGGCTTGTTGCGCGGGCCCTGGACCACCTGGACGAAGTTCGACAGGAAGGTCGACATGCCGATCGCCGAGATCAGCGGCGCGAGACGAAACGAACCGCGCAACGGGCGGTAAGCGATTCGTTCGATCGTCCAGTTCCAAACCGAGGTGAGCACCATGCCGCCGATCAGCACGATGACGAAGGCGACCGGCAGCGATGCCACGCCGACAACTTGCGACAGGACGAGAAAGATGAGGAGCGCGATGAAGGCGGAGAGCATGAACACGTCGCCGTGGGCGAAGTTGATCATGCCGATGATGCCGTAGACCATCGTGTAGCCGATGGCGATGAGGCCGTAGATCGACCCGAGCGTCAGCCCGTTGATGAGCTGCTGCAGGAAGTTGTCCATACTGCGACGCGCCCCCGTGGAGTTCGCATTTTCAATGCAGGAACCGCGCCATTGCCCGCCGTCCGACCAGTGTTGTTTGGTCGCCCGTCGCCCTGGGTTGCGCGCCGCCGTGCGCAAGAGTTCCCCCGCCGACATTAGCTGGCGCTCGGGCGCGCCGCAATCGCCGGATTCGTTTTGATCCTCAGTCCCCTGAGCGGCCTGCCGCCGCGGTCGTCGGCGCCTTCGACGGGTCCCGCGCGTTAGGCGCGCAACTTCCAACGAATATGGCGTTGGTCGCGCGAGGTTCGAAAAAGAAGCGGCGACGCGCGCCTAGGCTCTTCGAACGAACTTGCGCCGCGGCGACGAAAGAGCGCCGGCGACGCTTGGAGGAGGGGAGACGCTTGGAGGCGGGGATTGGCGAAGCGCCGATGTCCGCCGGGGCGAGAATTTCCGTGGCCGGCTAAGGGGAGACGTCCGCACGGCCGCTCGGCCGCCATGGCGCTCGCTGGCAGTGGGCGAGCTTGCGCGTCGCCTTTGCGGCGACCAAAATCAGATCGCTCGGCGCCGCATTCGTAGGCAGTTCGCGCGTTTCGACGTCGCGTTGGCCGGGGCGATTTCGGCATGAAACTTGCGGCTCCGATTGCGGTTGTGAAAGCGCGCCACGCAAGCCTCGGTTAAGCTTTCGCGTGCGCAATGAGAAACCGGCGGGAGCGCAAGCCGCGGCAGCGGTCGAGTCGCTCCGCCACAGCCCGGAGGGCCGCGCCATGGCGTCACGCGTTTCCGAGGACTTTGTTCGTCAGCTGCAGGGGTTCTGCCTGACGACGGCCGAGATTCTCTATCGGCTGCCCGACCACCTGTCGCTGCTGCAGACCTACGTTTGGCAGGACTACGATCTGGCGCCGGAATTCCCGGCGCTGCGCAAGTTTCTCGACTTCTGGAGCCAGTCGCTCGACGGTCCGCTTCATTCGGTCCGCGTCGCCCATGTGAGGCTGGTGGGCCCCGCGGAGATTCGCACGGTCAAGGCGCAATTCGCGCTGCACTGAGCGTCGCTCGCGCCGGTCAGATCAGCCGCAGGCCCTTCAGGCTTGCGTGGCCGTCACGGCCGACGATGATGTGATCGTGGACGGCCACGCCGAGCGGCTGGGCGACGGCGACGATGTCGAGCGTCATCTTCACGTCCTGCGCAGACGGGGTCGGGTCGCCGGACGGGTGATTGTGGACGAGGATGACCGCGGTCGCAGACAGTTCCAGCGCGCGCCGGACGACTTCGCGCGGATAGACCGGCGTCTGGTCGACCGTGCCGAGGCCCTGACTCTCGTCGGCGATCAAACCGTTCTTGCGGTCGAGGAACAGCACTCGGAACTCCTCGCGCGCGTCGAACGCCATCGCCGTGCGGCAATAGTCGATGACGGCGCTGAACGAGCCGACCGGCAGCCGTTTGCGCGCGACGCCCTTGGCGAAGCGTTTGGCGCCGGCCTCGACGATCTTGAATTCGGCGATCGCGCCCTGGCTCATGCCCTCGACCTCGGCGAGCCGCGCCGGCTCGGCGGCGATCGCTTCGGCGAACGACCCGAAGCGGGCGATCAGCCCTTTGGCGAGCGGTTTGACGTCGCGGCGGGGTATGGCGCGGAACAGCACCAGCTCAACGAGCTCGTAATCGGCGATCGCTTCGGATCCCGCCTGCAGCAGGCGCTCGCGCAGACGCGCGCGGTGGCCGTGGTAGTGGGCGGGTTCGTCAGTGGCCGCTCGCCCGGTCATCGCACGTAGGGCGGATGCTCAAGGCCGGCAGGCGAAGCGGTGAAGATTTCCGCTCCGGTCTCGGTCACGCCGATCGTGTGCTCGAACTGCGCCGACAGCGAGCGGTCGCGCGTCACCGCCGTCCAGCCGTCGGCGAGAACCTTCACGCCGAAACCGCCCAGGTTGATCATCGGCTCGATGGTGAAGAACATGCCGGGGCGCAATGGCGCGCCTTCGCCACGCTTGCCGACGTGCAGAATGTTCGGCTCGTCGTGGAACAACTGGCCGAGGCCATGGCCGCAGAAGTCGCGCACCACCGAGCAGCGCTCGCTCTCGGCGTAGCTCTGGATCGCATAGCCGACGTCGCCGACCGTCGCTCCCGGCATGACCGCGGCAATGCCGCGCCGGAGACACTCGTAGGTGACGTCGATCAGCCGCATCGCGCGGCGCGGCGCCTCGCCCGCCACATACATGCGGCTCGCGTCGCCGTGCCAACCATCGACGATCAGCGTCACGTCGATGTTGAGGATGTCGCCGTCGCGCAGCGGCTTGTCGTCGGGGATGCCATGGCAGACGACGTGGTTAATCGAGGTGCAGATCGACTTGCGGAAGCCGCGATAGAGCAGAGGGGCCGGATAGGCGTCGTGGCTGCGTGCGAACTCGTAGATGAACTTGTCGAGCGCGTTGGTCGTCACCCCGGGCTTGACTCGCTCGGCGAGCAGGTCGTGCGCTTCGCCAGTCAGGCGACCCGCCTTGCGCATGCCGGCGAAGGCTTCCGGGCCGTGCAGCTTGATGTGGCCGCTGCGCCGGCTGTGCGACTGAGCGGAATCGATGAAGGTCATGAAAGAGCCTCGGCGGGGGCAGGCGACCGGCCCCGGACTGTCGTTCATCTAATACGCCTTCGCCGCAAGGCAAGACAAGCCGTAGCCGAAGCGGCCCCGACGGCTCGCTGGGCCGATCTCGCTCCGAGGCTGGCCGGCGGCGCGCCGCCCGTGCTAGGACCGCCGGCATCGAGAGGAAGCGAGCGTCGATGTCCCGGGACAGTCTCGTCGAATCCGCGCCGTTCGGCGCCTATGCGCCGAAGCGCCTGCTCAAATTGACACTCTCGGCGACGCGCCGGTGCTCGACGAGCTGGCTCGGCAAACGCGCCGCCTTCCTGATGCGCGGCCTGGCGATGCGGAGCCTGCGCGGTCGGCCGGTCGACGTCGTCTCGCTCGGCGCGCGCATGCGCCTTTACCCTTACAACAACAACGCCGAGAAGCGGCTGTTGTTCACGCCGCAATATTTCGATCCGCGCGAGCGGGCGTTTCTCGCCGAACGGCTGAAGGGCGACTTCGTCTTTCTCGACGTCGGCGCCAGCGTCGGCGGCTACGCGCTGGCGATCGCCGCGATCGGCGGGCCGCGCGCGCGCATCCTCGCTGTCGAGCCGTTGCCGGCGTTGTTCGAGCGGCTCGCCTACAACATCGGCCAGAGCGATTTCGCCAACGTCAAGGCGGTGTCCTGCGCGCTCGCCGACATCGACGGCGAGGTGACGTTGTTCGTCAATACCCACAATCAGGGCGAGTCTTCGGTTCGGATCGTCAGCGCCGAGGCGCGCGTCGAGCAGATCCAGGTGCGCGCCAAGACGCTGCTGTCGTTGGCGCGCGAGGAGGGCTATTCGAAGATCGACGCGATCAAGCTCGACATTGAGGGCGCGGAGGATCTCGTGCTCGATCCCTTTCTGAGTACGGCGCCGCGGGCGCTATGGCCGCGGCTCATCGTCATGGAATTCGCCTTGCTCAGGGTCGGGGCGCAGCTCGAGCAGCGGCTGCGCAGCCTCGGCTACCGCGAGATCCTGCGCACCGGCGAGAACGTCGCTTACGAGCTCGATGAGGAGGAGACGCCAGCGTGAGTGAGAAGATTGTCACCGCGGCCGTCCTCGTCATCGGCGACGAGATCCTGTCAGGCCGCACTAAGGATCGCAACATCGGCTACATCGCCGAATATCTCGCCAATATCGGCGTCGATCTGCGCGAGGCGCGCGTCGTCCCCGACATCGAGGACGAGATCGTCGCCGCGCTCAACGCGTTGCGCGCGCGGTACGACTACGTCTTCACCACCGGCGGCATCGGTCCGACCCACGACGACATCACCGCCGACGCGGTCGCCAAGGCGTTCGGCGCGGCGATCGACGAAGATCCGCGCGCGCTGGCGCTGATGCGCATGCACTACAAGAGCGGCGAGCTCAACGCCGCGCGCCGGCGCATGGCGCGCATGCCGATCGGGGCCGAGCTGGTCGACAATCCGGTTTCGCCGCCGCCGGGCTTTCGCATCGGCAACGTCGTCGTCATGGCTGGCGTGCCGGCGGTGATGCAGGCGATGCTCGATACGGCGGTCAAGACGATCGAGACGGGGACGAAGATGACCGTCCAGACGATCGACGCCGGCGCGATTCCCGAGGGGCGCTACGCCGAAGCGCTCGGCGCGATCGCCGCCGCCCACGGCGAGACGATCATCGGCTCCTATCCCTCTTACGCCGACGGCTCGTTCCGCAACCAAATCGTCGTGCGCGGCCGCGACCCGGCCAAGGTGGCGGCGACGCAGGTTGCAGTCGAGGCGATGCTCGCCGAGATCCGCGCCGCCGCGAAGCCAGTCTGAGGCGCGGCGGGGCGGCAAAGCTGTTGACGGCCGCCGGTGCGTCTCGCGCGCCGCCGCTCGGCTTGGTAATCAGGGCCCGGCAAGCGGAGCGAGGACAAGCGCCATGGCTGAAGGTCGCGAAAAGGCATTTCCGGTCTCGTGGGACCAATTCCACCGTGACGCGCGCGCGCTCGCCTGGCGGCTGTCGGCGGCGGGCCCGTTCGAGGCGATCGTGGCGGTGACGCGCGGCGGCTTGGTCCCCGCGGCGATCGTGGCGCGCGAACTCGAACTCAGGGTGATCGAGACGGTCTGCGTCGCCTCCTACCACAATTACAAGGACCAGGGCGGCATCAAGCTGCTCAAATCGATCGGCGTCGATATCGCCAAATCGGGCGGCGCAGGGGTCCTGCTGCTCGACGATCTCGTCGATACCGGCGCGACCGCCAAGGCCGTGCGCGAAATGCTGCCGAAGGCCCATTTCGCCACTGTCTACGCCAAGCCGCTCGGCCGGCCGCTGGTCGACACCTTTGTCACGGAAGTATCGCAGGACACGTGGATCTACTTCCCCTGGGATATGGGTCTCGCCTTCCAGCCGCCGATCGCCAAGGACGCCGCCGGTTGAACCGTCGGGTTCAATTTCGGCTGCGGATGTGAAACAACACGTTCGGCGCGGACGTGGCGGAACTGGTAGACGCAAAGGACTTAAAATCCTTCGGCCGCTTGGCCGTGCGGGTTCGACCCCCGCCGTCCGCACCAACGCTCGCGGCGCGCGAATCGCCGCGACGGCCGCCATCCGCTTCCGACTGCCCGAACGTTCCTCGCGCTCGAGTCGTCGCGGCAAAAGCCCCGTGCCCGATGGATATTTGGCGTGCTCCCGCAAAAGCGGCTTCGCGCCGAATTGACACGTGCAGGTTGTAGCGATTGGTTGCGTGCGATTGAGCGCCCGGCGGCGGGGAGGGCCGGCGTCTCAGCGGCTTCGCACTGGACGCGAGGCGGGAGGGCGCGACGCGGACCTTGTGGAATCACGTGGTGGCGTTGGTTGAGCAGGGCGACTGCCCACAAGGCGAGCGGCAGGCGCGGCCTGTTGGAAGCGAAAGCGCGACGCCGGCAGTCGGCGCCCCTATCGCCGCGCTCAAGGCGCAATGCGGGGATATCGGCTACGCGCTCGATCACCTCGAGCGGCTCAGGGGTCTGATTCAGGGCTTCCTGTCGCCGGTCTCGGAACGTGCGCTTGAGTTCGAAGCCTGCCGCGGTCGGCTCGAGGATAGGACCGCCAGACTCGCCGCCCTCGAAGACGCCCATCGCGATCTCGTCGCCCGCCATGTCACCGCGCTCGAGGACCGCGACCGACTCGCCGAGCGAGCGGCGACGCTCGATGACGCGCAACTCGATCTCGGCGATTGCCGCAACGCCAGCGAAGCGCTGCAGCGGCTGGTCGAACCGGTGTCGAGTGAAAGCGCCTCGCGCGCGACCGAGATCGAACGCCTCGGCGCTGATCTCGCCGATCAGGGCTGGGCGCTGGCGGAAAGCCAGGCGGCGCTGCGCGCCGCGATGGCGCGCTGCGCCGGGCTCGAGGCGCTCGCGGCGACGCGGACCTCTCGGACGCACGTCTCTGAGCCCGGTGCGCCCGCGGGCCCTGAAGGGTTGGTCGAGGGCGGCGAGCGGCGCGCCGCGACTTGGGGCGCCGGCGGCGCGTTTTGACGCCGCTTTCCTTCGGCGGCGCGCGCGCCTAAACAGCCGCGATGATCGCCCGCCGGCCCCATGCCACCTTGAAGACCGCCGAAGATCTCGTCTCTGCTGGGCTGATCGCGCCCGAACGCCGCGAAGAGGCGGCTGCGATCGCGGCGCGCTATGCGATTGCGGTTTCGCCGGCCGCCGCGCGTCTAATCGCGCCGGGCGATTCGAACGATCCGATCGCCCGCCAGTACCTACCGGACGCTCGCGAGCTCATCCGCCACCCGGCCGAAGTCGCTGACCCGATTGGCGACGGGCTAAAGAGCCCGCTTCACGGCCTCGTCCACCGCTACCGCGACCGCGTGCTGATCAAGCTTGTGGCGGTCTGCGCGGTTTATTGCCGCTTCTGCTTCCGCCGCGAAATGATCGGCCCCGGCGCGCAGGCGCTGAGCGCGGAGGAATTCGCCACCGCGCTCGCCTACGTCCGAGCGCGTCCGCAGGTCTGGGAGGCGGTTTTGACTGGCGGCGATCCGCTCGTCCTGTCGCCGCGCCGCCTCGCCGAGACGACGATAGGGTTGGCGGCGATCCCGCATCTCAAAGTGCTGCGCTGGCACACCCGCCTGCCGGTCGTCGCGCCGGAGCGGGTGACCAAGGCGATGGCGCGCGCCCTCTGCCGCGGCCACGACAAGACCGTCTATGTCGCCCTGCACGCCAATCATCCGCGCGAGCTGACGGACGGGGCGCGCGCGGCCTGTCGTCGGCTGACCGACGCCGGCGCGACTTTGGTCAGCCAGAGCGTTCTGCTGAAGGGCGTCAACGACGACGCCGACACGCTGGAGGCGCTGATGCGCGCCTTCGTCGAAGCGCGGGTGAAGCCCTATTATCTGCATCATCCCGATCTCGCGCCGGGCACGGCGCACCTCCGCGTGTCGATCGCCCGCGGTCAGGCGCTGATGCGCGAATTGCGTCCGCGCCTGTCGGGGCTCGCCATGCCGACCTATGTGCTCGATCAGCCTGACGCTCACGGCAAGACGCCGATCGGGCCAAGCTACGCGGCCGAGGCGGAAGATGGGAGTTGGCGGATCGTCGACGCCGAGGGCGAGGCGCGCGTCTATCGCGACGCGCTGCCGGGCTAGCGATCTATCCCTGGAATCCCTTGGCCAGCGCGTCCTGCACGTCGGGCGGCGGCGCGCCGTAGAAGGCGGGCGGGTCGTTGCGGCCGCCGAGCGCGCCGTAGGCGTGCGTCGCGTCGGCGTCGAACATGACTTCGAACTTGCGGTCGCCGCAATCCTCCGGCTTGCAAACGAAAGCCAGGCGATAAGGCTTGCCGCCGACGTCGATCGCCTTCAGCGCGCCGCTGACGCCGTCGAAATTGCGGTTGAACTGCAGCAGCCAGTCCGGCGTCGGCTGCACGTCCTTCATCAGTCTGTCCCAGGCGGCGCGATAGGGGCGTTCGCGCAGGGCGTCGAAGAGGAACGCGCCGTCTTCGGCCGCCGCGGCGGCGCTGGCGACCGGGGCGACGAGTAGCGCGAGGAACACGGAGAGGCGGATCGCGGGGGCGGCGGTCATGGGGCGGGGCCGGTCAGAACGCTTTGAAGGTGATGATCGTCCGCGTGTCGACGATGCCAGGGATGACCTGCACCCGATGGCCGACGAAATGGCCGATGTCGACGTCATGCTCGACATAGAACTTGGCGAGGATGTCGAAGTCGCCGGCGGTCGAGTAAATCTCCGAGGCGATCTCGGCCTCGGCGAGAGCGCTGGCGACTTCGTAGGTCCGTCCCAGCGCGCATTTGATCTGGACGAAGAACGTCTGCATGAATCGTCAATCCTGGCTGGCGCCATCGGGCTTGACGCCTTCAGGCGGGGCGCTTTCGGGCTTGGCGGCCTCTGGTTTCGCGCCCTCTTGTGCAACAACTTCCACGTCGCGGTCCATACTCGATTGCACTTCGAAGGACGCTTGGTAGGTCTTCGCCTCGTGACGGGCGATGACGACGTATTGCCCTTCGCCGAGCACCAGCGACGGGAAGGCGCCGATTAGGTCGCGGATCAGGTCGCCGCCCGGCGTCAGCACGGTGAAATTGCTGTTGGCGAGCGCTTCGCCGCCGGGCGCGTTGACAAGCTTGATCGTCACCGTGGCGCAACGGTGGCGCAGAGTCACGTCGATCAGCTTGCCGGCGACGACCTTGATGTCGGCGGCGACGATCGAATTGGTCGGCGTCGGCGCGCTGGCGCCGCCCGACGCCTTGCCGACGCCCACCGACCCGATCCCGACTGTGTCGAGGAAGGTCGAGACGATATGGTAGGCGCCTTCCGGCAGGCCAATGATGTCGCCGGCGCGCGCCTTGGAATAGACGAGCTTGGCTTCGGGATTGTTGCGGTCAGGCACGTAGAGGGCGATCGACAGCTTGGATGGGTCAATCGGGGAACCGCCGTTCGGGCCCGGGCCGCTGAGCGTTCCCGAGATGCGCAAGGCGCCGGCGTTGAGGGCGAGCCGTTCGCTGCGCACTTCTGCACCCAAGGTCAGGCGCTTGGCGGCGCTGGCGAGGCCGAGCGAGACATGGACGACGTAGTCGCCCGGCGGCGCGGTCAGCGTCGGCTGGGCGTCGTTCGATTCGACGATCAGCGGTCGCGAACCGTCCGACTCGGTTCGGGCGGAGAAAAGCCGCCAATGCAGCCCGCCGGTCAGTGGCGTCGTCGCGCCGGCGAGGCTCGCCGAAAGGCGCAAGGTGCCGAGGCCGCCGTCCAGCGCCCCGGCCGTCTGGGCGGCGGCGGGCGCGCCGGCGCTGGCCGCCACCGCCAGCGTGAGGAGAAACGCCAAGCGAAACATGGTTGATTGCCTTGCCGCGATCTTCGACGCCGGTCAATCCTCGACGCCGGTCAATCTTCGACGCGCGCTCTGGCTGGTGGCGCGACAATGAGGCGGATCGAGGGCGGTTTACGCGCGGCGAAATTGCCGCCATGGATAACTGACGTCCGGACGGGCGGAGATTGCGGAGCCTAAGCAGCCATGAACGAGACGATTCGCCTTCTCAAAGGCCGGCGGTCGCTCGCACCCGTCAACCTGACCGAGCCGGGTCCGAGCGCAGCCGAAGTCGAAACGCTGCTGACGGTCGCCTCGCGGGTCCCCGACCACGGCAAGCTTGCGCCGTGGCGCTTCATCGTGTTTGAGGGTGAGGCGCGCGAACGGGCGGGGCGGATCGCTCTCCAGATCAAGCTCGCCGACGATCGCGGACTCGCCGAAGCGGCGCAATCGGTCGAACTCGGGCGTTTTTCGGCGGCGCCGCTGGTCGTCGCCGTCGTTTCACGCGCCGCCCCGCACGTCAAGATTCCCGAATGGGAGCAGGTCTTGTCGGCCGGCGCCGCCTGCATGAACCTGACCGTCGCCGCCAATGCGCTCGGCTATGCGACGACGTGGTTGACCGGATGGTGCGCCTACGACCGGCGCTTCGCGACGGCGATCGGGCTTTCCGATCACGAGCGGATCGCCGGCTTCATTCATATTGGTCGACCAAAAGTCGAAGCGCAGGACCGGCCGCGGCCGGCGCTGTCGGAAATCGTAACCACCTTCGCGCCGTAGAGGGAGGCGCCCATGTTCTACGAGACCGCAGGGCGCGACGAGGCGCTGCTGCCGCGCGACCCGTTCAAGGCGATCGTCGCGCCCAGACCGATCGGCTGGATCTCGACCCGCGCCGCCGACGGGCGGGTCAATCTCGCCCCCTACAGCTTCTTCAACGCCCTCAGTTCGGCTCCGCCGATCGTCGGCTTCTCCAGCGAGGGCTGCAAGGATTCGGCGTCCTTCGCGCGCGATAGCGGCGAATTCGTCGCCAATCTGGCGAGCCGCGATCTGATGCTGGCGATGAACTTGACTTCGGCGCCGCTGCCGCGCGGCGACAGCGAATTCGTCCACGCCGGCCTCACGATGGCGCCGTGTCGACTAGTCAAGGCGCCACGAGTCGCCGAAGCGCACGCGGCGCTGGAGTGCAACGTCGTCGAGATCGTGCGGCTGAAGAACGCGCGCGGCGCGCCGATCGACTCCTACCTGGTGCTCGGCGAGGTCGTCGCCTTTCACATCGACGACACGCTGATTCGCAACGGGCGCTTTGACACGGCGGCGGCGCAGCCGCTGGCGCGATGCGGTTACCAGGACTACGCCGTCGTCGAGTCGCTCATCGCGCTGGCGCGTCCGTCCGGCGGCGAGGGGCGCAACCCAGGCTGACGGCCCCCGCCTTCCGCGCGCCTACTGGCCTTCGCAAAGATCGACGGGGACGAAGCCGAGGAAACGATGGGTGCCGTCGTAGGCCTTGCGATAGACCCAGCAGCCCGTCGAATCGCCGCCGTCGTCGTAGTCGTCGCTGCCGTAAACGTAGTCGCCGGTCGGGTCGGGAACGAAGATCGGCCCGTTGCCGAGCCAATAATGGCGCGGGCGTCGACGCCAATCGTCGCCGTCATGGCGACGGCCGGCGAAGCCGGGCGCGGCGCCGTGGAGTGGAGGAGCGCCTAGGCGGGGCGGCCTGAAGCCGGTATTGGGGGCGCCTGGATTGGGCGGTGGTAGGACGCCGCCCGCCTCGTGGTCTGGCCCGGACGGACCGCGCGGGCCCGCAAGGCCGGCGCCGCCGGAATTCAGCGGCCCGTCGCCGCCGTTGAAGCCGGCCGCCGCCGCCGGAGCGGCGAGTGTGGCCGCAACGGCCGCCACAGCGAGAAGCTTCAAGAGATCGCGCATCTGCGCCTCCAGTTTGGGCTGTGCGACGTCACAGCGGCGCCCAAACGACCATCTAGGCGCGACCCGTCGATATTCCGTGAACGACCTCTTTCGTCGCCGTCGCCGTTGGCGCTGCGATCGCGGCGGGGATATTGTTCGCGATTGCGCGCGACGCGGCGTCGCCCCCGGCAAGAGCACATCCACCCAAAGAGAGGAACGCCAGATGAAACTCAGCAGCCTGACGATCGCTTTCGTTTCCGCCATCCTGCCCGCGCTCACCATGCCCGCCTCTGCCGACGCTGCGGTGAAAATTGGCACGTTGCGTTGCGACGTTTCCGGCGGCCTCGGACTGATCGTCACCTCTTCGAAAGAGATGCGGTGCTTCTTCAGTTCCGCCCGCGGCTATCGCGAGTGGTACTACGGCACGATCCGCAAGTTCGGCCTCGACCTCGGCGCGACCAGTCACGGCGTCCTCGCCTGGGCGGTGTTCGCGCCGACCGCGGGCGCGCGGCGCGGCGCGCTCGCCGGCGACTATGTCGGCGCTGACGCGTCGGTGGCGGTGGGGGCGGGCGTCGGCGCCAACGCGCTGGTCGGCGGCTTCGATCGCTCGTTCACCCTCCAGCCGCTTTCAGTCGAAGTGCAGTCGGGCGTCGCGCTCGCCGCCGGCGTCGCGTCGCTGTCGCTGAGGACCGCGCCTTAGCCGCCAGGATCGTGTCGGGCGTGGGCTGCGCGGGGGCGGACGCCCGCCTGACAGATTAGCGCCGACGCCTTAGCGGCCGGAATCCGATTTGGCTGGAAGCAAGATCGCAGGAAATTGACCGCGCCGGGGATGTGGCCGCCGGCGAACTCGCGTGGTCCTCGCACCTCGACGACGATGACGCCGCCTTCGCCGAGCGCCTTTCGCCATACGCCGCGGCCGGCGTGGCGCGGAGACGCGTCGCGTCGGATGCGGGCGACCGCATCGCGTCGCTTCTGCGTGCGGGCCGGCCGCGCGAAGCGCAGTCTGAACGGGCGTTCGTTCCGCGCGCCCCGGCTTCCCTCAATTGCGCGCGGCGACTGGCGCGGCGCTCGCAACCGTGTCGAACTTGTAGGTCCAGCCTAGCGTCGCCTCGAACTCCGATAGGTGGATCTTGATCGTCGATCCGGGAGGGCCGACGGGGTCGCTGCCGGTGACGCTGTGCTCCGGCGCGTAGACGGTGGCGAAATCGAGCGAGGAATTCTTGTTGAGCGCGTAGCTGGCGCCGGCCGAAATGTGGTCGGTCACCACGCCCGGCGCGAGGATGTTCAACAGCGCGTCGGCCGAACGAATCGGGTCGGTGTTGTGCGAATAGCCGGCGCGCAGGGTCAGGTCCTTGGTCGCGCGCCATTCGACGCCGAGCGAAACAATGTCGACGTCATGCCAACCGAAACCCGGCCCGTTGGAGGTGCCGAACAGCGTGCCGGACAGCCAAAGCAACGACGAATTGGCGATCGATTCGACTTCGCCGTAGAAGATGTGCTTGTAGTCGGCGAGCAGCGTCAGGGTCGGCGCAACGTCATAGGCGACGCCCGCGGATATAGTGGCGGGAATGTCGAAACTGCCGCCGTTGGCGAACAGGCCCGAGTATTTGGTGAAGTCGGTCGACCAGATCGGCGTCGTCGCCGAGACGCCAATTCTGAACGCGTCGGTCGCGCGCCACTCGACGCCGCCACGCAGGCCGCCGCCATAGGCGTAGCTGCCACCCTTGTTGGTGAAATTGGCCGCGTCCGAGGACGCCCCTGCGAAGTTGGCGAGGCCGTAGGCGCTGAAGCTCTGAACGGCGAGGAGCGGCGCGACGCCGATCGACAGGGAGCCGAAGCGGTGCGCGTAACCGACGGCGAGGAACGCCTGCTCGAGGTTGACGCCGGTATTGCCGCCGGAGAATGGCCCTCCGGGGGCGCCAGCGACGGAGAATTTGTAATCGGTGTTCATGCCGCCGTTGCCATAGAGCGCGAAGCCCCACGACGATTCGCCGTCGATCGGCTGGGCGTAGCCGATCGCCGGGATGCCGAAGAGATCGTATGAGCTGTTGTGGGCGCCCGAAGCGGGAAGCGACGCGCCTCCTGTCGCGGCGTAGCCGCGCGACGGCGCAAACAGGCTCAGATCGAGATTGAGCTGCTGGCCGACGTCCAAGAGGCCGGCGGGATTGTTGCCGAGGGTCAGCGCGTCGCGGCCCTCGGCGCCGCCCGCGCCGCCAGTCGCCTTGTCGGCCGGACTGACGCCTTCCTCGAAATAGCCGTCGGTGGCGCGAGCCGCCGTCGCAGCGAACGCCGCGGTCGAGACGGCGACCGCCAAAGCGGCGGCGAAATGGCGCAGGCGCGCATGGTCCATGGCATCCCCCAGAACAAATCGCGGGCAGATTCGCCGAGCGGCGACATTCCCCTCGAATAAAATCTAGTAAGCCTATCGATTTATGGCAAGCGTCGCGGACCGACTTGATGCGGCGTCGCCGCCAGGCGATCGGCAGGAATCCGCGCTGTGGTCCGGACGGGGCCATGGCGAAGGGAAGCGAGCGGGTTGCGGCGCAGCGGCCAGCGAGGCGCGGCAAAGCGCAATCCGATCGCTCTTGCCGCCCAGGTCGACGCGGCGGCAGCGATCCTCGAGACGCCATACGGCTCTATGGCGCGCCGTCGCGCTGACCCACGCCCTCCGGCGCGTACCAGTTCAGCTTCTCGCGCAGCGAGACGACCGAGCCGACGATGACAATCGTCGGGCCGCGCAGGTTCGCCGCGCGCGCCTTGGCGGCGAGGTCGGCGAGCGTCCCGACGACGACCCGTTGATTCACGCGCGCGCCGTTGTCGACGATCGCCGCTGGCAGAACAGGGTCGGCGCCGCGGGCGACGAAGGCCTGTGTCAGCTCTTCGAGACGGTCGAGGCCCATGTAGACTGCGACCGTTTGGCCGGGTCGGATCAACGTCTCCCAGTCGAGGTCGAGTGGGCCGTCGCGGCCATGGCCGGTGACGAAGACGCAGGCCTGCGCATGGTCGCGGTGGGTCAGCGGGATGCCGGCGTAGGCGGCGCAGGCGGTCGCGGCCGTCACGCCAGGGCAGACCTGGAACGGTATGCCGTTCTCGGCGAGCTTCTCGATCTCTTCGCCTCCGCGGCCGAAGATGAACGGGTCGCCCCCTTTGAGCCGTAGCACCCGCTTGCCTTCGCGCGCCAGCCTGACCAAGAGATCGCTGATCTCTTCCTGCGGCAGCGCGTGATCGGCGCGCCGCTTGCCGACGTAGATGCGCTCGGCCTCGCGCCGCGCGAGATCGACGATGCTGGGGTCGACCAGACGATCGTAGAGCACGACGTCGGCCTTCTGCATCAGCCTGAGCGCCCGGAAGGTTAGCAGGTCGGCGTCGCCCGGACCGGCGCCGACGAGATAGACCTCGCCGAGCGGCGGACTATCGGCGCCAGCGGCCGCGCGATCGAGCGCCTCGGCGAACGCCGCCTCGGCCGCCGGCTCGTTGCGGGCGAGCGCCAGCTCGGCGATCGGCCCGTCGAGGACGCGTTCCCAAAAGCGTCGCCGCGCGACCGGAGAGCGGAGTTTGTCGTTGACCCGCGCGCGCATCCGGCCGGCGAAAGCGGCGAGCCCACCGTAGGCGGCGGGGATCAGCGTCTCCAGCCGCGCGCGCAGCAACCGCCCGAGCATCGGCGAAGCGCCGCCGGTCGAGACCGCGACGACCAGCGGCGAGCGGTCGAGAATCGACGGCGAGATGAAGTCGCTGAGGTCGGGGCGGTCGGCGACGCTGATCGGCGGGCCGACGCCGGCGAGCGCGGCGTGGAGCCGTTCGTCGGCGGCCTGATCGCCGGTCGCGACGTAGCAGACGAGGCAGCCGGCGAGATCGGCCCGCGTTGGTTCGCGCGCGACATGGGCGAAGGCGAAGCGCTCGCCGAGCGGCGCGAACTCCTCTGCGTTCAGGCGCGGGGCGTAGACCGAGACCAGCGCGCCGGCGCGCGCCAATGTCTCGACGCGGCGCGCCGCCACCAGTCCGCCGCCGGCGACCGCCGCTCTTTGGCCGGAGGCGCGCAGGAACAACGGCAGGTAGGGCGTCGTCGCTGCAGCCGCGGGATCGGAACCGTCTTCGCTCATCCGCGTTTCTTCGCCTCGCATCGGCTCAGGCCGCTGTGGCGAAACGGAAGCGGTTGCGCGCGCGCCACAGCGCCTCGGCCCGCGCCTGGGCGGCGGCGGGATCGCGCTCGACGCCGAGCGTCGCCAGCGCGACCGCGATGGTGCCGACGATCGCCGCAGTCGCGTATTCGTCTTGCGTCTCGCCGCGCCATTGCGTTGCGAGGCGGTCGAGATCCAGATTTTCGTCAGGGGCCGCGCGCGGGTCGTCGAGCAGCGGCGGCCAGCGCGTTTCGCCCGCCGCGCCGTCGGCGACGGTGAGGGTCTCGCACGGTTTGTTCGGGCGTCGCTCCGCTTCGCCGCCTTCGCCGCGGAACACCGCCACACGCGCTTCGCCCAGCCGCAGCGCGGCGTCGCGATGGATCGCCATGTAGCCGGGATGGAACACCGACTGGATCGAGGCCGGCGCGTCGAACGGGTTGACGAGCCGCGCCAGCGTATGGACCGGCGAGCGCAGGCCGAGGACCGCGCGCAAGGCGAACAGCTCGGCAAGCCGCGGGCAGAAGGCGTCCAGCGGCAGATAGACGAAATTGCGCGCTTCGAGATGGGCGGCCGCTTCGTCGAAGCCGCCGGCGATCGGCAGGGCGAGGCGGGCGATCGCCTCGCGTGCGTAGAGGCGTCCGGCGGTGTGGCCTTCGAGCCCATGCATCGCCACGCGCCAGCCGGCGTCGGCGAGCGTCAGCGCGGCGAGCAGGAACCACGGCAGGCGCCGGCGCTTGCCGGCGTAGCTCGGCCAGTCGAGGTCGGCGCGGATCGCCGGCCCGGGCAAGGTCGCGCGGACGGCGCGCACGAAACCGGCGATCTCGTCGCCGGTCTCCTCCTTGACCCTGAGCAGCATCAGGAAGGCGCCGATCTGCTCAGGCCGCGCGCAGCCGGCGAGGATCATCGCCATCGCTTCCTCGGCCTCGGCCAGCGTCAGGGCGCGCGTCAGCGCCTTGCCGCGGCCGAGAACGGCTATGAATCGCGCGAAAGGATGCGGTTCGGTGGTCAAGGGCGCCAATTGCGTTTCCGGGCGTCGCCCGTCGGCGGCGAAGCTACCGGAATACGCCAGGGCGGGGAAGCGCGCTTGGGGGTTCGCCTTGCCGACGCCGCCGGTCCGCCTCGAAGCTAGCCACGGCGCCGGCCAGGGTAAAGTCGGCCGCAATCAGGCCGCGAGCCGCCAGATCCGCGTTGCGTTGTCGCGGAACAGGCGAGTCCGTTCGTCGAGGCTGCAGCCCTTGACGATGGCGTGAGTCGCTGCGACCCAGATCGACAGCGAGGCGGTCTGAGTGCACACCGGCCAGTCGCTGCCCCAGACGACGCGGTCCCAACCGAAGTTGGCGATCGCGTGCTCGACGTAGGGGCGAATGTCGTCAAGCGTCCAGCTTTCCGCGTCGGCGTAAGCGACGACGCCGGAAATCTTCACCGCAACATTCGGTCGGCGCGCGAGTTCGGCGATCTGCTCGCGCCACGGATGCATTTCGCGCTCTTTGATCTTCGGCGCGCCGCAATGGTCGAGGACGAACTGGACGTCAGGGCAGCGGTCGACGAGCGCGATCGCCGTGTCGAGCTGGTCGGGTCGGACGCAAAGGTCGAACGGACGTCCGGTCCCCGAGAGCCGCGCGACGTTGGCGCGAAAGAGCAGCGTCAGGCTCACGTCGTCGGGGACGACATGCAGCACGCGGCGGAATCCCTTGACCAGCGGATTGGCAAGCTGGCGCTCGAGAAAGGCGGGAAAGTCGGCGCGCTCGGGCCGGCAGGAGCTGATCGCGCCGATCAGCGGGCTCTTCGGTCGAGCCGCGAGGCGCTTCACCTGTTCCGACTCGGCCTCGATTTGATCTTCGGCGACGTCGACCTCCATATGCAGCGCTACGCCGATCCCGCAACGGAACGCCTCGGTCTGATAGCGTTCGAGCAGGAAGTCGCGGTTCAGCGCCGGAACGTCGGCGAGCCAGGGATAGGTGAGGACGCTGCGGTCGATGAGGTGGAGATGGGTGTCGAGGATGCTCGGATAGATCATCGAATCCGACTCGCGGGCCTGAAGCGGCGTGCGCAGAAATAGGCGTAGGGCGAGACGGGGTCAAAAGGCGCAGGCCCTTGCGCGCCGCGCGCCGATGTGTTGATCGGGCGGACGCAAGGCCGGCCGCAATGCGCTCGGCGATCATGCGGAGGCGGAGCAGGACCATGGCCGGCAGGCTCGAAGGAAAAGTCGCGTTGCTGACCGCGGCGGCGGCGGGAATCGGCCGCGCCACGGCGGAGGCGTTCGCCGCCGAAGGCGCACAGGTCATCGCCACAGATCTCAACCTCGACGGGCTCAAGGGGCTGGCCGGCGAGGCGCGCCGGCTCGACGTTCGCTCGACCGAGGCGGTCGCCGCGCTGGCGCGCGAGGTCGGGCCGATCGACGTCTTGTTCAATTGCGCCGGCTTCGTCCACCACGGGACGATTCTCGATTGCAACGAGGGAGATTGGGACTTTTCCTTCGACCTCAACGTCAAGTCGATGCACCGCACCATCCGCGCCTTCCTGCCGGGGATGCTGGAGAAGGGCGGCGGCTCGATCGTCAACGTCGCCTCGGCCGCGTCTTCAGTGCGCGGCATCCCCAACCGCTACCTCTACGGCGCCTCGAAGGCGGCGGTGATCGGCCTGACCAAAGCGGTGGCGGCCGATTTCATTCGCCGCGGAATTCGCTGCAACGCCATCTGCCCGGGGACCGTCGAGAGCCCGTCGCTCGACCAGCGCATCGCTGCTCTCTCGCAACAGTCGGGGCAGAGCGTCGACGCGGTGCGCAAGGCGTTCGTCGATCGCCAGCCGATGGGCCGGATCGGCAGGCCGGAGGAGGTGGCGGCGCTCGCCGTCTATCTCGCTTCCGACGAAAGCGCCTTCACCACCGGCCAGGCCCACATCGTCGACGGCGGCTTCGCCTTGTAGGCGGTCGCCCGAGGCGCCGCTTTTCGGCGGAATGATTTCTTTTCAATCGCTTGCGATGCAATTTTCCGTCATAGGGGCCTCGTCGGGCGCGGGCAGGGCGCGCGGCGCGACGGGGGCGGCGAGGCGGGCCGGCTGGGTCGCCGGCGCCAGGGCGGGCGGCTCGGGCGAACGATAGCCTTGATAGCGCTC
>Ga0181520_10004529_pt1 | contig 23151 bp, 11 predicted proteins | sample PEATcosm2014_Bin_29_FD_132451 | JGI IMG/M metagenome (GOLD analysis project Ga0181520, IMG submission 132451) | Peatland microbial communities from MTU Mesocosm Facility, Houghton, MI, USA - PEATcosm2014_Bin02_30_metaG | ecosystem: Environmental > Terrestrial > Soil > Wetlands > Peat | place...
CGAGGTTGTAGGAGCCGTTCCATCTTTCGTGTAGTAGATCGCCGCCCCGGAGGTAAGACTACTGACGCTCACCGTCTGCGTTGTTGAGTAGGATCCGCCAGGTGGACTAAAGATGGGAGTAGTTGAAAGCGGCAAGGCTGAGGACCCGGCTGAATAAATCCAACTCAGAATTTTTTGGCTAGAACTCAGCGTTCCTGTTGCGCCCGTGAATCCCACGTAGGCTGTATTGCCGCCTACAATCGATGGGATATTTGTCACCCAGCTGGTGGTGTAGGCTGCGGAGGTGACCAGATCCGTGATGTTCAAGGACAGAACAGTCCCGTTGTAGGCAAGTTGGACAATCATGGTATCGTCGCTATGCAGATTGATGCCGGTCGTGCTCAGGTCAATTGCTGGAATGGTGGGGCTTGCGCCGTCTGTATACAGGCCAATTGAGTCTGGGCCCTCACCTGCCGCGTTATCCAGATCGAACTTGATTGCAATGCTGTTGGTGATCCCTTGATATCCCAGTCCCGATCCGGAGCTGCCCAGAGCCGAAACGCCATCTCCCTGAATCGCGAACGTAATCCCTTCCCCAGCGGGATTGGATAATTGGAAATGGAAAGTTGTTGTGAAGGATTGAATGTTCTGGGGCTCGTAGTACCAGGCCGACCCTGCTTCGTTCGTTGCGCCATTCGTCAATTGCAACCGGGAGTCATCCAGGTCGGGACTTCCATTGAGAATCATGATTCCCTGGGTCCCTGCGAATCCCACCGGGAAGTTGATCCCCGTTTCTCCAGTGTTCAATGTGTAGGATGCACTTGACACCGCGCTATTGTTTAAGCCGGAAACTACGGCAATTGCGTTCAGCGCCTCGCTTGTGCTCACCGTCAACGGCCCCGTGTACACATTCGAAGAGGTGGTCGGCGCGGACCCATCCGTGGTGTAGTAAATTGTTGCCGATGTGTTGGAGTCGCTGATGGTCACGGAAACGGGCCCTGTGAAGATGCCGCTGCCCGGACTGAAACTCGGCGGGCTTACCTGCTGGGAGTCCACATACGTCTCAGAGGCCACAGTACTCTGAAGGTATCCCGCTGCGCTCGCGACCGCCTGAATCGTTGTTGTCGCTGAAATAGTGATTGGAGTTGTGTAGACAGGAGAGGAGGCCGTGGGCGTGCTGCCATCCAGAGTGTAATAGATTGTTGCGCCCGCTGTCGCATCGGTCATGCTCACCGTGAGGCTGCCAGCAAAGGATTCTGCGCCGGGACTTAACTGGGGACTGACTGCCTGCGGTTCTCCACTCAGCAATCCAAAGATGCTGATCTGGTATTGCGCTCCAACATAGACTTTTCCATTTGCCACCGTCGGCACTGTGAACTTGACCGCGGGTCCTGGGTTGTCGCGTGAAGCGTTTGTGTCGCTCGAATAGAGCGTCGTTGCAGGGTTGGCGGCGTCATGTGCCTGCAACAATAAAGGGTCGCCTGATGCGCCGTAGGCTTCCGAATCGATGGTCCAGATGATTCCTTGGGTGTTGCCATTGGCTGAAACCGACGGATTGGCGCCTGGAAAATTATACGTTTCAGAAGAGACGGCGGTGGGGCCGGTAAGTTGTCCATTGGCCAGAGGAAACATCTTGAGCGTGTCACCCTGGGCCCAATAGTAGACTGCACCGTTCCAGTATGCGGGCATCGTCCACGTGCCAACCTCTCCAACCTCATACGGAAGCTCTTGCACCACTTGATCGCCGGCGGAGTTGTATCCGCCAAGATTCTCGCGATTGAGCAAATACACTTCGCCCGATTTTCCGGCCTGGACCAATAAATTCGGATAACTGCCGGAGGTCTGGCTAGGCAGGATCAAAAGCCCACCAGACCCCTGATCCCCATCACTCGCGTCTAGCTCGGCCTGGATGGCCGGCGTGAAGATGTCCTGAACGGTGGGCACACCGTTGGTGAGATCCAAATCGAGAATGCTGTCGCCGTAGTCCCAGCCGGCCCCATACGGCGCGATCGCCGTGAAATCGCCATTTCCCGTAGCCACAAACATGCGTCCGAAGGGATGATTGACCGGATCGTTGACTTCCGCCGCAAGTCCCGCTCCCCCCATCCATACACCGGCGCCTACGCCGTTCGGGGAACCGCAAAATGCACCGGTTTGTTGCAGCGTCTGAGCGTTATAACCAAGAATCCACCCATGCCATGGGCCGTTGTCCCCATGAGCAGCGAATCCGATGTAGACAATGCCGTTGAGCAACAGAAGGCCAGGCCGCTGGTTCTCCCACTCGGGGTCAAAGGTCAATTTGCCGTCCACGCTGCCATTCCCTGTTCCTGGAACTGTCGCGCTTATGACCGTCGGACCACCAAACTTCTCCACTCCAGAGGTCACATCCAGTGCGTGGAGACGCTGGACAATCGTGGTGCCTTCCAGAGTCTTGCTCACAACATACAGCGTACCGGTAGACGGATCAATCACGGGAGTCCCTGTAATGCCTATCTCGGGAACAATGTCGGTTCCCACAATGTCCGAGGAAACCGTTGTTGCTCCAGCTGCCGCTCCGTAGGCCGGAGTGAGCAAGGAGGCATACCACAGGGGATTTGCGTTGCTTCCACCGTTACTGTCTGCGTCAAATGCATAGACGCTGTCGTGCTCGGTGGCGACGAACACTACGTTGTGTGCTTGTCCGCCGATCGTCACACTCTGAAGATAAAGCGGCTGCGCGTAGACATATCCGTCCACAGGTTGCGAGAAGAGTTTCCCAAACTGAGTGGCGTTGACGTTTGCCTTAGTCAGGATGGTCTCATTGAGATTCTGCCCGGTCCGCGCATTGTCGTTGCGCCAGGTAGTCACATTGACCTGCGCATGCATCGACAGAGCGCAGGCCGTCAAAAGAAGACAACTCGCAAACAGCAACCGAACGCTGTTTCTAATTACTTTGATGATGCAGCACGCCTCACGTGGGCTTGACATGAATGGAAACCATCCCTGCTGAGTATCTGGGTCTTGAGCGATAACCAGCATCCTGTGCTTCCGCCTCTTAACACTTTGAGTCGACCTACAGAGCGCACAGGCTTCGTTCCTGAGATGCTGTCCCCGGCAGGAGTCAGCATTGCCGGCAGTCCCGTGTCCTTCACGCGACTAAAATCAATCAACTGATTTGAACCGATAAGCGCCTGAACAGGAATTCAAGCGCAAGGGGACGTTCGGCCTCTATCCTAACGCCCAATAGGCAAAGAGAATTTGCTCTGCATCAATATCGCCGGGGCAGGCCTCAGGACCCCGATGATCCCCATTTATTGATGAAGCCAGCTGGCGGATGGGAATCGAATCTGTTGATTGCCTGTCGAGTTGTAGTCCAGGCTAAGTCGGCCGGCCGATCGAAAACTCCCCAATTACGTGTCAAAAGCCGCGCGACAGACCGGTTTGATCCGTGGCCACAGCCTCATCCCGGTAGCGAACCTTGCTGCCCTGACGAAACTGAAACATAGAGATCGGCTGGACAAGCAGGCCCAAACAGGCCCATGGCGCCGGCTCGCTTCCCGTGCTTGGATGGCTGTGAAAAGCATGAAACTCCGCCGAGCATCGCTGCTCCGGGGTTGCGCCGTCGATACGTGGGCCGAAGAGATCGAATATACTGAATACCAGTTGAACGAATTCAGCAGCGCCACTGGCTCCACCAGTGTTGCTGAATTTATCTTGCGGCAAGTCGAATCATTCCTCAAAACCATATGTGGCCGATCGGTGAGTTGTACACGGCGGGCCTGCTGATCTATGCAATTGCGGCGCTGGCAGGGCTGTCGGCATATTTTCGGAAGACAAGCTCGGCCTGGATTGCGAGCTTGCTGTGCTGCGCAAGCCTGGTTGCCGCTGCACTTGAGTTCATTGCGTCGGTGGCCGCATTAGTGGCCGGGATGGAATTTAACTGGACGCTGCCCTCCGGCATTCCGTTCGTCCATTACGGTGTCCGGCTCGACCCGTTATCCGCTTACTTCAATCTCGCCCTCTCGCTGCTAGCCGCGTGCGTTGCTGTGTTTTCAATTGGGTACCTGAAACACGGACCTGCCCACAAGAGACCGGGGCTTTTCTGCTGCTTTCTTAACCTGATGCTCTTGGCTCTAACGCTGGTTTTCACGGCCTCCAACGTCATCTTTTTCCTCATCTGCTGGGAATTGGTCGTGGTCACGTCCTATTTTCTCGTCGTTACGGATCATGAGTCGCAGGAGTCCCGCGAGGGCGGAATGCTCTACATCCTCATGTCGCGCGCGGGAACCGGGATGATGTACGTCGGCTTCCTGCTCTTGGCCACCGCCGCGGGAAGCATGGAGTTCCAGGCCCTGCATGGCAGTGGCGAAAAGCTCGCACCAGGCGTTGGAGCAGCGGCGTTCCTGTTGCTCTTCTTTGGCTTTGGCGTCAAGGCCGGCATTATTCCGCTGCATATTTGGTTGCCGGCCGCGCATCCCGCCGCTCCCAGCAATGTTTCCGCTCTTATGTCGGGAGTTGTGATCAAGACCGGCATCTATGGAATGGCCCGCGTCTTCTTTGATTTCTACGGCGTCACGCCGGTTTGGGCAGGAATGCTGGTGCTGGTGGCGGGCGTGTTATCTGCGCTGCTCGGAGTGTTGTACGCATTGATGGAGCACGACCTGAAACGGCTGTTAGCCTTCCACAGCATCGAGAACATCGGCATCATCTTGATGGGGTTTGGGTCGGCACTGCTATTCAGATCGTTTGGACACCCGCAACTGGCTGCGTTGGCTCTGGTGGCGGGGCTTTTCCACACGCTCAATCATGGCGTCTTCAAGTGCTTGCTGTTTCTGGGCGCAGGAAGCGTATTGCAGGGCGCGAAAACCAGAAATATGGAGGAGATGGGCGGCTTGATCCGGCGCATGCCCTGGACCGCTGTCTTCTTTTTGATTGGCGCCATTGCCATCTCAGGGCTTCCACCTCTAAACGGATTCGTCAGCGAATGGTTTACTTACCAAGGGTTGCTGGCGGGCTTTGGCGCTACGCCGACCTTGACCCGCATGGCCTTTCCGATTGCCGGCGCGCTGCTGGCGCTGACAGCGGCGCTGGCGGCAACATGTTTTGTGAAGGCCTTCGGAATCGCTTTCCTCGCGTTGCCGCGTAGCGAAAATGCCGAGCATGCAAGCGAATCGCCCATTTCAATGAGAGCCGGCATGGCGATGCTCGCCGCCGCTTGCGTTGCGCTTGGCCTGGGAGCCACCTGGTTCGTTCCCGTTTTCGCCCCCATTACGAGGCATGCATTCGGCGTTCAAATCACCGAGCAACTGGTCGCAGGCAACGGTCTGCTGCTCTCTGCCGGCTCAGTGCACAATGGCAGCGTTTCGCCATTCATGCTGGCGCTTGCGTTGGTCGGTCTCAGTGCGGTTCCCTTGGCGCTGTGGTTTGCACACGGCCGCAAATCGCCGCGTAGCATTGGCCCGACATGGGACTGTGGCTTGCCAGGCTTGACCGCGGCCAACGAGTACACCGCGACGGCTTTCTCAAAACCGCTGCGCATGATCTTCGGTGCGCTCTTTCGTCCGCGCCGTGAAATCCAGGCGGAGTTCGATGTTTCGCCGTACTATCCCACTGCGATTCGTTTCGAGTCAGAGATTCAGCCGGCATTCGAGACGCACGTTTACGAACCTTTGCGCGAAGGTATCCTGGCCATTGCCGCGCGCGCGCGAAAAATTCAAACCGGCAGTATCCACGCGTACCTGGCGTACATTTTCGTTACGCTGATTCTGCTGCTGATCTTCGGAGTGCGCGGATGATTGAACAGGCACTCTCGATTGCCATTCACATTGTGCTGGTTCTGCTGCTTTCGCCGTTGGTGACAGGATTCAATCGCGTCTTCAAGGCGCGCGTGCAGGCGCGGCGAGGGCCCGGCCTGTTTCAACCGTACCGCGATCTCTATAAGCTGCTTCGAAAAGGGATGGTTATTCCCAACACGGCCTCGTGGATCTTTACCGCGACACCTTTCGTGCTTTTCGTTACCACATTGCTGGCCAGTTTGCTGATTCCAATCGTCACCGCCCAGGCGCCCATGAGCTTGTTTGGAGGCGTGCTGGCGGTGGTCTACCTGCTTGCGCTGGGTCGCTTTTTTCTTGCTCTCGGCGGACTGGATACAGGCAGTTCCTTCGGCGGTTTGGGCAGCAGCCGCGAGATGACAATCTCCGCCATCGCCGAGCCGGCGCTCATGCTCGCTGTTTTCGCGGTAGCCATTGGAGCGGGCTCAACAAATCTCAGCACGGTGGCTCAGTCTGCATTGGGCCAGAGTTGGCGATTTCTTGCGCCTTCGCAAATGCTGGCGTTTGCGGCGTTGTTCATCGTTCTCATTGCTGAGACCGGCCGGATTCCCGTTGACAATCCGGCCACGCATCTTGAACTGACGATGATTCACGAGGCAATGATCCTGGAGTATTCCGGGCCGTATCTTGCCTTGATCGAGTGGGCCGCGTTCATCAAGCAATTGGTGCTGATGACGCTCCTCGTGAATGTCTTTTTCCCATTCGGCTTGAGCCCTAGCTGGTCGCCGGGCGCTGTTCTTTTCAGTCTTGTTCTGTTCATAGTCAAGCTGTTCCTGCTCTCTGTGGTTGTCGCGCTAGTCGAGGTAACCAACGCCAAAATGCGGCTGTTCCGCGTGCCGGAACTGCTGGCAATTGGTTTTGTGCTGAGCGCGCTGGCGCTCGTATCAACGTTTCTTTTTCAGGGATAGAAGAAAAATGCTTTTCTGGCAGGACCCGCAATTCGGCAACAGGATGATCACCATGATGGCGGCGATGGTGCTTGTCCTTCAGATCATGATGGTGACGCAGCGCTGGCTCATCACCAGCATCCGCGCTTTTGCTTTGCAATCGTTTCTGCTGGCCTGCATCGCCAACACCATTGCCTACTACAATAATGCTCCACATATTTATGCAGCGGCAGTGCTCATGCTGCTGGTCAAGGTGATTCTGCTGCCCGTCGTGTTCGAGCGCCTGGTCAGCAGGATCGAAATTCGCCAGGAGATCGAGCCGCTGGTGAATGCGCCAATCTCGGTTATTGTTGCCGGGCTGTTGACCTTGCTCGCATATGTTGTAGCGGAGTCTTTGCACCGGCCCGACGAGCCAATGGGACCGGCGAGCCTTGGTCACAACACATTGGCCGTCGCAATTGCCCTGTTCTTGATTGGCTTTTTCATGATGGTGAACCGTCGTAAAGCGCTGACGCAGGTGCTCGCTTTGCTGTCGTTGGAGAACGGGATATTTCTCGCCGCAATTTCGCTGACTTACGGGATGCCAATGATCGTCGAGATCGGAATCTTCTTCGATGTACTCGTCGGTGCCATGGTCCTTGCAATTCTCGTCTTCCGCATCAGGGAGACCTTCGATTCGATGGATGTCAGCCGGCTGAGCCGCCTGAAAGGCTGAAACCTCTATGACGATCATCATCCTCCTGTTGATTCCGCTTGCGGCATGCGGCCTGACTACCGTCATGCGGACCCGGCAATGGATGGAGGCGATTCACCTCTTGGGAGCAGCCGCTTCATTTGGCGCGGCCTTCATGTTGGCCGCGGAGGTTCTCCGGCAGGGGCCTGTCTCCAGCATCAATGGCCTTCTGTACGCCGATCATCTCAGCGCCCTGGTTGCCCTGCTTACCGCATTCGTTTCCCTGGCTTGTGCGCCTTATGCGGTGGGGTACCTGCGTCGCGACCAGGCCTTACTGTTCCTTGCTCCTAGCGATGACGAGCATGCCGTACTGGCCAAGCTGCGCATGTATTATTCCCTGACACAGCTCTTTGTCTTTTGCATGTTCCTGGTTGTAACTTCAAATAATCTTGGAGTTATGTGGATCGCCATAGAAGGCACCACTTTGGCCTCGATCTTCCTGGTCACCTTCTACGGACGCCCCACATCGTTGGAGGCCGCGTGGAAATACGCGATGATCGGCGGCGTTGGGCTGTCGATGGCGCTGTTTGGAACGGTGCTTACGTATTACTCGGCGCACCTGGTGCTCGGCGGAGACAGCGTGAGCGCCTTGAATTGGTCGGTGCTTGTGGTGCAGGCTTCGCATTTCGACAAGGCCGTGATGCGACTCGCGTTTATCCTCATTCTGTTGGGATTTGGTACCAAGGCTGGACTAGCTCCCATGCACACGTGGAAGCCGGATGCCTACAACGAGGCGCCTGTGCCCATTGCTGCCCTGATGGCGACAGCGGTCTTGAATTGCGCCATCTATGGATTGGCGCGATTCTATGTGCTGACTGTGCGCTGTCTTGGAACGGCCTTTGCGTCGAATCTGCTCATCCTGTTTGGGCTGCTTTCAGTCGGGGTCGCTGTGCCGTTTATCCTGATGCAGCGCAGCTCACGACGTTTGCTGGCCTACTCCAGCATCGATAACGGTGGCATTATGGTTCTCGGTCTGGGATTCGGAGGCGCATTGGGCGCACTGGCGATGCTGCTGCACATGACCTACCACTCCGTGACCAAGCCGCTGCTTTTCTTCTCTGTGGGCAATATCCAACAGCACACCGGCAATGACTCGCTGCGCAAGGGTGCGCGCGGGCTGGTTCACGTGCTTCCCATCTCCGCGCCGATGTTCCTGCTGGGCGCGCTTGCGGTGACCGGAACTCCACCATTCAGCATGTTTCAAAGCGAGTTCATGGTGTTGCGCGCCGGCTTTGCAGGTGAGCACGCGGGCGTATCGATCCTGCTGGTTGTTTGCCTCGTCATCATCTTCTGCGGTTTCTTCAATCACGTGGCCCAGCTTGTGCTCGGCCCTCCGAGCGGTGCACCGCTTGAGCCAAAGAGCCGCTGGAAAACTTATCCTGTGATCGGGCTCGCGCTCCTCGTCATTGCCTTGGGATTTGTGATGCCTGCTCCTCTCTACCACTTGGTCGACGGGGCCGCGCGCGTACTGGCGGTGCCACAATGACCCAGTCGTCATTTCGAATCTTCGATCAAATTCGCGACTGTTGCGGTGTCGCGCTGGAAAGGTGGCATCAGGCGAATGATGTCGAGATCCGTGCGGACGCGACGCTCCCTGACGTTCGTGACATGGTCGCAGGTCTCATCTTGAACGGCTGCCGGCTGGCCTCTATTTTTGCAGAAGACAGAACCGCCGCCAGCGATGACTTTCTGATCTATTATGTTTTCGATCATATGCAGGATCGGCGCTTTCTTGTCGTTCGCACCACGATTCCATCGGATATGCCCGTGTTTCCTTCTGTCGCCGCGGAAGTTCCAGCCGTCAATTGGCAAGAGCGCGAAATTCAGGATTGGTTTGGCCTGGTTGCCGATGGACATCCAAACCCGCGCCGTGTTGCGTTGCACGACAACTGGCCCGACATTCATCCCTTGCGAAAGGACTTCCCATTCGATACGGTGTTGCCGCCATTCGAAGGAGAACAGCACGTCTATCGGCCGACCCTTGGAGAGGGCGTCTTCCAGATTCCTGTCGGTCCTGTTCATGCGGGGATCATCGAGCCGGGACACTTCAACTTCGCGGTAGCAGGAGAACCAATCCTCTATCTGCAGTTACGGATGTTCTTTACCCACAAGGGCATCGAGAAGAGATTTGAGCAACTGCCTGTGAATCGCGCCGTTTATCTCGCCGAAAGCATCTCCGGCGATTCAAGCTTTTCGCACGGTACGGCTTTTTGCCAGGCAATCGAGAGAGCGGCCCAGATCGAGATTCCCGTTCGCGCCAGGCGCATGAGGACGGTTTTGCTTGAACTGGAACGGATCTACAATCACGTCGGCGACATTGGAGCCATTGCCAACGATGTAGGATTCGCTGTTGCCAACGCGCACGCGTCGCGGTTGCGCGAGTCCATTCTCGCCATGAACGAAGAACTGTCCGGAAGCCGATTGCTTCGCGGCATTGTGTGCCCTGGAGGATTGCGGCATGATTGGAATGACCGCCAGGTGGAATGCTGCCGTGAATCGCTGAAAAGCTCTGAACAGGAGTTTGTCGATCTGATGCAGATCGTGGATTCCTCTGACTCGACCCGCGATCGCCTTGAGCGAACTGGTATTCTGCATCCCGATAAGGCCCGCGATCTCGGCATCGTCGGTGTCGGCGGCCGCGCCTCTGGAGTGGATCGCGATCTGCGCCGCGACCATCCCTATGCCGCGTACGACGAAGTCTCCTTTGAGGTGCCGGTTTATCAGGAGGGCGATGTCTTGCGTCGAATGCGGGTGCGCGTGGATGAAGTTTGGCAGTCGCTGCGAATCATAAAGCAAATCTTGACGATCCTCGAGCCGGGTCCGAATCGCGTTTCTGTGCCGGTTCTGCCGGCCGATTGCGTAGCGCTCGGCGCGGTAGAGGGTTGGCGAGGCGAGATTCTACACTGGATTCGAACCGGCGCCAATGGGCGGCTGGAACGATGCAAGATCAAGGACCCGTCGCTGAACAATTGGCCGGCGCTTGTCGAGGCCGTGCAAGGCAACATCGTCCCGGATTTTCCAGTCATCAACAAGAGCTTCAATCTCTCTTACTCCGGGACGGATCGGTGACCGATGTTTCATATCTTCAAGAAGGCCGCGCAAACGCACCTTGTCACCATTGGGTATCCGCATGCGCCTGCGCAGATTCCGGAGAATTTCCGTGGCGCGCCTGTTTTTGACTTCGCGACCTGGCGGGATGCGCGGCCCGCAGCCGAAGCGTGTCCAACGGGCGCCATCGTGAAAGGAGATTCTGCAGGCCGGCGACGGGTCACCGTGGATTATGGACTCTGCATTTACTGTGGCCAGTGCGCGGAGGCCGATGACAGCGGGGCAGTCAAGATTACGCGCAACTTCGAACTCGCCGCTCGCGAACGTGGCGATTTGATTTTGACCGCGGAGTATCCAGTTGAGCCGGACGGAAGCCAAGGCGAACTGATCGGTGTCGCTTGCGGGCGTCCTTCGGGAGCCGAGATGCTGGAGCCTTTGACGCAGAAGGTGCAAAGCAGAATTCATGAGGTGCTAGGCCGCTCGCTTGCGATCCGCGAAGTAGACGCCGGCTCGTGCAATGGCTGCGAGATGGAGATCGGAGCCTTGAACAATCCGGTCTACGATCTGGAGCGCCTGGGCATTCATTTTGTCGCGTCTCCGCGCCATGCAGACATGCTGCTCGTCACCGGCCCCGTCACGCGCAATATGGAGCTTGCTTTACTGAAGACCTATCGTGCCACGCCCGCGCCAAAGATCGTTGTTGCGGTTGGGGCCTGCGGAATCAGCGGCGGAATCTTCGGCATGAATTATGCAACAGTCGGCGGAGTGGACACCGTAGTTCCCGTCGATGTTTTCATTCCCGGATGTCCTCCGCGGCCGCATGCGCTGCTGCACGGAATTCTTCTCGCTTTAGGAAGGATGGAGCAGCGGGCAATTGCCGGGATCATGTCAAGTTCCAAACCGTCCCTATGAACGCCAAGTAGAAGCAAACCAGGAGAGAATGCCTCTGGTTGCGCCAGGTCGGGGAAGGGAAGTCTCCACTGCATCTGTGCTTTCATTGAGTTGCTTCGCGCCACCGGGCAGTACACGAGGGAACCCATCATCGTGGTCTCGCCAGCGCCAATCCCAACGCCGATCGTTTGGAGTACTCAACAGGCCGACGGTGCTTCTTGCGGTGCTGGCGATGGGCTTGATCGCCAGATGACTGCACCGATCAATGCACCGCTGCGGTGGCCTTTGCTTCTTCCGCGCTGGGCCGGCGCATGAGGAACGGCAAGGGTATCAGGAAGAGAATGAGAAAGCCGAGTACCCAGAACGTATTGGCAACGCTAAGCACGTTCGCTTGCAGGTCGACTTGCGCCGAAAGTTGCGCCAATGCTCGATGCGACGCTTCAACAGGACTGGCGCCCATGGCGATATAGTTGTGAGTCATCCCCTGAAGTTGCCGCTCAAAGAACGGGTTGGCGTGGTTGGTGTGCGCGGTGAGCGCGTTGCGGTGTGTTTGACCCTGGCGTGAAATGAAGTTATTCAGCAATGAAACGCCAATGCCTCCGCCCAGGTTGCGTAGAAAGTTGCTGATGCCTGAGACCTGGTTGAACTTGTTGCGCGGGATGCCAACATAATTCAGTGTGCTGATGGGAATGAAGATCAGCGGAATCCCGATGACCTGGATCACGCGATAGCTCACCATGGTTTCGAAACTCACGCCATAATGGATGCTGGTGACGTGGAAAAGTCCATACGATGTGAGTGCGAAGCCGAGGGCAATGATGACGCGCGGATCGAATTTGCTGGCGAGTATTCCTGCAATCGGCATCATGACAACTAGCATGAGGGCGCCGGGAGAAAGCGCCATGCCTGCTTGCTGCGCTGTGTATCCAAGATCGTTCTGCAAGAACTGCGGCAACAGGATTGTAGTGCCGTTGAGAACCATGCCGAGGATGAAACTGAATGTGACGGCCGTCGCGAAATTTCGCCGGCTCAGCAGTCGCAAATCCATGATGGGATTCTCGTGTGTGAGCTCCCGGATGACCAGCGCAACTAGCGCAACAATGGCGACGGTCAGGCAGATAGAGATTGCTTTGGAAGAAAACCAGTCGCTCTCCTGGCCTTTGTCGAGCACATACTGCAAGAATCCCACGCCGATGACAATGAGGCTGATGCCGATATAGTCCACTCGGAAGTTGGACTTGATCATGTTTCTCAAGTACGCCGGATCAAACACGATGCGCTGCGTAAGGATAAGTGACATGATGCCAATGGGCACGTTGATGAGGAATATCCAGTGCCAACTATAGTTATCCGTAATCCATCCGCCGAGAGTAGGACCGATAGCCGGAGCCACAAGGATGGCCACGCCGTACATGGCAAACCCCATTGCGCGTTGTTTGGCTGAGAATGTGTCGGCCAGAATAGCTTGCTCTGTAGGCTGCAGTCCCCCACCACCCGCTCCCTGCAAAATGCGGAATAGAATCAGCATGGGCAGGCTGGGCGCCAGTGCACAAAGGAACGAACTAAAGGTGAAGATGGTTACGCAAATCATGTAAAAGCGCTTGCGCCCGATCAGGTTTGAGAGCCATCCGCTCATGGGCAGTACTACCGCGCTAGAGACGAGGTAACTGGTGATGACCCAGGTGCTCTCTTCAGAACTGGCGCCAAGCGTTCCCGCGATGTGCGGCAGAGCGACGTTGGCAATGGAGGAGTCGAGCACCTCCATGAATGTGGCCAAAGTCACCGTCATGGCCACGACCCAGGGATTGATCAGCGGCCGCGGCGCAGGTATCGCGCTGGCTATCGTCATTTCGCTTGTCTCGGTCATGGGTCAGTCCAATCGCACCGTAGGTTCGACGGACATTCCCGGGCGCAGCTTCTCCAGGCCCTTTTGTCCGGGATTGAAACGAATGCGAACGGGAAGCCTCTGAATCACCTTGACGTAATTGCCGGTGGCATTCTCCGGTGGCAATACACTGGTGCGCGAGCCGGTAATTGCGGGCATGCTTTCTACAGTGCCGTCAAAGTCGTCGCTCAGCGCATCCACGTGAATACGAACATGCTGGCCAGGGCGCATGCGGCCCAACTGCGTTTCCTTGAAATTGGCCGTTACCCACAGGTCGCCGGTTTGGACGATCATGAACAACTGCTGGCCTCTGGAAATGCGTGCGCCGATCTCTGCGCTGCGTTGCGTAACGACACCCGAGACCGGCGCAACGATGCGGCAGTAAGCAAGATTCATGCGGGTCTGTTCCAGCGCCGCGCCGGCTGCTTCAGCATTGGCCTGCTGACTCTTGATGTCGGCTTCGCGGATGGCAACTTGCAGCGGAGCGCTGCTCTGCGTCTGCTGCAACTTGCTGCGTTGCGCCGAAAGTTGAGCCATGCGCTGCTCCACCGTTTTTTGCGCAGAGGCAACGGCCGCCTGATTGGAAGTTACGATTTGCACCTGTGCGGCGGCGGTGGCCTTGTAGTGGTCGTAGTCGGCCCGCGCAACCTCTTGCTTGTCGAAGAGCGATTGGTAGCGCGAAAAGTCTCCCTGGTCGCGTTCGTTGACGGCTTGCGACTCCTTCAAGCGGGCGTCTGCGCTTTCCAAGTCGTGCTGTGCTGACGCCAAGGCGGCTTCCGCGGCGGTCACATCGGCCTGGCTTGAAGTGAGATCGTTGCGGTTATTGATCAGCGTAATGGGCAGATTGGGATGCGCGGATCCGAGTTGCGCCACGGCCTGATCGTGCTGCGACTGCGCCTTTTCGAACGCAATCTGGTCGTCACTGGGATCAAGCTCCACGAGCAGCGTGCCGGCTTCAACGGCCTGGTTGTCATCCGCGTGCACGGCCTTTATAGTGCCATCGATGCGCGATGAAATCGGGTTCAGATGACCGTCAACCTGGGCATCGTCGGTATCTTCGTATCCTCTGGAGTGGAGATACAATCCGATGCCGGCGAGAAGCAGGATCAGAGCGATTCCGCTCAATACGAACGGATTGATACGGCGCCGAGGTGCCTGAACCATGGTCTGGTCGAGCTCGCCGGCAAGGGAAGTCCGTGTTGCGTTATCCATTTCTTTACTGGTATCAAGACTCATTTACTTGCTCCCTATGAAAATTTCGGGAAGATCCTTTTCGGCCTCACCCATTGCGTGAGCCAATGCAATCTTGGCCATGTTCTGCGAGAAGAGACTGCTGACGTAGTCGTGGTCCGCGGCGGCCAGGGCTTGCTGCGAATTGACCACTTCAACTGAGTCCGCCACGCCCACGGCGAAGCGATCCTGCGACTGCTGCAAGGTCGCAAGCGCCAGCGTGCGATTGCTTTCCGCAGTGGTGACCTGGTCGCTGGCTACAGCCAGATCAAGGAAAGCATTGCGCACATCGAGTTCCACCGCGCCGCGCTCGCTTGAGAGTTCGGCCCTGCGCTGGTCTACTACAGCATCGGCCTGGGCGGTATCCGCATGGATACGGCCACCTGTGAAGAGCGGGACGGTCAAAGAGGCCGAAGCCTGAAAGACACCGTTGCCTTGATTCGGATTGATTCCCTGCATTCCATAATTTCCGCTTACCGAGCCTGTAGGCAGGCGCTCCGCTCCAGCGGCTTTGCGTGCTTCCTCAGCGGCCTGTAGTTGCGCTTCGGCAGCTTTCAAATCCTGGCGCTGCTCCCATGAGAGACGTACTGCATCCTCAACCGATGAGGCTCCCGCGGGCAATGGCTGCAGCTTCTCGGCAACGGAAATCTCAAGGCCGAGCGGCAATCCGATCAGCCGGGCGAGCGCATTCTTCAGCTTTTGTACGTCAGCGAGTTGCGACCGCAAGCGCTGCTGCTCGGTCTGCAATTCAACCAGGCTGCGATTGGCATCGATCGGAGCTTTGTTGCCCGCGTCGGCCTGTGCGCGTGCTTGCTTGTAACTGGCCTCGGCATACTGCACCTCGGTTCGCTGCGCATCGATCAGCGCCGTAGTGGCCATCACTTCCAGGTAGGTTCCGGTCACCGCAAGCACCACTTCTTCACGCGCCTGGTGCGCATCCAGCATCGCCGCATCGGCGGAGTGACTCGCCGACCGGTAGTTGTGGATGGCCGTGAAATCCATGACATTCTGCTGTAGAGCGCCCTGGATGTCGTAATAGCGGAAAGGCCCTGCGGTCTTGGGGAGGGTAAGGCCGGAGACACCGAAAGTGCCTGCTGTAAGTCCCTCGGCCTGCAGATCCAGTTTGGCGGCATTTTCAGAGAGGCCTGCACTGATGGCCGGCAGCAGTGCGCTGCGGGCCGCAATTCGCTGGGCCTGCGCAATTCTGGAAGCGGTGTCAGCGGTTGACTTTCCGAGGTTGAATTCCAGGCCGCGCCGAACCGCGTCAGCCAGGGTCAAGGTTAGAGATCCGGATGGAGGATTGGGGGCGAGCGTACTGCCGCCGTAGCCCCCCTGCACCCGGACTTGCGTGTTCAAAGTATTCACGCTGGAAGTCATTGCCGGATTGGCTGACTGCTGCACGGAAGGTCCACCCTGCTGACCGCTGGAGAGCGGTAGCTGGATAGCTCGTGAACCGTTCTGTTGTCCCCAGCATGAGGCAAGCGAAATGCCCAGCAGCGCCAGGACTGCCAATAGTGCGGACGAAGAAAAATTGGTCTTGATTGGTAAATACATACGTGTATGTATTATTATGGACGCAGCAGTAAAATCCGTCAAGGGGATTACGAATGCCCACCGAGCAACCCAAGGAAAAGAGCAAGCACCAGCTTCGCACCGAAGAGACGCAGGCAAAGATTCTGGATGCGGCTGAGGCCATTTTTTCCGAACAAGGGTTTGAAAAGACACAGCTTGAAGAGGTGGCGGCTCGAGCGGGATACACCCGAGGTGCCATCTATGCGCACTATGCCAGCAAGGAAGATCTTTTTCTTGAATTGATGGACCAGCGCGTGTTGACGAAATTCATCGGCATACGCCAGGTGTTGGAAGCCGAACCTGAGGTCGGCAAGCGGCCCGGAATCTTCCGCCGCTGGATGACGACGCAGGCGGGCGATCATAGCTGGGGTACTTTGATGTTGGAATTCAAGCTCTACGCGCTGCGACGGCCGGAATCGCGAGACAAGCTGCTGCGCATGTACAAACTAATGTCCAAGTCTTCGGGACAAGACTTTATTGAATTGCTGTTTGGACCCGGTCTGGACAAAGCAGAGAGGGCGGCCGTGGAGCGCCGCCTCACGATCCTGGGCGCAATCCTGAGCGCAGTCAATCTCGAAAGCCACTTCCGTCCCGAATTGCTGCCCGAGCGGGAAGTGCAGAAAGTGCTGGACGAGTTGTTCGAAACCCTGATCCGCAACTAAGGCCCAGCGGCTGGGTCTGTGGTCTACCAGGTCTCAAATTGAGACCTGGGGCACCCAGAACAATAAGCGCGCAGATTTGCGGGTCGCCCGGCGGTGAATCGGAGCCTTCGCGCGACACGGCGCCTGCGTGGCTATTTATTTCAAGATGAAGAAGACGGGAATTCATTTGACAGCGCGCAATTTGCGCGGTTAAATTGCGTGGGGTTCAAGGGCTTGTCTGGATGTGCGTCTTCCAGCTCAAATACCGATTCGTGAACCAGCTCGTGCCGGTCACTCAACTGACCGGTTTGCAAGATACCGGCGTTTCCCCCATTTGGTCAGTAAGCCGGGTTCCTATTTTGCCTTAACCGACGCATTGCTGTACCCCAGGATTCCACACGAATCGTTCGTTCACGGGACAACAGTTCAACCGCAGTTGAGGAGATTCCCCCATGCCTCCACTCCAGCGCCTGGGCGCAGACGCGCTTCTGTCTGAGCTCTCCAAAATACCGGTGCTAACCGGTTCCACTGCCTCCGTTCTCGATGCGGTTCGCATTGAGATTGCGCGCGCCATTGCCTCAGGCCAAAGTGCGGATCAGTTGGCAGCCGATTTTGGCGTTCCCGCTGCCTGGCAGGGAATTGACCTCTCCAAGCCTCCTACTATCCCAGCCGCTTCGGCAGCGTTGGCCCAGGCCACGCCGGCGCCTGCTGTGCCGCAGCCTGCTTCGTCCCCGGATTGGGCGGCAAAAATCGTCCCAATCGCCTTGGCCAAAGACGTGACCACCCGCGTTGTTGTGCTGGACCGCGAACCTACCGCTCTGGGTGGCCTGGAGTTGCCCACTTGGGCGCGCGCTCTCGCCCCTTCGGCCTCGTACGGCCCCATCACCGTCTCCACGCCAAATCTCCAGGTAAGCGCACTGCGGTGGATTATTATCTTCCGCTTCTCCGGGACGGTGGAGTTTGTCCGCTCCGGCACCGTGCTCTGCGTGGTCCCGGTGTCGATTCTCTCCTTTGGCCCCCCGACAGGAGCGACGATCAATTCGGGTTCCGCATGGATCGCCGTCAATCCCTTTGATTCAGCCGCTCCGGCTGGCAGCTTCGCCGGCGTTGCGGTGCATTCGGGGCAAATCGACAGCGACCAGGCCCTTTCTATCGCCTCCGACGTCGTGACAGTGGCTGCGGGCGCCAGTCTCAGTCTTACTTTGGTTCCTTCACCCTTGCCTGCGGGACCTGCCGGGTTCCCGGCAAAGGTTGTCGCGCCAACTTCCATCGCCATTCACTTTCCGGCCAGCGGTACGCCTACGATCTCCTGTGGCGACTCCTCAGCGACTCTCTATGCCGAGCAGATTGCTTCCACGCCAGCTAGTCTTCCCCCGGTCTTCAACGCTGCACTCAGTCTCTTCTATCTTCCCGGTCACACATCGGCGCCCTTATTCAAACCGCATCCTCTCGCCGGCAAGCTCATTCAGCTAAGCGGTTCGGCCCCCGTCGAGAGCGCGGGCTGGGCGCTCAGCGTCAATCAATCCACCACGCCCCTGATCCTCGGAACGGCTCCCGGTCCGGGCGATTTTGCCATTGCCTTCGGCGCAGGGCTTTCTTGCCAATGGACCGGCCTCAGCCGCCCCGAGCCCGCGGCCGGGGGCTACCTGATCGCCCAAAACAATGGCCTGATTCTTACCGTTGTCTCCGGCTCGCCGGCGGGGATCCTTGTGGAACAGGATTTCCAGCTTTGGGTCGATCAGGATTCTCCTAGCCAGCGCCGCTGTCAGCTCCTTGCCGCGCGTGCCGCCGGGGCCATCCTGACCTATGCGCTTAACGGCAACTCTGAGGTTCTTGAGCTCGTCGCGGGGCTCCGGGCTTTCGTCGACCGGCCAGTGCTGGCCAGCGGCGCGCGCGTGCCCGCCCTATTCGCGGCCGGGTTAGTTGCGCTCATCCGCAACAATGGCGGCAACCTACTGCTGGCGTACTCGGCAGCGCCCTTTCCACAAGCCAAGCCAACTGCTTATCCCATGGCTCTAGACAACGCTCTGCTTGAGGTGGGCGAACCTCTGGCTCTTTACCTGGCGGCCCGCACCGACTCCGAGTTCAACGCCACCAGCGGGTTTCTTTATCTGCTCTTCGCCTACCTCCTGGCTGAACTCTATCTTCCTGATCCCTACACTGGCGGCCTGGCAGCGGGCGCAACGGAAGGCAATCCCACCACCTTTGCCGCGCCGGGCGAAAGTAGAAGCGCGGTTGCCGCTTACCTTTTGGCCAGCATTGGTTGGACTGCCCTCGACAAGGTCACCCTTCGCCTTTCCGATTCTGCACACACCCATCCGGCTGCTCCGCCTGCCACCGAGGCCGGTTCCACTGCCGTCCCGCCGGTTGAATACCCGGTCTACCATGGTCCCTATCACCAGTTGGCCGAGCCTGTAGCCAGCCCGTCGGCAATTGAGCCGGCGGTGCCCGCGGCCAGCCTCCAGCAGCGTGCGGTGGCCAAGCCCAACCCCGACCCCTTGCCTGCGCCCGATGCGGGTGTCATGCTTCTCGATCTCTCTACCCGCGCGAGTCAACTGGGTGTCGAAGTCATCACCGGGGAACGCTACGACCTGGAATACACCATCGACGGCCTCTCCGTGCGTGGCCCGGCCTCGCTCTTGCCGCTCTCCACGCTGCCCGCCATTGCCTGGGAGCCGATGTACAACCTCTCCACGGCTGTCGATGCGGGCGTGAACAACACCGATCTGCTTCATCCACCGGGCGATGGCCCGTTTACCCAGGTCAGAGCCGATTCCGTTACTCTCATTCCCATCTCGCCGCTGCAATCGCTGCAGGCGGTTCTGGATGCAGGCACAGGCGGATTCACGGCTCGCCTCACCCTGCCATTCGGTATGGTGGGAGCCTTGGACGCGGCTACACAGAATGGCACCATCCTCTCCAATCTGAGCCTCGTGCAGCCCATCTTTACCGCTTCTCTTACGCCCACTGGCGTACCCTACACCGGCGCGTGGCAGCTCAGCTTTGCCGCTCCCAACCCCGCGCAGCCTGACCCCGTTCTGGCTGGGCGCACCTATCTCCGCACCCAATTGGATAACCCGGCGAGCGGCCTTTCATATGGCGAAATGGTGTTGGGCACCGATGTGGCCGACATCTTCAGTTCGCGCTTCGACCCTCCCCAGGGAAGCACCATCGGAACGGGCGTTCCGCTGCGCCGCTACGACCTGACCGGCTACGGCGCCAGCACCTTCAGCGAGTGGACCAACACCACGCCCGCCTCTACCGATGTCATCAAGACCTTCTTCCACGTCTTGGTTGGCCGCACCAGCCATGAAGTTATCCAGGTGCAGAGCATCGTTTATCCCTGGGCCATCAAAGTGGTTCGCACCATTACCATCGACCGCCAGGGTTCAGGCGTGGTGCAGCGCTACGACAGCGGCTGGCAGGCAGCCAGCGATGGCCTCTTCAATTACCCGGCTACCACCGGAATTACTGCGGAGCAAATTCACGCCGGGCTGATCGGCGGCGTCATCAACGTCAAGAATATTCAGCAGCTCGGCATGCCCATAAATACCCAGGGCACAATGGATGGCACCGGCTATGGCGGAGTGACGCCCACGACGATGAGCATCGCCGTCCAGCCGGTCACTTTTGATGGTGACGTGATTATTCAGCCGCAGCATCAGGTGTTGCAGGGTGGAGCGACCCTAACCGATCTGACCGGGAATAGCCACACCTGCGTGCCATCCAAAGGAATCACCGGATTTATTGGTCTGCAGTACGACTACCATCTCTCGATTAACGACATGGCCGGATTCGGCAGCCTGGCATCCGGCGCCGGTGGTCCCGTCAGCGCGACGCTGAATGTTGGCGGCGCCAATAGTCTGCTCCGCGCCACCGAGTTCGACGCCACGCCGGTCGTGGACTCCGCCACCAGCGGCATCGGCATTGCTTGTGCCGTCCGCGGCATCCCCAAGCTCTCTTCCGACGGCGCGTGGAGCGTGGCTGCCCGCACCCAGGCGCAAGCTGCGCCAGTGGCTCTTGCCGCCAACGCGGCAGCTCCGGTAGTGCAACCCAATACCAGCGGAGGCAGTTCGCCCGGGAATCTCATCCATTACGCCAACCCGGCCGACATTTTCCGGCTCGCTCCAGGGTCTACCACCCTGCCTGAGACTCTGTATGGTTTTCTCCAGTCCACTGGCACGCAGAGCAATCTGCTCTCGCGGCCCATTCTCACCGTCGGCTCGCAGAACCTTACCCTCGGCGATGCCCTCAACGTGGCTCACGCAGGCGCTTTGCTGGGCGCCATCAGCAACTTCCCGGGCATTGCCCAGTGCCTGCAGTTCTTGGGCAGCAGCTTGCCCAAGCCCATTGTGAACCAGCTTGAGTCGGCCAGCCTCTCCACCAGCCAGGATTTCTACCTCGACGCCGCGGTCCGTTCCAAACCCATCCCGCTCATCACGACCTCGATTGCTGACGTAAGCCTCTACTTTTACCAGCAAGGCGAAAACCCAAGCGTGCCACTGGCGCCGCCCGCGCCGGCCAACGTCTCCATTGCCCTTGGCCAAACCACCGGGCCGTCCTGGTCGCTCGATGTGCGGGATGTCGCCATCGGCCTCGTCATTCCTGCCCTTGGCAGCTCGCCGGTCATCTGGTTCCAGGGCGGTTTCCATGCCGATGCCGATACCACCCCCGCCTTTCCCAACTTTCAGACCGCCTTCGATAGCCCGCTCAATGTTCTGGCCAGCTTGTTCACCGTCCTCAATGACATTGCCAGCGTCCTCAGTCCGGGCTCTTCAGGCGGGTCGGGAGGCTCAGGGGGTTCTGGCGGTTCAGGAGGAGCAGGCGCCAGCAGCGGCCCAGGCCTATCGACCAGCTTCTCCGATGGCAAGCTGAGCGTTAGCGACAACTTCAGCCTTCCCGATATTCCCCTTGGCCCCGGAACCATCAGCAATGTCTCGCTCGACATTGGCACCACGCTCAACATCGTCGCCCTCACCATCGATTTCCTGGTGAGCATCGGGACCACCGACGCACCTTGTCAATGGATCGTCGATCCTCTCTCCGGCACCATCCTTGTCCAAGCCGGCATTCTGAAAAATCAGATGGACATCCTCATCCAGGGCGGTATCGGCGTGGGACTCGCCATTGACCTGGGAATTGCCTCTGGATCGGCTTCCATCGTGGTTGCCGTCCGTTTGCAAATCAACGGCTCGGTCGTCACCATCCTCTTCCTGCTCACTGGTCAGGCCCAGGTCAGTGTTCTCGGCGGGCTGGCCAGCGCCGCCATTACGCTTACCGCCGGGCTCGGTTTCAGCATCGACGTGGCCGACCTGGACATCGATCTCATCGGAACCGCTTCGGTGGGCATCCACATCAGCATTTGCTGGGTCATCAACATCAGTTGGTCGGGCTCGTGGACCTTCGAGAAACAGTTGCCTTTCAACCCGCTGCTGCACTCGTAACACGCCAACGGTTTTGCCGTAGCTCAAACGGAGTTCACCATGCCTGGTACATCGCGCAATCTGAGTCTCATGCTCCTGCCGCAAAGCTGGGACGGCCACCAGTTGGTCGCCAATCTCCTGCTATTGCCCAACGGCGATCCCACCGCTCCCGTGCCCCTCACCAGCGGGCAGGAGTTGCCCTTTGCCACTGCCCAGCCCGTGCTGCGCGCAGCGCTGTTGCCTGGAATAAGCGTTCCGCCATGGGACCCTTCCGTTACTCCGGCAAAGCTCACATTCATCCCCCTCGCGCTGACATATAGCTCGGCGCAAAGCGCTATCTTCTCGGCGCTCACTACCGAGTACACGCCTAACGTTCCCGCGCTTGTGCAGCCAGCCGGAGCGGTTTATAAAGACCTGCCCGAGTCTTATCGCGAAGCTACCGGATTCCAGACGCCGGCTTCCGATACATTCACAAGCGGCGACGGATTCCTCTGCTCCTTGGGCAGCACCGCCTCGACGCCCAACACCACGCCGGTTACCTCGCGCACTATTGCCTGGGGCGAGATCATCTCCTATGCCCTTCGTCAGCCGCTCATTGCCCAGGCCATGGGACTCATCTATAGCCAGGTCTCCATTCCTCTCACCGCGGCACAGGTAGCCGGCGGCGGATGGATATGGCTTGAGATCGATACGTCTAACCCTGCCAACTGGTATGCCAAACTCCTCTCACAAGACGCCAACGCAGTTTCCACTTACGCCGCGCGCCTTCCTGCGCTCACTGCCGCACAGGATGTGTTTGCCTCCATCCTCTTTCCCACTGTTCCCGGAAACTATATTTCCGCCGTTCTTGACAGCGCCCAGAGCGAGGCAGATCTCTATCTCGACGGCTTTGCCAAGATCGTCCACGCCAACCAGCCCACCAGTGCCGACGCCGTTACTGGCGACCCCACAGTCATCGTCCCTGGCACCGACGCCGGCATTCAGATTGGCTGGGACGACGAGCAGGTGACGACCTGGATCAACCGCCAGATTCAGATTGCTCAGGGCCTGGC
>Ga0181520_10004530_pt1 | contig 23148 bp, 17 predicted proteins | sample PEATcosm2014_Bin_29_FD_132451 | JGI IMG/M metagenome (GOLD analysis project Ga0181520, IMG submission 132451) | Peatland microbial communities from MTU Mesocosm Facility, Houghton, MI, USA - PEATcosm2014_Bin02_30_metaG | ecosystem: Environmental > Terrestrial > Soil > Wetlands > Peat | place...
CAGAGGGCCGCCAACTTGAACCCCGCGCGCATACTTGTCCCCGCCGCGCGGCAACGGTAGGCTGGGCGCCATGAATCGCCGCATGCTGCGCATCCTCGCGGTCCTGGCGCTCGCGCTGGCGCTGGCGGGCTGCTACGACGTCGAGGCCGAAATCAAGCTGCTGGCCGACGGCAGCGGCTTTGTCACGCTGTGGGTGCGCGTGCCGACGCGGCTGGCCGCGATCGGGTCGGCGCTGCAGGGCTCGACGCTGGCGGCGGAAAAACAGGCGGTGCTGGCGCGGCTGGATCAGGTCTTCGACGCGGTCAACGGCGTACGCCTCGTGGAACGGGTCATCGTCGTGGAAGGCGACGCGCAGATTCTGCGTTACCGTTACGCCTTCGACACCGTCGCCGATCTCAACCATTTCTGGGCCGACCCGGAAAACACGCGTCAGGACGACACCATCTCCGGTGCGCGGCTGACCTTCGCGCATCACGGCGAGGGCTGCGACGCGACGTTCCAGGCCGAGGCGCTCTTCCCCGCGAAGTCCGAGAGCCAGATCAACGAGATCGGCACGGCCGTGTTCGGGCGCCAGGCGGCCGACGTGCGGACCCAACTCGCCGAGGAGTATTACAAGGGCCGCTTTCGCTTGCGCCTCGCGCTGCCCGGCCAAGCGAGCGCGGCCGACGCCGAGCAGGCCGACGTGGCCGGGTTCCCGATCTGGCAGCGCCGGCTGATCGATCTGTACCGCCGGGGCCTCGCCGCCAAGGCCGCGTCGCACATGGTCTGCGACGAAAAGGGCGCCCGCAAACCGGCGCCGGACGAGACGTATCCGACGCCGTCGATCGCGCTCAGCGAGGGCCCGAAGCCGGTGATCGGCGACGTGCTCGCGGCGCTGTACGGCCTGGGCGACCTGGTGACGATGGAGATCGAGGCCGACGTCGGCAAACTCACGAGCCTGCGCATCACCTACCATATCGACGAACGGGTCGATCAGCCGGTCGCCAATCTCTTGTTCCTCGTGCTCGGCACGACGCCGACGCTGGCCGCGGATTGGGACATCGCGGCGGCGCGCGAAGAATCCGGGCAGCTTGCGTTCACCGTGAAAACGAAGCGGCCGTTGCGGCTGGACAAAACCGGCAGCGCGATCTTTTTCGCCGGCCCCGACGGCGACCAGACGACCTTTCGCCTGCGGCTGCCGCCGCTGGCCAGCGCCGCCAGCCTGCCGCCCGAGGCGGCCGGCCCGGTGATGGTCCGCGTCAAAGTGAAAATGCCCAAGGCCATCCGCCAGAGCAACGCCATGCTGACCCGCGACGACACCGCGCGCTGGATGCTGACCGCGCGCGATCTGACCCAGCCCGTCGTGCTCGAGGCGTTCTGCCCAAAATGATCGAGTGAGGAGGTGGATTTTATCCACAGATTACGCAGATCGTTTCGGCCGGACACGGGATTGTGCGTGACTTCACCCGCCTATCCGATCTGTGAAATCTGTGTAATCTGTGGACGAATTCCTCGCCCGCCGTGGTTCCGCAAAACAGGGAGCGCCGCATGACGATTCATCTTCCGCTGCCGCCGATTGGGGCGAAGATTTTCGCGACCGCGCCGGCCTGGGCGGCCGAGGTCGCGCCGTGGCGCGGCGTGAGTTTCTGCGAAGCGGTCAGCGCGGCGGCGACGCGCGGCGAGTTGTGGGTCGGGCCGAATTCGCTGACCACGTGCCACTGGGCGCCGATCGTGCTCGGCTTCGCCGAACCGCAAACCGCGTTCCAGCAGTCGCTTGAACCGACGCTGCCGTTCATCACCCCCGGCGTGCTGCTCGCGCCGGTTGACCGCTTTCGCGACGGCCAGACGCCCGATGTCGTGATCGTCCGCGCCGGGGCCGAGACGCTGCGCGAAATGGCCGCCCGCGCCGGTTGGGACAACGCGGCGTGGGAGCACGTCGAGGACAAACGCATCGCGAAAAGCGCCCTGCGCGAACTGCGCGACGACGGCGGCGATTGGCGCACGACGTTCTCGCATCTGTTCAATCGGACGCTCGCCGCGCTCGAAAAGGCGCCGGGCTGGAAACCGCTGACGCTGTTCGTGTTCCAGAACCGCCGCGCGTCCGGCGCGTTCGAAGAGTTCATCAAACGCGCGCTCGCAAGCATGTCGCTGTGCCGCAATTCGCTCGTGATTCCCTACCAAACGGGCAAGTTCAACGTGTCCAACTTCTGCGCCGGCGGCATGACCTGGGGCGGAAATTATCCATTTCACATGACGTCGGGTTGGCCGTGGGCGTTGTGGAGAAAAATGTCGCCGGATATCGCGTGGTGAGAAACAAGGTACAGTCACCGGCTTCGAAAGGCCGCCACTGACAAGCCCGGGAAACCGCTGACGGAAAACGGGTGACTGTCCCGTGTTTCCCTCGCCATTTTGCAGCCCGGGAGCTAAATCCGACCGACCCTCAATGCCAACGGCCAGGTGATTTTCCGGGGCGCATCAACATCGCCCCAAACGCCGGACAATCTCTCCGAAAGCGCCGGAAGCGGATTTATTCCTTTCGTCTTGAGGCAACGGTTCGTCGCCGACCACGTGCTGAAATAGCCGAGCAATTGTTCCATCGTCCAGCGCGCCTTCATTTGGAATCCAGGCGCCGCGATTTCCTGAAAGGGAAATGGCATCGTGCGATAACCTTCCTCCACCAGTTGGCGTTCCGGCGGCCAGTAAGGTCCAACCACATTCGAGTAGAAGTCCTGCACGATTTCGTTCACCGCGCGGCCCTCCACCTGATTGACGCCGTAAGCCCAAACGGCCAGCACGCCGCCGGGCTTGAGCACGCGCCGGACTTCGGCGTAGAAACGCTCAAAGTTAAACCAATGCAGGGCCTGCGCGACGGTGATGAGATCGACGGAATGGTTTGGCAAGCCGCAGTCCTCCGCCGTCGCCACACGGAACTCCGCCTTTGGATTCCGCGTGGACGATGCAATTTGTTCCTTGCTCGCATCCGTGGCAATCACTTTGGAAAAGTGCGACGCAAGATCGTGCGTGGCCTGGCCGTTGCCGCAGGCGCAATCCCAAACGGTCGCGCCGTCGGGAACCAGGGTCGTCAAATAATCAAACAGCGCCGCCGGATAGCGCGGACGAAATTCGGCGTAGCGAGTCGCCACGCCTGAAAAGTGATCGTGAAATGCCTGACTCATATGTCGCGATGCAAAGTCTATCGCATACTAGGTTTGGATTGCCATACCTTTCACCGCAAAGACGCGCGGAGCGCAAGTTCGGCTTTTGGCTGAAATGCCGGTGAGGACACCAGCGCTCCTGGGAAGGCAACGCCCCGGCTACGCCTCTAGCTAGGAAGGGAGCGCAAGACAGGGATTTCTCGACTTCGCTCGAAATGACCTGGGGCGGAAATTACCCATTCCACATGACCTCGGGCTGGCCGTGGGCATTGTGGAAACAAATGTCGTCGGATATTGCGCGGTGAGGCGCCAGTTGTCCACAGACGGTGGATAAGTTGTTGATAATAAACGTGAAAATCGCCAAGCGGCAACTATACATTATTCTTGAAGCCCTGCAAGCCTGCCATCGGGAAAAACCGGAAAAGGGCCTTCCAAAAACCTGGAATTCAAGAGGCGGGGGGCGGCAGGTCGGGTTCCCGCCTTCGCCGAGGCTTCGGCGGACAGGCCGGGTTCGGGGAGTCGGGCGCCGGGCGCCGGGCGCCGGAATGGTCGATGCGCCGGTGTACTCACCGGCCCTTGGACGCCGCGCCGCCGGCGTGGCGTCATCCGCGCGAAAAGCTTGCCCCGCAAAAAGCGGGGGGCGGAAAACCTAATTGAATACCCCCTGCCGGGGCTCTTCGGCGCCTCGCGAGAATTCCAACCCGGACGGCACGGTCCGCCCGTCGGCGTCCCGTCGAACGCGACTTTTTCGGATTCGCCATCCGATCGGCCCGCGCCGGCGGCGCGGCGCCGGTCAGCGCCAGCGCCGCCTCCTCGGCCGGCGCTACTTCGTGAATCCCGCCGTAGCCAGCCAGACCGCCGTCTGGCCGAAATAGCCGAGGTTGAACTGTTGCCCGTTGTCGGTGACGGCCAGCGAGACGTTTTCGCCGACATCGTCGACCTCGTCGATCGTGAACAGCGACCAGGCGTTGGCGGAGCCGACGGCCAGCCGCAGCTTGGAACCCACGCCTTGATAGGCGATGGCGAGCGCGCCTGCGGCCGCATTGGAAATGCCGGTTTGCGACGACAACGCCGTGGCGTCCACCACGTCGATTTGCCAGGCGTGGCCGTCATATCCGGCGTGACGGAGGCCGGCCCCGACGTAGGCGATTTGCGGCAATTCGTGCGAGTCGAGCGCGATCGACGGGTAGGCGCCGCCGCCGGTGTCCACCGTCGTGGTCGTGAAACCACTGTAATTCCCCGTGGCCACCTTCACGGCCGCGTGGCTTTGGTCGTTGTAAGCGATGTACACCATGCCGCCGCTGTCCACGGCGATGCCGGACCAGCCGCCGACCACGGCGGTGTTGTCCACCGTAACCGTCTTCCATGTCCCGCTCTGGTTCGTCGCGTATTTCAAATAGCCGTTGCCGTCGTCGGAATAGCTGACGTGCAACGCGCCGTTGCTGTCCATCGCCAGCGAACTGTCCGACCCGACCATATTCGATCCGTCAATCACGGCGGTCGTCCAGGCGCCGCCGGCGTTGGTCGCGTAGTTCAAGTCAAAATTCAGCCCGCTGTAGTACGAAACGTGCAGCTTGCCGGCGTTGTCGGAAACCAAGCCAAAGTTCTTCGCCCCCGGCCCGATGGTGGCGGCGATCGTGTCGAAGGTCCACGCTCCCGAGGCGTTCGTGGCGTGCGTGAACGTCGTGCTCGGGGTTTCGAGGTACACGAAATGGGCGTGGCCCGCCGGGTCGGCGCAGAGCGCGGGCGCCGCTGCGGTGAAGCCGAAGTCGAAGTAAACCTGATTCCAATTCGCGCCCTGTTTGAGGTACGCGCCAAGCTCCGCGTTCCCGGTGTTGAGGGAAATCGCGACGTTGTCCGTCGAGGCGGCAGCGAGCAAGAACGGGTAGCCAGCCCCCAGCAAGGACAACGACCAGGTTCCGCCGTCATTGTTGCCGTACATCACCTCGCTCGCGTCGCGATAGGCGAGGTGAACGATATTGTTGGCGTCCAGCGCCATCGCCAATTGGTCCCCGACGTTCGCCGCCCCCGGGATGGCGTCGCTGGTCAGGCTGCCCCAGGCGCCGGTCGCATATTGCAAACCGCCGCCCGGACCGTGGTACACGACGTGCAGCGTGCCGTCGGCCTCGGCGGCCAGGCCGCTGGCGCGGAAATAAGGATTGGAGAACGGCAGGGCCGCCGTGGTCCAGCCGGAGGTCGTGCCCTGCGCGATGTCGATTTCGGAGCCGGGCGAGCAGCCGCCGCTGCCGCAGTTGTCGTACGTCGCATAGAGGACGCCCGCGCCGTCCACCGCGACCGCCGGCCAACCGCCGAGGTAGGAGCCCGAGGCGATGGTCTCCACATGCCAGGCGCCGCCTGCGTTCGTCGCGTGGCGCACGCCCATCGGCACGCGCGATTCCTCGAAATCGTAGACGATATGCACCACGCCGCCGCCGTCCACGACAATGGCGGTGTAATGGCCGACGTCGCCGGTGTTGTCCACCAGTTCGGCGACCCACTGGCCGCTGGCGTCGGTCGCATGCCACAGCGTCGCCGCATACCAATCGTAGAACGCCAAATGCAGCGAGCCGTCCGGCGCGAATGCGGCGGAGGGGTTCGCGTAAACGCCGAACGCCGCGACCTCATACGGCCAGCCGCCGCCGGTTTCCGGATAGACGCGAAGCTCGCGCGATTTTCCGGCGACGATGGTCGTCTGACCGCCCGCAGCCATGGTCAACGCCGCCCCCGAGAACGTGCCGCCGTCAACGTATTCCACGTCGACGGTCGTGTCGTCATTGTCGTCGTCGTCCGGCGATGAGTCGTCGTCATCATCCGGCGATGAGTCGTCGTCATTATCGTCGTCATCGTCGGGCGACGCGTCATCGTTGTCGTCATCGTCGCCCGGCGACGAATCGTCATCGATCGCCGGATGATGGGCGCCGCTGCTGCTGGGATGGCCGCACGCGGCCGCGCTGGCAAGCAACATCATCGCCAAAAGAAGCAACAAAAACCAATGACGGCTCTTCATGACATCGCCTCCGCGTTGTTGTTCGACGCTCCGCACTCCTTATCTCGGCAAAACGATGGCCCGTTTTGGCGAGTCGGTCTCGTGTCGATTCGCGAGATCTGTGGTCGGTGGTGATAATAGCACGAATCGTGCCGAAAGGGCCGAATCTCGATTCCTGTTATATTCAGATAAGTTACGCAGAAGAGGGCGCGGGCGGCGCCCGCCGCGCCGCTCATTTTTCCGCGGGCGCGCGAGATTTCCAACGCTATTAGTGCGTCCGGAAATTTTACTTCGTGAATCCCGCCGTGGCCAGCCACACCGCCGTTTGGCCGAAATAGCCGAGGTTGAACTGCTGGCCGTTGTCGGTGACGGCCAGCGACACGTTTTCGCCGACGTCGTCGACCTGGTCGATCGTGAACAGCGACCAGGCGTTGGCGGCGCCGACGGCCAGCCGCAGCTTGTAACCCACGCCCTGATAGGCGATGGCGAGCTTGCCCGCGGCCGCGTTGGCGATGCCGGTTTGCGACGACAACGCCGTGGCGTCCACCACGTCGATGTTCCAGGCGTGGCCGTCATATCCGGCGTGACGCAGACCGGCGCCGACGTAGGAGATTTGCGGCAATTGGTTCGAATCGAGCGCGATCGACGGGTAGGCGCCGCCGCCGGTGTCCACCGTCGCGGTCGTGAAGCCGCTGAAGTTGCCCTTGGCCACCTTCACGGCCGCGTGGCTTTGGTCGTTATATGCGATGTACACCACGCCGCCGCTGTCCACGGCGATGTCCGACCAACTGCCAACCAGCGCCGTGTTGTCCACCGTGACCGCCTGCCACGATCCGCTCTGGTTGGTTGCATACTTCAAATAGCCGTTGGCGTCGTCGGAATAGCTGACGTGGAGCGCGCCGTTGCCGTCCATCGCCATCGCACTGTCCGACCCGACCATGTGCGACCCGTCAATCACGCCGGTCGTCCAGGAGCCGCCGGCGTTGGTCGCGTAGTTCAAGTCGAAATTCAGCCCACTGTAGTACGAAACGTGCAGCTTGCCGGCGTTGTCGGAAACCAAGCCAAAATGAACCGCCCCCGTCCCGATGGTGGTGGCGATCGTGTCGAAGGTCCACGAGCCCGAGGCGTTTGTGGCGTGCGTGAACGTCGTGCTCGGGGTTTCGAGGTATACGAAATGCACGTGGCCGGCCGGGTCGGCGCAGAGCGCCGGCGCCACGGCGGTGAAGCCGACGTCGAAGTAGACTTGGTTCCAACTTCCGCTCTGTTCGCGGTATACGCCAAGCTCCGTGTTGTCGGTATTGAGGGAAACCGCCACGTCGTCCGTCGCGACGGCCGCCATCAATACGGGGTAGCCCGGCCCCAGCAGGGACAGAGTCCAGGTTCCGCCGGAATTGTTGCCGTACATCACCTCGCTCCCCTCGCGATAGGCGAGGTGAACGACGTTGCTGGCGTCCAGCGCCATCGCCAACTGGTCCCCGACGTTCGACGCCCCCGGGATGGCGTCGCTGGTCAAGCTGCCCCAGGGGCCGGTCGCATACTGCAAACCGCCGCCCGGGCCGTGGTACACGACGTGCAGCGTGCCGTCGGCCTCGGCGGCCAGGCCGCTGGCGCGGAAGTACGGATTGGAGGACGGCAGGGCCGCCGTGGTCCATCCGGCTCCCGTGTCCTGCGCGATGTCGATTTCGGAGCCGGGCGAGCAGCCGCCGCTGCCGCAGTTGTCGTACGTCGCATAAAGGACGCCCGAGCCGTCAACCGCGACCGCGGGCCAACCGCCTAGGTAGGAGCCCGAGGCGATGGTCTCCAAATGCCAGCTGCCGCCCGCGTTCGTCGCGTGCCGCACGCTCATCGGCACGCGCGATTCTTCGAAATCGTAGACGATATGCACGACGCCGCTGCCATCGACGACAATGGCGCTGTAGTGGCCGACGTCGCCGGTGTTGTCCACTAGTTCGGCGACCCACTGGCCGCTGGCGTCGGTCGCGTGCCACAGCGTCGCCGCATACCAATCGTAGAACGCCAGGTGCAGCGAGCCGTCCGGCCCCAACGCGGCGGAGGGGTTCGCATAAACGCCGTATGCCGCGACTTCGTACGGCCAGCCGCCGCCGGTTTCGTCAAACACGCGTAGCTGGCGCGATTTTCCGGCGACGACGGACGCTTGACCGCCCGCAGACATGGTCACCGCCGCCCCCGAGAACGTGCCCCCGTCGACGTATTCCACGTCGACGGTCGTGTCGTCATTGTCGTCGTCGTCAGGGGAGCTGTCGTCGTTGTCGTCATCGTCAGGGGAGCTGTCGTCGTCGTCGTCCGGCGACGCGTCGTCGTCGAGCACGTGATGGCGCTTCACGTTATCCTGCGAGCAATCGCAAGCGAGGAAAAACAGGGGCAAACATGACAGGAGGATCAAAAACGATAGATTTCGGCTGACCATCGTCCGTCTCCCTTCCATCCTCGCGGCAGCCGACACCCTTGGGAAAATCATTGCGCCGCAAATCAAGGATTGTCAATCATATAATATCAGCGACCTGATTGCGGCGCCGCATCGGCGTCGGACGGAACATGCCGGACCCCGGTCGAGCCGGGGGTGACGGCGCCCGGACGAGGTCACTGTGACGTTGGGCGCATCAAATGGATCGGTTCGGCGTTCTCCGCGCCTCCGCGTGAGCCGTGGAACCCGAGTCCCGAACCCCGAATCCCGCGTAATTTTACATCGGCAGCAACGTGCTCTCGCCGATGCGAACCCGCTGCGGGTCAAGCGTCGTGGCGCCGGGGTCGAGCGCGGCGGCCAGCAGTTCGCGCCAGTTGTCTTTGCTGACGCCGCCGGCGATCTTGACGCCGCCGTTGAACGACTCGCGCATGATGCGCAGCGCGCGGGCCGTCGCGCCGCCCTTGCCAAAGCCCGTGCTGGTCTTGACGAATTGCACGCCGGCGCTCGCGCAAAGGCGGCAGGCGTGGCGGATTTCGCCGTCGGTCAGTTCGCAAACTTCCAAAATGACTTTGAGCGTCGCGCCGGCTTGCCAGACCACATCCAGCACCGCGGCGATGTCGACCGTCACGTCATCGTCTTGGCGCTTCTTGAGGGCGCCCCAACGCAGCACCACGTCGATTTCCGTCGCGCCGGCGTCGAGCGCCCACGCGGCTTCGACGGCTTTGGCGTGCGGCGGATGCTGATCGCCGAGCGGAAAGCCGACCACGGCGGCGAGCTTGATGCCCGTGCGGCCGGCGGCGGCCAGCCGCGCCGCGGCCCGCGCCACCTCCTCCGGCCGCACGCAAACCGCGTAGGGCGCGTGCGGCAGCGTCAGAGTCTGGTCGATGAAGGCGTGAAAAGCGGCGTCGTACGCGGCGAGCGGATCGACGTGCGCGCCGCGAAAACATTCGGGGCGCTGCAGAAAAGTGTGGTCGCAGATGCCGGCGATCGCGGCGGGCGTGAGATTAAGCTTGGCCATTCAAGGCAGGCTTGGGCGCCGAACCGCCGTTGTGCCGCTGCTTGTCGCGCACGCGGCTGATCGCCGGGGCCATGATTTCGCCGATCAGATCGCGGTACGAGAGGCCCGCGGCCTGCGCGATCAGGCACATGTCCGACCAACCGGGCGTCAGGCCGGGCAGCGGGTTGCACTCGATGAAATACACCTTGCCGTTGGCGCCGCACCGCAGGTCGATGCGCGACACGTCGCGGCAGCCCAGCGCGATGAACGAATTGCGCGCCACTCGTTCGAGTTCGCGGCCGAGCTTGGCGTCGACCTTCGCCGGCGCCTCGTAGCGGATTTCCGGGTGCTCGGTCAACTTGTGCTCGAAGGTGTAAACCTGGAACTTGGCGGCGGGATTCGTGTAGACGATCTCCATCGGCGGCAGCACCTTCGGGCGATTGTCGCCGAGCAGGCCCAGCGTGAACTCGCGGCCCGACAGGAATTCTTCGACGAGCACGGGCTGCTTGTATTTCTGGTATAGCGCCGCGGCGGCCTCGCGCAACCGCTCTTCGGTTTCCATCACGCTGTCGCTGACGACGCCCTTCGAACTGCCCTCGGCGACGGGTTTGATGATGACCGGGAAGCGCAGGTCTTTCGGCAGTCGTTCCTTGCCGGTGCGCATGACGCAGAATTTCGGCGTGCGAATGCCCGCCTGCATCAGAATCATTTTCGACAGCGCCTTGTCGAGCGTGATCGACAGCGTCGCCGGGTCCGAGCCGGTGTACGGAATGCCGAGCAGCTCGAGAATCGCCGGCACGGACGCCTCGCGGTTGCGGCCCTGGATGCCCTCGGCGACGTTGAAAACGAAATCGATTTGCGAGGCGGCGATGATCGCCGGCAGTTCGGGCGTCGCTTCGAGGTAAACGACCTCGTGGCCGTGCGAGGCGATGCCTTTGCCGATCGACTCGATCGTCGTCCACGAATCGTACTCGGCTTCGCTGTCGTCGTCGTCGGCGGATTTGGGCACTTTGCGTTTGAGGTTGTAGGTCAGGCCGACGCGCAGTTGCCGGCGCTTGGCCTTCAGCCGGCTCTTGGACATGTCGATGCCCTGGCGCTCGGCGGCGCTGCGGATGACGGCCTCGAGCACGCCGTCCATGTCTTTCAAGCCGACGGCCTGCGCCGCGCAATAGGTGACGGCGCCGGGGTTGAGGATCGGCAACGCGTTCAGTTCGAGGAAGTAGATGCGGCCGTCCGGCGTCAGGCGGAAGTCGACGGAGCCCAGGTCGCGCACGCCGAGGATGCTGTAGATCTTGCGCGAGAGCCGCGAGAATTCCTCGGCTGTCTCGGGCGGGATGTCCGCGGGCGACTTGAGCGTCACGCAATCGTTTTCGGTCAGCTTCAGCGCGAAGTCCATGATGTTGTAGCGGCGGCCGGCCATGACGTGCGCCGCGAAAATGTATTCGGTCGCGGGCAGCACGCCGCCGGTTTTCGGCGAGGCCTTTTCGAGAAACGCTACGGTGATGTCTTTGCCTGGAATGAATTCCTCGACGATGATGCCGGACGGATACTGGCCCAGCATTTCCGTGACTTTTTCCAGCAGGCGGCTCGGGTGGTCGACGACCGAATCCTGCGTGATGCCCTTGGAACTGCCTTCGAAATTCGGCTTGACGATGACGGGGTAGGTCAACTCGGGCATCGTGAACGTGCGCAGGTCGTCGTAGAACCGCCAGCGCGGGGTCGGCACGCCGTGGGCGGCGACAAGCATCTTCGTCAACTGCTTGTCGAGCGTGATCGAGCAGACGTAGGCGTCCGAGCCGGTGTACGGCACCGCCAGTTGGTCGAACAGGCCCGGATAAAACGCCTCGCGGAACCGCCCGGCGCGGCCCTCGGCCGTGTTGAACGCCAGCGCCGGGTTCATGGCTTCGAGCCGCGCGACGACCCGCGACGCCGGGCCGCTGACCTCGATCAGTTCGACTTCGTGTCCGAGCCGTTCGAGCGCGGAGGCGATCGCGTGGACCGTTTCCGGCCGGTCGAATTCGGCCTCTTCTTCGCTCTGGCGGACCTGCAAATTGTGCGTGAACGCGATCTTCATACTGTTCGCCCCATGAGATTGCCGATAGCGGATTTCGGATTGCGGAATGGATGGCAAGATTCGCCGATTCGGGTCCCGGGTTCCGGGTTCCGGGTTCCGGGGATCGCGCCGGCGGCGCAGATCGACGCTGGCGAACCATCGAAGGGTCGAATTTTGCGGGAGGCTCTTCGAACTTCTGGCTTCTGACTTCTGACTACTGACTTCTGACTACTGAGTGCTCGCGCCTCCGCCGGCAAGGGGTCCGGATCAAGCGGCGAGGCGGCCGACGAGTCCTTTGCGGGCGAGCCAGCGACTGGCTTTGGCATGTGGTTGGCGCTTTCTTAATTCGTGTCCGCGATTGCCACGTTCGTTCAGTGCAGAAAGATAGTCGGTTCGATTTTACAGTCAACAGAAAAGCGACGGCGCCCTGATTTTTTTTGGCGAGCGCGGCCCGCAGGGACCAGTGAACAGTGGTTGGCCTCCCTGTTCGCAAACCCAGGACCGGAGTCCCGAATCCCGAATCCCGAGTCCCGAGTCCCGAGTCCCGAATCCCGAATCCCGTGTCCCTCAGGTCGTGATCGCCGGGTCCATCGCCGCGGTGCGCTCGACCACCCGGCGATAATCGTCGACGAAGCGGCGGACCACTTCGGCCGCCGGCGGCCGGTCGTGGATCAGGCCGGCGACCTGGCCGCACTGCATCGAGCCCCACTCGACGTCGCCGTCGAGCGTTGCGGCGCGGCTGCGGCCGGGGCCGATGAAGGCGAGGATTTCCTGCGGCGATTTGCCCTCGCGCTCCATCTCGACGATCGCGTCGGTCAATTTGTTGCGGATGCCGCGCACCGGTTCGATGAAACGGCCGGTGACGGCGGTGCCGGTTTCGTCCATGTCGAGCACGCGCTGCACGTACGCGGGGTGGCCGGTCGATTCCGCGCAGGCGATGAACCGCGTGCCGACCTGGATGCCGTCGGCGCCGAGCGCGAACGCCGCGGCCATGTGCCGGGCGTCGACGACGCCGCCGGCCGCGATTACCGGAATCTTCACCGCGTCGACGACCGCCGGCCACAACACCATGCTGGCGACCGGTTCCGCGGCGATGTGCCCGCCGCCTTCGCCGCCCTCGGCCACGACCGCGTCGCAGCCGGCCTCCTCGCATTTTTTAGCCAGTTTCGCCGCCGGCACGACGTGCACGACGATGCCGCCCCGTTCGTGGATCAGGCCGGTGTACTTCTTCGGGCTGCCCGCGCTGGTGAAGAAAATCTTGACGCCCTTGTCCAGGCCGACGCGGATGATCTCGTCGGCGGTCGAGTAGAGCAGCGGAATATTGATGCCGAAGACGCCGTCGGTGCGGCGGCGCACCTCGTCGATCGCCGCGGCCATCTGCTCCGGCGTATGGCTGCCGCCGGCGAGCAGGCCCAAGCAGCCGGTCGCGGCCACGGCGGCGCAAAGATCGGCGTTGGACCACCAGACCATGCCGGCCCCGACGATCGGATAACGAATGCCGAAAAGTTTCCGCACACGATTCATGTCGCAACCTCGGTTTTGGTTCGCAGCTTTTATAGCAGATGAGCGGGCGCCCGTGAACGGGATTCGGGACTCGGGACTCGGGACTCGGGATTCGGGTTCCGGGTTCCGGGTGCCGGGCGCCGGATTTCGGGTCCCGGGATTCGGGAGAGCGCGGGTTGCCATGGGAATTACGGAACCCATAGGACTTATGGGACCTATACGACCTAGATGACCTATTTCACCTACCACCTGAGCCGGCGCAGGCGAGCAGTGCGGCGCCGGCCTTCTGCCTTCTGACTTCTGACTTCTGTCTTCCGAAATCGCGTCACTTGACGCGAATTCGGAAAGGCAGCCCCGCATACGGACCCGCGGCCAGAGCGCGCATCTCGTCGAGCATGGCCAGCGGCGAATCGGCCGTGAGGGCCGGCAAAACGGCGTCAACCGCCCCGAAACTGCGCAACAGCCGCCACGGGCTGAGCGGCTGGGGGAACTCGATCCAGCGCGCCGGCTCGCCGGCCGCGCAGCCGGCGAGATTTTTCGCCTCGGCGAGCGCTTCGGCGAGGCCGCCGAGCTTGTCGACGAGCTTGTGTTCGAGCGCTTCGCGGCCGGTCCAGACGCGGCCCTCGGCGATTTCGTCGACGCGTTCGGCCGTCATTTTTCGGCCCGCGGCGACCGCTTCCTTGAATGAACTGTAGGCCGCGCCGAGCACTTCGGTCATGCGCCTCCGTTCCAACGCGGAAAACCGCCCGAGGCCGCTAAAGATGCCCGCCGCGGCGCCGCGTCGGTGCGCCTCGACGTTTACGCCGAGTTTGGCGAGCAGCCCGGCGACCGCGAACTTGCCCGCGATGACGCCGATCGAGCCGGTCAACGTGGCCGGTTCGGCGAGAATCGTCCGGCCTGCGACCGCCGCCATATAACCGCCCGAAGCGGCGACGTCGCCCATGCTGACCACCAGCGGCTTCTCCGCGGCGAGGTTGGCCGCCTCGCGCCGGATCAGATCCGAGCCGCCGGCCGCGCCGCCGGGACTGGCAATGCGCAGCACCACCGCCTTGACGCGTTTGTCGCGGCGCAGGCGGCGCAGCAGCTTGACGTAACTGTCGGCGCCGGGCCGCCCGCTCGCCGGGTCGCCGCGGCCGTCGCGGATCGCGCCCGACAAATGGACCAGCGCCAGGGTCGGCGCGGCGATCATCCGCGCCCGGGCGCGTTCGCGGCGCTCCATGAGCCGCCAATAGCGCAGCCCAGGGACCAGCCGTCGTTCGTCTTTGACGCCGAGTTCCGCGAGCATCTCGTCGCGGTAGGCGAGCTTGTCGACGAGGCCGGCCTTTACCGCCCGCTCGGGCGCGTACGGTCCGCCGTCGATCAACTTCGCCACCTGCGCCGGGCTCTTGCCGAGGGCCGTCGCGACGTCGGCGACGAGCTGCGTGTAGAGGTCGTCGAGCAGCCCCTCGGTCATCGCGTGCGACGCCTCGCCGGCGCTGGTGCGCGTGAACATTTCGGCGGCGCTCTTGAACTTGCCGGCGACGAGCAAATCGGCCTCGACGTCGGCCTTGTCGAGCAGGCCGCGCAGATAGGTGATTTCCATGTTGAGCCCGGTGAGCGCGAGCACCGCGGTCGGCGTCATCAGCCGCCGCTGGCAGCGCGCCGCGAGCACGTATTCGCGCAGGCCGACGGAATCCAGGTGCGCGACCAGCGTCTTGCCGGCGGCCTTGACCCGGTCGAGCGCGCGCGCGACCTCCTGCAGCCGCGCCAGCCCGACGGTGAGCGGCCCCAGCCGCACGATGATCGTCTTCAGGCGCGGGTCGGCCGCGGCGAAATCCAGCAGCTCGATCAGCCGCCGATGGGTCAGCCGCGCCGGGCGACGAAATTCGAACGGCGAGCCCGGCGCCCGGTGTTCGGGCAATGCGCCGGCGATTTCGATCTCGATCGCCTCGTACCGCGCGCGCCGCAGGAGGCGCCCGGTCAGCCGCCAATAGACCGCCGCGTACGCCCGCGCGGCCATTTCCCACAACCACCGCAAAATTCCCACAACGGCCTCCTGTCGATGCTCACGGATAGTTTGTGTCGCGCGGCAACTTGACGCAAGGCGGCGGGTGACCATATTCTGACGCCATGTCCGAACAGGCGAATAATGTCTTCAACTTCTGGGAGAGGCTGCTGCTCCGAATCGCGCCGCCGATCGCGGCGTGGCTGCTGCGTTTGTGGAACGGTTCGTGCCGCGTGGTCGCGCGCGAGCACGAGGAGCGCGAACGCGAAGCGCTGCAGAAATACGGCGGTTGCATTTACCCCACGTGGCATCAGCGGATGTTTTATTTTTTTTATGACTTCGGCTCGCGCCACGTGACGATGATGATCAGCACCAGCAAAGACGGCGAGTACGCCAACGCCCTGGCGTTGCGGCTCGGATTTTATTCGGTGCGCGGCAGCGGGACGCGCCGCGGCCGCGAAGCGCTGCGGAACCTGATCGACAAGCTGCGGGAGCGCGAGGGCCACACGGCAGGCATGATGGCCGACGGCCCGAAGGGGCCGGCGCGGCAACTGAAGATGGGGACGGTGAAACTCGCCCGCGAAACCGGCCTGCCGATCATCCCGATGATGTACGGGGCGAAGCGGCGCCTCGTCTTCCAGTCATGGGACCGCTATTTTCTGCCGCTGCCGTTCACGAAAATCGTGCTGCTGCACGGCGAGCCGGTGTTCGTGCCGCCCGACGCCGACGAGGCCGAGTGCGAACGTATCCGGCAAGCGGTCAGCGACCGCATGAACGAAATGGCCGACCGTTGCGACACCTGGTGGGGCGGCGTGCCCGTCGGCAAACCGGGGTATGATTTGCCGCTGGCGGCGGGCGGCCAGGAGATAGAAGGCAGAAACCAGGAGTCAGAAGTCGGAACGCAGCAGTCAGTAGTCAGTAGTCGGACGGTCCGGCAGCGAACCGCCGCATGCAAGGGTTAGCACGATGGGCGAATTAGGGCAAATAGGTCTTATAGGTCCTATAGGTTCTATAGGTCCCATGGGTCCTATGACTTCCGAATCCGCCCCAACGCCCCGAACCCCGAACCCCGAATCCCGCGGGTTGCTAGCTGATGAAAACCGCCAAACCTCGTGAAACCCTCTATGTGCTGGTGATCGAAACGCCGGCGGACCTGGCTGACGCCATCGCCAGCCGGCTGTTCGACGTCGGCTTGCAGGGCCTCGAGGAGCATGCGTCGGCGACCGGCGTGCGCCTGCTGACCTACGGCGACGACCGGCCCGCGATCGAGCGCTACGCCAAAACGACGCGCGATTACCTCGTGGAACTGGCGAAAATCGACCCGGCCGCGCGCGCCGCGACCGTGCGCATCGACGAGCGCCCGAACGACGACTGGGCCGTGTCGTGGATGAAATACTTCAAACAAACCGCGCTCACCGAACGGCTGGCCGTGCAGCCGTCGTGGGACCCCGCGCCGCCGCCGGCCGGCATGCGCCGCCTGATCATCGAGCCGAAAATGGCCTTCGGCTTCGGCACGCACGCCACGACGCAATTGGCCGCGCGCAGCGTCGAACGCTGGTGCTTGGCGCACCCGGGCGGCGCCGTGCTCGACGTCGGCACGGGCACCGGCATCCTCGCGCTCGCCGCGCTGCTGTCCGGCGCGGCACGGGCGGTGGGGGTGGATATCGACCCAGCCGCCGTCGCCGCCGCGCGGGAAAACGCCGCGCTCAACGGCCTGGAGGCCGCCGCCGAATTCACCCATCGGCCGCTGCACCAGATTCGCGGCGAGTTCGATCTGGTCGCGGCCAACATTACCGCGCCGACGTTGCTCGAAATGGCGGGCGATCTGACCCGCCGCACCAAACCCGGCGGCCGGCTCGCGCTCACCGGCGTGCTCGCCGAATCGCGCCGCGAAATGATCGCCGCCTACGACGAGCGCGGCATGTCGCTGGCGCGCGAGGAAGAACAGGACGAATGGATTCTGCTGGAACTCGAACACGCGTGACCCGTTGCCTGGTCGAGCATCTGGCCGCCGGCCGGCTGGCGCTGACCGGGCCGGCCGCGCACCACTTGGCGCACGTCCGCCGCATGCGCGCTGGCGACCGCCTCGTCCTTTTCGACGGCGCGGGCTGCGAGGCCGCCGCCGTCGTGCTCGACGTCAACCGGCGGGCGGTGACGCTCGCCGTCGACGCGCCCTACGCCGTGCGGCGCCGCGCCGGCCCGCCGGTCGCCTTGATTTTCGCGCTCAGCAAGGGCGACAAGCCCGAATGGATCGCCGAAAAAGCCTGCGAACTCGGCGCCGCGGAAATCGTCGTCTTCGCGGCGGAACGCTCGGTCGTGCGCTGGGGCCCGGAACAGGTCGAACGCAAACTCGCGCGCCTCACGGCGACGATCGCCGGCGCCTGCGCCCAGTGCGGCCGGGCCGACGCCCCGCGGGTGCATTTCGCGCCGACGCTGGCCGCGGCGGCCGAACGGGCCGCGGCATATGAAGTGCGCGTGGCCTTCGATCCCGGGGCCAGCGAGTCGTTGCCAGAAGTTCTGGCGGCGAACGCCGGGAAGTCGTTGTGCCTGCTCAGCGGCCCGGAAGGCGGGCTGACCGACGCCGAACTCGCCTGGCTGGTCGAGCGCGGCTGGGCCGCCGCCCACCTCGGGCCGCGCGTCTTGCGCGCCGAAACCGCCGCGCTGGCCGCCCTGGCTGTCGCGCAGGCGTCGCTCGAGGCAAGCAGTTTTGTCCTTTCAGAACCGGATGAACAGGATGAGCGCTAAACAAATCCTGTAAATCCGTCAAACCCCGGCCATCGTGTCAAAAGAACCAAAAATCTATTCGCCGGAGATTCCGGCTCTGGTTAGATTGCGTTTTGCGACTTGGCTCTTATAATACGTGGCGCGAAAATCGCACGTCGAATCGGCAACACAGCGCCAGCGAGGGTCCCGTGGAAATTCAAGAAGTCATTGCCCACGAAAACGGTTTGTGGGCGGCGGCCCGCTATTTCCGCGACTGGCTCGCCGATTTCGGCGCCGCCGGCCCCCCCGCCGCGCAGCCGGAAATGAATTCGGTGCGCGAGGCGATCGACGCGGTCATCGCCCGCGGGTCGCCGTCGCCCAACGATCGCCAACTCCTGCGCACGGCGACCGACCATGCGCTTTATCTGGCGCAGCTTTACGACGCGCCGAGCTGCGATATCCAATGCCTGCGCAAATGGCTGCGCGGCGTCGAAGAATTGGCGCCGCGCGTCGATTACACGCTCGCCGCCGCCGATTACGTGCTCGACACCTACGTTTGGGCGATCACCATCGAAATGCAGGAATTGCGGTCGTTGCGCAAGGCGCTGTTCGCCAATTGGTCGATGTTGCGGGACATGGGCGGCAACGGCGGTCAAAACAGCGCCGAAGACTCCGCCACGCTGCAGGCGCTGGAGGAAAATGTGCGCGCCATGCTCGCCCGCTGCCGCAATCTTCTGATCACCTACGGCGAAATCTGAGCGGCCCCGCAGGTTTTTTTGCGCCGCGCAAAGACTTTTTGCACGCCGCCGATCCGCCATCCGCATTCCGCCATCCGAGATTTGGCCGTGCCTTTGCCGCGCTGCGGTTCCAGCCGAAAAATCTTCGCGCCTGGCGCGGAAACTGATTCCGCCGCCCCGCCGGCCGACCGGGCTTGCCGCGGACGCGGGCAAAATGCTAATTAGCGCCGATGGAAACGAAATACCGCATTCGACTGGCGCAACGGAACGACCTCGACGCGGTGGTCGCTCTCTGGAAAGAACTGATGGACCTGACGGCCGAGGTCAATCCGCGTTATCGGCTGCGGGTCAACGCCGAAGATCAGCAGCGCGCGATCTTCACCGAATACGTGCGGCGCGCGGATGCCTACGTCATCGTCGCCGAAACGGCCGGGCGCATCATTTCGTTCTCGAACGGCTACCTGACGATGCCGGCCAAAACGTTTGCGCAATCGGTGATCGGGGTGCTGGAAAATCTGATGGTCGCCGAGGAATATCGTCGCCAGGGCATCGGCCGCGAGATGGCCGGCAAAGCGATCGGCTGGCTCGGGCATCACGGCGCGATGGAAATCTACGTCAACGTCATCCCGAAGAACGTCGGCTCGCTGCGCTTCTGGCGCGCGATGGGCTTCGAGGTGCAGCGCTTGGCGATGTTCAAGGAACTGTGACCGGCGGCCGCTCGCGAAGGAAGCCTCGATGTTTTCGGCGCGATTCTTTCCCGCTCAAGGCGTCACCATCTTCGGCCCACCGGCCGCCGCCGTCCAACTCGACGACTTATTCATCCACCGCCTGCTCTTCGTGTGGGACGAACTGGTCGAGCCCGACCGCGTGCGCGAGCAAATCGGCCGCTATGCGCCGTTCGCGCCGGCCGCGCTGCCCAATTACGCGCGCCGCGCGCACCGCGCCGGCGGCCAATGGGTCTACACGCTGGCCGAGCAGGAAGGCGCGACGACCCTTGGCTTCGTGCTGCTGGGCCTGACGGATCAGGAACTGGAAACCCTCGACAACTACGAAGGCGCGCCGATTCATAAGATTCGCTACGGCCTGACGGTGCGCGTGGGCGACATCGAACGCGTCGCCGGCGTCCACCTGGCGGCCGGCTCGTACCTCGGCGAATAGCGGCGCGATGAATTGGCGACTCAAATCCGCGCTCTTCCGCCTGCTGGCCGCCGCGCCCTTCGGCGAGGCGCTCGACCGCCGGCGCCGGACGCGCGCCGCCGCGCTGGCCGTCGACATTTCGCTGCACCTGACGCCGGCGCTGAAGATGCTGCGCCGGCTCGCCGAAATGCGCGGCTTTTCGCCGACGGGCCGCGTCACGTTGGAGATCGGCGCGGGGTGGAATCCGGTGTACGGCGTGCTGCTCTCGCTGCTGGGCGCCCGACGCGTCATTTTGCTCGACATCCGGCCCTATCTCACGTACGCCGGCTTCCGGCAGGTGCTGGCGCAGACCGAGCCGCGCCTGCCCGAGATCGCCGCGGCGACCGGCGCGCCCGCCGACGACCTGCGCGCGCGCTGGCGGGCCCTGCACGACGCCCGCGACCTCGCCGGGCTGCTCGCCGCGGGCCGGCTGGAAATCCTCGCCCCGGCCTCGGCGTCCGCCGTGCCGCTCGCGGACGGCGAACTCGATTTGTACTATTCCACCTGCGTGCTCGAGCACATTCCGGAGGCGGATTTGCCGGCGCTGCATCGCGAGACGGCCCGGCTGCTTGCGCCGGGCGGCCTCGTTTATCATATCATCGATTTGTCCGACCATTTCGCGCACGGCGACCCGGCGTTGCCGCGGCTGAATTTCCTGCGTTTCGACGACCGCGCCTGGCGGCGCCTCGGCCAAAACCGCTTTTTTTACCTGAACCGCCTGCGGGCGCCGGACATGCGGCGCCTGGCCGAAGCGGCCGGCCTGCGCACCGTTTTTCTGGAGACGCAGGTCGACCCGGCCGACGTGGCATTCGTGCGCGGACTGCCGCTGCCGCCGCGTTTTCGCGGCCTCGCGCCCGAAGAAATCGCCGCCGGCCTGTGCCACCTCGCGGCGGAGAAACTCTGAGGCCCGCGCGGAGCAGCGCCCGGCGTCTGTGTCACAGATGTCCCAGCCCAACGCCCCGGCAAAAAATCGCGCTCTGAATGGACTTGTCCGGATCAGGCGATAAGTTGAAGGGCAGCGAAAACCAACGGTGGGCAGGACCATGAACGAAACTGACGAAGGGCGCGCGCGGCTGGCGCAATGGGAAGCGGCGAAACCGACGAATTTCTATACGGGCAACGGTTTGTTGCAGCGCCTGCTCGAACGAATGCGCGGCGGGCCCTTCGACGAACGGCCGTTCGTTGAATTCGGCGGTCTGGCCGCGACGAAGATCGACGACGCCGCGCGAAAAAACGACGAGTGGCCGCGCCACCCACGGCTGGCGCGCTTCGACGGCATCGGCCGCCGCGTCGAAGAAATCGAATTCGACGCGCTCTACCATCAATTGGGCAAGTGGGTTTACGAGGCGGGGCTGGTCGCGCGGCTCGCCGAGCCGGGCCAGACGTGGGCGCAGGCCGCGCTGGCGTATCTGCTCGGCCACGCCGGCGAAATGGGACATTCGTGCCCGGTCGTGTGCACGTCGGGGCTGGTGCGGGCGATTCAACAAAAAGGCTTGGACGAAATGAAGAAGCGCTGGCTGCCGGGCCTGCTCGACCCGGTCTACGAAAGCCGGCTGCACGCCGCGCAGTTCCTGACCGAGGTGCAGGGCGGCGGCGACGTCGGCGCGAACGCCATGACCGCGCGGCCGAATCCGGCCGAGCCGGGCACGTGGCTGCTCGACGGCGAAAAATGGTTTTGCTCGGTGGCCGACGCCGCGCTGTTTCTGGTGACGGCGCGGCCCGTGGGCGCGGCGGCCGGCACCGCGGGGCTCGGTTGTTTTTTGGTTCCGCGCCACGACGCGAGCGGCGGCGTCAACGGCTTCAGCATCCGCCGGCTCAAGGAAAAAATCGGCACGCGTACGCTGGCGACGGCGGAACTCGACTTCCAGGGCGCGGTCGCCTACCCCATCGGCCGGCTCGACGAGGGCTTCAAGATCGCCGTCGGCATCGTGCTCAACACCTCGCGCTTCATGAACGCCGTCGGGTCGACGGCCGCGATGCGGCGCGCCTTCCTCGAAGCGACGGCCTACGCCGCGGCGCGCGAAGCGTTCGGCCAGCCGATCGGCGCCTACCCGCTGGTGCGCGAGACGCTGGCGATCATGAAGGCGGAGCACGCCGGCGCGCTGGCCGCGACGTTTTACCTTGCCGAGTTGATCGACCGGCAGGACCTGGGAACCGCCGACGCGGACGACCGCAAGCTGCACCGGCTGCTCGTCAACGCCAACAAATACTGGGCCAGCATCATCGCCACCGACGCCATCCATCGCGGAATCGAAATCCTGGGCGGCAATGGCGCCATCGAAAGTTTCTCGGTGTTGCCGCGGCTGTGGCGCGACAGACTCGTGCTGGAAAGCTGGGAAGGCAGCCACAACGTCCTGTGCATGCAGGTGCTGCACGATGCGGCGCGCTACGAGCTGTTCGCGGCGGCCGATCGGCGCCTGCGCTCGCTGCTGGACGCGGCGGACGCGCAGTTCGCGCCGCAGGCCGCTGTCGTCCGCGACGCGTGGGCGGAAACCTATCGCGGCTTGTCGCGCTGCGTGGCGAACGAGCGCTACGGCGCCCGGGCGATCCGGCTGCACGTCGAAGAACTGATGCAGGCCTTTCAGGCGGCGTTGCTGCTGGCGCAGGCGAGTTGGGAAAAGCGTCAGCGCGGCGCCGCGGCAACCGCGGCCGTCGCGGAATTCTTGATTTCACGCCATTTGGATCGCGCGTATCGGCCGCTGGCCGACGACGCGCATCCGGCGAAGGTCGACGCTGTACTGCAAGACGGGTAAAGGAAGCGCCGGCCGGCGGCGGAAAAGCCGGGGTTTTGCCGGCCAGTGCGTCGCGCGATGCGGCCCCGCCCCGTCCGTCGGGCTCCGCCGATCCGCACGGCCGATCTGCGCGAGCTGTATCATGGAGCGCGAATTTCGTCGCGCCGTGCGAAGATTTCTTGAATTTGCAACACAGAGGCACAGAGGTCGCAGAATTCGAGCAGAGAAAGCCGGGTCGTTTTGTGTTGCCCGCGCGCGATGAGCGCGCCGCAAGGCGCGCAGCCGCGCGCAGTCCGAACTAGTCGAGCTTCGAGACGAAATCCTTGAACCAATCCCTTTGGCGCACCGGGTCAAGATCCGCGTCCTTTTCGATATGCGCGCGAGTCGGCAAAACCCCCGCGGCTTTCGAAGCCTCCAGCCATTTCTCGCAGTCCTCTTCGCGACCGCATAGCGACGCTACACAAGCCAGGTTGTATGCAGCGTGTCCAGGTCGGATGCTTTCGCATTTAATGTATCGATCGTTTGCGGCGGCAAACAGCCGATCGGCCTCGGCCCCCGTTTTGGTCTGGGCCTGAGCGGCGAGGGCGGCGCCCCAATTGTAGAGCGCCTCGTGCTTGTCAGGCTTGACACGCAACGCCCGCTCGTATTTCTCGCCTGCCGCGGCGAACAGCCGATCGGCCTCGGCCCCTGTTTTGGTCTGGGCCTGAGCGGCGAGGGC
>Ga0181520_10004533_pt1 | contig 23136 bp, 22 predicted proteins | sample PEATcosm2014_Bin_29_FD_132451 | JGI IMG/M metagenome (GOLD analysis project Ga0181520, IMG submission 132451) | Peatland microbial communities from MTU Mesocosm Facility, Houghton, MI, USA - PEATcosm2014_Bin02_30_metaG | ecosystem: Environmental > Terrestrial > Soil > Wetlands > Peat | place...
ACGATAAGTTCCAATTGAACAGGAACGATCCGGGCTCAATGTATCCCATCCTATCGCCAGAAAAGGTCGAGAGGATGGGTCATTGAGCAAGAATAGCATGCTCAATGGATATGCTTGCCGTGATGAAATGGGGGATCCTTGGCGGAAATGGCAGAAGGAAAGTTGGCCTATTCGGACGAGCTGAATTTTCATACCGAGGAAATGGATGCAGATGAACTAGAACGCTACGGAAGAATATTGGACTTACGTCCGGTGAGTTTGCGCGGACAAAGTGTTGGAGTGGCGCTGGTCGCGCAGCTTCTTCATGTGAGGACGCGGGAGGGTTGGACGGCGCCGTTGAAGGCGAATGCGGCACAAATGGCCTTTGAGCGGCGGAGGGGTGAGCGAAACATTGTTTTGAAGGCGCGCCAAATGGGAATGACGACATGGGCGGCGGCGCGTTTCTTTATGAAGACGATTACGCGGCCAGGAACGCTGACGTTGGAGGTCGCGCATACGCAGGAGGCGGCCGAGGAGATCTTCCGGATCATTCATCGCTTTGTGGACTTTCTGCCGGAGCGTCTGCGTGAAGGACCATTACAGACCTCGCGAGCCAACGTACGTCAGATAGTTTTTCCGGAGATCGATTCGCAGTACAGGGTTGTATCTGCAGGGGACCGGAATGCAGGGCGTGGCCTGACGGTGCAGAATTTGCATTGTTCTGAACTGGCGCGCTGGCCAGGCGACCCAGCGGAGACGCTGGCCGGTCTGCGGGCTTCAATGACGCCGGGAGCGGAGTTGATTTTAGAGTCGACGCCAGATGGTGTGGGCGGATGCTTTCACGAAGAGTGGCAAAAAGCGCGAGAGACGGGGATGGTGCGGCACTTTTTCCCTTGGTGGATGGAGCCGCGCTATCGGGCTAAAGCAGTGAACGAAGAAAGTTTAACTGAGGAAGAGCGGGAGTTGCGGTCGCGGCAGGGACTTGATCTGGAACAAATCGGATATCGCAGAGAAATTCGCGCAAATTTCCGTGGGTTGGCGAGGCAGGAGTACGCGGAGGACGAAGAGAGCTGCTTTTTGGCCAGCGGGGATTCGGTATTTGAGTTGGGAGCGATTGAAGCGCGATTGGTGACGATGCCGGCCCCGGTGGAGGCACGTCGAAATGGGGAGCTGGAGATATGGCTGCCACCACTGAAGGGCAAAGCGTATTTGGTGGCAGTGGATCCGGCGGGTGGCGGGAGTGAAGGAGACTACTCGGCGGCGCAGGTGTTGGAGTTGGAGACGGGGTTGCAGTGTGCAGAGTTTGCCGGCCATGTGGGCGGGTTGGAACTGGCGCAGTTGGTAACAGCACTCGCCACGGAGTACAACCGGGCGTGGTTGGTGGTGGAGCGGAATAATCATGGAAGCGGAGTTCTGGCTTTGATCGAGACAGCGTGCGGATACGGACGAATCTATCGGCAAGGCGGTCAGGCGGGTTGGCTGACGACGTCGGTGAGCCGGCCGGCGGCGCTGGGGCGTCTTGATGCGGGGCTGGTGGAAAGGCCGGAGTGCTTTCAGAGCAGGAAGTTACTAGCGGAGTGCAGAAGTTTTGTGCGCTTACCGGATGGACGGAGTGGAGCGCGACCGGGGACGCACGATGACCGAGTGATGGCGATGGCAATTGCGTTGGGAGCGCGGGCGGAGATACTGGGGAGAAGCAGCGTCTAGCTTTCAACTTAAGTTATTTACTATTCCTGAACAAGATCGAACGAAAATCCAGTATTCTCCATTTGTTTTCCAGAGAGTGGAAGATTTGGAGACTATTTAGCAAGCTAGCCACCGCTTTGCGGTCATCGCAAGTTGGCGGCAGTTCACTCGATCTATCACTTGATGGGGCAAGTAAGGTTGGTCGCGATAAAAAGAATGGCCGAAGTTCATGGACTACCACCCATTCCTAAAGAACACGGAATGAATGGGGCATGGAGTATCAGAGTCTACGGGTCGGATCAAGAGTTGCAAAGTAAAGATGCAGCAAAGTTGGAGACCTGACATTGTTCTGATCACTGACTGCTGAAGTCGGCCTGAACGCTTAGAATCTATTCATACTCAGAAGCAGGCGGGAGGACAGACTTGGCAGTTCTGGCGGTGCAGCAGATCCGGCGCATGCGGGGCGGAGCGCAAGGCCAGTTGATGCTGGGAGCGGATGGTCATTTGTATGTGGTGAAGTTCCAGAATAATCCGCAGCATATGCGTGTGCTGGCCAACGAGTACCTGGCATCGAAGCTGGCGGCGGCGGCGGGTTTGACGGCTCCGGAGACGGAGCTGGTGGAGGTCTCTAGCTGGCTGGTAGAGAATACGCCGGAGCTGGAGATGGATTTGGGCAAGTCGCGGGTGCGCTGCCAGGCCGGGTTGCAATTCGGATCGAGATTTGTGGGCGGGCTGATGCCAGGGCAGGTGGTGGACTTTCTGCCTGAAGAACATATGGCCGAGGTGAGGAACCTGGAGGAGTTTGCCGGGATTCTTGCGCTGGACAAGTGGACGGGGAACGCGAACGGGCGGCAGGCGGTCTTTGCGCGCAAGCAGCGGGAGCGGCGCTATCGGGCTGTCTTCATCGATTTTGGATATTGCTTTCACGCCGGGGAATGGATCTTCGAGGATGCGCCGTTGCGCGGGGTTTACTATCGCAATGATGTCTACCGGGAGATTGCCGGGTGGGAGGCCTTTGAGCCTTGGCTGACACGTTTGGAGAAGATGGCTGCGGAGACGGTTTGGGCGGCGGCCAGCGAAGTTCCACCGGAGTGGTACGGCGGCGATCTATCCGAGATGGAGGCGCTGGTGGAGAAACTGCTCCAGCGTCAAGGCCGAATCCGCGAGTTGATTGAGGGTTTCGGGAGATCGGACCGGCAGCCATTTCCAAAATGGGTAGAGATGAGAAAAGATTGGGTGGAAGGGGCTTGGAAAGAGGACAGGTGGGGGACTAACATTAGAGTGAATTGAGATGCGGTTTTTAGCTCTCAGCTATAAGTTTTCAGTTTTGGCTTTTGATAACAGCGAGCTTAAAGCTAGCAGCAAATGACTGAGGGCTGATAGCTGAGAGCTGAAAGCAACCATCAATGAACAGCGGAAACCAGAGACGGGCGTGCGAATTTCAACTGCTTCGGTATGTGCCGGATGCGGTTAGGAACGAGTATGTTCATATTGGAGTGATACTTCGGGAGCAGGGCAGCCGAGAGCCAGCGGCGGTGCAATTTACGCGTGACTGGCGGCGCGTGCGATGCCTTGATCCGGAGGCCGACACAGCGCTACTGGAAGGGATGGAGAGCGAGTTGCGGCGGCGTTTTGAGGCTGAGCCGGATGGGAAGCTGATGCGGCTGCTGAATGAGGCGCTCTCTCTGAATGTGCAGATGACCGCGGCCAAGGCATACTTGGCGGAGAGCCTTCCGGCGGGAATGGAAGAGTTGATGCGGCTGTATGTGGAGCCACCGCCGCGGGAGAAAACGCAGAGGCTGAGCGGACGAGCGGCGATTCAGGCGCGGATGCGTAGAGAGTTCGAACGGGCCGGTGTTTGGGAGCTGATGCGCAAAAGGATAGCGGCGTCGGATTATACGCGGCCGGGAGATCCACTTCGGATTGACGCGGGTTACAGGCCAAATGGCGTGATTCGTATGTTTCATGCGGTGAGTTTGGAGCCGGGTGTGGAGATGGCCAAGGTTCTGGCATTTTCGTCGGCAGGATTACGGATCGGTGTCGAACGTGTGGAGAAGGCGGGCCTGGAGTTGACGGCAATTATTGAACCAGCGATAAAGCTAGGGGCAACCGATGAAGAGCCGGAGCGGCTGGAGATGTACCGGTTTGGCGTGGAAACAATGGAAGAGCATCAGATTCGAGTCCTGACGACTTCGGACCTGGGCAGGGTGGCAGAGACTGCGCGGCTGGAGTTGCGGGTGTGAATGGCAGATCTCGGTAGTTAGTTTCTAGTTGTTGTTTTTCAACAAATTGTCTGACTTATAATTCTTTGTTATTGTTTGCAGATAATTTCCTGAGTTTGCGGTAGGATTGATTTTGTTGAGGAGTTAAAGCGGTTGGAAGTCTAAGATCATCGGCATTCAAGCAGTTATCTGATAACTGACAACCGAGAACTGAGTGAAGACGAGGCATGGCCCTTTCCGGGGCTGTGCCTTTTTGTTTTTAAGGCGGCGGGAGAAGGAAGGTGCGCGTGAAGGTTGGAGAACAGTTGCGGGAGATCTGGCGGCAGGCGACGGGGAGTGGCCCTAGAGTAAGTGGAGCGGATGGGTCAATCGGAGCGGGCTTGATCGAGGCGGGTGCGGAAGCGGAACGCAAGACACTGGCGCTGCCGGCGATCCTGAGTCCGGTTCAGTTTCCGGGACGGCTTCTGCCCAAGCCGACACCGATGAATCTGCGCAGGTTTGCGGAGACCCCGGTAGTCCGCCGGGCGATCAATGTCATCAAAGATCGCATCGCGGCGATGGACTGGCAGGTGCGGGTTCGTCGAGGAGTGAAACAGGGGGAACTGGCCTTTGCGGAACGCAAGCTTCGGGCTTTGCGCAGGACGCTGGAAGAGCCGAATGCCGGGGACAGCTTCCGGACCCTGATAGAGCAGGTGATCGAGGATATGCTGACGGGCGGATACGGGGCCATTGAGATGGAGCCGACCGGCGACAGCGAGCAGCCTGCAATGTTATGGGCGGTGGATGGGGCGTCGATCCGGATTAATCCAAGATGGGATGGGCATGCGGAGACGCCGCGATATGCGCAGGTGCAGACGGGGCAGTTGGAGTCGAGCGGGATTGAGCTGCGGGACGATCAGTTAATGTACATCCGGATGAATCCGCGCAGCTTTACGCCGTTCGGGCTGGGTCCATTGGAAGTGGCTTTTGAGACGGTGAATCAGTTTCTGAGTGCGCACCGGTTCGCGGGCAAGTTGGCGGCCAATACTGTGGCGCAGTACGCACTTTGGCTGAATGAGGCAACGCCAACGCAGCATGACCGGTTGATCCGCTGGTGGCAGGACGAGATTGAAGGGACGGGTAGGGTTCCGTTGATCTCGACCGAGCAGAAGCCGGAGGTGTTGCGTTTTGCGCAGGGAACCGATGCCGATATGCGGCTTGCCTGGCAGGAGTTTTTGATACGAATGGTGGCCAACGCCTTTGGACTTCCGCCACTGATGCTTGGGTTGGAGGCGGATGTCAACCAGTCGACGGCAGCAGAGATGACCGACGAGGCCTTCCGCGGGGCGATCTCGCCCTTGGCGATGCTGCTGGCCGGTCACATCACGCGGGATCTTTTTGCCAAGTGCATTGGCTGGCGGGAGTTTGAGTTTGTCTTCAACGAACTGAACGCGCGGGACGAGGAGACAGAGCTGGCGGTGCAGGTGCAACTGCTGCAGGCCGGAGTATTGACAGTGAACGAAGTGCGGGCGATGCGGGGACTGGGGCCATTAGGGCAGGATGGGGCGGTACAGTTGACAGGCGCAGCGGTGGTGGAGCAAGCGGGCTAGTGGGACGAAATGCAGCCGGAGCCGGGCTGCAGGAGCAGATGGACGGAGAGCACATGAGACTGGAAGCGATGGCGGTACAGATTCCCCATGTGGACGGGCACCCAAACCGGGTTCCGTTCGAGGGGGTATTAACGATGGTGAACTCAGCCAGCGACAAGGCGCCTGCCGGGGCGCGCGGACACCGGGTGATGCTGACGCGGGAGGCTGCGGAGAAGGCGCTTCCTTCGTTGTTGGGCATGGCAGTGGACTACCGGCCTGGATGGGACGGCCACGATGCACGGCGCAAGATTGGTCTGCTGACAGAGGCAGACTTGATTGGACAGCGATTGGTGGTGCGCGGTTATTTGTATGCGCGGGATTTTCCCGAAGTGGCAGGGGCCATACAGGCTCACTCACCCGAGTCGATGGGTATGAGTTATGAGTTAGCTGATGCACGGGTGGAAGATATGCGGGCCGAGGTGTGGAAGCTGACTCGGGTGACCTTTACGGGGGCGGCGATTTTGCTCCGGGAGAAGGCGGCTTATCGAGCAACGAGCTTCCGCATGGCGAGTTAGAAAAATCACTTCACAATGGACAGTTCTCAGTTCTCGGTCAAACGCTCACAGCAAGACATCGACCGAGAGTAGTGGGGAAGTCTCGCCTTGATCACAGGAAGTTGTAACTGACAACGTACAACCGACAACAGAAGAAAGGAATGGCATGGAAAAGGAAGAGAGAGGCATAGCGGAAAGGTTGGAAGCTGCGACGAACCTACTGGAACGAACGCTGGGTTGGCTGGAAGAGCGGCAAGGCGCGTTGACCGGCGAAGTGGAGAGGATTTCGGCGACAGTTGAACAGAGCCGCAGGGAGAGCGAACTGGCGGAAAAGCTGGCGGCAGCGGAACGCGAATTGGCGGAGTTGAAGGCCAGTGCGTCGCAGAATGTATTGAATCCGCTGCGCAGAACATTGCCTTCGACGACGAGTGAAATGCTGTCCAAGCATGGAATTGGCGATGGGCCGGTGGATGTGCGGACGCTCGATGCGGCATTGTCTGGACTCAGCCTGGAGCAGCGCATCGCGGTGAAGACGCAGTTGTTACGGGCAGGCGCGATTGCGTAAAGGTAGTTTTCAGTTGTCAGTAATCCGTGGTTGGCAGTATGTAGCCACGATTCTGACTGCTGATTGACGTCAACTGATCACTGACCACTGATCACTGATCCCTCAAGCAATGGCCCCATGGAGGGGCGGAAAGAGCCTATGAACGCAAATTTTGCAGACATTCACGCGGCAGCAGACTATATCGGACCTGGCGCTATTGAAGTTCCCTTGTATCAGACCGAGATTTTCGACATCTGCCGGCGTTCGAGCCCCTTCGGGCAGCGCATTAAGCAAGTACCTGCGACCGGTCATCCGTCGCGGTTCTTTGAAGAGACGGCGATTCCAAATCCAGGAACCTCCGGCTTCGTTAATCCACGCTCCATTACTCCGACCGTCGTGAGTCCAACACGCATTGAATTGAGTGTGCCGTTGAAGGCGATTGTTTCGCAGATCAACTACAACCTCTTTGACATCGAGTTGGGCGACCAGCAGAAGCAGTTTGCCTATCTGCAGGCCAAAGACCTGGTTGATACGGTAAGTGGCGTGATGGTGGCGCACGACGTAGCTCTCTGGAACGGCAATGACACAAGTCTGAGCACGCCTACGACCACGCAGTATATGGGCGCAATCGCTCAGATTGCAGCTGGCGGGAATTCGGCGACCGTTGCGCAAGGTGCGTCGATCGTAAATGGCCTGAAGACGGCGGTGGCGACCATGTGTGCCAGCACCGGCTTCCATGTACGGCCTACAGCGATTTATGCCAATCCCATGCTTTTGGACCTGATTGACCAAGAGATGAAGTCGGAATTCAACGTGGTGCTGAACACTGACACTGTAACAGGTGGAATCCGAGTGAAGATGCTGTCAACGCAGGCGGGCGAACTGCCGCTGATACCGGATTGGAGCCTCGGTTACACAGGGGTGATCGGTTCTGGATCGGCTTCACTGCCGGCCTACATCGTGACCGAGGATCTGATCGAGTACCACTGGCTCGGCGATCCGACGCCGCGCATCTTCCAACTGGGACTACCGAACTCGTTGACCTACCAGTATGTCACGGTCAAGTTTGGTGCTCCGGTGGTGAAGGGCGCGGGATTTGCGCATTGTCAGGTGATGGTGAACGGCAGGTAGCAAGCGGGACCGTAAAGGGGCCTTGCAAGTCGAGGCCCCTTTAAGGTCACGAATTAACGATGAAATGAAGCAAGAAGAGGGAAGGGTGGGGCATGGCATATCTGCAGCCAACGGATTACCCGAATTATGGATTGCCGGCCGGAACGACGGCGGACTGGATCACAGCAGCCACGGCATTGATCAATAGCTTCTGCAGGCGGCCGGACCTGAATGTAATTCAGTACACGGAGCGGCTTCGGATCGTTAGCGGCACGCAGACGGTGTTGCTGAGTTATCTACCGCTGGCGCCATTGGGAACGGCCACTTCGCCCATTGTCAGCATCGAAGGCCGCTATACGCGGCCGCGGCGCGGAGAGCTTCCGCTTGAGCCGCTGCTGGAGATTGCGCTGGCGTTTTCTTTGCCAGGTCAATGGACAACCATCGATCCTAACTCGGTGGACTTTGATCCGAACACCGGTGAACTGACGTTGCCGTGGAACATTTTAGGTCTTCCCTTCAATGAAGTTTCAGTGACATATACGGCCGGTTTGGAGACGATTGGCAATGACGTAAAGTCAGCATGCGCGCAGATTGTGCGCAATGCGCAGTCGACGCCGGCCTTGAACGCGAGTAAAACCAAAATTGACACGATGCAAATGCAGTATTTTTCGAGTTCGCTTTTGGACGAAACAGTGCAAACTTGGCTGCGTCCTTACATCGCGAACAGGCTGGGGTGAGCTATGAGCGATACGGCGCCGCGAAACCCGGTGAGTGCTCCTCAGATGCTTGCTGATGCCCTGCTGCGAAGTGTGGCGGGCACTTCAGCTCTTTTGCGGGTGACAGGCACAAATACAGATACCAGCCAATCAGAAGTGGGGTTGGTGGCAACAACGTTTTTCAATGTGGTAGTCAGTCCGGTAGTTATGCGAACGCTGCGGCCAAGCTGGAAAGAAGGCGGAGATCCCAAGTGGGAAATGCTGGTTTCTGCGACAGGAGTGCAACAGCAGGTAAACGCGTTGGATCTGGCATCGGCCCAATCACTTTTCAACATGACTCTAATGATTACAGTGGCGGGACAAGATTACCTGATTGAGTCCATCGCCGCGAATGAAGCTTTTGGGCAGGTGTATCTATATCGGCTGCTATTGCGGGAAGCAAACCAGCAGGCGGTGTAGTTGATTTTGAGCCGCTCACTTTCAGATCACAGCAATGCACGAGGAGTTGTACTCCATGCAAAATGCGAAAGATTCGTTCTATATGGCGCTGCGCACGAGATTAGCGTCGATCAATCCGGAGCGGACGATACTGCTGCGCGGAGCAGTGCGTCCCGGAATATTGGTGGAGGAAGCGGAAGCTCCATTCAGCCAACTCCCCAACGACGTATATGTGCTGCGCTGGCTCGGACTGGGCGTAGATACGAACCTCGCGTCAACTATGGTTGCTGAGCAATGCGAGATACTGTATCAAACCTGCGGAACGCAAAGCTTCGGCGGGCTTGATCGCGGCCGCTTGCTGAGTGAAATGGACGAAGAAGTAACTGCGATGGTGCAGCCTTTCTATACTCCCAAACTCAACTACACGACCACACCTCCGTCGGCCATGTTAACAAATCTCTTTTGGGATGAGCCGCGATTTTCACCGATTGTAACTCAGCGCGACCGTCTAAGCCGATCCGCAAATGTTATGGTTTATAGCTACCAGGAACAGGGGGAGTAAATGACTACAACATGGTTTTCAGCTCCTGCTCCGGTGGCGCGGCGGATGCGAGGATATTTTGCGCCGGTAAATCGATTGGCGCGAACGCATGTCATCTTCGATCCGTCGGAAGAGGGCGGTTTCAGTCTAGATGCCCCGCCGGCTCCATGGATCAGCTTAGGTTGGATTCAAGAGTTTACGCGAAAAGCGGGAAGCAAGACGGCCGCTGTGATGACCGGCATTCCGGCCGCGGCGCTCGATCAAGTGCGTGAAACGCTGGAAGCCCAGTTAAGTTTCGAGTTCCTAAGTTGGACTAAGCTGACGATGGCATTAGCCACAGGCTCGCAGCACATGAATTTACTGTCTCCGGCAAGCGGAGCTGCCGCAGCGGCAGACGGCGCGCAAGCGGCCTCCGCGGTAATTCCGCAAAGTGGATCAACGGCAACATTTATCGCATTGGCTGCGGCGGACGTTGCAAAGTTTGTCCCAGGTGCGGTTATTGCGCTGGATGTGGATTACACAGGCCAGACAGGTTTCGTAGGTTCTCCGGTTTCAGGCGCATATGTGCGCCAGGCGCTTACAGACGTTGACTATATCCGGCGAGTTACCTTTAACGTTGCAAAAGTATCGCAGGTGAATTCAACCGGTCTAACACTTGCAGATCCACTGCCGGGGGGTGTTCCAGCGGTCGGTGCCAAGTTACAGCAAGTCACTGGATTTGTTGACCGCGAGGGCGGCAGCTTTTATCAAGAATGGTCGGCGCTGTTTGTCATGGAAGGGAGCCAGGGAGAGCGCATCTTCTTTTATTACCCACGCCTTCAAACCATGGCCAGCGCACAGGAAGCCGCATTGCCGCTGGACGGAAAAAGCAAGGAAGGACTGGCGCGAATTGTGCTAAAAGGACAATTTCTCGCGCTTCCCGTGACTGATCCGCTGGATGGGGAGAGAGTTGTTTGTTACCGGAGCTTTCTGCCTTCCGCCAATGCACTGGATTAGCTCACCAAAGAGTCAGCAGGTTAGAGGGTTCCGATGAAAATCACAATCAATGGTCAAGACTATACGATGACGCTGGATAACGCGCGTCCTCTGACAATCGATCGCAAGCTGAACGAACCCTCAATTTGCCAGTTGTGGTTGAGCCTGCCAACCGGCGGAAGCATGGCGATGCCCTTGCGAAACCAGCCTATAATAATTTCAGGAGATGATGGAACAAGTTATTTTACGGGCTACATCGCGGTGACGCCTTTGCCCGAATATGCCGGCCTGGCAATGGAAGGACCACGCTACCGAACAGCGATTATAGCAATCAGCGACGAATTACTGCTGGACCAGTTGTTGATGCCACCCAGCGCAGGGTCAACAGGTGAAAGTGCTGGAGCGTTGATTACGGCGCTGGTGACTCGCACCGGAACCACGAGGTTATCGACGCAAGGGTTATCGCTGGCCACAATTATAAGTAACTTTGTTCCTGCCCCAGGAGCATCATGGAGCGAGAGCGCAGGGCAAGTGGCAAGCATGGCGCGGGCTGCGTACCGCGCGCTGAATGGCGCATTAACTATCTCTCCAATGCAAAATGTAGTTCATTGCTTGAACGAAACCGATGGCAGTTTGAATCTTGCGGCCCTTGAATTCACCGCCAGTGTCAAACGCGCATTGGCGAATGATGTTACAGTCTGCGGAGAGAATGAACCGGTAGCTTATGTGACTGAATATTTTTTGGGCGATGGGGTTACCACTCAATTTCCTTTGGCCGCTGATCCATTTTTTTCTGCTTCCTCTCAATCCACCATTATCCGTGAGCTTTTCAATGAAGCTCAGATCAACCAAAGCGTGTGGGGAGTTACCGGCGGCGAAGGCTATCTTACGTTGGGCGCAAGCGGATTGACGATGGAGGGCGGCAACGGTATTGACGGAGATACTCTGCTGGCCTGGATTGATCAGGTGGAGCTTGGTGGAACCTTACTAATGGAAGCCGTGGGCGTGACACTGTCTCCAGGGAGCTCTGGAGTACTTGCTGGCTTTTTTGTAGGAGCCTACAAGCAGGCTGGATGCATTGCCGGTCTTCAAGTAACGGCCCAGTCCGGTACTGGCGCCGTGACACTGCAGCCGCTGGTGCAAGGAAGCCCCGCTGGTACGACTTATGCAATCAATCCGGCTTATCAATATACATTGCGTGTCCGGTTGCACTGCGCGGAGATTGAGCGGGATCAGGCCATCTATCATTCATTCGGAGATAGCGGGCTGATCACGTCGGGTGGGCAAATAACCAGTGCCGCCGGGAGTATACAAATAGAGATTCAGCAGTTTATTGACGGCGTGGGCGCAATGCCGATAACTCTGTATGATGGATCAATCGCCAGCCTTCCCGCAGTCTGCAGCGTGGTTGCCGCCAGCAGTATAAACCTGATCGGATCCATGCGGGCCTTTAATTTGAACAATCTTGGCTCAGGCTGGGTTGTGAGCACGCCGCCTGGAGGCAGCGCCTACACGCGACGGATCGGTACGGCGGCGGAAGCGGCCGAATGCCATCTTGAGCGTACCGGCGATGTGGTGTTTTATTCCGGATATGCCCCAGTTGCGAGCGAGCAGGTTGCCGTGAGTTATCGTACCATAGGCAGGGCCGTTGGGCGCGCTGTAAATGCAGCCAGTCAGCTGGCCCTTTCGCAGGCTGGAATGCCCTCCGAGGCCGCATGGATTGGCTCGGTTACGAATCCAAAGGCGCGCAGTTCTGCGGATTGCCGCAATGCGGCTTTGGTCATTGAACAGGCTTCGGCAAGCGTCAGCGCGCTGTGGAGCGGCAATTACAAGGGAAGCAGATGCAGCTTCGCCTCGGATGTATGGCCCGGCGATGCTCTTCAGTTCAATGTGCCATCCTTGAATCTGAACACCCAGGTTGTGGTACGGAATGTAACCATAAGTTACAAGGCAAGTTTTCCAGATCTGGTGGAGTATGCAATCACCTTTGCCAACGATTGGGCGGACGATCTGGCCATCAAGACCAGTTCTACAGTGCCCGCCGACACATGGCTTCCAGCGTTGATCGCTCCAACTTACCTGGCCAACTTGAATACGCTGACTGTGACATCGTTAAACGGATCCACAGTGACGGTCAATGCGAATGTCACGCCGCCCACGGGGGGTGGTTTTGAGGTTCGTCGGCGGGACTTCGCCTTCATGGCGGGCGAGGATCCGGATTTGGTGATGCGCTCAACTCTTCCGAGCATGACATTTTCGCGCGAAACCGCCGCGGATCGGTTCTATATCCGCATGTATGACGCCTCAACGCCGCCCAACTATTCGGAGTTTTCCACGGCATTATTCATTAACCTGCCGTTGTGATCGTGTGCGGCGGCTGTGCAAGAAATAGTGAATGGAGTCCGGTGAATGCGGATGATGAATGAATTCGAAGCGCAGGTGCTCAGCGACTTGAGTATGTTGAAGACGCAGATGACCAATCTCACGGGTGACGGCAACGGAGGACGGTTGGCTGAGCTGGAGCGGCGCATGGAACGGCATGAGCAGAGTTGGCAGCGCGCCAAGGGTTTTCTTGCTGCGGTCAGCGTACTGTTCGCAGTGATCGAAGTGGCCGTCGAGGCCATGCATCGGCATTGAATTTTAACCTCAGAATAACTCGATTGCCGGACCGTCGTCCGTGTTGCTGGATTGGCCGCCAGCGACGGCGAGGTGAGTAACGGTTTGGCTGGCCATTCTGTATTTGCTCTTTTGAGCTTCGAGCATTTCGTTGAAGGTGCGATCGAAGCTTCCGTCCCAAACAAAGTCGGAGGTTTTTTGAGCCATATACTGCATATGCTCGCGCATCCCCCGAAGCGCCTCCTGCACGTGCTCCATCCTTTGCCGCATCACATCCTGGAACTGGATGTGGCCGAGAGCCTGAGTGAGGCGCTCGACGCTTTCCGCGTAGTTGGCATCCACTTCGGTAATCACATCCAAAAGAAGTTGACTGTTCTTGGCAAAATCCGACTGCATCCCGTCTAAATCTCCGACAAGTTGACCGATGGCGCTGCTGGCTTCGTGTTCTTCCAGCGATGCTCGCGCCGCGGCCATTTCACGGTCTACATTCCTGCAGGTCTCGGTGATCTTTTTAGAGATGTCGGCGGCGGCTTTGGTTGAAAGCACCGCCAGCTTGCGCACCTCGAAGGCCACCACGGAGAATCCTTTGCCTGCGCTGCCGGCGCGGGCGGCCTCGATTTCGGCATTTAGGGCCAGCAAGTTGGTCTGCTGGGCAATCGAGGTGATGACCTTGATGAGCGGTGTCAAAGAGCCAACCTCGCCGGCCAGGCCTTGAACGCGCTCGAAGTTGTTGCGAAATTCTTCAATCTGGATTTCAAACTGCATGGCGATGGCAGCGATGATCTGTTTGTTGTTCTCTACGCGCAGTTGAGTGCTCTCCGTCAAATCCCTGCCGCTTTTGATCGAGGCGGCAATGCGCTCCCTTTGCTGGAAGGCCTTGGAATTAAGAGTGCTGATTTGCTGGATAACCTCGACCACCTCGCGTTCGGATTCGGCCAGCGAATCGCCGATCTGATCGTGCATCACGTCGATGTACGGCTTGGAACTGCTGATCTCATTTCCCATGGAATGCCGCCGGTTCAGGACGGAAGCAAGCTCCTCTTTGCTCATCTTCCCCACCTGCCCCAAATCGGCAATGCCTTTGCGCGCTTGAGCCCAGTTCACCCAAAAATCAAGCAATACTGGAAGAATCAGAAAGAGAAGAAATGCGATGGATACCTGGAACCTGTTTTCAAAGGGAACCGGGCCAAATATATAGTTTAGGCAAGAATTGAATAAAAAAATAAATAGAAGCCGATACGCGGCCTGAAGCAAAAGCCGCCTGCGGGCTTTGCGAAAGCGTTCGTTATTCATACCGGAGAGTGCGCTGTCCATGACATCCTCGCGCTCGGCCAGCGTGGGAGAGTAAAGTTCGCGTTTTGGATATGCCGCAGACGCCATGCACTTACGCTCCTGGCAAAACCTTTTTGATGACGCGGATCAAATCGTCGCCCGAGCACGGCTTGACGATCCAGCCGGTGGCGCCGGCGCGCTTGCCCTCGTCGCGCTTGGCGGCGTCGCTTTCAGTGGTGAGAGTCAGAATTGGGATAAACTTCAACCCCGGCATGGCGCGCAGTTTGGGAATCAGCTCCAGCCCGCCCATCACCGGCATATTAATGTCGGTTACGATGAGATTGGGCTTGCATCCGGCATTCAGCTTATCCAGCGCCTGCTGGCCGTTCGCGGCCGTCTCAACCTCAAAGCCGTTCATGGAAAGAGTGGTCTTGAGACTCATCACCATGGTGATGGAATCGTCCACAACGAGGACCTTCATCGCCATTCAGGCTTCCTCCGTCTTGGCTTGTTTTATCCCCTAGCGAACAAGCGAAGGTTCACTGGCCCGGAACAAAAATCGAATCGCGCCGCTCGCTGAAATTTCCTGCCCATCTCGTTTATCGGTGCAATCTGAAAGAAGTTGAGGCCATGCCGGAGGCGAGTCTTCAGAACGAGATTATTTGTGCTCCCCGTCACCCGGCGAGTACTTCATCTCTGATTCCCGGAATAAAAGATGATTTTTCCTTTCGGGAATCGATAGAAAAACACCAAGCTTGACCTTCGATTTCAGCAGTTCAAATGACCCCTTCGCCGATAGAGTTCTCATAGTTGCGCTCCCGGCATTCGGGTGCGTTTGTTCTTAGAAAGAGCCAATGTGAATCTGTGCAAATTTGACTCATCGATTGCTGCATGCTGCCGATAAGAAGGCTGTTGTATCACAAACCGGGTTATCGTTTTGCCCCTGCTAGCTTCATTTTTTGAAGGCCGCGTGAGATCGGATAGCCAAGAAGTGCGTCAGGTGCGGAAGGAGCAAGGCATGGGAGTCACGCTGAAGCAAAGTGAGACCGGAATACTGCTTTGTCTGGAAGGGGCAGTCGGCGTCGGGTGCGCGGCGGAGTTCAAAGGGATGCTGGCGCAGGCCTTCGGTTCTGACCGTGAAGTAAGGATTTCAGTGGAAGGTGCAACTGATCTGGATGTGACGGCGGTGCAGTTGCTTTGGGCCGCGGAGCGCAAGGCAAAAAATGCCGAAGTGGGTTTTTCATATGTGGATGCGCCGCCGGAAGCGCTTCTGGCGTCGTTGAGTGAAGCAGGGCTGCAACATTTGATCTTTCCAGTCAACGTCCTATAAGCGAGCAGAGTGGGTGGTTGTCGATGGCAAGCAAGGCCGACCAGTTCAAACAGGCTTTCCGGGAAGAAGGGCACGAGGTTCTGGTCGATCTGGAATCGGCTCTTCTGGAGTTGAATGACAATCGCGCCGACCAGGAGCTGGTGGGGCGAGTCTTCCGCGCCTTACACACTCTCAAAGGCTCCGGAGCGATGTTCGGCTTCGAGGATATGGCCACCTTCACGCATAATCTGGAGACGGCCTTTGACGAGGTGCGCAACGGGCGGTTGGAGATCAGCTCGGAGTTGATTGATCTGACGCTTTCGGCTCTCGATCAGATTCGGGCGATGCTGGAAGAAGGATTGGAAGGCGCGCCGGTGGCCGATCCGGAGGCCTGCGCGGAGATCCTGGCCAAGGTGCGCCATCTGACCGGCAAGCCGGAAAAGAAGTTCGAAAAGAAAGTGGTTGCGGAAAAACCTGCTCCGGTTGCCGCCGAGCCGGTTCCTGATGCTTTGGCGGAGACCGGGTCGAATTCAAGTGACTCCTCGGCTCCGGCGCGGGAGTGGTCCATCCGCTTTGCGCCCGGTCCGGAGTTCATGCAGAACGGCGCGAACCCGCTTCTGCTCATTCATGAGCTGAAGGGATTGGGTGGGCTGGCCGTGCGCTCAAGCATAGCGGCGGTTCCTCCCTTCGAGGAGTTGGACCCGGAGCGCTGTTACATCCGTTGGGAGATGGTGCTTTCAACAACCGCCGGGCGGGATGCGATTCGCGATGTCTTTATCTTTGTCGAGGACAGTTGCGAACTGCAGATTGAGCCCATTACGGAGCCGCCCTCCGTCTCCGCTCCTTCAGTGACCGCTCCGCCGCAGGGCGCGGCAACGACGATGAGCGCGGCGGAGGTGACCGCCCGCGCGCTCGAAGAGAAGCGGGAAAACCGCGGCGGACGCCGCACCTATGACGCGCCTGACAATGCCTCCAGTCTGCGCGTTCCCGCCGCCAAGCTGGATCAGTTTGTGGATCTGGTGGGCGAGCTGGTGACGGTGCAGGCTCGGCTCAGCGAGATTGCCGCCAAGCACGACGACATCGAGATCACTTCGGTCTCCGAGGAGATCGAGCGGCTGACCAGCTCCCTGCGCGAGAACTCGATGAATATCCGCATGATGCCCATTCGCTCGACCTTTGAAAAGTTTCGCCGCCTGGTGCATGATCTGGCGCGCGACTTGGGCAAGAGCGTTGAGCTGACCATCGAAGGCGCGGACACGGAGCTCGACAAGACGGTGATCGATCAGTTGAGCGATCCGCTGATGCACCTGATTCGCAACAGCATGGACCACGGCATCGAGTCGCCGGAGGCGCGCGCCGCGCGGGGCAAGCCGGCGACGGCGGTCATTCATCTGGCGGCGCGCCACTCCGGGGCAAGCGTGCTGATTCTGGTCTCCGATGACGGCGGCGGCATTGACGCGGCGGCGGTGCGCGCCAGGGCCATCGAGCGCGGACTGACCACCGAGAACGCGCAACTCACGGAGCAGGAGATCTTCAGCTTTATCTTTCAGCCAGGGTTTTCAACCGCCAAGCAGGTGACCGATGTAAGCGGGCGGGGCGTGGGAATGGATGTGGTGCGGCAGCGGGTGGACAGCCTGCGCGGCTCGATTGACGTCTCCAGCGCTCCAGGCCAGGGGACGACGGTCACCCTGCGCCTGCCGCTGACTCTGGCCATTATCGACGGTCTGCTGGTGCGCATCGGCGAATCCTTCTTTGTTCTGCCGCTGGCCAATACCCAGGAGTGCGTCGAGCTGACGCAGGCCGACGTCGAGGCCGCCAACGGCAAGCATCTGGCCCATGTACGCGGCGAGCTGATTCCTTACATCCGCCTGCGCGAGTACTTTAACATCCGCTCGCCGCGCCCGCCCATCGAGCAGATCATGATCGTCGAAACCGAGGCCGGACGCTATGGCTTTGTAGTGGACCAGGTGCTGGGCGACTGCCAGACGGTGATCAAGAATTTGGGCCGCTTCTACCGGCACGTCCAGGTGGTCAGCGGGGCTACCATTCTCGGCAATGGAACGGTGGCGCTGATTTTGGACCCGGAGCGCCTGGCGCAGGATGCGGTGCGAGCAGTGGCCCACGGAGCGCGTGGGCGACCAGCGGCGACGATTGCCGCGGCCGTCAAGCAAAGTCTGCGGGAAGGGAATGTGGTGCAGCAGAGAGCTATATGAAAATTCGTCGGTGCTGGAGCGGGCGCCAGCGCCTGTCAATCAACAATTCAAAATGCCGAATCCCCGGCCATTCATCATCAACTCTGAGAGCGGGCAGAGGCAACAGCTGGGGATTCAAGCGAAAGGGAGGGGCAGAAGATGCCAACTGCATTGGTAAGTGAAGGCCGGAAGTTGCATGGCGCGGCTTCCGGAAGTGGCGGGAACGGACACAGCGTCCGTGAACGCGTGAGTGAGAAGAAACCACTGGCAGAAGACGACGATCTGCTGCTGGTGCTCAATGAAGTGATGCGTCTGGTGGATGCCTCCAAAGAGGGCCGGCTCTCCGAACGCGGCAAAGCAACGCTCTTCAACGGCACGCACCGCGAGATTGTGCAGGGCGTCAACGAGATGCTGGACGCGATTCTGCTGCCCATTGGCGAGGGCAACCGGGTTCTCGCGCAGATCTCCGGCGGCAAGATCGACGAGCTGATTACGCAGAACTATCAAGGCGACCACGAGAAGATGAAGCTGGCCGTCAACAATGTGGCGCAGGTACTCCAGGGTCTGCAAAGAGAATTGGGGCGGCTGATTGAGGCCTCGAAAGATGGGCAGCTCTCTGACCGCGGCAAGCCGGAGCAATTCCAGGGCGCCTATGCCGAGATCGTGCGCGGCGTCAACACCATGCTGGATGCGATTTTGCTCCCCATCGGCGAGGGCAATCGCATTCTGGCGCAAATCTCGGCAGGCAAAATTGACGAACTGATCGCGCAGACCTACAAAGGCGACCACGAGAAGATGAAGGTTGCGGTCAACAATGTGGCTATTGTCACGCAAGGCCTGCAAAAAGAACTGGCGCGGCTGATTGAGGCTTCAAAAGAGGGGCAGCTCTCTGACCGCGGCAAGCCGGAGCAATTCCAGGGCGCCTATGCCGAGATCGTGCGCGGCGTCAACACCATGCTGGATGCGATTCTGCTCCCCATCGGCGAGGGCAATCGCATTCTGGCGCAAATCTCGGCGGGCAAGATCGATGAGTTGATCGCGCAGACCTACAAAGGCGACCACGAGAAGATGAAAGTCGCGGTCAACAATGTGGCCGTCGTAACGCAGGGGCTGCAAAAAGAACTGGGGCGGCTGATTGAAGCCTCGAAAGATGGGCAGCTCTCTGATCGCGGCAAGCCGGAGCAATTCCAGGGCGCCTATGCCGAGATCGTGCGCGGCGTCAACACCATGCTGGATGCGATTCTGATTCCCATTGGCGAAGGCAATCGCATTCTGGCGCAAATCTCGGCAGGCAAAATTGACGAACTGATTGCGCAGACCTACAAAGGCGACCACGAGAAGATGAAGGTTGCGGTCAACAATGTGGGTCAGGTCGTTCAGGATTTGCAGAAGGAACTGGCGCGCCTGACGGAGGCGGCCAAGGGCGGGCAGCTCTCCGAGCGTGGCAAGCACGAGCACTTCAAGGGCGCGTATGCCGAGATCGTGCGCGGCGTAAATGCGGTTTTGGATGCCGTGATTGCTCCGCTGAATGTGGCGGCTAATTACGTAGACCGCATCAGCCACGGTGACATCCCGACCAAGATTACCGACACGTACAACGGCGACTTCAACACCATCAAGAACAACCTCAACACCTGCATTGACGCGGTCAACGCGCTGGTCTCCGATGCCGGCATGCTGGTCAAGGCGGCGGTGGATGGCAAGCTCGCCACACGCGCCGACGCCGGCAAGCACCAGGGCGATTACCGCAAGATCGTGCAGGGAGTGAACGACACATTGGATGCCGTGATCGGGCCGTTGAATGTTTCGGCGAACTACGTAGACCGCATCAGCCACGGTGACATCCCGGCCAAGATTACCGACACGTACAACGGCGACTTCAACACCATCAAGAACAACCTCAACACCTGTATTGACGCGGTCAACGCGCTGGTCTCCGATGCCGGCATGCTGGTCAAGGCGGCGGTGGATGGCAAGCTGGCCACGCGCGCCGACGCCGGCAAGCACCAGGGCGATTACCGCAAGATCGTGCAAGGCGTAAACGACACCCTGGACGCGGTCATTGGCCCGCTGAATGTGGCCGCGCGCTATGTGGACATGATCTCCAAGGGCGATGTGCCTCCGCAGATCACCGACACGTACAACGGCGACTTCAACACCATCAAGAACAACCTGAATACGCTGGTAGTGGCGATGAACGACATCACTGCGGCAGCCGAGGAGGTGGCCAACGGCAACCTGACGGTCGAGCTGCATGAGCGCTCTCCGCAGGACAAACTGATGCAAGCGCTGGCTTCAATGGTGGCCGGATTAACCCGCACCGTCAGCGACATTCGCGGCATCGCCGGTGAGGTTGCGGCGGCCTCGCAGTCCATCTCGACGGCGTCAGTGCAGGTCTCCAAGGGCGCCAGCGCGCAGGCGGCGGCAGCCGAAGAGGCTTCGTCTTCCATGGAGGAGATGGTCTCGAACATCAAGCAGAATGCCGACAACGCCTCGCAAACCGACAAGATCGCCAACAAGAGCGCAAAGGACGCGGCGGAAAGCGGCAAAAGCGTTTTGGAGGCTGTCTCGGCGATGAAGGAGATCGCCAACAAGATCTCGATCATCGAAGAGATCGCCCGTCAAACCAACCTGCTGGCACTCAACGCGGCCATTGAAGCGGCGCGCGCCGGCGAGCATGGCAAGGGTTTTGCGGTGGTGGCGGCTGAAGTGCGCAAACTCGCCGAGCGCAGTCAAAAGGCGGCGGCGGAGATCAATCAACTCTCGGCAACCACGCTCCGAGTCTCGGAGAAGTCAGGCGAGATGCTGGACAAACTGGTTCCCGACATCCAGCGCACCGCCGAGCTGGTGCAAGAGATTTCGGCGGCCAGCAAAGAGCAGGACACCGGCGCCGAGCAGATCAACAAGGCGTTGCAGCAACTGGAGAAGGTGATTCAGCAGAACGCATCGGCCTCGGAAGAGATGGCTTCAACCACCGAAGAGCTTACCGGTCAGTCCGATCAACTGGTCAGTGCGCTGGGCTTCTTCCATACCGGCGACGAGGGCAATGGGCGCAAGTCTGTAAAGTCTGCGCGCTCTTCCCACTCTGCCGCGCCGCGGCCGGCCAGTCAAGCCGCGCATCCAGCCTCTTTCAATGCCAAACCGGCGGGCGGAGTGAACCTCCGGCTCAAGGACAAACACGACGAATTGGATGGTGAGTTCGAGCGTTTCTAAGGTACAAGCCGGGTGCTGATCGTTTGTGATTCATCCATTGTGGGTGCCCCAGGTCTCGATTTTGAGACCTGGGAAACTACCGATCAGCTCCAGTCTTCACGAGAGGAGTTTCAGTATGAGCGTCAGTGAAATCACGGAAGCGCGGCAGTACCTCACCTTCAAGCTCGGCAACGAGATCTTTGCCACCGATGTGGCCAAGGTAAGAGAGGTGCTCGACCTCACCACCATCACCCAAATCCCCCGCACGCCCGAGTTCATGGCCGGGGTCATCAACCTGCGCGGCAGCGTGGTTCCGGTCGTCGATCTCCGGCTGTGCTTTGAGATGACCAAAACCGAAAGCACGCGCAACACCTGCATTGTCGTCGTCGAAGTGCTGCTCGAGGGCGAATCGACGGTGATCGGCGCACTGACCGATTCCGTCGAAGAAGTGATCGACCTCGAGCCGGATCAGATTCAGCCGGCGCCGCGCATCGGAACCCAGATCCGAACCGACTTCATCAAGGGCATGGGCAAGCGCGACACGCAGTTCATCATGATTCTGGACATTGATCGAGTCTTCTCCGCGGAAGAGTTATCCGCGGTCCGCGGAGTGGAATCGAGCAAGCAGGATGCCTCCCGTCCGCTTGTCGAAAAACCAACAACCGACCGCCAGTTGGTCGCAGCATAAGGGGAGGAGGTGGGGCGGTTTCGTGCTTTACTTGCCGCCCCATGCATATCATGGGCGCACACGACGAATCGATCTCCGGAAAAGATTATGCGCGCCTTTGCGAGTTGATCTATACGCAGGCTGGCATTCACCTCGGCACGGAGCGCAAAACCATGCTCGAGGTGCGCATCAAGCGCCGCCTGAAGGTTCTTGATTTACCTTCCTACAAAGAGTATTGCAATTTTCTCTTCAGCCCGGCGGGATTGAAGGATGAACTTATCCACCTGATCGATGTTGTGACCACCAATAAAACCGACTTCTTTCGCGAGTCGGGGCACTTCGATTTCCTCATGGACAAGGCCCTTCCCGAGTTGACCGAGCGCAATCCCGGCCGGCAATTAACCATCTGGAGCGCGGGCTGCTCTACCGGCGAAGAGCCTTATACCATGGCCATTGTGCTCAGTGAGTATGCAGCGGCCCATCCTGGCTTCCGCTTTCGCATCCTGGCAAGCGACATCTCGAATATTGTTTTGTCAAAGGCGGAGCTGGGTGTCTATACCAGCGACATCATTGCCCCCGTCTCGCCCCTTCTGCGCCGTAAATACTTCATGCGCAGCCGCAAGCCTGGATCTGACCAGGTGCGAGTGGTTCCTGAACTGCGGCGCACCATCGAGTTCCGCCGCTTGAACTTCATGGATACCGAGTACGGCATGAGTGAGAAGCTGGACGCCATCTTCTGCCGCAACGTCATCATTTATTTCGACCGCCCGACCCAGGAACGCATTCTGCAAAAGCTCTCCAGCTATCTGTTGCCTGGCGGATATATGTTTGTCGGCCATGCCGAAACCCTGCACGATATGAATCTGCCGCTGGTGCCGGTGGCTCCGGCTCTCTACAGGAGGGTCGATGGCCGAAAATGAGGAGAAGCTGCCGGAGATTTACTTGCAGCCGGGCCAGTCCTGCCTGGTGAGAGAGCCGACGATCCTGCGCACATTGCTAGGATCCTGTGTCGGCATTGCCTTCCGTGCTCCGCGCCTCGGACTCGGCGCGCTCTGCCATCCCATGCTGCCTCGCTTTCCCACCAAACCGCCGATGCCGCTCAATCGCGCCAACGGGCGCCGCTATGTGGACTATGCCATTCGTGAACTGGCCGAGAGATTCGATGTGCTCGGCGCCCGCCGCGAAGAGGTTGAGGTAAAGCTCTTCGGCGGCGGCGATGTGCTCTTGACCGCCCTGGACACCAGCCGCCCTACGGTGGGTAGTTTGAATATCGAAGTCGCACGAAAAGTTCTGGAAGAGGAATGTTTCAAGGTTACAGCATCTTCTCTGGGTGGCCGCCGCGGAGTCAACATCTACTTCAATACGCTCACTGGAGAAGTGCTGCTGCAGCGCCACTCTTAAACCAGTTGAAGACCAATGAGCAAGCAAAGCCAGCGAATGAGTAAGAAAGAGAGCAATGAGGTCTGATTTATGAGCGCCCCCAAGATTCGCGTTTTGATTGTGGATGACTCCGCCGTCGTGCGCCAAACGCTGCGCGAGGTGCTCGAGTCCGACC
>Ga0181520_10004534_pt1 | contig 23125 bp, 30 predicted proteins | sample PEATcosm2014_Bin_29_FD_132451 | JGI IMG/M metagenome (GOLD analysis project Ga0181520, IMG submission 132451) | Peatland microbial communities from MTU Mesocosm Facility, Houghton, MI, USA - PEATcosm2014_Bin02_30_metaG | ecosystem: Environmental > Terrestrial > Soil > Wetlands > Peat | place...
CATGGGCGGCAAGGCAACGTCTCCGGCGACCAAAACGGGGGAACGGCGTAAATATCAAAGACTTGTCGCGCGGCGTGGCTGGGGCGCCTGGATTCGAACCAGGGGATGGCGGAATCAAAATCCACTGCCTTACCGCTTGGCTACGCCCCAATTTGAAGCCGTTAGATTCAGGAAAACAAGGGTATAGAGAGGTTCAATGAATGACGCAACTGCAATGTAGAACGCTCCATGTTGCATCCTTGTCGCGTCCAGACTAGCGCCACGGAAAAAACGCGCGGTCGCAATCGCAAATTTTCGTCGCGCGATCGCGAATTCCGGCTTTTGGGACGACGCCCATATTGATCGCAATTTACTTTGCTCCGTTGCCTTGTTTTTCGACCTGCATGGCTTGGCCACACTCTTTCGCTCGCTGGGCGAGCTCCACCTCAAGGCGCTCGATGACAGGCTGGTCGAGACCGTCGCGCCGCATCGCGGCCCGGATATCGGCGATTGCATCGGGAACCTGCTCGGCCATTGCAGCGAGACGATCGATCAACCGTCCTTCATCAATACGGATCTCCTGCGCGAGTTTGCGCCATTGCCGCAGTCCAACATCGCGAAGCCGATATTCGCCGCCGACCTTCATCGACAATTTCAATTTTTGCATATCGAATTCGTCGTAAGGCAGAATACTGGCCACGTCGTAGAGCGGCGCGAGGCGCACACGCGGCCCGCTGCTCAAAAGCAGCGAGTAGTTCTTGGCGTGAGCGTCCGTGCCCGCGATCAGCCAATTGAATCCGATGGCATCGATGAAGGTCTCGACGTCGTCGGCGCGCTCGCTCGAATGGGTGCGCAACAATTCGACGACCGCGGCCACGCTCGGCCCGCCCTCGTTCTGGTACTTGCGGGTCGGCAATACAGCGAGCGCCTGACATATATCCTCCTGGTGGACGCGGACAATGTCATTGCCGAAGCGGACACGGTCGTAACGTTCGACGACAATCGCGATCTCCTCGCCGAAGCGCGCGACGCGCGACGTCGCCGCCGGCATGCCGAGCGCGCGGGCCAATGCGAGGCAAAGATGCTCGTTTTCGGCGTGCCCGTCGAAGTGTCCCGTAGGCGGCTTCAGGATGTGCGTTGTCGGCAATCGACCCGAGGGAATGCCCCAGCGACCATTATCGAAAAGCAAGGCGGTCTTGGGCTGCGCGCCGGCGAGGCTGAACTGGCCTGTGTCGCGCGGCAGACGCCAAGCGGCGTGATCCTCGCGAAGGGCGCGCAGCCGTCCGGCAATGTCGGTTTCATCGAGCCATTCGACCTTGTCGGCTTTGCCGCTTTGCACCTCGTCGAGACGCTCGGGCCGAACGAACTGCACTGCGCCGGCGCAGTCTTCGCCGACATTGGCGATCAGGGCGAAGGGATTGCGCGCCGAGACCTGGAACTTTCTGGCCCAACGATCGAGCACGGACTCGTTGTCGGGGAGCAATCCCCATAGAAACGGCTCGACAACGTCCTGGCCATGCTCGGCGGCGGCGAGCGGCATGGAGAGTGACAGCGGATAGGCCTCATCGGTTTCGCGCCAAGCGTGGGCATAGGTGAAGGTGAGCCGCCCTTTCGCTTCGCGGCGAACCCGCCCGATTTCCTGGCCGCGCAGCAAGGCGATAAGCTCTCCCGTCACGACTTGCCCTTCCGCGCCGCCGCCACGATGGCGTCGACGTCGGGGCCGGTTGGCGATCTCGCTGCGGCTCCCTTATCTCTTGTCTCCAGACGGATGCCGAGCGTATCGAGCGTGCGCAGTACAAGGCCGAGTTCGGCGCGACTGTGCCCACGCTCGATGCCGACGACCCATTGGCGGCTCGCGCCGATCTTCTCGGCAAGTGCGGCTTGACCGAGACCGAGTCGCTTGCGGTGATCCCGAATGATCGCGCCAAGATCGGCAGGGGTACGAATGAGCATGATGGCACCTTGTCAACGTTCGGCGACATTATGCCAATGTCAGCGTTCGGCGACAAGAACAAAATGTCCGCATTCGGCGACAAAATCCACAGCCAAACCGCTTGCCGGTTTGAAAACTCGCGAAAAAGCTTAGCCAAACTGAGCATATTCGAGACGTGACAAACCTTGGGAAACCTGCGCGCGAGGCTACCCCAGCAGCGTGCGCTAGGCGGCGGCCAATTCTTCGCTGTCGTCGTGTCTGGGAAAAAGGTGCCCGTAGGTATCAAGTGTCATCGCGATCGTCGAGTGGCCGAGACGTTCCTGAACGACGCTTCGGCAGCGAGGCGCGGCGGCAGATAGGGTGGGTTGAGAGGTTTGCAGGGTTGATCGTTACGCGACCTCGCTCGTGCGGATCAGGACCGATTTGTCCGGCTCCAACTGCCCGCGGAAATATTTGCGGCGCGCCAGCGCCTCGATGTCGGCGCGATATTTCGTGAAGGCATCCTTGGGGCGCAGTCGGTCTCCGTCAGAAAAATGGTCGTCGAGCGCTTCGCGCGAAATCCGACAAAGTACGCGCGTCGTGCCGTCCTGGCCCCAGAACGTCACGCCTATCGAACTGTCGTAGGCGTATTCCTTGTCGGGGAAGATGAGCGTCCGCTTGTCGGTCATACCGAGCACGTCGAGGATTGCGAGCGCCGAGGACAGCTGCACGTCCTTGTCGTTCTGCTCGAAGCGCGACACCGTCGGCGCGCTCACTTTCGCGAGCGCGGCAAGATCGCGTTGGGTCATCTTCATTCCGTGACGTCGCCGGATTGCTTCGTCGACAACGTACGACCAATTAAGGAGAAACTCCCGTTCCATCTGCGCTCCATTAAGTCAAGAATGTCCTCACCCAAGGCTTCCGCACCGATCTTCTTCGCTTCGGCTGTCAGCGCCTTTTCGGTTGGCTTCCGTCGGCCGTCGAGACGTTCGACCGTGCGGAGAATTACGTCGTCGCTGAGGTTACAGGCCCTGGCGAGGGCGATCAGGTGTTTCGGCTTGATGCGATCAATCGTGAGGTTGGCAGCGTTGCCGAGCGCAAGGGCGAACGTCCGGTATTCCGGATAGAGGGCAGCCGCTACGAGGTCGTAGGCGGGGCTGAGCCGCAGGCCATCCGGCGTGTGCATCATCGCGAAGTTCTTGAGATGCGCGTCGGTGTTGCCGGTCAGAAGGCAGATGAGAACGCGCTCATAAAGCTTCCACGCGTCAGCGGGTGCGCAGCCGGGCGTCTTGAGAATGAACGACGCCATGTCTTCGTAGGCGGCGTCGTACTTATCATCGCCCGAGCGGCGCGCGAGCAACTGATTGAATTCCTCGAAATGGACTTTTGAGCCACTCGGCAGGCGATCAAAACGCCGCACGAGCAGCGCCTTGTCACTGACGTCTTGCAACGGCGCGATCACGGCCTCGACCACGATGTCCTGCGGCAGCAATGAGCGGCAGGCATGAAGGACGAGGAATTCGTTTTCAATGATGTCGCGCAGCGTGCCGGACGGGAGCTTGGCGATGTGAGTGGAGTTTTCGCCCGGGCGGGCGGGCCGATAGGCCCGACCCTCCCTGACGGCCAGAAGTTTTGGCTGCACGCCGGACAGCGAGCCTCGACTGGCGAGCGCCGCGACGGCGGTCGGGTCGCCCATGTCGAGAAGCGGCTCCCTAAGCGGAGCGGGGTCGATGACGCTGACGGCGCCGGCGCAATCGCGTCCGAAAGCCAGAAGCAGCGCGAAGCGATCGTTGGGATCGAGCTTGAGCGCGCGCGCCTGTGCATTGCGCAGCCAACCTTCGGCCACCAGATTATCGAAGAAGGGATGGAGTCCCGCTTCGCAGACATGCGGCTCTGCCTGGCGCGGGAGGGTGAAGGCGATTGCCGGATGCCCTGCCTCAAGATACGTTTGGTCGTAGGTGAAAAGGCAGCGCCCGCCGGGCTCCTGCCGCAGGACACCCGCGAAGAGATTATCGTTGTAATAGACCTTGCCCCAGAGAGCTGAAGCCATATAAAATATCCTTTATCGAGACAAGCATTATTGCTAGCACGATAAAACATATTTTATCTCATAGGCATATTTCAGTCAACAAATAAAATATGTTTGTCTTTCACAGGTTTATAGCCCGGCCGAGATCAAAGACCTAAATCGATTGACGCTACCCGAGCAGCGTGCGCTCTGCGGCGGCCAATTCTTCGCTGTCGTCGTGCCTCGGAAAAAGGTGCCCATAGGTGTCGAGAGTCATCGCGATCGTCGAGTGGCCGAGACGTTCCTGAACGACCTTCGGCGGCAATTCGAGGCCACCGTCGACGCGGCGGTTGATGCACCAACTTGCATAAAAATGGCGCAAGGCGTGAAGGCCCGGATATTTTGCGCGCTTTACAGTCGCGCCGTCGGCGGCGCGAACCTCGACTGTCACGCCGGCCGCGATCTGGGTCGGGACGAGTCCGAAATCGACGATGTTGTAGAGATACTCGACCTCGCCCTTGGCGTTCGGAAACACGAGCCCGAGTTCGCCCGGCGGGCACCGCAGCTTCCATTCGCGCAGCGTGTTCACGAGGAGGGGAGTCAGTGGGACAGCGCGTTCGCCCGCCGCAGACTTCGGTCGCCCAAGCTGCTTGTACTCATCGGCGCGTTCGCGCACATGGATCTCGCGTTTGGCAAGATCGACGTTGGGCCAGCGCAGGCCGCGCAATTCGGAAGCGCGCAGGCCTGTGAAAATCGCTGCCAGCAGAATTGGCCGCCACGGGTCCTGCAACGCGGCGATGATCGCCCTAACTTCCGCCGGCGCGGGTATATCGACGCCGACACGGAGCTTCGGTTTGGCGCGACGCTCGCCCTGACGCTCCTTTCCGCGCCTGCGGCCTGAACGCATTTCGCGCACGACGTTGCGAACGACGAGACCTTCTTCCTGCGCAACCGAAAGCAGCGCGCCGAGGTCACTTAGAACCCGTTTGACCATCGCGAGCGAGCGCGGCTTCTCATTCTCGTCGCCGTTTCGCATTCTTCGCTCGAAGTCGCTGATTATTGGAATGGTCAGGCTCGGGAGTTTGCGCGAGCCGAGAAACGGAACGATGTGCAGGTCGAGGTGCGATCGATAGGCGTCGATCGTGGTCCGTTCCAGGCCCGCGCTCACACATGCCGCGATCCATCTCTCGCCGGCTTCCTCGACCGTGACGCTGGAGCTTTCAGGCGTGTGGATGCCGGTCTTGACCTCGATCTTCGCGGTCGAGTGAAAGTCATCGGCGTCCTTCTTGCGTTCGAACGTCTTAAGCCGGCGCTTGCCCCGCTGATCGACATAGTCGACGACCCATGCGGTCTTGTCCGCGCCTTCGGGCGTCTTCCAGTTGCGCTTGCGGATCGACATGAACCGTTCCTCCGAAGGTAGGCTAGCATTGAGATTCCGCAGGTTCACGAGAAAAGCCGCGATCAAACTCCGCGTTACCAATCGTTCCCATCTGTTCCTATTGGATTCTATCCGAAAGGGGACTATAGCTCAACTGGATTTTGTCCGATTGAAGAGATGCGTCCTATGGCGAGCCCCGCGCAATTGATGACAACGGTGAGCGATGCGACGGGTGTCCCGTTGCCAACAATCACCGACATTGATCGGCGGCTGGTGAAAGGGAATCTGCGCACCAAAGGGGGCAGGGGTTTCAACGCGGCGAGAATGACGCCGCTTGATGCCGCCCGTCTTCTGACTGCGATCCTCGGTAGTCCGCAAGCCAACACCTCGGCCGAGGCTGTTCTTCGCTACGCCGAAACGCATGTCGACCGCCGCCGATCGAGCGAGGGGTTATTCGGCGGCATAGAGGTCGACGACCTCGCCCACCTTCCTGCTCGTCACAGCTTCGTCGATGGGCTTGCCGCGCTGATTGGATCGGCCGCGAACGGCGCACTCGCGGCTCTACTGACGACCGGTCGGAAGCCCTGGCGGCCACGCGTCGAAATCTTCGCCTTCACGCGCGCGACCTACGCGAGGATTCGCCTTTCCGAACTGCCCAACTACGGGACCGTCAACGTCGAATACGTTTTGGCAAATACGGCCACCGAACGGGCCGGACGAAACGCGCCGGGCCACAAGAAGGACGCATCGGTCGCTGAAGCCCAAGGCGACTTGGAGCAGTCGCGGCGCATCACGGACCGCACGATCTTGGCGATTGCGAACCTCTTGGCAGAGGAGGGGTGAGATGAGCGACGACGAGACAGAATTCGCGAAGGACATGCTCCGCGGTGCCGATGAGATCGCGCAGTACCTCTTTGGTGCCGAAGCGATGCGGCGCAAGGTCTACCATCTCGTCGCGACGTCGAACCTACCTCATTTCAAGCTCGGTTCGATGATCTGCGCGCGGAAGTCCGTGCTGCTCAAATGGGTTGAGGCCCAAGAGGGGCGGTACGCAAACGACAACACACCCCTGTCTGCAAAGTCTGGAAAAACCGGGAACGTTTAGAACGCAAGTAATTTGCAAATTGATTTCGTCGGCCGAATATAACAAAAATGGGTAGGTCAACAGGGATCATGCAAAGCGAACTTAAAATGAATTGCGACGGTACCCGCTCGACGAGCGCATAAGCCCAAATTGCGCGCTCGCCAGGGTTCAAGGGGAGTTCCTCCTCCCGTCTGCTACCGCCGGAACGCCTCGCACAACAAGGCGCGGCCAACGATAGCAGACTCAACCAGGGAGGGAGGACACCATGAATATGCAGTCGGGACCAGACGAAAAGTCGCTGCCGCTGGGCGATGATCTCCTTCGTGGAGCTGACGAGATCGCGGAATTCATATTCGGCGCGCGCGGATCGCGCCGAAAAATCTACTACCTTGCCGAAACTTCGCACCTGCCAGTTTTCCGGCTCGGTGCTGTGCTTTGCGCGAGACGCTCGGTTCTTATACGCTGGATCGCTGGTCAGGAGAGCCGCGCGATGCCACCGCAAGACTGAAGGGGAGGCCTATGGGAGCGGTCTCTGTGGTTTGTCGGCTGAACGGCACATGCGTACGAGCTCTCCTGGCTTCCCAGCCGCGCCGATGCGGCGCGACACTCTATTTGCTATCCGGCGGTCGCTAGCTTTGCCCAAGGCAGACCGCTCGCCCCCGTAAGCAGTTGCTGCGACAACTTTGCCCTTTCAGAATCACCAATTATTTCAAAGCAGCGAACGGCGTCCTTATGGTGCCTGTGGCCAAGCTCTGGTCGTCCGCTACTGAAATCAATTACCGTGAGCGTTTCGCATATATTTCCCATGATATGCCATTTGCTCAGCTTCGACGCGTAATTGAGAGCTACTATGGAATACTTGCGGGCATGACTTAGATTGCCGAGGCAAATTTCGGCTCGTGCAAGCGCCCCAAACAAGTCGCCCAGCAGCCCGCTGGGATCGGAATCGTATAGCACGCTGAATGCATTTCCAGTATTGATCGTTCCTCGATAATACAGCATCGCATCTTTGATCGATCTCCTCGCGGCCTGCGCGTTACCGTCGAACAAGTGCGAAACACATGTATGTATCACCGATTCACAGAACCCGTGTACGTCACCCAAACGCGAGAATTGCTCTCCTAACTCACTAAACGACTGATACACGGGCTTCTGATCTTGGACAATACGCAAATCACGATAATTTCGTGTCTTGAGAAATGCGGCCATATACATTCCGCCTAGTTTTTCGTGAACGAGATCTGCAGAGTCAAACCAAAGTTTGATATTAGCCGGTCGATAATCGTACAGCCGAAAGAAGTTCATAACCCTAATAAGGTGTTTGAATGAGCTCATGTCAGGCGAGCGACATATCTGATCAACGACCGTATTTATCAATATTTCCTGGTTCTCCGTCAGGTGTAGCTTACAGTCAGTCCGCATCTCTGCGGAGAAAGGCTGCTGAAGTTTGGCCAGCGCCTCGTCAGGAAAAAAAGAGAGCTGTGGGATCCAGACATGCGATGCTATCAACCCTAAGGCGGAGTCGGATGAGCTATGCCGCCCCTCGACGGTCGCTAACGCATCAGTGAGAAACGCTCTCCACGACGAGATGTGATCGTCGAGAAGTCGAGTGTCCGGAAGGAGTCCAAGCTCCACCAACGCTTCTCGAACACATTCAATACGAGCTTTTGTTATCGGGTGGAGTTTCCGCGTACTCGTCCCACGGCGGAGATAATGCCGCCCATTGTCGCCAAAACCAAAAAGCCTTTCGACGGTCGCCACCTTGCCTGGTGTCATGCCAGGCGGCGACTTACCCGGTCTTCGCAATCTTTTGAGTTTGCGGCCGACGCTCGATAACTCAGCGGCGGTGCGCTTCTCTCGAACGAGGCGCTCCACCGTCGCGCCGATCAGTCTGCTGATCAGCTCGCGTAGCTGGTCCATGTCTTGCGACAAATCTGCCATGCACTGCCTCAGCGAGGTCGTAGGCGGATCTTGGCAATTCGGCCAACATCCAAGCACGCAAGAAGCTGGCAACCGCCCTTTGCAGATGGGGGTAAAAGAGTCCGGCTTTTTGAAGGCCTAAACCGCAATCAGAATGTCGGAAAACCGACATTTCTGCACATAATATACAGTATATACTGTATTTTTATGTAATTAATGATATAATCGGACTATGGGGCAACGCATAACGCGAGAGGTTGATTTGGAAACGGGCGTAGTCGTGCAGGAAGCTTACCGGCTGGACGGGCGGCTTCATCGCGATCCGAACGAGGGCCCTGCCTACGTTTATCGCGACCCTGAGACCGGTGTCGTTTGCGAAGAACGTTATTGCTGGCACGGGCGTCTTCACCGGGAGGGCGGACCGGCAAAGGTTTCGTACGGCGGCGGTGGCACGGTTATGCTCGATGAGATGTACTATCGCCATGGGCTCCTGCACCGCGATCCCAAGCTGGGACCGGCCTATTTCGAGCGCAACGACGACGGCGTGGCGTTCATGGAGGTTTACTATTTCAATGGCTCCCAGTACCGCGATCCCGCAGATGGTCCGCATCTAATCGCGCGCTATGATGATGGACGGATCGAGGCGGAAGAATATTCCGAGCCAGGCCAAACGCCGCCGCCCCGCCGACCAGCCAGCAAGCGAAGGGGCCCGGAACCCGCTCCGTAGAAATTGAATTTTTCAACGAAGCGGTGCCGTTTACCGGTTTACCGCAAATTCGACCTTCTTTACCGCGTTGACCTTACCGACTTCCATTTGGAATTGTCGGTCTATCGAGGCCGGTCCGGTTTCAGCCCATTCGTCCCGAATCCTGCTCACAGACAACTGCTGAATCACTCGATTCAGGGCCTGGGAAAGGTTTGCCATGAACGCTCGGCTTCCATCCGCGAAGTCGGCCACCCCGTCGTCTCCTGGCGACAGCGCCGGCTCATTCAAAGAATCCACCCGCCGACGACCCGCCTTTCTCTGGGGCGACGTCGGTGATCCCGAAATCGGCTTTGTCAATGTCGAGGGCAAATTCCGCATGATCGTTAGAGGGGAGCCGTCACCTGACATTCCGCATTCGGAGTGCGTCCTATGAAACACCGCTCGCGGCCACACCCCAAGAAGAAGGTCAGTGAAAATCACCTCGCCAATATGCTCGCCCGCAGGATGACAGAGAAGATGCATCTGCGTCAACTTGTCAGAACTGAAGTTGCGGTTGCCCTCGCTCGCATGGCCGCCGAACAAGCTGCCCTGTGGGAACCGTGCGTCGGTAAGAAGGCGCAATCCGATCCAAAAGCGAAGAGTACGCTCGGTGAGCATCTCGCCTCGACACTTAGGGCGCTCTCCATCGCCTACGGGCGATCCGACGAGCCACCGTCCTTTAGCGATTTTTTCCCCGACGAAGACACGTGAGCAGAGGAGCACTCGATGGACTGGTCGAGCATCCCGCGCGCCCCGAGGATTGGCGCGTTCAAGCGACTTCTGTTGAATTTCCCCGGCGTCCCTGAAGAGCCGCTGCGGCGATGCCCCAAGCAGGACAGCGACTTCGCGCTCATGCTGGCGGCTCTCATGGTCGGAACCGCCGGATACCAGACTGCGATCTTCTCAATGGTGGGGAGCGTTGTCTTCACCCCAGGACAGCTGCGCGTCGAAACCGTGGCGGTGGCTTTGGGTTTGGCGATGTTCGTTATGGCGATCGACGGCGTTCTCTTTATGAGGAGCGGTTGGTTTATCGCGGGCGAAAGTCAGATACGGCGGGGAGGACTGGACATTTCGGGCGGCTGGGCCGCCCGAGTGAAAGCTGCCCTGTCGCTCGCGATCCGGTTGGCCCTGTCGATGTCTCTGGCGGCGATCACCGGAGTTGCGTTCTCTGCCCTCATTTTCCGTGCAGACATAGTCGCGCAGGAAAAGCAGTTGTATTTGGACAGGAATTCCCACGTCATCGCCGACGCAACCAGTCTGGCCGACGCCGAGATCAAGCGCGCGACAGATGCAATGACGGCCCAGGACGCACGCGTTGCGTCATTGTCCTCCCAACTGAACGCCGTACGCCAGAATGAAATCGACCCGAGCGCAAGTGATCCCCAGATTCAGCAATCGCAAGATGAGCTGAAACAACTGCTTGCCGAACAAGCCAAGGCCGACGACGAGGTCCAGGCCGCGGAATCATTTGCGTCGCATGAACTTGGCGGGATCAAAACGCCCGGTAATTCCGGCATCGCCGGCGATGGGCCGAGGCACAAGGCGGCGCAAGAGGAGGTCGCGAACGCAAAGCGTCACGCCCAGGAAATCGCGAGTGCCCTGGATGTCGCGCGCGCTCGGCTCGACGCGTTGCGCAAGCAACTCGCCTCCGCGGGCGAGGCGACGCAACATCGCTCGGACGACCAACTACCTGCCTTTGAGAGCGCTCTTGCGACTGAGACCGCCAAGCTGTCGAGCCTGAAAGACGAACTGACGAGCTTGACGCACGGACGCGAGGACGCAATCCGCAATGCCGTCGAAAACGCACCGGATTACGTCGACGTCGACGATGGCTTTCTTGCGCAGGTCACGGCGCTGGAGCATTTGGCTCAGCAAGACCCCAAGATCGCGTGGTTGATCCTGCTGATCGAGCTGACGTCGGCCGGCTTCGAGCTCGCCGCCGTCTTGGCGAAGACCTTGAGCTATGTGCCAACGACGCTCGCGGCGGTGCTTGCATCCGAGGCTTATATGAGCGATGTGCGCATCGTCGATTCGATGATGACGGAACTCAACGGAGATCCGCCGAAACCGGCTGGTAGTCCTCACATCCTGCCGCGCGATCCACCCGCGAATGACAACGCGACCGGGGCTTCGACGATCTTTGCACCGGCCCCATTCAGCGGCTCCGGCGATCACCCTCCGCAGCCGCCGAAACGACGGCGCGGTCGTCCACGAAAGGCTCCCGTTTTCAACTGAAGCGGCTAGAGCCGCCAATGGACGAAAAGGGAGAGAGCGGTGAGCAAGCCGATCGCCGCCAGCACCAGATAGAGGATTTGTCGAGGAACGCTGCGGGTTTCGAGCGGCAATCGAACCTCCTTCAGCAAGGCTCCGGCGTCTGCAAGCGCCGGAGCATGCGCCGTGCGTAGCGGGCGGTTGCACGCTTCTCGCGCAGCGCTTTCAAAGCTGCCGTACGCCATTCGCGCGCCGCGCGGCGCGCGTGCGGTCTGTCAAGCCGAGGCATAAAGCGGAGGCCAGCGAGCTTGCGCCGGAACTGGAATTCAATCTCGATCTCCTCCGCCTCGCCTTCCTCGCTGACGTCGACTTCAGGCACGGGTCTGCGCCAGCGCGTGACCTCGATTGCCGCGGCCATGGGGAATCTCAGTCTGGGCGTAACGTCGGACTGCCTTTCGTTCGTTTCGTCGTTTCCGCTTGCCGGATAATCAGGGGACACGGACGTGGCTGGTCCGGTCCCGCGATCATTCTCCGGAGAGGTATCCTTGCCGCTTGCGCCATTCGGCGTCGGCGTCGTCGCGCTCGCGCTGCTCGCGGTTGCGTGCCTCGTCGATGACGGCTTCGAACGGATCGGGACCGGACGGTTCCGGTTCTCGCTGCCGCGGCTGGGGAGCAGGCGTTGATCCGGTGAATGCGTCTCCGATGCTGTCGAGGAAGCCGAGTAGGCCGAAGCCAAGCCCGGTGGCGATACCGCCCCCAATATCCGCGCCGGACTTCATGCCGGCGCTCTGGCGCCTCGGCCCTCCGGTGAAAGCGGTGGTAACGTCTTGCTCTTCGTTCTGGCGGGCAGTCGCGACGTTGGCCGCGTCGGCGAAGTCGCGCGTCACATCCTTGCCGGCGTTCCTGTCCTCGACCTGCTGGAGGAACAGAGCGTTGTCGAATCCGGCCTCTTGCCGTCCGCGCAAGGCGAGGCGGATCTCGCGCTGGTCGTCGAGAAGCTCGCGATAAACGCCGTTGCGGGTTTCGCGCAGCTCCGCGCACGCCTCGTCGCGCCGCGTTTCGAGGACCGTCTTCTGCTCCGCGATGAGTTCGGCCTTGAGAGTCGCTAGAGCCGTAGCGTCGCCGCCCTCGCGCTCGGCTGCGTAAAATTCGGCCCAGCGGTCGCGAAATTCCTCCCGCACCTCCGAATAAATCGCCCGGCGTAAATCCGAAAATTCCGATTTTCCGTCAGCGAAAAATGCCTCGCGTTGTTCGCGTTGAAGTTGCTTCAGAATCTTCCACTCGGCATCTTTCGAATTTTGCGGCTCGTCGAGCAAAATCGCCTCCTGCGCGTGCAGGATTTTTTCGTCGCGCTCGAATTCATTTTCCTTTTCCTTGAACGCCATCCATGCCGGTCGCGTCGGCGAATCCTCGCGTTCGGCGGGATTGAGAAGCCGCTGCTCGCAATAGATGCGGCCCTGTTCCCGCTCATATCCAAGCGCCCATGCTTGCGCGCGGCGCTGCTCGAACGCGTCGTCGAGTTTGAGGCCGGTTTCCGGATGGACCGTATTCAGCATCACATGGACGTGCGCGTACGCCTTGTCCTCGTGCGCGATGAGCACAGCCTGATGCTCGTCCCATTTCATGTGCCGCAAGAACTCATCGGCGGTCTCGATCATGTGTTCGCGCGAGGGATTCTCGTCGGGAGCCCAATTCAGGCTGAGGTGCTTGACGGTGTTCTCGGTCGCGCGTCCGCCGGCGCGAATGCCGGCTTCCTGCTTCAGCAGCTCGGCATCGCGCGCCGTCCAAAGCATCTCGTCGACAGCGGATGGAACATGGTCGTGCGCGAGATTAAACGTGTGCGTCCACGCCACGCGTTCGTCGCTCTCCGCCTGCGGGTCGTGCATGAGATAGGCCGACAGTCCCTTGAAGGACGAGCCGCGCGACATGATTTTAACGATCATCGCGGCACCGTCGGTCGATGATCTGGCGAATGTCTTTGAGCAGCGGCTCGAGGTCGGCGGGCAACGGATCGCCCGTGCGATGCGCGTGTCGTGCGATCTGGTTCAGGTTGTTCCCCAGCCGTACTAACTGCGCGTAGATGAGCCGTTGGATATTGCCTTCGGGCGCGCGCTTCGGCGCGATCTTGCGATCGTGATCGGTGAGCAGGGCACGACCAAAATGAACAGGCCGCATGCCGATCGCCTCGGCGCGCGTGCGGATGCTCTCCAGCTCGCTTTCAGTGAGGCTGAGGTTGAGCTGCTTGCAGCGCAGTTCCGTTTTCGTTGGCCGGCCCATGACCGCTGTTCCCCCTTGGCAGAGCGCATGCGTCCTGGGGTTTGGGGGCCATCTCCACCGGCCCCCAACGAGACCCTTTGCCCTAGGCAAAGGGACATCTCGCTACCCTCTACCGGCCAATTTATTCCTCTGACTTTCTCCTTCCCATTGTAAGGCTTGGTATTTCGCAGACATTGCCATTCCTGACACCTTCTTACGCAGCAACGCACCTCACGACTGATTCAAGTTCGGCATGCTTTGCGCGCTTCGGTAAGCGACCGCGAAGCGCTTGGCTTCCGCCATGAACCTCAGCGCTCCAGAGTCTCGCCGTATTTGCTCTCGCTCAGATCGCAAATCTCTTGAAGCCTCTGGTCGGCGTCAAAGCTGCGGGTCTCGTTTTCCTCATGGACGTCGGGACAGTCATCGCTCGCCTCCCATCCGGGCGGCGTGTAGATGCCTTCGCGCGCAGCCATCATCAGCACGAATTCGCTCTGTCGGCAGTAGGCGGCCGCGAGATGGGCGATCTCAAGCAGCAGCGGCGTCGGATGCTCCGGCAGAGAATGTGCGACGACATTCCACGGGTTTTCCCTGATGGTTTCGATTGTCAGTGTCGGCATGGAATCCTCCCCGTTCAGACATGGTGTGTGCAGCTCGTAGGGGTGTTGGGCGGCCGGGCGCGGCCGACGTCAAGGCGCTTCGCAGGGACCCGGAACGCAAGAAAATTGCCGCCTTCGGCAGTTTTCTTGCGTTATGGGTGGAAGCGCCTTGACGCCCCGAAGGCCGCGAACGGACGCACAATGCCCCTACGAGCTGCACGATCGATCCTCGCCATGCTGTCGGATCGATCGCCCTCGTTCCAGCACTACTCGATCGTTCGTGTGTCGACTCCCGAACAATCCCGACGATTCCGCTTCATGTCGTTCCCGACGTCAGCGTTGCCGACGTTTGACTGACATTCCCCGTGTCCGGGCCGCGAACAGTCGCTAACGATTGGCTCTGCGACAATGCGGGCGGAGAGCGCGAATGAGTTGGTGGAACCCAACGGAGCGGGAGAAGTGGGCGTCGCCGTTCGCACTGTCGCGCCCGCAAACGCATCTTGGGTTGGGCGCGCTCGGCGATCGTGACCGTGAGCTTTACGAGCGGGTGCTGCCGCGCGGCGTGCTGCTGCCGCGTTTAATGCCGGACCGTCCGCCGCTCAATCATTGGATGGCTCCGCACGAACTTGTGCGCCACGCCTATTTGCCGGGGCAGATCATTCTCGGCAAATTCGCCGGGCGGTTCCTCGGCCACCTCGACGACCGGCCACAGATCACCATTGCGGGCGCGCGTGCCGGCAAGACCTCGACCGTCCTTGAACCGAACCTCTATCTCTATCCCGGTTCAATGCTCGCGCTCGATCCCAAATGCGAGCTGGCGCGCACCGCGCCCTTGCGCCGCGCGCTTGGCCACAATGTGCATGTACTCGATCCCTTCGGTTTATCGAATGAGGCGAGCGCGTGTTTCAACGCGCTCGCCGAGCTTGATCCCAAAAGCTGGACTGTCGTCGACGATGTTGCTGCGATCACGCACGCGCTGATCGTTGACGAGGGCGATGCGCGGGCGAAGCATTGGAATGACAGCGCGCGGACTTTGCTGCTCGGAATGATCCTACTGACGCTGACGCTCCCCGCCAGCGAGCGCAATCTCGTCACCGTGCGCGAATTGCTGTCCCTGACCTATCCGCCGCTCTTGCGCGCGCTGCGATTGCGGGCGAGTCCGCCGGAAGGCGGCCAGCCCGACGAGCAGTTCTTCAACGAGAACCGCGTTGCCGTACAAGCGCTGCTGAGTGCTATGAGCAACGCAGGAACCAGGTTCGGCGGCATCCTCGCCGCCGTGGGCAACCGCTTCATCGCGACGCCGTTGACGGAGCGCGGCAGCATCTTCTCCACAGCGGCGGTGCAGACCGACTTTCTTGACAGCCTTCCCTTGCGGCAAATCTCGCGCCGGTCCGACTTCCGGCTCGCGTCACTGCGCGCTGACCGGCCAACGACGATTTATCTGTGCCTGCCGGTCGGCCGCATGCAAAGCCATTACCGCTGGCTGCGGCTGGTCGTGCAGATGGCCTGCACCGTGCTGGAGCAAATGGGGACGTATCCGAGGGACCGCCCGCCGATCCTGTTTATGATGGAGGAATTCGCGACGCTGGGTCACATGGAAATTATGGAACGCGCGGCGGCGTATTTTCCGGGGTTCGGCGTCAAGCTGTGGGCCGTGCTTCAGGACACGACGCAGCTTCAGCGCAATTATCATAGCGGCTGGGAAACGTTCCTCGGCAACGCGGGGCTCATCCAATGCTTCGCGAACGGCGACCAATCGACGCTCGACTATATCGCGCGTCGGCTCGAACGCCTCGTCGCGCCGTTCGAGCTGCGCACGGCCTTCTCGCGCCAACGTTTCAGCCAGTTGTTAATGATCGAAGGCGAGCCGCCCGCCGCGGCGATAAGGCTGGAGCATGACGACGTCGCCGCAATCCGCGCACGGGCCATGCAATACGCGATGCGCCCGTCCCCGCCGCGCTAGGCGGGGCAGCGCAAGCGCGCGCACCACGAGTGGAGTCATTGCGGCCTTGTCCATAGCTGCCGCATCGCATCCTGTAGATGCGAGGCGAAGACCTCGGGCATTCGGTCCAGTTCGTCGAAGCGGCGCACGGTCAGATACTCGACGAAGCGCGTGCCGTAGGTGCCGCACAGGACTTGGTTGCCTTCCGCGTCCGGACGGAAGGAGGGCCAACCGATCTCCATCTTTCGCCGCCAGAAAATGTCCGCGCCCTCGATGATCAGGCAATCGGGCCTGACCTCGATGTGGCGATAAATCTCTACAGGCCTTCTGACGACAAGCCAGTTGATGACGGCCAAGGCGATCAAGCAGGCAACGTTGATCCACGCCGCGTGAACCGGCGAATGATAGAGCAGATACCAAGCTTCGATTCCGGTGGACGTAGTCCATGCGAACACGCGCCAGAGCTTGTGGCGAAGGCGCAGATCAAGGTCCTTGTAGACGATGAGGATGCCGCCCTCTGCGGTGAGGAAGCGGCCATAGTCGACGTAAGGGTCCGGCTGGAACCCTGTCCACGATGAGGAAGGAAGCACCGGAGCCGCACGATCCCGATAGGGAACGGGCGCGGGCGATCTCGCGACGGTTCGCGGCATCGCGACTGGCCGTGCGACTAGGCGCGCGGCCTGCACGCGTCTTTGCGGGCGAGCGATCCGGACATGCGAGCGCATGTCGGCAGCATAGCGGCTTCGCTGCCGCGAAGGCGCGGAACGCTTGGCAAAGTCTCGCAGACAGGCGAGGCCGAAGCGGAGCAAGACAAAGCGGCACCGGCCACGCGGGCCGGTGCCGGATCGATGTCAGTTCGCCGGCGCTTCGCGCTTGGCGGTGGGGCGCGACCAGATCAGGATCGCGCCAGTGCCGTCTTCGGACGGCATCAACGCCGCGCTGAGCGGACGGCCCAACGCCGGATCGTCGAGGCTGACGGAGAGGAATTCGCGACCGGCTTCGCTGGTGCGCCTCCAGGCGGCTCCGAGTTCGACTGCGCCGGGCGTGCCGTCGATGACGACGCGGTAGGCGGGACCCTTGCCGTTCTTGCTTTCCGCCGGCCGGAACGCAACCTTGCTGCGCAGGAGAGTGAGCGTCTTGATTTCGCCAGCGTAGGTGTCCTTGGCCTTGTTGTAGGTGAAGTTGCCGATGATCATGTTCGTGTCCCTTTCGCGTTGTGAGGCCGCCGGTCTGGGGCCTCGATAGCGACCGGCAACGACGCGAGGCTTCGGCAGCGGCGGGGCGCAAACCGGGAGGGGGATCACCCGGACTGCACGACCCCGGACTCTTGATCCGGGGGAGGAAGTCCGGGGATACCCGGTTTGCGGTCGAAGACTGAACCTGTCACTCGCTCGCGAGTGACAGGGAAACCCCGAAGCGCCGGAGTGCGTCGTAGGGCGCGCGTTCTTCGAGGTCCAACGGCGGCCGGCGCGAAAGGGTTACGGTCGATTGGCAACGTCACAGGCAGGCCAAGGACACAAACGAATGCGAACGTGCGAATCCAGAGCGACGTTTACGATGCGCGGCGGAAAGCGAGAACGGCGAGGGACATTCTGCTCAGTAACACATCGGCTGTCCGCGCTGATGGTACGATAGAGATCGCCGCGCGCCGACAAGGACGCAGGCATTTCGCAATCCTCGACGACTACGCGGAACGTGTCGAAGAGATGTGCCACACAAGCCGCATTTTGGGCGCGCTGGAGTTTGGTTCGGCTCGTCGGAGGGTGCTCGTGCTCTGGCGAGTGAGACTCCACAACATGCACTTTGCCGCGACAAATTGTCTGATGGCCGAGCTTGATTTGTGAACCAGCGCCACCGACTATCGCGATATTCGAAATGGGGGGCGGGCCATGAATTTCCGTTTTTCTTCATCGCGAGCGATCATGTTGGCCGCGTTTTGCTGGGCGGTGATAGTCTCTCCCGCCTCTCCGCAGACCAACAACCCGTTTGCGAAATCATCGTCAGGATTGACGCTTGCGGTGTTAAAATCTGACGCGGCGTCCAACGCAATTACTCTGCAATTCAGTTTGATAAATAACACTCAGGCAAGAGTTTATGTGAAAGATGTTGTGAGCGATGACGCACAAAAGGCGTTTCTTGGATCTGGGCCGCAGACGCAGACTCCACAAGCTGTTGGCATCGAAAATTGCCAGGGATTTTCTTTAGACGCTTGTATAAGCCCATCACATTCAACAGATCTAAATTCGTTTTCTTATATCGAACCAAACGACTCTATCGCATTTAGTTTTATATATAATGGTGTCAATCCTGTCAGCGATACTGATACTATTTCGTTCTCTGTTAAACTTATTGTACGAGCAACCAAGCCTAACGGGGACCCTAACGAGGCGGGGCCATCTAAGATTGTGAGATTTAGCTTTGCCTACATGCCGCTGAATCGCAGGTAACTTCGAACGACGCTACTGTCGGAAAACAGATTGCAGAAACAAGGTCGCGGCTTTGGAGGCCGCGTCTTGCACTGAGTTGTCGCGCGCTTCTTGCGGAGCGCCGCGTCCCGTTCCCTCGAACCCCATTGAGAATTGAGGCCTCCCGCCGATCCAAACGGCATGGATCATGCCGTTGGTCGTGGCGACGTCTTCAGTCTCTCCCGTAGGAATCGTCGCGTAGGGTGATTTCGCGTTAACTTTGACGAAGAGAGCGGCCTCGGATGGGCTGACAATATGAACGCGGTCGGCGCGAAGAAGTCCGATCAAAAATTCTGCGATCCGATCAGCAGTATCGCCTGTTCCGTCTTTCAGGACGGCGACAGGCAGGCGCTCTTTGTTCTCCGCAGTGAGTCCGATGTTCGACCAGGCAACGATAGCCTCAGCGGCGTCCAGCTCATTCCACGCCGTCCAATCGTCGGTGGTAAATCGCTTCCTGTCCTCTGAAACGTCATTCTTAACCTGCGAGAAATCGTGATAGTCGACCCAGCCTTTCCGGCTCTTCCACAAAGCGGCTTCACGGCGTAGCGCGGCGATCCGCGCATCGCTTTTTGCGGTCTCAGAATTCGGCGGAGCGGAAGAAATAGTTGAGGGAATTTCCTGGAGAGGAGGAACAGCGGGAATGGATGATGAATCGCCGACCGGTTTCGTAAGTATCGTCGAAGGCGACGGGTTTGGATTGAGCGCCGCAGACTTAGCTGGCGTGGGCGAAGGGACTGTGGATGGTGTAGGGAGACGCGACTGAAGCAAGACGGCGACCTTGCTTGGTATCGCATCAATCGCAGCTATGACATTCGAGTCGTTTGAATAAAAAAGTGTCAGCAAAATGCCTATTGTGGATAGTAGAACAGCTATCACAGCGTTTGCGGCAGTGAAATGTGGCGTGTGGGCGTGGCGAGTCAGCCAGTCCCATAACTCCCGGATCAGCATCGAAGCTCAATCTCTCATTGGTCACGGGTTCTTGTACGCCAACGAGGCGACATCGGCCATATCCGGATTGGGGGATGATCGGCCGCTCGAACTACGGTATCAAATCTGGCCTCGTTCCTTCTCCTCTACGCGGCGTCGCCGGTCGCGAGGGTTTTGTATCGCCCCAGAGCATGGTTCCAACCCCAAATAGGCTAGCGCCAACGCCAAATAATACTGGTGCGGTGATATTGTGATTTCCCCATCCATACGCGAGGGTAACCACCGTGGTTGCTAATGCTGAGCAACTGACGCCCAGCCCGAATGACGTGATTCGGGACAATGCATGCTTTTCAATATTCGGTTCCCGCATACAGCCTCCACGCTAATAACGCGACGAGAGGCTATTATACAGTATATACACGTATATGTGGTTAATACTAAAATCGTATGCAAGAACATACACTTAAGTGAATTGCCAGCCTAGCGTTGACGAGCGCAAGAACGCCAACGTCGGTAAGGTTTGGCGGTTTGCCACAACCAAGTCTCGCGGAGGCTTTGTCAGTATCTCGTTCGCCCCGGGCGGTCTCAATTCAATTGCAACACGCTATTGATCACCACGCTCGATGCTCGCGGCTTGCGCCTGCTTAATTGCTTCGGCGTCGACCGATTCGATGGAGGTTTGGTAGTAAATCCACTCGGAGAAGCCGACGCGGAATGTCTTGAGGGCGGGGGCGCTCATGCCGCACCTCCTTTCGCCGTGGCGATGGCGCGGCGCGCGTCTTCAAGCCACGTCATTTCGTCGTCGGTGAACCCGCTCGCGGCGGCTTCGGCGCGGTCGCGGACGACCAACGCTTCAAGCGTGTCGAGCAAGTCCCGCGCGGCAAGGCGGAGCCGAAGGTCGTCGTCGAGCCAGGCGGCGAGTTCATCGTGGTCGTCGCTGTGGATCACGATCTCGTTTACCGGCATGCCGTCGTCATAGCGCTCGAACCAGAGGTCGGAAGGATCGTTTGCGTAAAGCTCTTGCGCCTTAATCAACGCCTGCTCGGGCGTGTCCGCCTCGATCTTGCGGGTCGCGGCTTCGGAGTCGCTGCGGAAATACGCGGTGTAAGTCGTCATGGTGTTTTCTCCCGTGTTCATCGACTGCGCCATTGCAGCCGATGCGCACCGGGAACGACGGCGCATGAGGAAGGCGGGGATGCCCTTTACCGGCGCCTATCGCCGGACAAATGCGCAAGGGCGTCTGCGCGCCCTTCGCGCAACGGCCTCTGTCGAATTTGTGGGCTTCCGCGCCTTCCGCGCCGTCGTAAAGGTCGCGTCGCTCAGGCTGCGAAATGGCGCGGACGCACGGAGGGAAAACGGCATAACGATTGGCGGCGGATCGGCTGCATCGACTCAACATGCGGCAAAGTTGATGTCGGCGTGAGGGCGGCCACGGCACAATCTGGCGGAATGGGACTTAAGCGAAGTTCAGAAGGTTTGCCGCGGGGAAACAAGATCTGTGATCATTCATACGGCGCATAACGTCGAACGAGCTTAAACGGTTCTGGCGCGGACTTGCACCAGCAAGAACGCTGTTCAAATCGCTTTCCATGCCCACCATTGTCGTCTGGTTCTGTGGCATAGAGACGCGTCTTCTCACAAACGAGAAGAGCTACGCCCAGCCCGAACGCGGCCGCGACGATAATAAATTGGCCCCATGAAGGGATGTCGCCCAGAAAGGTCAGCGGCGGCCACCCGATGGATTTTTTCGCCACATAGAAGGTGACTACGATCCAGAATAGAATCAGGAAAACACCGAGCCGTTGATTGACCCGTGAAACCGAGAACTCGGTGCATCCGTTTGACAGCCAAACGGTTTTATGCAGCCGACCTTCGATGTCATCTTCAAGCATGTCGATGTGTTTTTCCCAGTTCTGTTGCCAGAACTTAGAGCCACGAGCCGAAAGATAATTTGCGGTCGCCGTCAGGACGCCGAGGCCAGAGAGTGCAACTGCGATCGGAGCCCAAGAATTGCCCAAGTTGGACGGGTCTCTCCAAAGGAGGCCAAAGGCCGCGAAAATCGCGAGTTGAAAGCCCCAGAAGTAAGTAGCGCGCTTCCAATAATGCTCGATCTCGAATGTACGAAGTGTGTAGGCGCGTTTGAGTGCCTCTTGGCGCTTCGATGTGTCGTCGGCGGTAAATCCGAGCGTATTAAAATACCGCTCCTTTTGCGTCGTCATATTCATCCCCCGTTCGCGTGAGAGTTTGCCAGTTATGAGCTGGAGTTGCCAGCCCAATTTGAGCCGGGGACTCCGCTACCGAGAAGAGCTTCGCGCAAGAATCAAAATATTTTCAATAGACCCAATCCACTGATTTCAAAGACTTTTTATGTTGCAGAAATTTGTTGCACGGGGCGAAAGCGGCGTGACCGGTACACCGTTTCCGTGTCGCCTCACCTGCCATCCCCTCCAACAAGCTCGGTTGCCGATAGCGACCGTCGGCACTCCGTTCGGCGCGCGGCCGGCAATCGATCTTGAGTTCGAACAGCGCAGGCTGGGACGCTTCGGCTTTGGCCCACGCCTCCATCTGTCGGCGGCGCAATTCGCACAAGCGCCGCCAACTGAAAGCGCGACCATCGACATACAGAATGTCGGGCCTGCCCATGTCACGCGGCCTCGACGTTCGCCGTGGTCTGCGCGCCGTGCAGAAAGTCGGCGGCGCGTTGCGCGTGCGACGCGGCGGTGAAGATCGCGCGTTTGTCGTTCCTCAAGACCGTGATCCAAGACGCGATATAGGCGGCATGATCCTCGCGGGTCTCCGGCATCAATTCGAGATCGGCGGACAGAAACGCAGAGCCGAGTTCGGCGACAAGTTCCTCCATCGCATAGCCTTCATCGCCCCAGCGCTTGCGGCCAAATTCGCGGTCGAGGCGCGAGGGGTGGCGCGTCCAATGCGTCGCCTCGTGCGCGAGCGTCGCGTAATAGCTTTCGGCGTCGCGGAAGCAATCGATGCACGGCATATGGATTTGGTCGCGCGACATGATGTAGCAGGCGCGGCTACCGCCATGCACGATGTGCGCGCGCGTCGCAGCAAAGAACGACTCCGCGCGCTCGATGCGTGGCACGGTCTCGCCCTTCGGCTCTGGCTTCGCGTAGAAATGCGCGGGCAAGCCGTCGATCTGCTCGACGTTGAAAACCGTGTAGCCCTTCATGAATGGAATGGTGCGCTCGGCTTCCCCGGCTCGGGGGCCGGGGCAGGCCTCGCCGGTTGTGGCGTCGGTCTCGGTGCGGGTGATTTTGTCGGCATAGACGACAAGGCTCCCAGTCTCGCCCTTCCTGACATGCGCGTCGAATTCGAGGGCTTGCTTGAAGGTCATCCATATCGGCGCGCCGTAGCCTTTCTCCATCGCTGCCGACCACAGCATCAGGATATTGATGCCCTTGTAGGGTTGCCCATTGAAGCGCAGCGGACGCACCACGCGCGCGGCGGCGTGCTCGGCGCTCCATGGCTGCATCCACGGGCGGACGCCCTTTTCAAGCTCGTGAACGATCTGATTGGTGATGCGCTGATAGACATCGCTTCGCATGACGTGGCTCCTTCAGTTTCGGGTTGCAGCTGCTGCTGCAACCCGACTAGCCACGCGGCAATGAGCGGGGTGGGCCGTCACAGGCCGACGGCGGGCGAGGGGGATCACCCGTCCTGCACGACCAACGGGAGGAAGGA
>Ga0181520_10004535_pt1 | contig 23121 bp, 17 predicted proteins | sample PEATcosm2014_Bin_29_FD_132451 | JGI IMG/M metagenome (GOLD analysis project Ga0181520, IMG submission 132451) | Peatland microbial communities from MTU Mesocosm Facility, Houghton, MI, USA - PEATcosm2014_Bin02_30_metaG | ecosystem: Environmental > Terrestrial > Soil > Wetlands > Peat | place...
AAATATTCGGTGACCGTCTCCATGAAGGGATTCAAGACGGCGACCGAAACCGGGATTGTGCTGAACGCCAGCGATGAGCTGAAGGTGGATGAAAAACTTTCGGTCGGCGCCCCGACCGAGACCGTGACCATCGTCGCGGACCAGGCGCAGATTAATCAGGAAAACGGCCAGAGCATGGGCCTGATCAACGGAACGCAGATCCGGGAGCTGGTGCTCAACAACCGGAACTACGAACAGTTGCTGACCCTGCAGCCCGGCGTCTCCTATGGCAACGCAACCAACGACCAGCTCTACATCGGCGCGTCGCTGCCCTCCGGCACGTCCGCGCAGGTGGCCTATTCCGTCAACGGCGATCGTCCGACCGCGAATAACTGGACCATCGACGGTGCGGACAACGTCGATCGCGGCGCCAACCTGACCCTGCTCGCGTATCCCAGCGTGGACGCCATTGCTGAAGTGCAGACGCTGCGCGGCACCTACGAGGCCGAGTATGGCCGGAGCGCCAGCGCGTTAATCAATGTGGTGACCGCTTCGGGAACCAATGACCTGCACGGCGGCGCCTACGAATTCTTCCGCAACAACATATTCAACGCGAACAACTACTTCAACAAGCTGACCACGCCGAACACGCCGGTGCCGATCCTGCGCTACAACGACTTCGGCTTCAAGGTGGGCGGCCCGGTCGTGATCCCGCATCTCTACAACGGCAGGGACAAGACCTTCTTCTACTACTCGCAGGAATTCCGGCGGGTCATCCAATACGCCGGAGGCGCGACGGCCTATGTGCCGACCGCTGCGGAATTGTCCGGTAACTTCAACGAGACCAACATTTCGTCCCCGGTTGCGGTGTGCACCTCGGCAGCGTCGGGCGCCTGCACCAGCGGGACAGCGTACGCCACCAGCCTGACCAACTTCTCGCCCACGGCGCTGAACTACGTCAAGGATATTTACAGCAAGTTCCCCACCCCTCCGAGCGCATCGGATATCGCGGCGGGCCTCGATCCGCACACGCTGATCAACAATATTCCGAATATCTTCAACGATGCCCAGGAATTTGTGCGCATCGACGAGGCGCTCAACAAGAAAGTGAACCTGTTCTACCGCTACATGCACGACAGCCTGCCGACGCAGGAAGGCGGCGGATTGTTCATCGGCAGCGCGGTACCTGGCCTGTCGACCACCTCGACCAGGTCGCCGGGCACGCAGCAAATGGGACATGGAACCATCGCGATGCGCCCCAACCTGCTCTTTGATATGGGCTATGCCTACAGCTCGGGCGCGATCCTCAGCACCCCCATCGGCACGGTGGCCAGCGCCAACTCGAAGGATGTTGCAACCGCGCAGTCGCTGCCGTTCGTCCCCACCCTTGGCGTCGTCCCGGCCCTGGCCTTCTCGGGAAATGTCTCGGGTATTTCCAGCGGCGGCATCTACACCGACCACAACGTCAATCACAATGGATTCGGCAATGCGACGTATATCCGCGGGGTACACACGCTGAAGTTTGGCATTACCTACGATCATTATGCGAAGCTGGAAAATCTGACCGGCAACGCCAGCCCCTATCCCGAAGGCGACTTCAGCTTTACCAATCCCGCGGCTGCTTCTGCGAGCGAACTGACCGCGCTGGGCGCGGTGGCTCCCAGTCAGTTTGAGGGTGAGTTTGCGGCGTTCCTGATTGGCAACGCGAATGGAGGCTTCACCCAGGCCTCCCAGGCGCCCATTGCCAACGTCAACGAGAACGATATCGAGTTGTATGGGCAGGACGACTGGAGAGTGACGCGGCGGTTGACGGTTAACCTGGGCGTCCGCTACAGCTACTTCGGCCAGCCGTACGACTCCAACAACGAACTCAGCAACTTCGATCCCGCCACGTACCAGCCGATCAACTCGGAGACCATCGCGAGCACCGGCAACCTGTGCACCATCGCTCTGGCCCAGGCGGGTGGCCAAACCACATCGGTGACGACGTTTACGGCGACGGGCGTGGTGACGACCTACACGCTGAACAACTGCGCCAACATCAATGGTCTGAATGCCTATCAGCCCAACACCCAGGCAGACCCGCTGAACGGAATCATTCTGGGCACCCCTGGCTATATTGCGCAGGAGAGCGCCGAAGGTTCCACCAAGTTCCCGTTCACCGAGCCAAGCGGCTCGCCCTCCATCAATACCCATGGTTCTCCGTGGGGCAGTGAAGTGGGCCACGCCGAGAAGCACGACTGGGCTCCGCGCGTGGGATTCGCATACGACCTCTTCGGGGACGGCAAGACCGCTCTGCGCGGCGGCTACGGAATGGCGTACGACCAATCGTCCGTGAGCATGTACGAGCAGGCCATCTTCAATAATCCGCCCTATGTGCTGACCGACACCTTCCCGTCCACCAGCCTGGATGCTCCGTTGTTCTCGCCGTCACCCAGCGTTCTGGGGCCGGGCATCGCTCCGCCGGCACTGCGCGCCACCCCGCTCATCTACAAGACGCCGTATGTGCAGCAGTATTCAATAGACATCCAGCAGGCCATCACGCGGACGTCGACGTTGGACGTGGGCTATTTTGGCGATCACGGATCCCATCTGCTGGGCGTTGTCGACATCAACGAATTGCGGCCGGGAACGTTTACGGGTACCAACATCGGCTTCGCGCAACAGGCGGGATGCTCCGCCTTCACCAGCCAGAACTGCGAGGGGCCCCTCAACCAGATCCGTCCCTATCTGGGCTACACCGCCATCAACACGGTGCAGACCATCTTCAACTCAAACTACAACTCGCTGCAGGTGAAGTTCACCAAGAAGTTCAGCGGCAAGAGCATGATCGACGCGAACTACACCTGGAGCCGCGGGCTTACCAACGCGCAGAACGACTATTCCACCGCCCCGCAGAATACCTATAACCTGGCGGCTGAATACGGGCCGAGCGTCTACAACCGCAACGACGTTCTCTCGATCGACGGAGTCTGGGAGCTGCCGTGGTACCGCGACCAGCAGAGCGTCACGGGCAAGATCCTCGGCGGCTGGGAGCTGTCCGGCCTGTACGTGGTCAATTCCGGTCTGCCGCTCACGGCGACCATGTCCGGCGGCGGCACTATCAACTATGGTGGTCTCACCAGCGTCTATAACGGCCAGACCAACGGAGGCTTGGCCAGCGATGCTGCCGGCCTGGGAATCCTCGGACCGAGCGCAGCCAGTCTGCGTCCGAACGTGGTGCTGAACCCCAACGCCGGCAACCCTCAGTTGCAGTTGAGAAAGAGACTGCACTGGTTCAATCAGACCGCCTTCCTCGCGCCCTCACCGTCCAGCTTCCAGGTAGGCAACGAGAAGCGCAACATGATGGTCGGACCGGGCTACAACCGGATGGATATCGGAGTCTTCCGCAACTTCAAGGTTTACCGGAGTGTGGTCTTCCAGTTGCGCGGCGAGGCGTTCAACATCATGAACCACACCAACTGGGGCACGGTCGGAACCACTGCAACCAGCAGCACGTTCGGACAAGTCACGGCAACCCGTGACCCGCGCATCCTGCAGGTCGCCGGCAAGTTCGACTTCTAGCTTCCTTCCAACCGGACGGCGCCCGCTTTCCTCTGCGGGCGCCGTCTTCGTTTAAATTCGACCATGGAATCGAGGTGGGGCCGGTCCGGCAAACCGCAGCCTCCCAACAAATGCTGGAATTCGCGTTTCGAGACCCGGTTCTCGCAGACTGCCCTTTGCGTTTTGCCGCAGTCGGGGCACGAGGGTAGAATCAGAGAGTTACGGGCTCCCCCGGACAAAATGCAGTGGAGGTATTCATTTGGCAAAGCGTGACCGTTTTTTGTTTACCAGTGAGTCTGTGACCGAAGGTCACCCGGACAAGATCGCCGATCAGATCTCGGATGCGATCCTGGATGCCTGCCTGGCCGAGGACCCGTTCAGCCGGGTGGCCTGCGAGACGCTGACCTGCACCGGCCTGGTGGTGATTGCGGGTGAGATTACCACCAAGGCTTACGTGGACTTCCAGAGCCTGGTGCGCGGAACCGTGGCGTCCATTGGCTACGACAACGCGCTGTACGGTTTCGACTCGAATACCTGCGCGGTCATTTCGACCATCAACAAGCAGTCGGGCGACATCGCCATGGGCGTGGACACCGGCGGCGCGGGCGACCAGGGCATGATGTTCGGCTACGCGACCAACGAGACTCCGGAGCTGATGCCGACGCCGATTTCACTGGCGCACAAACTGACGCGGAAGCTTTCCGAGGTGCGCAAGTCGGGTCTGATGTCGTACCTGCGGCCCGACGGCAAGAGCCAGGTGACGGTGGAATACGACGCAAACAACAAACCGGTGCGCGTGGATGCCGTCGTCATCTCAACCCAGCACTCGGAGACGGTTACCAACGACGAACTGCGCGCCGACATTCTGAAGCATGTGATCCAGGCGGTCATTCCCGCGGCGCTGCTGGATGCCGGCACCAAGTACCACATCAATCCGACTGGACGGTTTGTCATCGGCGGCCCGATGGGCGACACCGGATTGACCGGGCGCAAGATCATCGTGGACACCTACGGCGGCATGGGCCGGCATGGCGGCGGCGCGTTCAGCGGCAAAGACCCAACCAAGGTGGACCGTTCCGCGGCGTACATGGCGCGATACGTGGCCAAGAATATTGTCGCTGCGGGTCTGGCGGACCGTTGCGAGGTGCAGTTGGCCTATGCGATTGGCGTGGCCGAGCCGGTCAGCGTGCTGGTCGATACCTTCGGCACGGGCAAGGTGGACGAAGACAAGCTCGAGGCATTGGTGCGCGCGAACTTCTCGCTGACGCCCAAGGGCATTATCGAAAGCCTCAACCTGCGGCGGCCGATTTACAAGGCAACTGCGGCCTACGGACACTTCGGACGCGAGGGCAAGGATTTCACCTGGGAAGCAACCGACCGCGCCGCAGCCCTCAAGGCCGGCGTCGCCGAGGCGGTTGCCGCGAAGTAACGTTCTCCGTTTGCAGTTCGACGGGCGGGCCATTACGGTCCGCCCGTTTTCCATGGCCGCGGATCGGCCCGCACCGCCGCCAGGCCGGTTTGTGCCGCAGATGCTGCCACTTAGGGCGATAGACTGTTCCTGCCTGCCAAACTGCATCTTACTGAATGGAATTTCAGGGAATGAGGGCAAGGAATGCTGATCAAGTCTGAATTCGACATTCAGTTTCTGCTACCCCAGCGGACGCCCATGCTGGCGATGCTGCATCTGCACCCTTCGCTGGAGCGGTATGTGCGCCAGGGAAACGTGCTGGTGATCGAACATCTGGAGCCGGGCGTGGGACCGGGATACGGCGAGCTGATCGGCACGCTGGAGTATCACGACAGCTTCGGCAATCGCTGCTCGCGCATAGTTGCGCCCCCGGGACTGCTGCGCCTGAGCGGGACCAGCACCATCGATGTCGATGGCATGCCCGAACCGGAGAACGTAGACGCGCAGCAGTCCCCGGTGGACGAGCTGCCCTCCGAGGTGTTGCGATTCCTGCTGCCCAGCCGGTACTGCGAGGTCGATCGGTTCGTGCCCGTGGCGGAGGACCTCTTCGGCTGGATGAAGCCGGGATGGACGCGGGCGGCGGCGATCCGGGATTGGGTGCATGAGAAGGTTCGATTCGATTACCAGACGGCGCGCCCCACCAAGACCGCGATGGACGTGTTTACCGAACGGGTTGGCGTGTGCCGCGACTTCCAGCACCTGGCGGTGACGCTGTCGCGCTGCCAGAACATTCCGGCGCGCTATGTCACCGGCTACCTCGGCGACATTCGCTGGCCGTATACCGGCGCGGGCGATTTCAGCGCGTGGTACGAAGTCTGGCTCGACGGGCGCTGGCACACGATGGACGCGCGCCATAACGGGGCCCGTCCTGGACGCGTATTGATGGCCACCGGCCGGGACGCCGCGGATGTCGCCATCACAACCTCCTTCGGCAATGCGGATCTGAAGTACTTTTACGTCGAGAGTACCGAGGTGCGCGAGGATGGGACGGTCGTCCCGCCGCAGCAGACCGAGTCTACGGTGGGCGCGCTCTAGTCCGCCGCGAACGGTCAGCTCGTGGGGGCGGGATTTGCTTCGGGAATCGCAGGCAAAGGTATACCCTCAGCGTACGCGGAAGAATTTCTCCGCTGAATCCATGCCTGTTTCCGCACGATGCCGATGAACCAAGCCTCCATGTCTGCCGGCCCGAAGTCTGAGACGCGCGCAGCTCCACCGGGCCGGGCGCCTGCGGTGCGAGGATGGAACGCCGTCGAAGCCGCGATGCTGACGGTCGCAGCCGTTTTCCTGGCGCTGCACTTTGCGCATCTCCAGGCTGACTTTCCCAATCACTCGCCGTGGGCGGACTGGTCGAAGTACACCGACGAAGGCTGGTACGGCGATGCGGCGATTCGCCATTCCCAGCTGGGGCACTGGAATGTTCCGGGCGACTTCAATCCGGCGGCGGCGCTGCCGGTGTGGCCGGCTTTGGAGATGGTGCTGTTCCGCTTCACCGGCGTCAGCGTGGTTGCCGCGCGGGCGCTGGCGGTGTCGGTCTTCGGCCTCAGCCTTGTCTGCTGTTACCTGCTGTTGCGGCGTTGGTCTAATGCAGGCAGCGAATCAGGAAGGAAATCGCTGGCCCCTGCTCTGGCCGTGCTGCTGCTCGCCGTCAACCCGATGTGCTTTGCCTTCTCGCGGCTTGCCATTCTGGAGCCGCTGCTGATCCTGCTGACGCTGGCCGCGCTGCTGGCAGCGACCGAGGCAGGCGCCATCGGCGCGCTGGCGGAGCTGCCGGATCAGCATGCGCGCCGGCATTTGCAACTGCGCAGCGCAGCCTGGGCGGTTGCGCTGGGCGTGCTGATGACGCTCATGGTCCTCACCAAGACCACGGGCTCCTTTCTGTTGCCGGCGATCTTCTGGATGCTGTGGGGGGCGAGCGGGTACCGGCTGCGCGCGTTCCTCCGCGCGGCCGGCGTGGCCGGCGCCACCGGCGTCGCGGCCTGGGGCGCATACCTTGGGCTGTTGGTGCGGCCACACTACCTCGCGGACTACCACTATCTCTTCGGCTCGAACACCTATACCGGGATCACCCTGGGCACCTTCTGGTCCGAGGTCCAAAGCATGGTTCTCGATGTGCAATGGATCGGCGACACGCTGTCCGTGTTGGCCCTGGTGGCCGTGGTCGCATCGCTGGCCGCCCTTTTCGTGCGGCATCTCCGCGCCAGTCCGCTGCCCGCGGTCTTGCTGGTCTGGATCTTCGGCTACGCGGCGTTTCTGGCGTATCACGCCAATCTATCGCCGCGATACTACGTCGCGCTCGCGGTTCCGCTCACTCTGCTGGTGGCCATCTTCTTCGAACCGGCGCTGGCCGCGGCGTTTCGCTCGCGCGTGAAGAGCGCGGTTCCCGCTGGCGGAACTCCATCTGCGCAGTTCCGCAGAGTGCTGCGGATGTTGCCCGCTGCCGCAGTCGCTGCCGCGCTGTCGATGGCCATCTGCGGAGGAGCGGGCCAGACGATCTACTTCGTCCGCCATCCCGAGTACACGTTCGTCAGCGCGGCCGAGCAGGTCCGCCAGGCGGTCGAACGCGAACAGGAGACAGACCCCGCACATTCCCCGCTGCTGCTTTCGATCAGCGGCGCACAGCTCTCCTTGATGACCGGGCTGGAATCGATCTGCGACGACTTCGGCACCATGGAGCTGCCGCAGCGTGTTGCCACCTACCGGCCGGGATGGTTTGCGACCTGGAATTACGTGGAAGACGACAAGATGGAGGCGCTGGCGCCAATGTACCGGCTGGTGCGAGTGGGCGCGTTTCCGGCGCTCGACGACCCCGAGCGGAACCTGCTGATCCTGTACCGGCTGGATCCGGCCCGGCCTGCGTCGGGACCGGTGGTATCGCAAAACCAGCCGTTCCCGCACCCGCCGGGGAGGAGCGTGGGGGACCAGCCAGCATCCGCACAACTCACACACTAAGCTTCTGGTCTGCTATGGTTTTATGACTTAGAGGCGGAGATCGCTCAGCATCTGTGCGCCGTGGAGACAGGCCAGAACATGACCAGCACATCCCCACGCGGCGAGGCGCCGGCGCAGACGAGGCCGCGAAATCTGGCTGCCGGTCCATCGATCATTCTGGACGCTGTACGCTTTCTCGCTGCACTGACGGTCGCCGTGGGCCATGTTTCGCAGAGCTACTTCACCACTGGCTGGCCGCCCATCCTGATGAATTTTGCCGAGGGCGCCGTTTCGGTGTTCTTCGTCCTGTCCGGCTTCATGATCCGCTACATCACCCGCTTCAAGTATGGCGACGTGCGCCAGTACACCGTTGATCGCGCGGCCCGCATTTATTCCGTGGCTCTGCCGGCTCTGGGGCTCACCATTGTCTTCGATACCCTGTCCTCGCACTTCAACCATGCCTACTACCAGTTGAATTTCGGCGAGCCTCCGCGGCCTGCCTGGTCGCACCTGTTCCTGATCGGGAACCTGCTGGCGCAGAACTGGGTGCGTGGACTTGGCCGCGTCGCACTCAGCCTGGCCATGCTCTCGCAATCCTGGTTTCGCAACTCATCGCCGCTCTCCAACAGCCCCTTCTGGTCGCTCAGCTACGAATGCGTGTACTACGCTCTCTTTGGCATCGCGGTTTATTTCAAGGGAACAAGACGAATCGTTGGCTGGCTGATCGTCTTTCTGTTGATCGGGCCGACCGTGTTTCTGATGTTCCCGCTGTGGCTGCTCGGCTGCGCCGCTTACGACGCCTTCGAGGATGGCGCGCTCAAGCCCGGCTCCCTCGGCAAGCTGGCGCTGGCCAGCCTGCTCAGCGTCGCCGGCGTTCACGGCAGCCGGGCGCTGGTCGGCCACTTCCACGCGCAATGGTTCTTCCTGGTGCGGGTGGTGCCGTATATGGATTTCGTTGCCATCGCGACCGCTGCAATTCTTGTGCCGGTGTGCATCGCAGCGCGCAATTGGCGGGTCTCCGAAGGCAATCTGGCGGTGCGCGGGATCAGAGCAGCCGCGGCCGCAACGTTTCCGCTTTACCTCACCCACTTTCCCCTGTTTGTTTTGTTCGCGGCGACCGTGCCTTATCCCCATGCCAGGGTGTGGGCCAAGTTGGTGCTGTTGGGGACGGCGCTGGGTCTAAGTCTCGTGCTTTCCGGTCCATGCGATCAGTTGAAGGATTACTGGCGCAGGCGGTTTCTGCGGCCCCGCGGAGCCTGATGCGAGGATCGGCCCGCTGGGCGTTCGCATTCCGGGGCGACGGAGCCGCTTCCGGCGGTTTCCGCGTTGACTTGGGAGGGCCACTCGGCTATTCTGGAAGCTCGCGCAGTCCCGCGTCTGCACGTCTTCGGCGGAGCATGCCCCGGTTGGGCAGGTTTTCCTCAAGATAATGCAGCAGGATGGGGCAACCGTGGTGGATTGACCGGGAGCAGCTAGCAAGCAGGCCGCCCTGAAGCACCCACTTACCAGGCAATGTGCGTATCCCAGGCGGTCCGGCTTTTCCGCGTTTGAGCAGGGAGCGAATTCTGGCTCCATACTGACCTCTCGCCGTGCCGTTTCGTCTGGATCAGGTTTTCCGTCTGGGGCATGAGATTTGCGTTTCGCCGTGTGTGGCGATCCGCATGGAAGTTCAACGCAGGGCAACAGTCATCTCTTCCGTACGACGCCGGACTAAGAGGGAAGACGGCAGAACCAGGGAGTAACGCGAGCATTATGAATAACACCACCACCATACCGAGCGGCAAGGACATCAAGCGCAAGTGGTTTGTGCTGGATGCGACCGGCAAGACGCTGGGCCGGCTTTCGACGCAGGCGGCGTCCATCCTGGCCGGCAAGAACAATGTTCTGTACACGCCCTACATCGATGTAGGCGACCACGTGATCGTGGTGAACTGCGAAAAGATTGTGCTGACCGGACTGAAGGCGGACAAGAAGCTGTATCGCCGCTACACCGGATTTCCCGGCGGGCTGCGCGAAGAGTCGTTCGTGAAACTGCTGGCGCGGCGCCCGGAGGCGATCGTCGAGCAGTCGATCAAGGGCATGCTGCCGAAGTCCAAGATGGGCCGGCAGATGGCCACCAAGCTCAAGGTCTACAAGGGACCGCATCATCCGCACCTGGCGCAGCAGCCGGTGGCGCTGGAAGGCAAGGCTTAGGTTTCGTTTCCGGCGCGGCAACTTGGCCGTGACGATGAAGTTCAGGATTTCGACGGGGCCCAGGCCCCGAGGCAAGAGTTCAAGGAGTGTTATGGCGGAATTGGTGCAGTATTACGGAACCGGGCGGCGCAAGTCTTCGATTGCGCGCGTGTTTCTGCGTCCCGGCAGCGGCGAATTCTCGGTGAACAAGAAGAAGTTCGAGGAGTACTTTGTCACCGCGCAGCAGCGTGCAGCGGCCAAGCGCTCGCTCGGCATCCCAGACATTGGCGAGACCTTCGACGTGATCACCACCGTCCGCGGCGGCGGCGTGATGGGCCAGGCCGATGCAGTCAAGCTGGGCATCGCGCGCGCCCTGATGGAGTTCAACCCCGAGCTGCGCAAGGCGCTCAAGGCCGAGGGTCTGGTCACGCGCGATTCGCGTGGCAAGGAACGCAAGAAGTACGGGCAGAAGGGCGCTCGCGCACGGTTCCAGTTCTCGAAGCGGTAATACGTTCTACGTTCTTCGTTGTACGATGTACGTTTTTGAAACGAGCAACGGAGCACGAACAACGAGCAACGATTTTTCGCATCACCCCCGGAGCGGAGACGCTTCGGGGTCAGGAGTCAAATCTCCCTTACGAGGGATAAATCCAGGCACCCGTGGCCCGGCTCTTTACAGTTCGGCACTGGCTGTCTTAACAAAAGGAGACACATTGGCAAACATAACCATGAAGGAACTGCTCGAAGCGGGCGTCCACTTCGGTCACCAGACCAAGCGGTGGAACCCGAAGATGAAGGAATACATCTTCGGCGAGCGCAATGGCATTTACATCATCGATCTGCAGAAGACGCTGAAGATGTTCAAAGAGGCGTCGAAGTTCGTCACCGAGCTGACCAGCACGGGCAAGCTGGTGTTGTTTGTCGGCACCAAGCGTCAGGCCCAGGACGCGATCGCCGAAGAGGCCAATCGCTGCGGCATGCCGTACATCAACAGCCGCTGGCTGGGCGGGCTGCTCACCAACTGGGTGACGGTGCAGAAGTCGGTAAAGCGCCTGCAGGAGCTCGACGACATGTCGACCGACGGCCGCTACGAGCTGCTGACCAAGAAGGAAGTCATCAAGCTGGAGCGCGAGCGCAAGCACCTCTCGACCAATCTTTCGGGTATCAAGAGCATGAAGCGGCTGCCCGACGCGCTGTTTGTCGTGGACTCGAACAACGAGGCCATTGCGGTCGCTGAAGCGCGCAAGCTGGGCATTCCGGTGGTTGCGGTGGTGGATACCAATTGCGATCCGACCGTGGTGGATTATGTCATCCCCGGTAACGACGATGCGCTGCGCGCCATCCGGCTGTTTACCACCAAGATTGCGGACTCGGCCGCGGAAGGCGTACAGATGGTCTCGGAGAAGGCGTTTGCCACCGAAGTTGCCGATGTGACGCCGGCCGAGGTTGCTCCGGAGTACCTTGGCGAAGAGGGCGAGGAAGGTTTGGAGCAGGTTGCTGAGTCGGCCGGCACGGCGGCTGCTTCGACCGAGGAGCTCGCGGACGACGACACCGTCGATCTGGAAGCGGTGCTGGGCGGCAATATTCGCAAGGCCCCGGTGGCTGCGACCGAAGAAGAGGCCGAGCCCGAACCGGCGCACGCGGCCACCAGCGCGTAAGCCTCCATATTTCTCAAGACGAGAGCGTGGAGACCGGCTCAATGCGCTCCACGCTCTTTCTGCGTAAAGTGACACGAAGCCGCAACATCCCACGCGTACGATGCAGCCAGCAGGGTGCGCCTACGGAACATGCAACAGGAGAAGGACAGAAAAATGACTACGGAGACCGCAGTGAAAATTGACGCCAGCCAGGTAAAGGAACTGCGCGAGAAGTCGGGCGCGCCCATGGGCGACTGCCTGAAGGCGCTGCAGGAGGCCAAGGGCGAGATGGAGGCCGCATTCGTGGTGCTGCGCAAGCGCGGCATGGCGTCGGCGGCCAAGAAGGCCAGCCGCACCACCAACGAGGGCGCAGTCGGCACCTACATCCATGCCGGCGGCAAGATCGGCGTGCTGGTGGAGCTGAACTGCGAGTCGGACTTCGTGGCCCGCACCGAGGACTTCCAGGAGTTGCTGCGCGATATCGCCATGCACATCGCCGCCACCGATCCACGCTTCGTCGGCCGCGACGAGGTTCCGCAGGCCGAGCTGGACCGCGAGCGGGAGGTCTTCCTCGCTCAGCCTGCGATGAAGGGCAAGCCGCCGGCCGTGGTCGAAAAGATTCTTGAGGGCAAGCTGGGCAAGTTCTACGAGATGTTCTGCCTGCTCGATCAGCCGTTCATCAAGGACGAGACGCAGACCATCACGCAGATCATCGCCACCAAGGTGGCCAAGCTGGGCGAGAACATCTCCGTTCGCCGCTTCGCTCGCTTCAAGGTGGGCGCGTCCGATTGGACCGTCGCCCAGACCAAGGCCGCAGCCGAGGCGCACCACGAGTAGGTTGCAAACAGCTTCAGCAGCGCATCGGGCCCGGGCAATTTGTCCGGGCCCTTTATTTTCGCAGCCGGCCGCGCCGGTCCACGGACACCGGAGATCCGGAAACGGCCCCATTCAGAATTCACGCAAACTTAGATTCGTGGAGGACGGTCGAGGCATCTCACTTAGAATTACGTTACTTCAATCATCGAGAGGGACACCATGGAACTTGGCATGATTGGTCTGGGCAGGATGGGAGCGAGTATGGTGCTGCGGCTCCAGCGAGCGGGGCACCACTGCGTGGTGTATGACATGTCGCCTGCCGCGGTGCAGGCATCGGTCGCCCAGGGGGCAAGGGGGGCGGGCTCGCTCCAGGAGTTTGTGAAAGCGCTGGCGAAGCCGCGCGCGATCTGGCTGATGGTTCCGGCGGGCGTGGTGGACGAGACGCTGGCCAAGCTGGTGCCGCTGCTGGAGCCGGAGGACATCCTCATCGACGGCGGCAACTCGTACTACCACGACGACATTCGCCGCGCGGGCGAGCTGAAAGCCAAGGGCATTCACTACGTCGACGCAGGCACCAGCGGCGGAGTGTGGGGTGCGGACCGCGGTTACTGCCTGATGATCGGCGGCGAGGACGCGGTGGTCCAGCACCTCGATCCCATCTTCGCCAGCCTGGCGCCCGGCATCGGGGATACACCGCGCACGCCCGGCCGCGAAAAGATGGGTGGCACCGCCGAGCAGGGCTACCTGCACTGCGGTCCCAACGGCGCAGGCCACATGGTCAAGATGGTCCACAACGGTATCGAGTACGGCATGATGGCGGCGTATGCGGAGGGTCTGAATATCCTGCGCAATGCCAACGTGGGCAAGAAGAAGGACGTGATCGATGCGGAGACCACGCCGCTGCGCTGTCCCGAGTACTACCAGTACGACCTGAATCTCGCCGACATCTCCGAGGTCTGGCGTCGCGGCAGCGTGGTCGCTTCGTGGCTGCTGGACCTGGCGGCGCGGGCACTGATCGATAGCCCCGACCTGAAAGACTTCGGCGGGCACGTATCCGACTCGGGCGAGGGCCGTTGGACCATCCGCGCGGCCATCGACGAGAGCGTTCCGGCTCCGGTGCTCTCCGCCGCGCTGTATGAACGCTTCAGCTCGCGCGGCGAAGATGAGTTTGCCGACAAGCTGCTGTCGGCGTTGCGATACCAGTTTGGCGGACATATGGAAAAGACTCCGACTGCGAAAGGGAACGGCTGATGGCGCTGAAGCAATCCGATGCACTGGTGGTGTTCGGGGTGACGGGCGATCTGGCCCACAAGCAAATCTTTCCGGCGCTGTATGCCATGGTGAAGCACGGAGAGCTCAAGGTGCCGGTCATCGGCGTCGCCTTCCCCAAGTGGAGCCTGGAGCGTTTGCATCGGCGCGCGATCGACAGCGTCAAGCACGCGGGTGGAATCGACAACCAGGGGGCGATGAAGAAGCTGTTGTCGCTGTTGCGCTACGTGAGCGGGGATTACAAGGATCCGGCCACCTTTGCGGCAATCAAGCAAGCCCTGGGCGGAGCCAGGCGGCCGGCTCACTACCTCGCGATTCCGCCATCGTTGTTCGAGACGGTGATTCAGAACCTGGGCAAGGCCGGGCTGGCGAAGGATGCACGCGTCATCGTGGAAAAGCCGTTTGGGCGGGACCTGGCCTCGGCCAGGGAATTGAACCGCGTCGCCCATGCGGCGTTTCCCGAGAATTCGATCTTCCGCATCGACCACTTCCTGGGCAAGGAGGCGATCATGAACATTCTCTACTTCCGGTTCGCCAACTCCTTTCCCGAGCCGATCTGGAACCGCGACCACGTGGCCAGCGTGCAGATCACCATGGCGGAGAACTTCGGCATCAAGGGCCGCGGCGCTTTCTACGAGACGGCTGGCTGCCTGCGCGACGTGGTCGAAAACCACCTCTTCCAGATCGTCGCGCTGCTGGCCATCGAACCGCCGTCAACGCAAAACTACGGAGCGCTGCATACGGAGAAGGCCAAGGTCTTCGAGGCAATGCGTCCGTTGCAGCCGGGCGATTTGGTGCGCGGCCAGTACGCAGGCTACCGCCAGGAGCCCGATGTGGCCAGGAACTCCGATGTGGAGACCTTCTGCGCGGTGCGGCTGTTCATCGATTCGTGGCGCTGGGCGGGCGTGCCGTGGTACCTGCGGTCGGGAAAATTCCTGCCGGTCACCGCGACGGAAGTGCTGGTCGAGCTGAAGCGCCCGCCGCAACGACTGTTTGACGATACAACTTCGAAGTCCGAGCGGGCCAACTATCTTCGCTTCCGGCTGTCGCCCGATTCAGCGACTGCGTTGGCCGCCCGCGTCAAGCTTCCGGGAAAAGAGTACATCGGCGAGCAGAAGGAGCTTTATCTTTGTGAGGACCTGAGCGGGCAGGAGGCTCCGTACGAGCGGCTGCTGGGGGATGCGATGGCCGGTAACGGTGCGCTGTTCACCCGCGAGGATGCGGTGGAAGCCGCATGGGCGGTGGTGGACCCGGTGCTCAAGAAACACGGCCGCGCCCACGTGTACAAGCGCGGCACCTGGGGCCCGAAACAAGCCAACACAATTCTTGGGCGGGATGAAAGCTGGCACAATCCCTGCGCTACGCGGACACAGTCCTGAACGCGCCCGCGGCTGGTTGCTAGGGAATAACGTTGCGGGCGATGGTGAAGATCGCGGCAGCGGTGAGCACGGCATAGAGCGCAGGTGCGGGCGGCTGAGGCCAGCGATAGCGGCCGGGACGCAGCGCGCGGCGATAGCTCTCGACGGCGCCGGTCAGCGCCGCCGGCAGCAGCAGCACAAACAGCGCATTCTGGCGCAGCGCCTCCATTGGATGTCCCTGCAGCAGCGCGGCCAGCGCCCGCGTAGCGCCGCATCCAGGACAGTCGATGCCCAGCAATTGGTGGATGGGGCAAGCCGGGTAGAAGCTGAAGCGCGTGGGCGGGCAGGCCAGCAGCACCGCACCCATTGCGACCGAGCCAGCCAGCAGCAGGTGCGCGATGAGCCTTCGCCGCCGAAGTTCGCCGCGGGCTGATCCTTCGCGCGGTTTGCCGCGCATCAAATTGCCGCGCCCCGGTAGCGCGCCAACTGCTTCAGTTCGTTGATGCGCGTGAAGTGGTACTGGAAGTAGTAGATGCCGAAGAAGAACGTCATCACCCCGCTCAGCGACAGGCCGATCGGCTCCGGGCCGTTGTAGTGCTCTTCCATCGAGCGGCGCATGTCGAAGCGGGCCAGCTCGAGCAGCGTGAGCGCGATCAGACTAACGCCCAGTCCCAGCAGCCGATAGGGATGGTACGAGTGGCGGAATACGCTGGTGAACACCAGGAAGAATCGACCGAACCCTCCCAGGAAGCTGACCACAAACTCCGCGATGTAGAGGAACAGGGCGTTGCTGCGCGGGTTCACCTTGCGCATCCAGGCCGACTGCACGAAGTCCCAGATGGTGCAAAACAGCCCGCAGGTAAAGATGCCGATCACCAGCACCAGCGCCCAATGCAGATTGGGTGGGTCGGGATACTGCACCGCCATGGCGGGATAGGCTGGTGCGTCGCCGGCGTAGCCTGCGGCCGGCGCCGGGGCGGCGGGCAGGGAAGCGCCCAACACCTGTGCGACCGGAACCCACTCGGCCATCTCCTCGCTCCTGGCGAGATCGGTTGGCAGCACATTGCCGCTGGCGACGTAGCGTTGAAGATCCTCAACCGTGTAGGGGCCGTAGGTCTGTCCGTTGCGCGAAACGTGATACAGCATGGGGTTGCTCCTCGCGGCCACCACGGGCCGGCACAGCGTTCAGCGTGATTTCAGGAACACGTAGATGAGAACACGCGGACGCCGCCGGCACAACGTTTTTGTCGGAGCGCTGTTCGTATGGGGGCTGCCCGGCTACCCCGCCTGCACCAGGCGGCCGGCCCGGCTCACGATGGAGAGCCGCTCCGTGCTGAGGATCTTCTTCGCCTGCGCCTTGGCATGGTTGGCCCAGGGCCCAACCGGATCCAGCCGCACATACGTCAGCCAGTGGGTCAGGGCGCGCCGGCGGTGCCCCTGGCGCTCGTAGGCCAGCGCCAGGTTATAGTGCGCGTCGGCATACTGCGGCACCAGGGCGATCGCGCGCTGGTAAGCGGAGATGGCATCCGGCAGCCGCTTCAACTCGTCGAGCACGTTGCCCAGGTCAAAGAACGCCAGCGCATACTCGGGGTCTGCTTCCGTCGCGCGCCGGTAAAGCTGCTCGGCCATGGCGAACTCGCGCAGATTGTAGTGGATGGTCCCCAGGTTGATGGCCGCTGCCGCGTATCCCGGCCGCAGGGTAAGAATTCTGCGATACATCTCCGCCGCCTCGGGCAGGGTGGCCGGGTCCTCTTCCAGTTGGACCGCGCGCTGGAACATCTCCTGCACGTCCGCGTGGTGTCCGTGCGCGGCTCCGACGATGCTGAGCGCGCGCTCCGGCGTGGCCTCAAAGTCGAAGGCAAGCTGCTGGGTCAGCGGTTCGACCAGCGCTCCGCAATGGCGGAAGGCCAGCCGCGAGCCATGTCCGACCGCGCTGGCCTCGATCAGCGGATTGCCCATGCCCGCGGCCTTGCGCATGGCCTCGACCGATTCGCGGATGCTCTTCGCCGTAATGCGCGTGGCCCGCAGCGTGCGCAAGGTGCGCAACTGGGCCAGGTCTTCGAAGGAATAGCTTTCGTTGGTGGGAATCAGTCCCGCCTGCTCCCACGCGGTCAACTGACGCGCTCGCAGATGCAGAATTCTCAGTACGTCTTGACGGCTGTATCGGGTCACGTATGGGTCTCGACAGGAACCGTTCGGTGCTGATGCGGAACTGCTAAAGCGAGTATGCGTCCCGTGCGCCCGTCAAGCAAGGGGGTTCACACTCTCTTCATCAGAAACTCGTGGATATCCCGTACCAAATCTGGTTCCAAGGCGGTTGCAGGGCGTTATTCTGGGCGTAATGGCGCTGCCTGGGGCAGGGTGCCCGCTGGACGCCGGGAGCCGAATATGAATGCAGCCGTTGTGGAGAGCTTCGACAAGCCGCCACGCTACGCAACCTTTCGCGAGCCCAGCCCGGGCCCGGGCGAGGTGTTGGTCAAGGTGCGGGCCGCGGCGTTGAGCAACCTGGTCAAAGGCCAGGCCAGCGGCCGGCACTACAGCAGCGGCAACCAGTTTCCGTTTGTGCCGGGCTACGACGGCGTGGGCACGCTTCCCGATGGGGCGCGCGCCTACTTCTTCGGCCCGCCCGCGCCGTTCGGCGCCATGGCGGAGTGGAGCCTTGCGGTGCCGACTCGGACCATCCTGCTGCCCGATGCGCTGGACGATGTGACGGCGGCTGCGCTGGGCAACCCCGGGCTGGCCTCGTGGGGTGCGCTGCTGGGACGCGCGCGCCTGCAGCCGGGCGAGTCGGTGCTGGTCAATGGCGCCACCGGGGTTGCTGGCCAGCAGGCCATCCAGGTGGCAAGAAGCCTGGGTGCGCGGACGGTGATTGCGACCGGACGGGAGCAGAGCGCACTGGACCAGCTGCGCACGCTGGGAGCCGACCAGACCATCTCGCTGCGGCAATCGGATGAAGCGCTGACCCAGGCATTCCGCACGGCGCTCGCCGGCGTCGACGTGGTGCTGGACTACCTGTGGGGACCGTCGGCTGAGCTGCTGCTGGCCGCGGCCAGAGGGCATGGCTCGCCCGAGGGGGAACATCGCATCCGCTATGTGCAGATCGGATCCATCAGCGGCGAGGCCATCGCGCTGAAAGGCGATTTGCTGCGCAGTTCGGGTCTGGAACTGATGGGGAGCGGACTGGGAAGCTTGTCTGCGGCGGAGATAGTGCAGTCGCTGCAGCAGATGTACCGCGTGGCTGCTTCGACCGGCCTGAAGATCGAGACGGAAGCCGTGCCGTTGCGCGACGTGGAGGCGGCGTGGGGACGCGCCGAGAGCGGCCGGCGCATGGTATTTACTGTGTAAATTCGGTCAGCGCAGGCGCGTTCCGGAAGACACGCTGACCTCCGACCCTTCGGCCAGCAGCACATTGGCCGGCGCCTGGCTGCCGAGCGAGGCGAAGGCCGGCCCGTAGAGTGCTGCGAAATCGACTTCCACCGAATAGTTCTGGATCGGATAGACTGTCCAGCGCGGGTGCTGGACGCCGTACTCGGAGGTGCATCCGTCGCTGCGCCTGGTATACCCCCAGTAGTGTTCGGTGACGAACTCCTCGATGCCGCCCGGCCCCATCTCCAGCGCACTGGGCAACGCCTCCACCGTCAGGCGCTGCCAGTTGCTGGGATGGCCCCAGCGATAGCCGACGAACAGCGCATTCGGAGTGGCATGGATGCTGTGGCTCATGGGCAGCGTCGCGTAGGGCTCCTCGTACAGCAGGTTCGCGATGAAGGTGATGGCCGTGCGCGGGACAAACTCGCGAACAAAAACCACGCCGCGCCTGCGCGTGCCGTCGGCTGCCGTGCGCGCGACATAGAAGCGGAGATTCACCTCTTCGAAGCGGGTGTGGAAGGGGATGGAGATGCCCTTCACCCGGACCCGGTCGAACAGAAATCCGATCAGCGAGACGTAGCAGATTCCCTGGTACAGATCGAGTTCGACGCCGGATGGCAGCCACGGCGCGAGCAGCGCGGGATCGACCTCATATTGCGCCATCACGAGCTTGCGCCACTCTGCGGTGAGGAAGGTGCTGGCCATTGCGTCTGATTGTATTCGGATTCCGGGTCAGGGAACCGTCAGAATGTTTCGGAGTGGCATGCTAGGAGGCGGATTTCGCCGGCGCCTGGTAAAACTCGCTGCGCTTGCGGCTGTACAGCACATACACGAACAGCCCAATGATCAGCCATACAAAGAAGCGGATCCACGTGCGCGCGGGCAGCCCGGCCATCAGCAGGATGCAGAAGAAAACGCTGAGGACGGGAATCACCGGGCCGAACGGGACGCGGAAGCCGCGATGGCGGTTGGGATCTTTGTAACGCAGGATGATGACGCCCGCGGACACCAGCACGAAGGCAAACAGCGTACCGATGTTCGACATCTCGGCCAGCGTGCCCACGTCGAAGAGCCCGGCCGGAATGGCGACCAGAACGCCGGCGACCCAGGTGGCGAAGGCAGGCGTGCGGAAGCGTGGATGGACGCGGCTGAAGATGGCCGGCAGCAGCCCATCGCGCGACATGGCAAACCACACCCGCGCCTGTCCAAGCTGAAACACCAGGATCGACGACACCATCCCGACCAGCGCGCCCAGCAGTACGGCGAGCCGGACGAAATGCAGCCGGTGGCCTCCGGGCAGCAGTGAGACGCGCTTAAGCGCGTTGACGACCGGTGCGCCGTCGCCCGCGACCGATCGCCACGGCACGATGCCGGTCAGCACCACGGCCACGCCGACGTAGAGAATGGTGCACACAATCAGCGTGGCGATGATGCCGATGGGCACGTCGCGGCGCGGGTTGCGGCATTCTTCGCTGGCGGTCGAAACCGAGTCGAAACCGATGTAGGTGAAGAAGATGATGGAGCCACCGGCCAGCACTCCAGTCCAGCCATTGGGCGAGAACGGGTGGTAATTTTCCGGGTGAATGAAGCTGGCGCCGAATCCGACAAACAGCAGGATGGCCGCGATCTTGATCAGCACCATGATGTTGTTGGTGCGCGCCGACTCGCGGATGCCGCGGACCAGGATGACGGTGAGCAGCATGACCACCAGGAACGCCGGTATATCGAAGCCCGCGTGCCAGCCGGGGGCGTAGATATCCTGGCCGGCGAGGTTCTGCAGACCCAGCGGCAGATACGCGGGCGAGAGCCATTTGGGCGAAAGATTAATGCCCAGCCAGTCCAGCAGATCGACAATGTGCGCCGCGAATCCCACCGACACGCTCATGTTGGAGAAGGCGTATTCGAGGATCAGGTCCCAGCCGATGATCCACGCGATCAGCTCGCCCATGGTGGCGTAGGTGTAGGTGTACGCGGAGCCGGCGATCGGGATCATCGAGGCGAGCTCGGCATAGCACAGGCCGGTGAGCGCGCAGACGATGGCGACCAGAATCAGCGAAAGCGCCAGCGCGGGACCCGCGCCGGGTCGTCCCGCGACCGCACCGTTGGTGTGGTGCAGCCAGCCGACGACGAGGTCGATGACGGGAGAATCCACCCACTTGGCGAGCTGGGATGGATTGCCGCCGATCGCCACACCGATGACCGTGAAGATCCCCGAGCCGATCACCGCGCCGATGCCGAGCGCGGTGAGCGAAACCGGCCCCAGCGTCTTCCGCAGGGAGTTCTCCGGCAGCTCCGACTCAGTGATCAGCTTGTCGATCGATTTGGTGGCGAAGATTTGCCTGGGCAGCGTCGAGCTCCTGTCCACGAAGTTGTAAAAATTCGGCCCGCGCACCTGGACATCGAAGAGGATCGCGCTCCCGGTTGCAGCGGGAAAACCGCTCACTCAGCCGGGAGCGCCCTCATTCGGCTCGGGTTAGCGCTTCGACTTGCCGCGCGATGCCTTCTTGACCTTGGCCTTGTTCTCTCCGCGAGCGCCGGTGCGCTTGCCCTTGGGTGCGGCCTTTTTGCGTGCTGCGCGCTTGACCTTCTTGCGCTCCAGCTTGTCGGTGATGCTCTTTGTGTCTGCCATGAATGTGTGGGTGCTTTCCTTCGAGATGGGGTACAGGGCGCGAACCTTTTACAGAGCCTCAAGCTGGGCGAACTTCTCCACCAGCTTTTTCACGCCATGCTGTTGAAATTGTACTGTAATCTTCGCATCATCCCCATCGCCTTCGCGACGAAAGACGGTCCCTTCTCCATATTTCGGGTGGCGCACGCGCGAGCCCTGGCGCAGGCCGGTCTTCCCGGTGGGCTCGGGAACGTCGAGTTTGGGGCGGACGAACTTCTGTCCGCGGGCGGCGAAGAAGCTGGCAATGTTGTCCACCGAACCGCCCGCAGAAATCGGGCGCGAGCCGGGAGCGATGCGCCGGGTCGAGAATTTGTTCGCCGCGGCCGTGCCGGACGCACTCTGGTCCTCGTCCTCATAACTGTAGTGGCGATCGCCTTCCTCGGCCCCGCCCGGCTGGCCCGGGCGATTGCGCTGCGGATACGGTGTCGCATACGCCGAGCCGGAGAACTGCGGCCGCGCCGCCGGGCTGCCCAGGTCTTCGATCAGGCGCGACGGCACCTCCTCAAGGAAACGGGACGGGATGGTCGCATCGGGCATGTCGGAGCCGTAGCGGCGACGGTAGCGGGCGCGCGTCATCACCAGCGTGTCCATGGCGCGGGTCATGCCGACGTAGCACAGCCGCCGCTCTTCCTCGAGCCCGCCGGGGTCGACCAGCGTGCGCGAACTGGGGAAGAGGCCCTCCTCCATTCCCGACAGAAACACCAGCGGGAATTCCAGGCCCTTCGCTGCGTGCAGCGTCATCAGCGTCACGCGCGCCTCGGCTGAGTAGGAATCCGCGTCGGAGACCAGCGCAGCGTGGTCGAGGAACTCGGAGAGCGTCTCGCCGCGCTCCTGCGCGTCCTGCGCCGCGTTCGCCAGTTCCTTCAGGTTCTCGATGCGCGAGAACGACTCCGGCGTAGCCTCTTCTTCGAGCGCGCGAATGTAGCCGGAGCGGTCATTGAGGAACTTGATCAGCTCGGGGAGAGTCGCCGGCTCGCCGGGCTTGCGGAAGCCTTCCACGCCGGCTTCGCTCTCGGCGTCCATCAGGATCTCCGCAGCGCGCTCCGGCGTCGTTCCGGCCGAGCGCTTCAGCACCACCGGCGCGAATGGATTGACTGCGGCGGAATCGATCCCGTGGGCAACATCGGTATCGGCTGCGTTTTCCGGGGCGATCGTGGAAATCTCTTCCGTCGGACCGAAGTCGAAACCAAAGTTGAAGCTGGTGTCGAACGAGGAATCCGGCTCGGCCGCGGCTTCCTCTTCTGTGCTCATTTCGGTTGCAAATTCATCCGGATTGAAATCGGCGGCATTTTCCTGGGCTGGGAGCTTCAACCCCGAGTCCCCTTCAGGCGCCAGGTCGGCCGCAAGTCTGCCGGCGAAGTCGGGTCCGAGCATGGCGCGCGCGTCTTGGATGAGACGGCGGAAGTTGCCGAGGGCCTGCAACGCGCGGGCGGGCAGGAGCTGTTCTTCCTTGGCTCGCGCGATCGCGTCCCAGCTACTGATGCCCGCAGTCAGTGCGATGCGCTCCAGCGTCTCCATGGTGGTCTTGCCGATGCCGCGCGCCGGCGAGTTCACCACGCGTCCCAGCGCAATGGAATCGTGCGGGTTCAGCACCAGCTTCATGTAGCTGAGGATGTCCTTGACCTCGGCGCGGTCGTAAAACGAGAAGCCGCCCACCATGTGGTACTGAATCTGGTAGCGCCGCAGCGCTTCCTCCACCAGCCGCGACTGCGAATTGGTGCGATAAAGCACGGCGCAGCGCGGCTCGGTGTCGCCGCTCCCGGCTTCGCGCAGATAGCGCTGGATGCGGTCGGCGATGAAGAGCGCTTCGTTCTCGCCGTCCGGCGCCTCGTAGTAACCGATCAGCGAGCCGCCCTCGCGCGTGGTGAACAGCGTCTTGCCCTTGCGCTGCGTATTGTTGGCCACCACGGCTGACGC
>Ga0181520_10004536_pt1 | contig 23120 bp, 21 predicted proteins | sample PEATcosm2014_Bin_29_FD_132451 | JGI IMG/M metagenome (GOLD analysis project Ga0181520, IMG submission 132451) | Peatland microbial communities from MTU Mesocosm Facility, Houghton, MI, USA - PEATcosm2014_Bin02_30_metaG | ecosystem: Environmental > Terrestrial > Soil > Wetlands > Peat | place...
TAATCTGCTCGTATTTTCCTAATGGTTTTTTGCATAGAAAAATATGATCCTTCCTTCTGCAACACAATACAGGATTCTATCCATGCGCAACATAGTTCTTACCCATCCATGCGGAGATATGGCCACAAAAATGCTTGACGGGGCTCAATCTCGTAGGAGTTCTTGGGTTCGAATCCCATCCCTCGCATTCCCACTTTTGGTTAAATGCGAAGGTGCCCAACAGGTCACCGGAAAGTTAAAGAGTACTACCACTTCAGGCTTGTCCATGAAGAGTGGTACGAATGCCCGTGCGCGACATGACGGCATGGCGAGACGCCCTGCACCGAAACGCACGGATGGACATTTTCATCTGATCAAGCCCGGTTACGCGGAGAATTCACTATCCCGTGCCCTTGATTCCGGTCTGATCACTGAAGATGATAAGACACTTATTGAAACTTTTGTCATAGAGAGCCAATCGTCGAAAGGGTTCGGTATCAATCACGCGAATAAAATCACGTTCGATCTGGTACGGTGGCGGAACTATCTCGGGTCATATCGAAAGAACACGTATATCGACATCCTGAAAGCCATCACGCAGATCAAGACAGCTCCGATACGGGATGCACGGGACACGGGTAAACTGTATAGCAAGCATACCCTCAAGGATTTTATCTCTATCCTCAAGTCATTCTACCTGTGGCTCATCGAGAACGGACACTCGAAGTGCCCACGAGATAAAATTCTCGATATCAAGGTGCCCATTGGCAGCATGATGACCAAGACCGTAGCGCAGTGCCTCACGCAGCAGGAGATCTCATCATTGATTGATGCCTGTATCCGTCCTATGGACATGGCAATTATTGCCGTCCTGTTCGAAGGTGCGCTTCGGATCCAAGAACTTTGTACTCTGACATGGGGGCAAGTGTGTATCCGAGAACAATCCATCGTTGTGAACGTGGATGGAAAGACCGGATTCCCCAGATGTATCCCACTCGTCTTCGCCTCTCCATATTTACGACGATGGAAATCCGATTATCCGTATGATATTACCGAAGATGCACTCGTGTTCGTGGGCATTGACAACAAGCCTTACAAATATGGTGCCATCCGCAAACATCTCGCTGATATTGCACAGCGAGCCGGGGTTACCAAAGGCGTCAACCCACACATTTTCAGGCATTCCGGCATAACGGACATGCACAAGAAGGGGTATAGTGATACCGCAATAATGGATATCGGATGGGGAAACCGTCACACCAAGATGCGCGAAACCTACATTCACATTCTGCCGGATGACATCGAACAGGAGATATTAGAAAAGAATGGCATCAAACCCAAAGCTGCCCAGAGAAACAGTCTCCTTTCACAACAATGCCCACACTGCGCCATGGTGAATACCCGGACGGCAACATTCTGTTATTCCTGCGGAAGTCCAATATCCGAAGATGCAATAGCGACGATGGAACAACTCCAGTACGAGATCGAAGTGAATCCCATCTACAAACACCTGTCTCACGAACTGGAATTGCTGCGGAAGCAGATATCCACCGGTGCTGTTGTGATCTCATAACCGTCTCTTTTTTGCAGGTTCAGGAAAGCATATCCTTATAAAATTAGCTCAGCCACGCTGATCTTAGCGTAGTTGATTTGGTTATGACTCTCGTCGATGCGACAGGGAGAACTGTCGTGAACGACACACACTTGGGAATGCGACGCTATGCCATACACGATGTGCATTGACAATCCCGATCGAGCGAAGCGAAAACTTTCGCAGGTTGGATACATCAATGCAGATCAGAAAAGTTACGGCAGAGCAAATCGACCACTTGCCCTCCGACCTGCACAAAACGGTCGCCCGGATCCTTGTCGATCAGGGCACATGGATAGTAGTTGAAAACAACACATCCGGCGATTGCAGGATGGTGAGCGCGTGAGCGCTGCAATCCCCGCATGCCGGGGAGGGATATTTCGCGGAGGTGGATTTTATAAAAAAACCATCTTCGAATCTCTCCTTGAGACGTTCGGATCAGATCGGTTCACGTACCGGCAGGCCCACGAGCAAATAGAGGAGTTCAATCGATCAACGTGCCGGGATTTTGTTGCGGCAGGGCTGATCAAAAACGTTACCCGGACAGACCCGTATTACTACCGTGTCCACCAGCCGATACCCACGCATAAGCTGTCCGATAAGGAACAGTGGATGAAGCGGAATGGCATGAATGGGGGAGTCAGATGACTCCCCCCACACTGTTCGATCCATTCGTAACAATGCACTTCCAACAGGCAGGGGATTGATGCGGATGTCAGTAACAACACGGGGTGGCGGGGCACATAAAAAGCCGGTCATCGACTCAGCCAAGGAAATTTTCGCATATACTCCATTCACACTTGCACATGCAGTCGCATTGGTCAGTGGTTTCAACAGGTCGATATGTATCGATCTCGTTCAAACCGGTGAGGTTATGGAAGTATTCGTGTCCGGACATTCCAAGGAGTATTCACCTTATCCGAAATGGTATAGGTTTTCCAACAAAGAGGATCTCGAAATGAGACAGCCCGAGAAAAAACGAGATCGCCGGAAATAGTGTGATGTTCCCGGAAAAATAGTGAGGGAGGGTTACTTTCTCGATCGGAATCCCTCATTCTTGCGTACTTACCTGCATGCTATCCTGCATACAGTCCATGAGTTCCTTAATCCGCGCCTCTTCGGCTTGTTTGTGGAGTTTTACCGAACAGGGCTGATCGTTCTCCGCGCTGTCAGAAGAGGAATCATCCGGACTACTCTCATGATCCTCGATGTTCTCCTTCATGGCTGCTTCATCGGATTCGGGCAGCTTCCTGACGGTGGTCTTGCACTTGTATGCACTCTTGCCCTTTTTCGTTGGATCGAAAATGCAGACCGTAGTTGTTTCATATTGCGGTACATGGTGACCGGCATCAGTCACAGTTTCATTGCCTGAGGTCGTTGATGACATTTTTCTATCTCCGATACTTCTCCTCTACGGAAATTTCATCATCCCCATAGAGGATTGAAGATAGGGATCCGTCGATGAACTCATAAATGTTCTTAGAACTCCGCTGAATTTAGTCTATTTTTCAAAAAAACGAGTTATTAGGCTTTGAAATACGCAAATTGGTTTGCATAAGGGTTATTTTCACCGGTTCTCTACGTAGATATCTACACGATAGCGCGATCAGCTTTACGATGCTGCACGAACGATCCCGAAATGGGCAGCTACTGAAAAATAGATGACATTTATTGGCATGCAGAAACACGGTCTATTACACTTTCAACAACTCGACATTTCGAGATTCAGAAACAGGGTATTTACTCACTACACTGGAATGAATTGAAACCGTTTCGTTTTACTATACATCACTGTACAACAGGATTATTCCAGAGGAGGAGGGAACGTGCAGGCACTTTCGCCTCCTGCAAGCCGATCCGTATAACCTGATGGTACCCCATCGAATATATCATGGGACGCACGTTCACGAGCGTGAGACAAGAAATCAATGCTGTATCAGAGCGCTGGATGAGAGTATCACGGTCACTAAATAAACGAGATGATCAAACGCACGGGCGATACATGGCAGCAATGGCAATGAGGTATTCGTCTGAATGTTTTATGGGAATGAACGGGGGTACAGAGGGGGCTTTGTTCTCCGCTCTTGTTGCGATCCAGAAAGAGCGGGAGATGGAGAAGGACAATGGATAATCATACCGAACTTTGTCATAGAACAAACATGCGGTAACGTTTATCCTCTTATTTCGTTATCTCAATGTATGTCACTCATTGAAATGATAAACGCCGGTTCCGTTCTCATAACGGCCATCGCTACCTTTGGCTTGGCTGTGATAACGGCAATGTATCTGATGGAGACAAAGAAAATCAGGGAAGAATCAGAGAGATACAGAAAGACCTTCATTGATGAAACTGAAAAATCAAGAGTTGAAGCAAAAAAGCCGATACTCTCGTTTCAAAGCGACGATGATCCGACTTCAAGATGGCACGGGTTGTACATCTGTAACTATGGTCCAATCGCACGACATCTTGCAATCACAGTTACATCCAGTATCCAAACACGACCCAATTCTCCGCTATTTCTATATACTTTGAGTCAAAGAGAGCGGATAAATATCAGTGCAGATTGGACTTCAGTACGTGAAGCGGGGGGAGCAATTAACGTGGATGTTATATTTCACGATGCTGACATGAGACGATATGAAGAACACATGACTGTTGCCTATAATGAAATTCCTACCCAAGCAACAATAGCGGTTCCAGTATTGCAACCGGTAAGAGTCGATTGTTACCATATGAGATAAATTGAAAGTTCGTGTAAAATGTCGGTAATCGATCGAATAAATGATGTGCCTGCAGCTTTTGAATCCTTTATAAATTAGCAATAATTAGTCTAATACCGACGTGATTTATAGATAATCAATTCAAAATATTTATTTGTTAAGAATGGTACCTCTCTTATTATGAAAAAAGCCATATTACTTTTTCTGATTTCTATTATTATGATCACGTTTGCATTTTCGGCAGGCTGTACAAGTGATTCAGGCCCGACTCAAGCCTCCCCCAACGAGGTTTCAAACTCACAAACATCGCCGAACCAAATGACAACGACTCAAGCCTCTACTATTCCTCAAGGCGACTTTTCTCAAGTTACACACGCAGACGTTTCTACGAAACAAGGACACTGGACTTCTGGAGCGGATGCTGATGGGATCATTGTTTATCCAGCGCTAGAGGATGTCAAAGGTGCAGACGTTATATGGTCTGGCTACACACTTCCGGTTGATATTCAGATTTACTCCACAAAATTCGATGCCTCATATAACCAAGTAAAGGATCTGCTCGTTTACCAAGGAGCCGGGACTATTTCGAGTTGGCAAGATGGCAATATGTTCATGGGAGGTGGAATTCAAGTACCATATTCTTCGATGAAGGTACCTACAGGACAAACCTATGGATGGACTTACGTTACGGTTCATACACCAGATGGCAAAACATATTCTGCTGTCGATAAATATACATCATTAAAACCTTAATTTTTTAGTGACTTTGCAATTTTCGTAAGTCCTGATTTAATTCCAAGTTACAAATTGAGAAGGATTATCTATTGTTCCTTATGTCTTACTGCCATTACACCTGCGATTATCAACAATATGAATGATAGTATGTAAAATGCGCTAATACAGAATAATCCCCCAATCGCGCTTATTATCATTAAATAACCGGCAGTTTTTGTTTTACTTTTAACAATAGCTGCTCCAATTATTCCAATAATTGAGAATACAAGCGCCAGTAATCCTAACCCAACAATACTAGACGCTCCATTCACGGCGAAAGCCGATCCCAAACTGCCGATTACTATTGCCGCGACTCCAGCAAAAAAACCAATGATTCCACCAAGCAAACCTAAAATAAATTCAACTGTGACTGACTTTCCACCAGATTTAACTTTTTCCTGGTTTGAATCCATTGGATTTGTAATATTGATACCACCGGTCTTAGCGCCGCAGTTATCACAGAACTTTACCGTTTCGTTGACAAGTGGACTCCCGCATTCAGGACAAAACTTTGCCATACATACCTAAAAGATAATTCTAATGATATAGATTGTGTTTGGGATGCAAAACGTGATAGCAACGAGAACCTCGTTCGTGCACTCTGTTGTTCAAATTCGTTCTCGATATTTCTTCCAGTATCCGTTTCTCCTACAGGTTCACTGAATTCCAGTACTGCATGCAGTTGAGGTAAACGTTGCCCGGTAGTGAAGGACGGGATAAAGAACTATTAGGAGTAGTACGGATTTCGAACATAACGATTATCTTCCTCCCCATTATATTATGTAACTGAACCAAGGGAGGTTCACACATTATGACGGAAGGTTGGAATCAGAGAGATTCTAACCAGAAGTCGGAATGCCCATCCCTCGCACTTTTCTAAAGTTTGTTTCTTTTAAAATGACCTTCCTTTCATCGCGGCATACAATTACCATTAGCGTTGAGATCTGCCCACATTAGTGCATAGTGAGGTCGTATGAGGTCAAGGGCACTGGATTTAGGGTCTGGGACAAGGTTTAGGCACCCGGTGCGCTGATAAGTATAACGAGCGAGGATCGCCGAGCTAGGTCAAAGGCGATGGATTTAGGGTCCATTCCCGCAGGGATTCGCCGGTTCGAATCCGGCTCCTGGCACTTTTCAGTTGGATTATAGGAATCTCGCATTTTGCAACCCATCAGCGTCAAGAATTCTCCCTCATCTTCATATCCTCTCTAATTTGTCCTGGCGCTTGAGGATCTCCACAAGCACGGAGAAGACCACGGCTTCGAGAGGATCATTGCATGCATCAAACGCCTCGCTCAATTAATTTTTGTCATATTCAAAATAATTGGTTGTGTTAAGCGAACTTCATTATTATCATGGACAATGGTGTAAACATGACTACCTCGATTTACTCGATATGTAATTCCATCATCACCCGATTCAACTTTTTCCCAAGTTCCGTTTCTCAGATAAACGCCATTACTGATTTTCCAAGCGCTTCGTAGACTTTCATTACTGCTTGTAATGTTATTTTGGAAAAATAAAAGGACACCATCATCTCTAAAAGTCCATTTTATATCCGGTGAAATATCAAGAGGAACCACTTTATAATTATATTCTGAGCTTCCCATTGGGGAAAAATAATCCAACCTTTCCACATCATTTGAATTGAATTGACTTAAATCAAAAATGTAAGTTCCAATTATTGGTTCATTTTGCATTGTTTCAATTCCATATGGTGGAATAGTTGGTGAAGGGGGGAATGGTGTACATCCCGTTGCAGTTATAACACATCCCGTAGGTGTCGCCGAAGGAACGGAGGTTAGTGTTGCAGTTGATGTCACCGTGTCAGGCAGAGTGGATTGAATTGGAGTAATAGTTGCCTGCGCTGTTATATTCGAAGAAACTGTGTTTGTGCATCCAGTAACCACTACTGTACTTATGCAAATAATCAGGAGGAGAAGGGTTATTTTTTTCTGCATACTCCTCAAATTATAATTTATAACCTTTAAATATAGCGATTTGATCGCCGATATTTGACCGCATTACATATAAACGATACAAGCATGGAGCGCGATCCCGTGGCAGGACTGCCCGTAATGTAAAATGATGCAGCCGTATTAAGATGTGTCCAGATTGCGGACAGTTGCATTGGGATTAGAACCTTATATTCCAACTATATCCATCGAGTATCAGATCACCCGTGTAAACACTTCTGGCAAATAGCTATTCCCCATACGCATGAACATAATCAGCGTAGTTTGGTTTGTGAGCGATATGTATCCGCTAGTTCCGCTTTGTGGGCTATACCACGTATATATTCCCGGTCGTACGTAAGTTAGGTTAATCTCCCCCTCGTCGCAGATGTTAACTGAGCAGAATTTGTCGTGTATTTCGGCGGGTGTGGTAATTGTCAAACGTGTGTAATCGGTATTTGGGTTAATAATATAATCCCAGATTCCGATTATGGAATTTTCATCAAATGGAATTGGCGTAGTAATAATAGGAGTGGCGACCGATTCTACAGGTGTCGAAATTTGTGTTGGTTGTGCAATCGTTGCGGTATTAGAGGTCGTACTTGTGCATCCAGCGACAATTATTGTCCCCATCCAACTGATAAGGAGGAAGAGAATTATACTTTTTTGCATATTTTTAAGATTAAAATTTATGACCGTTAAATATTGCCATTTGCTCTTTGCAATATTGCACCATCCCATACTTCATTTATTACTAATGAAAGCAAGATTGGAACGCGATCCCGTGGCAATTTTGTGACAAGTGCGGAATGATGCTACCAAATTAGGGTGTCTCTGGGTTGCGGACAGATGCAATGGGATTAAGTATCCTGGACTTGTTTTTTGCTGTATTCATAATCGTCACAACACCCGTTCAATTTATTTTTAAAGTTATGTTTTACACAACGGTGAGTTCTAACTGGAGAAATAAAACAAAACCAACACGATGCGCAACATTTTATATCCTGATAGTCGGAAATTTTCTTGTATATCAAAAGATTCATGTTTACCGTATAGTTTGAAAATTTCAAGTTTTCTTCTTTTATTGTTTCAGAATTTTCTTCACCTTCTTTTGATTCTTTCAAATTAAAATTCGAGTCCGCATGTTTATCATTATCTTTGATTGTTTGCTCTGGGTGTTTCTCACGATATTTACTGAGATTTTCTTTTAACTCATTCAGGTCAAAATCTGAATTCTCATGTTTATCTTTATCTTCGGATATATTTTTTGAATCGTTAGAATGAGGAATATCTTCTTCGGTTTTAATAAAAGTAGGCTCAATAATCGGTTTTTTGGAAATCTTTTTTGGGATTATTATCATCGAATATTCTGGAACCTCTTCTTCGAATAATAAATTTTTTAATTTTGTAACAATGCGTTTTATTATTAATTGATTTTCTGACTGAATATTCACCTCAATGAACAGGTCTCCGTTCTCATCTCCATAATCTCCAGCTTCGCCAAGCCCTTTCAAGCGAAGTCTCATGCCATTTTTTACACCAGATGGGATATGTACTTCGATCTTCCGCTTTACGTGTATATGTCCGGAGCCGTGACAGTTGTGGCACTTTTTCTCCCGGATCTGCCCCCGACCCCCGCAGAGAGTACATAATTCGGTATGCAATAGTTTGATATCATGGTTCAACCCCTTCTCTGCCTCTTCGGGTCGGATATTAATGTGTATAAGGAGGTCAGCACCGTTCATGGACATAAAACACGAGTTTCCGCATACTATTACACCAACTACGCTTGGACCAATCCTCTGCTTTTTATCAGAAGTAACTTGAGGGTCTGTTAATACCACACCTGAATTTCTGAAACTTTGCCTCATCCAAAAGTCATTACGTTTTCAGTCATTCTATCAAAATCTCTGCCTTCCATGAAATACCATAATTCCAGCCCTTCGTTCAAACGTAAATTCCATATATCCTGCAAATATTGCCAGACCAATACAAAAACAAACGATTAATGCGCTTAACGAAGAAATTGAAACGAAAACTCTCGAAGTTGCGCCGATTGGAGATTCAATCATTGTCATTGATATAGAAAACATCCATAGGAATGCAAATCCCAGACCAACGACAATCAATAATGACGCAATACCTCGTCTTGACCATAAACCAAAGTCAGTATTGGGCAATTTTCTATCAATCCACATAACAAACCTATAGGAAAGATAAAACCCGAGTATTAGAGATATTAAAATGAAAATGAATCCTAGAGGTTCAATAATAGTTGCAAACGATTTTTCGAGAACAGGGAGAGCGAATAATACAAAAATTATCCAAATTGCAGTTAAAAAGAAAATATTTCTCTTCGCTTTCCAGAAGATATTTTTAAAATTGTAATTCCCGCTACCCATGTCCAAAATCCCTTCGTGTGTCAATTGTTACGAGTATTTTTTATGATATTCATCATTATAAAAAGAATAGTACTTGATGTTGTGGGATAGTTTAGATCCTCGCCATCAAAATAGTTGTTTCAAGATTTTTCAAGATAATAATATCATCAATCCACACAGGCATAACGGGTATAATTTTCAAGTTCACAAGCGACGTTGAGATTCTTTTTAGGTCCGTTGTGTTTTTAGCTGGGGAATGCTGTCTATCGTATCCATTCTCTCAATAGAATCGAGATTCAAAGAAAGAATGTAATCCAGACTCACCGGTCGATAGTTTATTACTTCTGCACTGACATTGATCGTCTTTTTCTTACCGTTGATGAATGGATATTTGTTTATATCATTATCATGCGTATGACCGTGAATTAACCATCCTTCAGGATTATCTCTCCTCCAATCCATATCGACCTCACGTGGATTGTGAACCAAATAGAAAATATGCCCTTTGTAGGGAATGAAACAATGATGTTTTGCACCATGGATTTTGTGACGAACTACTATGCCATTCCTGTTTTTTACGACGTCATGATTACCTTCAATGAATATTTTCTTTCCATTAAGATTTCTTATCCAATTTCCTATCGAATCTTTGCTATCAAGATCTCCCAGGAAATACACAATATTTGTATCATCGATAACGTTATTCCAATTTTCCACAAGGACTGTATTCATTTCATTAACATCTGAAGATAAAAATGGCCTCGCGCAGTAATCGATGATATTTGAATGACTGAGATGAAGGTCCCCGATCAGATATATCGAATCTGATCTTTCGTGATATTTTTCCATGCCCTTTTTAATTCTAAACAGTTTTGATGTTTTTTGCCATTCTTGTTTACTTAGAGATTCCAATCTCGTTAAAAGTCTATGTTGGAGGAGATCGTATTCACAAATAATCCTTGCTTCATTGTTGAGTAACGTGATTCTTAATGCGGCCATGGGCAAATAGAAATAAGGCGCGACGGAATTATCAGTACTTGGGCTGTGTGGATCGACGTAATTTAATATCCGTCCATACTCAGAATCGGATAATTTATAGGACAATGTTGAGTGAAAAAGAAAATCCTTGTTAAAATCAAAGGGTTTAGTATCTGGAACTATAGGAAATAAGTTCGTTGCCAATTCATTCCTGAATTGTTTAAGGGATTCTGAAGGGAGGATATTGAAATAGACAACCATACCTTTCTCTGCCTGAATAGATTGCAAGCCGTCTATCGTAAAAGGTAAAAACGAATATTTTCTTCCAATGGTAGCCAGAACAGATTTTATTTTCTCAACTTGATCTGGATTTGCCGAAAAACCACCATACAATGAGATATGAGGGACACGGTGTATTTTATCATCGGGAATTTGACATCTTTCGCAAAACTGTGAAATCCAGTCCTTGATCTTCCATTTTCCGGGACCAATTCGAATTTCAATAAGCATCTTGATAGTTTCTCTTTACCTAAACAAGATAAGGATTTTCCATCTGTTGCGTCTGCGTTAATAGGCAATTCTTCCGAAGTGAAAAATCCGCCACCATCCGTCAATGGAACGGCACCCTTAACCTCAGAAGATTGATGATATCTTTTCTATTGTGATTACGGATGAGGATTTTTACGGAGCCATTGCTAATCTAATTCATTCAAACGTTGCTTGGGAGACACTTGTATATCCGCTTCCATCAATGCCTTTAACGATTACATAATATCGCCCCGGTTTTGGGTTATCAATTTCAATAACGGCATAAGGACTTTCTTGTGAAGATGATGAAATGAAATCATATTTGTTATCTTCAATTGATGGCATGTAATTTAACCCGACTGCAGACGTTATAATATTTCCCGGTTGGGTTTGAGCGAAAACTTTTATTATTTTAATATTTGTACCGTCAGGATTAAAATCAAAATAATATGAATTCGTTTGCCCATCCTGTAAAAAATCACCATAGGTTCTGATCGCTAAATCTTTAGCATCGCTTTCAGCAACGGGTGTAGCTGTTGTTGTTGGTGTAAAAGAGGGGATGAGATTGAGTTCCGGGAATGAAAAATTAGGGAGTATACTTGGATGGGATATTACTAGAATTGCTAAAATTAGAACCAGACCGATTACACTATATTTTGCAATTTTTCGAAGATTGACCGGTCTCTTATTTGGCGAGATAGGCGGCTCGAAACCGTTATTTGGTTTTGGGACATCCTTTTTATGGGTATGTAATGATTTCTTCAAATTAAAAAAAAAAGGTAGGATACCGGTAGAATTATTCATTACCCAGAGAATTGGATCGAAAATACGTTTGGGCATTATAGAAATATCGAGCTCATCTCCTTTCGGTGCTGCACCTAATGCAGATACAATACAGAAATCGACGGCCCTGAAATTTTTCTCACCGAGAGCTACAAAATGGGCTGCACCAATATCCTCCCGTATGAATGCTTTCAGGGAGTTTGATATTTTTTTCATATCCGAAATCTGGCTCTTGATGTTGGCATACTGGATATTTTTTGTATCTCCATTAACAAGGTACTTCCATATATCTGGCCGGTTTTCCATTTTCGGGGCCAGAAGATCTCCTTTGGTAAGAACGACTAAAAGATTCTGTTGTTTCGGCTCACCACCAATTTCCTTAAGACCCATAATATAAACCATGAGAAGGTGGGCCATTTCCTGGGAATTATAGTCCAAGTCAGATAAACTCATAAAGAAAACTGCGGTCTGGCTTCGTTTTACAAAGGGCGCATTTGCGATGAGTCTACTCGCCTTTTCAAAGTTTTCGCCACCGGTATCATAAAAAATCAAGAACCGGTCTTTGAACTTTGGCATATCTGAAAACTGGACAATCGTCGGGAGTGGAAAGTTTTGGGGAGTGCGAGCAGGGAGCTTTCCTCCTTTTATTAATTTCACATTATCATGAACGGTTTGCAGACTTGGGTCATCAACAGGAAGAAATGCGAATTTTGGCCATACTCGTGCAAGATCATCAAGACTCGAAAATAAGGATGCAAAATATGCTGTCTTCCCGTGCCCACTGAAACCGATTGAACTAATGACATCTCTCGGAAGTTTCGGATTGTCTCCATAAATTTTAGGAATTCTCGGCTCAGCATGCTCCGAACAGATATAATCGGTCCGTCCCACCCCTTCAACTTTATTGATTGTATTTTCTTCCAGACAATAGGGACAGAGCATATTTTTCATCCGTGATTTTTCATTATATCATTCATTCTTTTAATAATCTCGTCCTGAAGCATACCAGTATATGTGATCATATCGTTTCCAATAACAAGCTCAATTTCTCCACCTGAATCGATTATCTTTTCATATTCTTTATACCGATTCGTGAGGAAGTGAATGTTCTGATTTTTACTTCCTCTCCATAATAAATTTGCTTTATTGTTTTCTTGGAATCTTCCATCAATGAGAATATCAACCTGCGATAGAAATTCACTGATGTGTGGATTTTTTAACATTTGCAATTCTTCGAGGGAATAACCAGTATAGCAGACAATGGAAAGCCCTTTTTTAATTAATAACTTGTTTAACTCTATCAACGTTTCACATTGCAGAAGTGGCTCTCCTCCTGTGTAAGTTATTCCCTCGACTGTTTTTACTGAAAAGATCCGGCGGGCGAGAGTAGATACTTCTACCAATTTATTTATTTTAAACGGTTGAAAATCAGGGTTGAAACAGCTAGGACATTTGAAGTGGCACCCTTGAACCCAAATGACATATCTTTTTCCAGGGCCGTTGACTATGGACTCTTTAAGTTCAGCTGCAATATTTACTTGATTTTTTTTAGAAGTAGGCACAATCAATTTTGATCATTACCATACCAATATATCTCTGTTACCATAATACTATTCAATTATGAGCGGTTTAAAAACTACTAAATTTGTCGTTAATCAGGAAAGGTTACGTAAAATCCGGGAAGCACAGCGCGAAAACGAGCGGATACGACAAGAAAAAGCCGAGCGGGCAAGACTTACTGCTGATCTTGCACAGCAAAAGCAAAGAGTTGGAGCAATCACCAATAAACTGGAAGAATTACTCCGAACAACACCTCAAGGAGTGAAAGAAACCTTTGGAAATTCGGTATCAGAAGCCGAAAGATGGGAAACAAATGTTCAAAAAACTATCAAAGATCTTGATGTAAATGGCCAAAATACAACATTGAAAAATCAGATAGGAAAATTAACTTCATTGCGGGAAGATGGTCAAAAGTATCTGAAAACACTCACAAAAAATTTTACAAAAGACGCCGATAACCTAGAGAAGTTAATAATAGATGAAATGATTGATCTAAATGCAAAATTTGAAGCAAATAAAGAACCACTGAATAAATGGGCCGGCCTGGATTCAGTGAATAAGGTCGCAATGGATCTCGCCGAGTTAGAACGTTACGTTAAGGAAAAAAAATTAAAAGATGCTGCAAATTTGAAAAATCGAACAACTGAGTATTTGAATAATCAAATAAATTCCGTCAATAAATTTTTGACCGTCTTCAATCAATATGAGCAAGAAAATGCCTTATTAAAACCATGGTTTGATGAAGAAATCCGTGCTATAGATAAAAAATTTGAAGACTCAAAATTACTGCTCAAACAGGGTAAATATGCAGACCTCGCAAGAAACATAACTGAAATGCAAAAAAATTTAGAGATAAAAATTCATGAGGCAAAAGAGTTAGATGAGAAAGATCAAAATCGACAATATGTTCTGGAATCTTTGAAAAAAGTCTGTACTTCAATGGGCTTCGATGAAGTTGGAATAAAGAATGAGGGAAAAGGAAAATCCAGTCGTATTGTTTATACAATAGACACATTTTCCCAAGGTAAAATCAAATTTTGCCTTTCACTCGATAGCATAGATGCTGATTCGGGTATTGTAGATAATCACTGTATGAGTGAGTTTGACAAAGTATCTGAATCACTCCAGAAGAATTTTGGCGTTCAGACAAAATTCAAACGGGTTCACGAAGAAACAGGCCCGATAAAAAAACGTCATGGGACTGTTGATGGTGGCGGGGAAGATAAAGTAATAGAAGATGGAAGATAGTGAAATAGCTTATAGACCCAACTGGAAATCACTTAACAATGAAAGGGATAATCTGTGAAAATTAAAGAAATAATGACGAGAAATCCGATACTCGTCGCCCCGTCAACAACGCTTCGAGAAATACAAGTAATTTTTAACAAGAACAAATTCTGGAGTGTTTTTATTGGAAATTCTGATAAATTTGTGGGTGTCCTCAGTCGGAAATACTTTTTTAACCGGTGTGCCAATCTGAATCCATCTACTGCAGTCGATAAGATAATGTCAAAAAATATAATTACTATTGATGAAAATGTTGATGTCAATGATGCGATACAAATAATAAAAAATAATAGAATTAACGGTATCGGTATCACCAGAAACGGTGAACCCTGTGGAATTGTTACAAAATCTGATATAAATAAAAGGTATCATCCGAATGCATTTGATACGCGAAATTCCCCCGAGGAAAAAAGGAAGAAAATGGTGCAATGCGATTATTGCAATCAAAAAATTTCAGGAATGCCTTATACCTGCAGGAGATGTGGGGGTATCTTTTGTGACGATCATCGATTGCCCGAATCACATAATTGTTCAGGAATAAGAAGAAAGTATCCGAAAAAAATTACCGCTGAAGAAGCAATTCATGATCTTACAAGTGGTAATAAAGAAAAAAGGAAAAATGCGGCAATTCAGCTTGAGAAATTATCTTGGATTGCTCAAACGGAATCTCAAAAAGCCTTCTTTCTTTTCGCGTATCAACGATGGGATGATCTTTTAAAATTAGGAGATTCGGCGTTAGATCCACTCTTGTCTGGATTAATGGATGAAGATATTACTATTCAAGAACACTCTGCACAAACCTTAGGTAATCTTGGAAATCCTTCCGCAATTGAACCCTTAATTCAAAAATTGTTTGACCCACATATCCAAGTGAGAACTGCTGTTGCACTTGCCCTAAATAATCTTGGTTGGATGCCTAAAAATGATAACGAACGGATTAGTTTGGTGATCGCGCAACAACGATGGAGTGATATGGACCAATTTGGTAAAAAAATAATCGATCCATTAACTGCAATTCTTAACAATGAGAATGAAGATATCAGATTCCAAGTTATTTCTGCATTATGCAAAATCAATGACGAACGGGTAATTGAAATTCTTACAAAATCTGTGCAGGATCGATCAAAAAAAGTGAAACATTTAGCAATTCAACTGTTGATAGATTTAAACAGTCCACGGGCCTTTGATGCATTATTAATCTCATTAAAAGGTTCTGATGCAACTAGTAAAAAACTCGCGATGAAGGGGTTAATTCAATTAGATACCTCAGCGGTGAAATCATTAATTGAAACTTTAAACCGAGGGTATGAAAGTGATGCCATTGATATCCAATTTAAAAAGGATATTATCGATATTTTAGGTGAAATTCAGGATTCTCGTGCCAAACCTTCACTTCTCAATATTTCTAGCACTACGAGATCAAATATTCTCAGGGAATCTGCAGTTGATGCAATAAAAAAAATTGACGCATATAATGAAAATTTAAAACAAAAATCAAATCTTTATTGTCTAAATTGTTTCTCGGAATTTAATAAGAATAAGTCAATTCTAAAAATTTTTGTTTCATCCGATGTTCCGGTATGCCGAAATTGTAAAAGTAACAAGAATTATATTGAGGGTGTAAAGAAAGTTGTCCTCCTGCTTGATAACATGAACCGATCCTATACCTTCGAAAATGGTGTTCTTAGCGTAAACTGGTTTAAAATAAGAAGACCGATCGATATGAATGAAATTTCGATTATTGATGCTACTAATGAAGATATTTCTGAACTCGTGATGAAAGTAAAAAATGATGATGATGCTGAAAGAAAAAGAAAATTCAAGATTCTACCGGTATCCGTTGCCAAAGAACTCGGAATTTCCCTGGCAAAAATCAATCTGCTCAAAAATACCTTTGGGAACGTTCATGTTGTTGAGAAAGATACAATCAACAGAGTAGGAGAGTAAATCCATGTCCGTCTGGATACAAAACCTTATGATGGCAATTGAACGTCGTGAAGTTATTATTCTTCATGGTAATGTTCGTGACAGGTATATTGTCCCTCAAAATAATATCGTTTATGAAAATTTAACTGAAATGATCAAAGACCTCTGGAAAACGAAGTATTCCAGAGTGATTTTATACGATCCCGTTGGCAATGAACGAATTTTGGAAGAATCCCAAAACTTAAAAAAACAAGCGGATCAAATCGAACAGGCAGTTCCCGCAGAACGAATATTTGCCAAATGGGGGAAAAAATATCTCAATACTTCGCATGAAAATACATTGGCAATCATTTTTTACCTCGATAAACTAGTTTCGTATAAGGCGAATTATGGTCAAGACGAGATGACCTTGATCTTACACCTTGAAAAATTAATTGATAACATTACATCGAATAACCGGCTTGTCATGGTAGCGTTGCGTGATACCATGATCCCTATTGAATTATACACGAATTCTCCCAAAACCGCTGTTATTTCAATTCCTTTTCCTGATAAAGAAGACCGAAATGCCTATTTGAAATACCGGTTAGGTGAACACAATCATCTCGAGCTTATTACCGATTTATCGGATGGGCTCTATCTACGGGATCTGGATACGATTGCATCGGAAATTAAAGGGAAAAACGAACTGGGAAGTAAAGAGATCAAACAACTCATCAATAAATATCGTATTGGAGAACAGGAAGATTATTGGAGTAAACTGGATATTGAAAAAATCAATAATGGATTTAACTGGTTTACTGGAGATGGCGGAGTAAAAGGTCAGGACGAAGCCGTCCACAAGGTTATCGATACGCTGACACTGGCACGAGCGGGAATGTCAGGTATGTCATCAGGGACCGCATCGAAACCAAAAGGAGTTCTTTTTTTTGCGGGACCCACCGGTGTCGGAAAGACATTCCTCGCAAAGAATCTTGCAGAATTTCTCTTTGGGTCAAAAGAGGCCTTTATCCGATTTGATATGAGCGAATTCAAGGAAGAGCATAGTTACTCAAAATTTATTGGATCTCCCCCTGGATATGTTGGGTATGAACGAGGAGGTCTTCTTACTAATGCAGTCAAAGAGAGACCTTTTTCTGTAGTCCTTTTTGATGAAATTGAAAAAGCACATCCAAAAATTATGGATATGTTCCTTCAGATCCTTGACGAAGGGCGATTGACCGATAGCCGAGGACAGACGGTTTTCTTTACGGAAACAGTGGTTATTTTCACATCTAATATCGGAACAAGGACAGAGAACAGTCGTGGAAATCGTATTGATGAGAGTGAAAATATCAATAAAATATTGCAGGAAAAAATCACTGAAGATGAGAGAAAAATAAAAGTTAAAGACCATTTCCGTAAGGCAGTCGAGGATTTTTTTATGTTTGAGATTTCTAGGCCGGAATTGTTGAACCGGATAGGAAATAATATTGTTCCGTTTAATTATATTCAGAATGCGGATATCCAAAAAGACATTGTAAAATCAAATCTTAAACGAATAAAGAATGATTTTGAAGACAGATTTAAACAAAAACACTACTCAATTCAATTTTTAGATCCGGTTATTGACCATATTGTAAATATCAATTCGAAAAAAATTGCAGCATCTGGTGGAAGATCTGTTACAACCGCAATTGAAGATCAAGTAATGAAAGAGCTTTCAAAAGAAGTGCTCAGAGCAGAGTATGATGAAGCAACCAATACAAAATTTACGGTTGATGTTGAAAAAAGTAGAATTCTTGTGACTAGGACATAATCAGGAACCGTGCATTATGGAAGAACAATTTATTGAATTCAACACCCCGGATTTCGAGACAGTCATTGTGATTTTAGATGCAAGTGAGAGTGCCGAGAAGGATTGGTCTGATATTGTTGAGTTAGCAAAAAAAATATTCCTGAAAACTCCTGCAGAAATTGAGAGAAAATTATTTTTCTTAAGTAATCCGCAAGAATTTGAAATTGAAAAATTTGAAGGTAATGTTGGGAAGTGGTCAAAACAAAATTGTAAAAAAGGTAGTTTTGTTACTCCGATTTTGAACCAGGTAAAAAATGGAAAAATAATCATCATAGGTTCCGGGATAATTTACGATCTGGAAGACTGGATCTCCAGTAAAATTTCAAAAAGACTATTTTTTGTAAAAACAAGTGAGTCGATGCGAGGAGATCTCGAAATCGGTACAGAAATCGATATAAATTCATTCGATGGCCAATTATCGAATTTATATAATCATATCCTTTCAGTAAAGATCGGTGGAGATGGTTTTCTACCATATTATTGGGATAATCCGGATTATTCACTAACTTTTGGTGATGATATCACATTAAACTCTATAAAACCAAAGAATTTTTCTATCAGGATTGCAGCTTTTGGAGAAAATATCAAGGCATCTGTTGAAAAAGTGGAAGGGACTGAATATTTCGCACTTCAATCTCATGAAACAGAGCTTCCTGGAATAATTAATTTAGTTGAAAATTATGGCATGAAATGGCAAAAATTAGAGAAAGATGAAATTGAGACCTTTAAACATCATCTAATCTCAGAAGTGGTTACCTGTCCTTCTTGTGGAAATGAAATTACCCGATCATTAAAATGCAACAATCAGGATGCCCACGGGACATTATTAGGATGGCGATTTTATAGATCATTAACAAAAAATAAAAAAGGATTCGTAATTTTTAAAGATTGTACCGATGGCGTTTATTTTAAGGAATACATTTCAGATGTTATAAAAATTGGCAATGAAACTGTTGCGTTAAATAAAAAATCCAAAGCAGTAATAAGTCGATATAATCCACATACGAAAAAATGGGAAGAACAAGAAGATCTTAAACTGTATTATCCATTAACTGGGGGTTATTATGTCTCAATTATCTGATAATACGATGAGTGTAGTCACTGATAATAAAACACAATTCCCTCTCTTGGATATAAAGGAAATCGGATTTCTGACGCTATGGCCTATAACGAAAATTCAGTTTGAGAAATATATTTCAGAAACAAACCGATATGGTGATTTATGGTATGATGAGATTCTCAGATGTAATCCCCGTGTTTCTTATTCCCATGTAAACAAAAAAAATTATGAACAGTTATTTATCACGGGTCTTCATATCGAAGAAGTCCTATTATTTTCAAAATGGTTTGGGGAAGATTTCAGAATTCCTACCGTTGAAGAATGGAGGGAGATATATAGATTAATGAGCATCCAGCCAAATCTTAAGCCCTCCTCAGATTTATCATATCCAGCAAATGAAATATGGAAAAAAATAACTAAATTATCAAATTCTCCTTTAAAACATTCCATGATGCAAGAGGGTGTGATTGAATGGGTACGTAATGGGGAAAATTATACGGCGCTGGGTGCACCCCGACCCACTTTATATCCAAATACATTTAATCCATTAACAGATTTTATAAAAAAATTTAATCGGGATGAACGATTGAACTATCTCGGTTTCAGGTTGATACGAGGTAACGAACATGACTGATATTCACGCTGCCCAACAGATCTACGGAAATGTTGAGAAAGCCGAATCACCTTCGAATTTTAGGGGATTTCAAACTCTTTTTTATTCTAAAGATATATTATCGGAATCTGATTCCGAGGAGATTGAACGGCGGTTGGGATACTATTACTCTGATGATAATCCGGAAAAAATAATGTTTTTCAAACTGGGGGAAAAATTTGTTACTTCTCATATCGTCCCCTTGGCGGACCTTGATAAATTTGGACGAAAAGGTGCATATATCGCGCATAGTTTTGTCTTTTCAAAATCGGATTTTGAAAAAATTAACAACAACCCCTTCGTGATTTTTGATCTTTTCCAGGATAAATTTGTGAAAACATTGGAGGATGCGTTTTCATTGGGACGGAAAGAAGATCAAAATCTGCCTCCAATAGAATTTACAATTTCTCCTGAGGACCTCTCATCATTTGAACACAGGATGAGTGTTCCAATAAAACTTTGGAATGTTGAAGATATCAGAAAGATGGTATATCTCGCAATGCACGAACAAAAAATTGGGAATCTATCGAAATCATTTATCCTATCCGGAAGTCAGACAGAACTCCGGAATACCCTCAAAGCAATTTTTTCCCTTATTCCTGACGAAGTTCGCTCTTCATGTACTTTCGATACATTCTTTTCGGGTTGCAATCCCGTCTCAACCCGTTACTGGGCATACTGCTATCCAAGATCCCCTCCCGGCTCTCCTCAGGTAATTCTCGCTAACGTGGATACGAAAACTCTTACAAATTTATCCATTGATGAAGTATCTCCCTATGAAAAATGGCTTTTCGAAGGAGGTAAATCTCAGATCGATCAGGAAACGATTTCCTTTAGGAATACTGCGTATGAACTTGACCGCTATTTATCCAATAAATCCTATGAAAAAGAAAAGATCAATGCAGCGATCAAGTCACCTAATCTGGAAGCGTTTCTGGAGAATAACCGACTTCTATTTCGAAAAAAAATTGATTCTGTTCTGCTAGGGATTTCATCCGAGAATTTTTTAAAATACTTATCCGGTGCCATTGATTCGGAGTATAAAAACAGACCCAAATCAGATCTCCTTGAAAGCGCTCTGAAAGGATTTGACCAGAATGAAATTTCACATTACCTGTTCAAAGAACTTGTAAAAAATACATCTCCGAAAAATCAAGAAATTACCGATTTGAATGTATATTTAATAAAAAACAAAGATAATTCGTTAAAATTGCTTTATCTTAAATGGTCTGAAAATTTGAATGGCCTACCAAAAATTCTCAAAACCCTCTCCGATGAAGAATATAGAATCGCGCTCGAACTTTTTCTTCATGATGCGGAGTTAAAAACTCTAATCCAGGATTCGAAAATCTCCATTTTTACAGATGTATTTTGTTCGGAAGCTGAAAAAAATAAGATTTTACAAGAGAAAATAATCGAATTGATAAAACATCTTTTACGCTTGGACCAAGAAAGCCAACTGCTAAAAATTATTCCCCTTATCCCTAAATTAAGCCGAATTCAAATCATTGCAATTCAGGAATATCTTGCTGGATTAAATGAAGAAAAACGAAAGAAAATTCCCGATGAGTTTATAAAATCCCTAACCGATCAAAGTGAAAAAGTAAAGAAAAAGGAGATTGAAAAACCTGATGATACGACCGGCAGGCATAATTTGGAAAATCTTATGAGTAAATTGCCCTTCTTTATTAGGAAATAAGTCTTCTGGACTAGGTTCGTCTCGATGGCCGGGTTGATCCTCTCCAGGATCCTTGATCTGGCGATGACGCAGCAGGATGTGGGAGTGATTTTGGGGGTTTGATAACAATAAATTTTCCTGGATACTACCAAAATAAGGACGCGATAAAGAAAAAACCTTTAAAAAGCGAGGTTACTTTAACTTTTTTCTGGCCGTACTGAGTTTTGCATCCCCTCTGATACCTTTAAGGGGGATTCCATATTCCTTCCTTACAGTCGATACTTTTGCATCTCCTCTAATTTTTCTTGCAGCCAAGTTCATTCACCTATGTTAAATAATAGATTACCTATGTAAATGATAAATGTTTTTGAGCTTATATAAAATAAGTTATAGCAATCGGCCTAGCCATAACCCTTTTTAGGAACTCAAGAAATTCAGGTTACTTTACATGGTTTCCATCATCTGATTCGTGATTCAGCCTCAAACCAGTGTCTATTATCCCGGAATTACCCCCGTTTAATTCGGGATACTTAGTGCCGCGAAATACCTGATCAGCCTAGTTATATCTCTTTTTATGGCGCTAATTTTATGGCGATAAGAATGCTAAGTTATTGCCCCCCTTTAGAGCTGCCGGAAAGTCGGGGTTCGCGGGTGATTCCGGCCCAATATCTCCAGCCTTTTTGTAATGCGAGTTCATATCACCCTGACGACTTTTTGCATGCATGCTCCAATTAATACAGTATAACCATTGTGATATACCGCGCTTTCCTCTCCTGTAATATGGATGGTTTACCTTTCCAAGATTCTCTTTAGGGCGCTTAGTAATTCGGGGTAATTAATACAGTTCGGCGCGTGATTTGCCGTTACAACCCTTTTAGGGGATCGGAAAAGTTGGGATACTCTATTCCGTCCGATGCATGATCGAACCGGTCGTAGTCCTTTTTTATGTATGTGCAAAAATTCGGGGTACTCAATACAGTTTCCATATTCATTTTCGTAATTCCGTTTCCGTCATTGACACCTTGTCAAAGATGTAGTTGACAAAATATCACAAAAGGAGCAAGAAAGTTTAGCGAGGGATTGAATTGGTTTCAACCCCTTGAAAACTTGTCAACCCCTTGAACAAGTCCGTGATTTAATTTAGGAATTTTCACAAAGCCTGATCCTTCGCGACTTTTCATAGTGAACAGAAATGCGAAGCTCCTTTTTAGGGACTTCAGAAAGTCGGGGTACTGTTTTCCGCTTGATGTATGATCAGACCGGTGCAGCCTTTTTTTATGTATCCGTTAAAATTCGGGATACTTTTCGGGATTTCCATCATCATATTTGTGATTCCGCCTCAAATCAGTGTCTATTATTCCGGAATTCCCCCCGTTTAATTCGGGGTACTTAGTGCCGCACAATATCCGATCTGTATATTCCAAGATTGA
>Ga0181520_10004537_pt1 | contig 23117 bp, 25 predicted proteins | sample PEATcosm2014_Bin_29_FD_132451 | JGI IMG/M metagenome (GOLD analysis project Ga0181520, IMG submission 132451) | Peatland microbial communities from MTU Mesocosm Facility, Houghton, MI, USA - PEATcosm2014_Bin02_30_metaG | ecosystem: Environmental > Terrestrial > Soil > Wetlands > Peat | place...
AACGTGATAGATTAGCACACTTACATTATGCGCCTTGTGTATGTACTCGCTTCCCATCCTCTCATATTACCTTTTTCTTTAAGCGCAGCAAGCTGCGGGGAATATATCCCGCTGAGATTAAAAATGCCTCCGTTGTAAGACAGAAGATAATTGAAATGGGCGCAAAGTCCAGGGGGGCACCAAGTATCCAGGAGGACCGCTACTACACGCCCAGCCACAAGAATTACCTTGAGCCCGCGATAGTCTCCGAATGGCTGCGAATCCGCATGGAACCGAAGGGAGCCTCGATAAATTACAAAAGATGGCTGCCCGTGGGAGCTGAGATTCAAACGCACTGCGACGAGTACGAGACCCCCATCGGCAACCCAGAGGTCATGCTGAAAATACTGGACGCAACCGGGTTCAAGCCCATTGTGACCGTAAAGAAACACCGCGACGAGTTTGTGTGGGGCGAATTCGTCATCGCCTTTGACACAGTTGAGGGATTGGGGGAGTTTATCGAAGTGGAGTCCAAGTCCGAGGATGAGAATGTCGACGCCATACATGGTCGCATTACTGAATTTCTGAGCAAAACAGGCGCCCAACTTGGGAAACAAAATCGCAGGGGGTATCCATTCCAGCTGCTGCAGCGGCAAAAATAAGTTTACACCACCAAGTCCTCTTCAACTTTGGGCCCGGACGGCACAGAAAGATTCCAATCGGGAAAGTCTATGGAAAGCTGCCCAAGATCACGCGGGCAAACCCTCGCAAGTAGTCCCAGAAAAGGCCCGCGTCTGGCAGGATCGTGGGAATATCTGGCTGCGGCGTTCTGGTTGAGATCAACCAGGCTCGTTCCAGCGTGCTTTGTGAGCATAGGCTCCATTCTGGGCGCGTCAATATCGAGTATCCTCCTTTTTTCATCGCTATAGATAGAGCGACTCATATCCCACAAATTCTCATCACGCAGCAAGGGTAAGAACTCTTCCACGAACGGTCTGGTGCATACATAATGGGCGTTTCTTATATAACCGAAAGGTTCCCTGCGATAAGAGCCAACCCTGGCCTTTCCAAGCAAAGACGACCACTTGTCGCAATCTGGATCATAAACAAAAGCATCGTCTTCCATCCACAGGAAGAGCTCCGCCTGTGATTTGAGCGCCTGTTCAAAACCTATCCGCCAGGAGGCAAGCGCAGGATCTCTGCTGTTAGCCTCCCCGTGACGAATAATCTTCGCAGCACCAAACTTACCCGAGGCACTCCACTGCCGCACCAACTCCTCTTTTTCGACAGGATACTTGGAGGTCTCCATTCTGGATGTTATAGAAGGCGGGCAACAATGCTGAATCAGATTAAAACCAACATCTCCCCCCAGCTTTCCAAGCATCATCGGCAATGAGTACCTGGCAAAAAGATGCGGCAGAACAACGCGGCGGCACTGAATAATCGTCACCAGCGTCTTCATAATATACCTTTCTTTCTACGGAAACACTGTTACGCTGTCAAATACAATCGATTATATAACAGCCCTATATTATACCACCTCAACCGCTTCTTTTTCGGACTCCGAATGGATGAGCTCCACCTCGGACTGATCATGGGTGGACTGGAGGAAGCTCTCCCATTCCTCTTCCATCTGTTGGCCGATCATATAGGAAACAAAGGGACGGCTTTTGGGTTGGCGTGGTTTTTTGAGAAGATGCATATTGGCCTCGCGGGGCGTGCGATTGGCCTTTCTGGAGTTGCAGGACAGACATGAGCTGACAATATTCTGCCAACTGAAGGCCCCTCCCCTTTCCTTGGGCATGACGTGATCCAGGTTGAGCTCATGGCTTTTACAAAGCTTGCCGCAATACTGGCAACGGTAGCCGTCGCGCTCGAAAATAGACTGCCGGTTCAGATGCGTCTCCTTGAGCGGCAGCTCCGCGTACTGGTTCAGTATGACGATCCTGGGAACGCGGATGGCGGCTCCCACTGAATGCAGATAGGCGTCCGTTATACTGCCCGGCAGAGTACTTGAAAGAGATATCCACTCCTCGGCGGGCCAAACCTGCCAGGAGTCCTCGCTGGGACATAAAACCCTAGCATGCCCCATAAAGAGGAGGCACAGCGCCCTCTTGGCATCCACGATATGGATGGCCTGCCATAGCCGGTTCAGGACCAGCACTCTGGAGTAAAGCGCATTTCTCACGGATAAGTTATAAGCCTGGAAGCCCACGTGGGTCAATACGGCATTGGGCGGGAGAGAATTCAGTGGGCAAGATAGGACATACTTGTCAGACAAGGCTGGAAAACTTATAGGCCTAGACATTACCCCGTTCAAGCCAAACTAATTCCATTCCAGAGAATTTGCGTGTCTGATAATTCCTTTGACTCGCCAGGGACGAAGCGAGGCCACAGAGCCCAAGAAAATGGAAGAGGCTCCGGCTTTCCGGTAATCATCAACATCACCTTTGCAAAGGATACCGCCGCCGCCGTTAATTGGCCGTGTAAAACCACGATCACGCAAGCGAAAGATATATTCGCAAACAAGAGGCTTTAACAGTGCACCAGACAACCCGCCACCACCCATGTGGGCCAGTGGTGATTTTTCCTTTCCGAAGGCCTTTTGGCCATAACCTTGCCAGTTGTAAGGCAGCGTATTTGAAAAACAGACGCTGTCGCAGGCGGGATGCCGACCGAGCTCAAGGATAGCGCCGATGGGAGCCGATGCTATACTGAACTTTGGCATTAGGGGAACATCCAAGTCGCTTGCTATATCAAGGACTCTTGCCGATTCGCCGATTAACACACGAGGATCACGCCCCGTATTCGGGCATGATAGATTAATCTGCAACCCGAAGGGGGCCGCAAATTCGTCTTTGTAAGCAATTAGCAAATCCACCATTCTCCTAAGTTCTTCTTCGCGCGCTGCCGGAGTTGAAGCCGCGGACATAACGGACAACCAGAAAGGCTTTTGACGCGCTTGCCAACGGCCAAGACCCAGGAGCCTTGCCAGTCCAGGATTACTCAAATCAACCGCATTTAGCAGTAAACCTTGGAACGGCCTGGCTTTTACGCAGGAGGGGATGAATTCTTCTGGGGTATAATCCTCTTTGAGAGGCATATTACCCGCCCATGAATCCAGTGTTACCGTTTTGGCAACAAAGGTCATATTCGAGAAATCGAGTCCAATTTTTTTGAATGGTTTGTGGTACCAGTAGCCTTCTCCAAAAAACCCTTCTACACCAGAGGCTCCTAAAACGTTTTCAAACTCAATTCCGCGAAGTTTCATTGTAAGATAGTCCTGCCGGATATACAGGATATAAAATCTCCAGTATTGGGTCAACAGCCTAAGTTAAATTCTCCGGGCTACCCTACTGAAAAACAGCTATCGTGGCGTGACATAATCAATGGGCGAATGAGGGGAATAGTTGGTTTAGTAACAAGCATCAAAGGCAACTTATAGGCCTAGACATTACCCCGTTCAAGCCATAAGATATTCACCGAATGGACTTGCGGCGCATAGTCGAGAATACCAAACAGATGGTCAGCATTCCCAGTCAGGGAGGAATCGATAGTCCCAACGCCATTCTCGATTTTATCAAGGCCGACGCCCGAAAACGGGGACTTAAAACGCAAGAGCTTAAATCGGGTAAAATGCGGGTGGGATTGGTTGTGGAATTGGGAAACGTGCAAAAAGGCGCATATGTCCTAAACGCGGTTGTCGATACCGCCCCAGTCGGAAATCCCGATGCCTGGGAATACCCGCCTTTCTCGGCCATCGAGAAGGACGGCTGGCTATATGGGAGAGGCGCGGCAGATTCCAAAGTAGCGGCTGCGATATTCATGAGCCTGGCCGAGGAATTATCAAGAAAGGTCTCCCGGATGAAGAAAGGACTTCTTATCTTTTTTGACGCCGACGAGCACACCGGGAAATTCAACGGCTGCAAGGCACTCATCGAAGCCTATAAGAACATCAAGGGCGTGGTGATCGGATACCCGGGTGATGACCAGTTCAACATCGGCAGCCGCGGCTTTTACAGAGTCTACGCGCACGTTCTGGGAACCTCCGGGCACTCAGGCTCGCGCCAAGCCGTCAAAGACAATGCCATCGATACGGCCTTCGCGTTCATACGAAAACTCAGGAAGATTGACATTGAAAACAAAAAAAGCGGCTTCCCTCTGCCGCCGAAGTTCAATCTGACAGCCGTTCACGGCGGGGAGTATTTCAGCATGATTCCAAACAAAGTGACGCTCAACATCGATATCCGCACCACCGTGGAGTTTGGGGAAAAACAGGCCGAAACGCTGCTAAGCAAGATCGCCGCAAAATTCGGCCCCAAAGTCGTGCTGGAGAAATTTGAATCCTGGCCCGCCTTCATGCTACCAAAGAAAAGCCCTCTGTGCGCGGTCTTCAGGCAGGTCTTTAAAGAAATGGGTCTGGAGCTTCCCTTTGAGGTATCCGGGCTCTCCAATTCCGGTAATCTGCTGGCCAAATACGGCATACCGGCCACCGCTGGATATGGGGTTAAATACAAAAATGCCCATGGAACCGATGAGAGGGTGCTCATTGAGAGCATCCCCTTGGTGCACGAGATATATCTGCGCGTGGCTGAGAGACTAACGGGGCTCTAAGATTGGCCTTGCCAGGAGGCCTCTTATTGATCATCTTCGCCGACATGAAAAAGACATTCTTTTTGGGCATTTTACTGCTGCCCCTTGTTATGAGCGCTCAAACTACACCTGCCAATCTCCCCCGCGCCATATTTGCTGGCGGGTGCTTTTGGTGCATACAGCCCCTTTTTGATCAGACGCCCGGAGTAATTTCCACGCGGGTAGGATATACTGGCGGACACATCGCCAATCCCACCTACGAGGAGGTCTGCGCCGAGACGACGGGGCACAGGGAAGCAATCGAAATAACCTATGACCCAGGCAAGGTATCGTATGAGAAGCTCCTGCACGTCTACTGGCGCGCAATAGATCCGACCGACGCTGGCGGCCAGTTCTACGATCGGGGGGAGTCCTACACGACCGCGATCTTCTACACATCTCCCGAACAGAAGACAGCCGCGGAGGAGTCCAAAGCGCAGCTGGAAAAGGCTTTCTCACCGCAAAAGATCGCCACTGTGATTCTGCCCGCCATGCCTTTCTATCCGGCGGAAGATTATCATCAGACCTTCTACCAGAAATGCCCCCTGCGTTTTAACAGCTACAAGTCAGCAGGCGGTCATGATGAGAAACTAAGGAAGCTATGGGGCGACAAAGGATAGAAAAACCATTTGTGTCTTGAGTTGGCGGGGACCCTTCGGCTAGAATGGAGCCTTACGTATTTCTGGAGAGGTGACAGAGTGGCCGAATGTGCATGATTGGAAATCATGTGTATGCGCAAGCGTACCGGGGGTTCGAATCCCCCCCTCTCCGTAAGCTTTATATTATAAGGGATAGACGTTAATCTAGGCAGTAATTAGTCCGCATTACTAACACTTTTACTAACAAATCGCCTTAAACTTCCAACATTCGCAAGCGTTCTTTGAGTACGATAAAATACGAGTTTCAAACGATATAAGATTGCAATTGTAACGGTTTTCAATTATCCTTCTGGAAGAAATATGGGAACTCAAGTGGTAGCGGAATCAATAAACGTTGAAAATCAGCGATGGAATGTAATTGCTGGGCTCATTAATGAAACATTTGGGTCTATAGATCTTGCGGTGTTGGGGTTTGAAATGCAGCATGAATTACATCCTGACATGAGAGCGCATACTTCAAGAATGCTCATAGAGGCTTCTCCAATAGAGACTTTCTCAGCGTACCGTAAAGCAGTCCGTGTGGTGACGCCATCACTTATGGGTAAGCTTGGCACTCTAGTTGCGCCACAGGTGAGTTATACAGTGGCAGATACCACATATCCTAGCTGTGGAAAGCTTACGATCAAAACCCTTGTTAATGAATCCTCTTTTGCGTTGTTAATCGCTGGGAATGGGAAGTGCAGCCAACTAGCGTCAGCTATCGCCGATGGGGCAAAGCGACATCTTCAGGCCAGGAATATACGTTACACAAACAGCCTCAAACAATAGCTTGGGTAATATCCCCTCTTTTTAGCCGTCAAACATCCTCAAGTATCGGATTGCCGATAAACTGGACGGCCATAACGACAAAGCCGCCAAAGCTCTTTTAACCATAGAAAATCCACTGTTATGATGATTTATCACTGTCTCCTCTCATTCAAACACCCCTTTTTAGAGCTTTCTAGCGTGGCCGTCCGTAAGCCGTGTTAAGAAACCATATCATGGCATTAACATACTTCTCTTTCGTTGCCAGAGAATACATCCCTTCCACTATCGCCAGTCCCTCTTCTTTACTCCCGCCATAGCAGCATAATCCTCGATAAGCCATCTTTAAGGCTCTAAATCGCCTATGCTTTCCCGCTTTGGAGTTATTGTCTTTTGGCCTCCCTCCGGGGTTTCCTGACTCTCCCGGCTGCCATCTATGGCCTTTATCTAGGTTTCCGAGACTTTTGTAATTATAGGGCATGGCTGCTCACCCATTATAACACGACATCTTTTCCTGTGCTTGCTTAAAAAGATTGTCGTTTGCGACAATTTCTCTTCCTAATCTCAATGGAATATCGTCGTTTCCGTAGATTTTCTCTTTCGGGTGTTTTAACCCGATTCAAGCACTTGAGATCATTCCATTATCTATCGTTTCCGGTCGATTAAGCAATTCTTGAAAAATCATCATTTCATTCGATTTTCGGGTTACTTAATCCGATTATTGCCATTTCCTAATCATTCTCATATTCCGTTTTAAGCTCTTGGTGTATGCTAAATGTTGGAGGGGGGCTACCCTGATACCCTTCTATGGAGATCCCCCTTACACTAGATGCGTTTTATGCGCCTACAGGCTTCCTATGAGGGCTACCGCTTCATTTTCCTTGGCTTAGGATCTTGTGGGGCTATTAGCTCCCATGCCTCCAGCCCAAATGCCTTTGCAAGCCGTTCAACGGTCTCAAGCCATATCTGCTTTTTGCGGCCAGACTCTATCTTCTGATAGTATTTATAGCTAAACCCGTACTTCTCCGCAAAGGCCTCTTGGGTAAGCCCCATTTTAAGCCTTAGTTGCCTTATGCGCTTGTGCAGTAGTGGTAAGATTGACACCCACCAATCATAGGGTATTTGAGGCTTGCAAATACACGCACCTATCGGTAGTATCTAATCCGTGAAGCTTTGTCTCTCAGTATCAATAAAAGATACTCGAAAGTTCAGCCTCTTGCTTGCGGCGGCATTTCAATCCCGCTATCCACTCCCTTAAAAAGGATAAAAACCGAGATGAAAAACAACTCATCGATCTTAACTGGGGTTATAGTTATTTTGTTAATAGCAGCCGGTTTGACCTTTAGATTTGAAGATACAGCTGTTGATTTTCTTAAATACCTCATGTTATTCGGGTGTTTTGCGATAATTGGGGCAATAGTTAAATTTTTTAAGAAAAAGTACCCGCACGCAGAAACTAAAGTACCTAGCCCAACCCCCGAGATATTCAAACGGTTACCACCAGTGCTAACGCACAAATTCTATGTCTCAGAAATAATTGGGGATTTGTTTTCTTGGCTCTGGCGTCAGGTTTGTCGATTTGTCTCGTTTATAACTCGGAGCTTTTCAAGGAGGCTTATATGCGCCTTTACAATTGTTTGGTTGATGCTGGCAGCTCTATACCGTTGGCTCGATCACCATCATTATTTTTATCTATCAGACTGGGCAATTCACGTAGTTCCCCCGATTATTTTTGCAGCAGCTGTTTATTTATGGAAATGGGTTGTGGCTATAAAAAGATCTGAATGAAGAGATCCTAAGCTTGCCAAGAGCTATGAGGATAACTGGGAGAAGCTATGGGAAGAGTCAAAGCCGTGAAATACTTCACCTAATAACATAGGCTTTGTTTAATCTTCTGAATCATCTGCTCTACACTAGGCTGGGCTGAGTTATAATATCTCATCCATCTTGCGTAATCATCAAAGAAAGCATCTCTAACATCCTCTGAGCCTTCCATTTTGATTGCCTCTACAATAGGAGGATACTTTTTGTTATTTCTTAGTTGCGGAGTAATGCTATTACCTTTTTTTATATCTTTTTCTATTTCTCTTCCTATACCTTGTGTGCAAAACTGTGCATAGTATGAAGCATTCTCTTGCGTGAGGGGATGAATCTCATTGCTGGGGGTTATGCAAGCCTTTGCATAGCTCATTTCTTTCCTGTTTTTATTCTTGGGATCATTCACTAAGATAGTTATCTTTCGATGGGTAGGGGTATCCGATCGTTCATCCCTAATCAAGTTCCGCTTTCTTAGCTCCTTTAAGTAGTTCTGAACAGCTCTTCTTTTGCAGCCCAAATACCTTGCAAGACGGCCATTTGATATAAGACACCCACGTATAGCCCAATCAAAGCTATTGAGGAAAAGAAATGTCATCCTAGCTCCCATTGATAGTGTCCCATCCCGCATAACAAGCCTAGGTGCAGAATCAGAGCCTTCAATATCCTTTCCTGTTAATGCGCCTTCATTCATAAAAATAAACCTCCCCTGCCCATCCGTAGAAACCCTGCGAAGGCATAGCAGAGCCGGACAGCCTCAAGGGAGGAAAGTTAAAGTTTGCCTTCATAGTTAAGCCTTCTATCTGAGTACCTCTTTAGCCTCCTTAACGCTCTTACCCTGTTCAAAGAGTTCAAAATACCGTTCTGCTCGCTGGAGGCTACCGCAAGATACAGCATATTTACCAAAGTCATTATCTTTCGGAAATAGCTCCCTCGCAGGATCGTACTTACCAAAGATAATCCCGGCCTTTTGCACGCTTACGGGAAACACCTCCCAGCTATGGCATACCGCCCCCCGATAGAGGCCGTATAGAGCGGCCTTCGCTGTCCTTTTGACCTGTCTCAATACCCTCCCATCTGTACGGCCATATTCCATCCGCAAGGGTATTGGCTCCTGCTGGGGGGCATCCCCCTCTAGCTGACCCATTCCTGGGGCTTTAGGAGGCATTGCAGCTTCAATACTCATACTGCTTCCCCCTCTCCACCCTCAGCATGGGTCATTATGTAATCCCTCAAGCTATCCAAGTGTATCAGTCTAATTGATCGTCTGGCTCCCTTCTTGCGAAGGACAGAAGACCGAATCGTCCTTGTTAGACAAAGTTCATTTATTGTTGTTCTTGAGAGGCCATAGAGCCTCCCTCCGGGTTTGGGAAGTCTAGCAAATTCCCTGTTGTTCAGGGGATCTGTCGGGGTGGATACTGTTTCGTATGTCTGCGCTTCATGCTGCATAGTAGAGGCAGTATAAATCATCTACGTTCTCAAAAATATACCCCAAACAAAAAACTTTAGAGAAAAGATGTTTGGGGAAAACTCATTAAGAGTTATCTCGATAATCCCCTGAATTGAGCCAAAACAAACTTACTATTCCTCGGTTATTGCTGTAGGCAACCGTAAAAAAAGATGGAGTTATACTTAAAAACTTTCTCACCTGTGTTTTTATAATTTCCTTCATTTTCGCTTTTACGCATGATAAATAAGGTTTCCGATAAGCATTATGGTATATGGCAGTTTCACCAATACCATTGAATGCAGAATGCAATTCTGGTTTGTTGTCTGTTATAAACAAAATTCTTTGCCACACAATATCATTCCATTCATCGGCATATTGAAGGTTTGGCGGTGGCATAGTAATAAGTTTTTTGTATAGTGATTGCATTTCCTTGCTACTCTTCTTAACTATCCCCATTAGATATTTGCGGGATGACTCCCTTTGATACTCTTCACGAAGATAATTTGCCGCCCATTTATCATCGGGGACACTTTCATGCAGAACTACCCATGCCTTTACTAGTGGCCCCAGTATTGCCTGCAAAGTAATATTTATAGGCACGTTCTTCAATATTCGCTTCTTCTGTTTTTCTTCTTTAAGCGGTTTGTTGTACCTTTTCTGTAGCTCCGCATATTTGGCAAGCAGACCTTTATAAGGTACATTGTGCGCTGGGTCTCTAAAGTCTAACAAGGCAGGCCAGACATTCGCATTCCGGGCGTAGTTGACAAATACCTCTGTTTTGTTGCACTCACCGCCTCGAAAGATCCACTCAATCCTACCGGATAACCCACATAATATCTTCAACATCTCTGTATCATTCTCCCTTTCTGCGTGGTTCTTAATGAAGTCCGCTAACCTTTCGCAAAAAACATTTAGAGATTCCTTTGAGAGCAAACTTACCATATCTAATATTTTTTCCACATCCTCTGGTACTACAGGTTTTACAGTCTTAGGTTCATTAAAACGCCAAATTTCAGGATCGCAAGATGGCGGGACTTGTATTGGATCATAATGTATATTCTTTTCGTCTTCCCTTTGTGGTGAAGATAAAGACGTATTCATTCGCACCATCTCTTGCAAGAGGGGACGATTCACAGTCTTTTTGCTATCCTGCTTCACCCTACTTTGCCTCCTTGTACTTTGGTAGTTTATCCAAAGCCTCACGCTTGGCATCTAGGCTTATATGGGTGTACTTGTCATGCTCGTCGCTGTCATGCCCTACAATTGCCATTCGCATTTCCTTGCTTACGCCGCTATTGGCTAGGTTTGAAATACAAGTATGCCGAAGACTGTGAAAGCAAAGCCCAAAGAATCGCCGTCCTTTACCCACGTTCTTCTTCTTTCCCGTTTGCTCCTGCCTATCTATCCCAGCTCCCACTATCAAATCAGCAAACCTTTGGCTAAGCCCAAACTCACCGTTGTTCCGCTTCTTATAAAAAGACGGGAATACTGGGATGCTGTCAGAAATACCTCTTGGGATAGAGGAAAAATACTTATGCAGTTCCCGTGTCATTGGGAGCGGGATCGTCTTTTTCTTGATTTTGGATGTCTTGTGTGGGACATAATGGATAACCTCTTCTTCTAGGCCTATATTCCCCCAAGTCAGATCGGCGGCATCCTGTAAGCGCATCCCCAGCCCCACACCCAAGAGGATCATCCCCCGCCATTGTATGCCCGTACCATAGCCCGCCTTGCCTTTCCTATCCTCACTATCCATCCAGTCAGCCCTTGCCAGAAGTTTTTGAATATCCGAATTGCTAAAGGTCTTGCGGGCATTGGGAGCGGCATTGACGTGCGATACACCCTCCGCAGGGTTAGTCATTATCTTCCCCAGTCTTCGAGCTTGATTTAACGGTATGCGAAGAATCTTTATGGACAGGTTGACGGTTCCGGGAGCCTTGCCCGCCTTTAGCTGCTTATTCTTGAAGCTTTCTATGTCGGCTATTTCCAGCGTTTCAAGGGGCATTGTGGCATTATCTCCTATGCTTGCGAGGAACTCTTCCACAACGCTCTTATAGCGTCTAATGGTCGTCTGTTTTGCGTCCGGGGTATCTTGATCCCTATACCATTGCCGCAGGTATTCTCCTATCAGCACATCCGGCATCGGCTCTTTCTTAATAATCTCAAGGACGGCATTGAAGCCCTTGCGAGCCGTTGATATTGAAAACTTCTTTTGAAGGGCATCCTTCGCCGCCTTTTCCCAGCCTTGGCATACTGCCCTTGCTTTATCCTCGTCCGTCTCTCCTGTGCTTCTTAACACCCGCCTATTGTCCGGCAACCGATAGGCACAGTACCAAAAAGGTGATCTACCTGTATCCTTATGTATGCTCGCCATAAAATATCGATACTAACAGTTTTACTAACAACTTCATTATACGTCAATATCTTTATGTCCGTAAATATTGGGATTGAAGGTAATTTTGTAGGGAGTTTAGTACCGGGGGTTCGAATCCCCCCCTCTCCGTATCGTTTTGTGTGTCAAATACCTGTGTAACTAATTTTTGTTTTTTTACAAAAGTATGACAAAAAGTATGACACAAGGCGGGAAAAAGGTTGGATGTTTTCTGTCGTCTTTTCGGGAATTTTGAGAAAAAAGTCAGACCTCTGTCAGCGTTCTCGCAACTATGCCAAGCGTAGAAAATAAGGTGCAAACCGTCCCGTCTTGGGAACATGTATGAAAACAGTCGCATCCTCTACTCCCCGTACTTCAGCGCATAGCGTTCGCTGAGGACTTTTGCCGAAAGCCTTCCGCTAGGCAGCACCATAGAACGCGTTTCTTCAATCGGGCGGATGACAATGCCTTCGGCGGGCATGTCCGGCAAGTAATCCTGTTTGTTTGCCAGTTCAATCAGTTCATCCAACTTGAAGCGAAATTCGCCTTCCCAGACGACCTTTACCATTGGTATACCCGCTGTGCGGCAGAACTCCATAAGCTCGTTGTGACCGACATAACGATGCGTGGTAGTGTTGAAAAGATTAAAGGCGCTAAAGTCCGCACGCTTGAGGTTCATGTGATTGCTTTGAATTCCGGCTCCATGAATCTCCCCCTGCAGAGCAAAGTTCCCGCCTAGCTTCTCCAATGCTTCACGTATACGATACTTGCTTGCGATTTCCCAGAAAGTATTTGTGGCATCCTCCAACAGCTCAAGGTTGCGTGAACAAACGCCAAAGTTGCCATCTCTCAAATAGTAGGTACCAGACGTACCATCCACTTTCTGAGTAATAACGCACTTCTTCCCTTGGAATTCAGCCAAGGCATCTGGGAAAGAACGCAGGTTAGGTTCATCTGTCTTGGCAATGCCTGACGGGAAAGCGCCTTTGGCCACACCAAGCAGATTTGCGGGAACCGGCTTCTCGTATTTTTGAATGCCGATAACTTCCGTCAAGTCATCACCAATGGCATAGTTGTTGGTTTTGAGAATGCTAACTGGCAACGCCAGGCCTTGGCTAACCTGACCCTTGAAGCGAGTAACCTTCAGCCGGAAGTTTTGCCTGCGGAGAAACTCATATTCAGGGCGATCAGGAACAACTGTGTCCGGCTCATGCCATACGCAGAGATCACCCGATTTGAATTCGCCCTTTTTAATGACGGTTTGATATCCCAAGACGGTAGCCGCCTCAATCCGGTCTGCGCCAGGGATTGGGCGAATATCGATAATTGTTTGTATGCTAGCGAGTTTCATAGGTTGTTGAGTAAGGCTGCATGTTCCTTGTAAACGAAAACCATGCCGAGTCCGGGAACTTTTGATTTTTTAACAATCCCCAGTCTTTCAAGGTTTCTCAGCCCATTAATTATTGTTTGTCGGCTGGATTTGATGCCTTTTACTATTTGATTGAGAGATGCCACAGGCCGGTGCTTCAGATACTCATAAATTGCTGTTGTAGACTTCCCCCTGATTTTGGCGGCTTTGATGGCCTTTACATCCTTCTCGAAAAGGTTGTGGAAATCTTGAGCTGTCTCGGAGGCATGTTCTGCGGTTTGAATAATGCCTTCTAAAAAGTATTTTATCCAGCCTTCCCAGTCTCCCGTCAGTTGTACGCCTTCCAAGTGAGCATAGTATTGTCGTTGATAACGCAGAAAATATGAGCTCAAGTACAAAACAGAAGACTTGGTAAGACCGTTCGCATTTAAAATCAGGTTGATCAACATGCGTCCGACTCTTCCATTACCGTCAAGAAACGGATGTATCATTTCAAATTGCACATGCGCCAAAGCGGCCTTTATAAGTGCTGGCATGGCATCTTCCTTATAGATGAACTTCTCCAAGTCGCTCATGCATTCTGCTACCTGTGCTGGCGGCGGAGGGACATAAACAGCTTGGCTGGGGCGAGGCCCTCCAATCCAATTTTGCGAGCGGCGAAATTCACCGGGGCATAATCTATACCCATGCCTATTCGACAAAAGTATTTTGTGAACCTCGCAAAGGAGCCGCGACGAAATAGGGAATCCTCCCTTGATCCGCTTTAAGCCATGTTTCAATGCTTCGATATTGCAAGCAACCTCTTTGACGCCCTCAATGAAATTATCGGTTTCTTCGTCCTCTCCATATAAAAGTACGTCCTCCCAGGAAGGTTTGATGCCTTCTATTTTGGAAGACATCAGCGCCTCTTTAAGGATACAAATATCCCAAAGCGCATTTATGTCCGGCAACGATAAACAAACTTCATCAAGATGCTTAAGCGCTGCCGTAGCCTCTTCGAGCAACGGATGAATTCCTTTCACATCAAAGTCTTGGCTGGGCGGCAAAGGATTGGGAATATAGGCCCAATAACTCTCGTCTACCGTTATAAGCTTCTGATAAGTCCCAAACTTTGTTTCATACGGAGTCATACTGCATTAATGACGAAATTTTAAGAAAAGCGCCAGCTGATACCAACTTTAAATTGAAGTATGGAGCGTTTACGTGATAGGGCATTTTTACAAATACGGTTCCGCGATTTTCGAGCGTTTCAAGGTCTGCCCTTGCGGAGGCACCCCTCCATTCCCCGAAAGGTTTTTTTCACAAACCGTCAATGCGAAAACGATTCCTCCTGCGAACCAAGCACTCTTTCGCCCATCCAGTCCTTAAACGCGTTGTGCCATTGGTGCTTTCTCTGAACATAAAGGCACTATCCTGCCCGTCCGACTTTTTCACGAAAACTAGTTAGTTTTTAAAGTGCGGAAGCGGGTGCGGTTTTGCGGACTTTTCCTTTGAAGAATAGATCCCCCTTACCCCCTGTGATAACCATTTTGATTGCTTCTTGTATGCCCAATGTTTCCCTATGTTAATAGTTTGCCTCGGTGTGAAATAAGGTCTAAAAGTTAAGCTAATACATGAACTATGGCCAAACTAGAAAACAAGACAGAATCCTTTGAAATAACTCTCTTCAAAGCCGCCGACAAACTCCGCAAGAATATGGACGCCGCAGAGTATAAACACATCGTCCTTGGCCTCATCTTCCTGAAATACATCTCGGACTCTTTTGAGACACTCCATAATAAACTCTTGGCCGGCAAAGCCACGGGCGCAGACCCGGAGGATGCCGATGAGTACAGAGCCGAAAACATCTTCTTTGTACCGCCAATAGCCCGTTGGACTAACCTCTTGGCTCGTGCAAAACAGCCATCAATCGGCAAAGACCTGGACGATGCAATGGAAGCTATCGAGAAAGAGAATCCTACGCTTAAAGGTATCCTTCCCAAGGTTTACGCCCGCCCAAACCTCGACAAGGTCGCCCTCGGCGGTCTGCTTGACCTCATTGGTAACATCGCCCTGGGTACCGAGGCCGCCAAGAGCAAAGACATCCTGGGCCGCGTGTATGAATATTTCTTAGGCGAGTTTGCAAATGCCGAGGGCAAAAAAGGTGGTCAGTTCTATACTCCCAAGTCGATTGTCCGCCTGATGGTCGAAATGATTGAGCCTTATAAAGGCCGTGTGTTCGATCCGGCCTGTGGTAGTGGTGGCATGTTCATCATGAGCGAAAAGTTCGTAACAGAGCATCGTGGGAATATCCAGGACATATCAGTCTATGGACAAGAGAGCAATCAGACCACCTATCGCCTGTGCCGAATGAACCTTGCCATTCGCGGCATTGATGGCTCGCAGGTTAAGTGGAATACCGAAGGCTCATTTTTGAATGATGCCCACAAGGATCTTAAGGCCGACTACATTCTCGCCAATCCACCCTTTAACGACAGCGACTGGTCAGGACAACTCCTGCAGAACGACCCCCGCTGGCATTATGGGACGCCTCCGTCCGGCAATGCCAACTATGCATGGCTCCAGCACATGATCTACCACCTCTCGCCGAGGGGCGTGATGGCCTGTGTATTGGCGAACGGTTCTCTTTCCAGTCAGACTTCCGGTGAAGGCGACATCCGTCAGAAGCTCATAGAGGCCGACCTCGTCGACTGTATTGTAATGCTCCCGAAGCAGCTTTTCTATAATACCGGCATCCCTGCCTGCCTTTGGTTTATCTCACGTAAACGCGTCGGCAACGGCGACCGCAAACGTACGGGAGAAATTCTCTTTATCGATGCTAGCGAAGTCGGCCACATGGAAGATCGCACTCACCGTGCATTTAAAGAAGACGATATCGCTAAGCTGGCCGCCACCTATCACCAGTGGCGTACGCCGAATGGCAAATATGAAGACATCAAGGGTTTTTGCAAGTCGGCGGATGTCGATTTAATCAAAAAACACAACTACGTGCTCACGCCCGGCCGCTACGTAGGCATCCCCGACGAGGTCGACGATGGCATTCCCTTTGAAACAAAGATGAACGGCTACTTGGCCGAGCTTAAGGATCAATTTGCCCAGGAACAAAAGCTGAACGAGGAAATCAAAAAACAACTGGCCAAGGTAGGCTTCAAACTAGAATAACCTATGGATAAAAAACTTCAAATCCGCAACAGCACCGCCGAGTTCCTAGTGTTTACCCGTCAATCGGGAAGTAGTATTGAGGTGCGTGTGGCCGACGATACGGTGTGGCTAACGCAAAAGCTGATGGCCGCTCTTTTTGAGACAACGGTGGCCAACATCGCCATGCACCTTAAAAATATCTTGAGCGAAGGCGAATTAAGGCAAGATGCAGTTATTAAGGAATCCTTAACAACTGCCACCGATGGTAAAAAATACAAAACCCGTTTTTACAGTCTTGATGCCATTATTGCCGTGGGTTTTCGAGTGAATTCTGCGCGTGCTACTGAGTTCCGCCAATGGGCCACCGGCGTATTACGTGACTACTCGATCCGTGGTTATGTGCTCGATAAGGAACGCCTTAAAAACGGAGCCTTCCTCAACAAAGAGTACTTTGACGACCTGCTGGCGGAAATTCGTGAAATCCGCGCAAGCGAGCGCCATTTCTATCAAAAGATTACCGACATCTACGCCACTGCCCTGGACTACAATCCCCAGGCTGAGACGACTAAAACCTTTTTTGCCACGGTACAGAACAAAATGCACTACGCTATACACGGGCACACTGCCGCCGAGCTTATTAAAGAACGGGCTGATAGCAGTAAGGAGAAAATGGGGCTCACTACCTGGAAGAATGCCCCACATGGAAAAATCCTAAAGCCCGATGTGGTCGTGGCCAAAAATTATCTTAGCTCCAGTGAGCTAAAGAGTTTGGAGCGTATTGTGAATATGTACCTGGACTACGCCGAAGATCAGGCTGAGCGAAAGATTCCCATGACGATGAAGGATTGGGGGCATCGCCTAAACGCATTTCTGCAGTTCAATGACCGCGATGTACTAAAGAACCCCGGCAAGGTCAGCCAAGAGATCGCCAAGGCCTTTGCGGAAAGCGAATTTGAGAAGTATCGCATCGTTCAAGACAGGCTCTTTGAGTCCGACTTTGACCGTGAAGTGAAGAAGTTGACTAAGGGAAAGGAGAAGAAATCATAATATGGGAGATTTCTATCAAGTCAAAATCACCAAAGCCATTCGCAGGCTAATAAGCCAGGATGCCCAACTCCTAGAAAGTGGAGTTAATGAGCGGACGATTATGTATCGCCTTGCAATGCATCTCCAGTCAGAGATTCAGGAATGGAATATTGATTGCGAGTATAACCGCGATGGTGTCGATCCAAAACGTGTTAATCTGAACCCTGGCAATCTTACGGCCAATGACGATGTAAAAGGTACAACCGTCTACCCTGATATCATCGCCCATCACAGAGGAACTAGCATGAATCTCTTTGTTATTGAGATGAAGACTTCGGATAATATCACAGAGGCTAGCAAGGCCTACGATGTTAAGAAACTTGAGGCTTATCAGAAAGACTTGCACTACAAGCACGCCTATTTTGTCGAAATCCCTGTGCGCGAGGCCTTCAAAGATTTGAATGATGAAACCATCAAGAACCTAGTTCAGCGTGTAGGGCGACCAATAGTGCGTAGAATGGCAGGCCGGAGCACATCGGATGTGCCAGTGGAAGGAGATGAAAATGAAGCCTGAAAACACCAGAAAGAGTATCATGAGTACTCTCTATAAACATAGAGGTGTGATCATACCCCTAGAAATGCTACAAGAGCCACTAGGCCATTCAGCGAAACCAGGGCTCCTGGTACAAGAAATCGAATACCTCTCGGAAAAGGGTTATCTTGAGAAATCGAGCGACCTAGCCAGGGGATGCTATGCAGCCACGATTACGGCACAAGGAATTGAATGGCAAGAAGCGGAAAATATTAGCTTTGGAAAAAACCTTTGGTATTGGATTATTGGCAGACTAGATCAGATTGCGACAGCAGCTGGTGTTGCCTTTGTAACAACTCTTATCACTAACTGGCTGACAAAAAAATAACCTATGCCGCAAACCCACACCATACCGACAGGCTGGAAGACGACGACGCTCTCTCAAGTAGCGGAAATTATCGGCGGCGGAACCCCCAAAACAACTGTTCCTGAATATTGGAATGGGGATATTCCGTGGCTGTCTGTGGTAGATTTTAACAATGGGAATAGGTGGGTTGAATCTACGGATAAAACCATTACAAAAGCTGGCCTAGAAAATAGTGCCACTAAAATTTTGGAAGCTGGGGATATTATAGTCTCGGCACGTGGCACTGTCGGAGCATTTGCTCAGCTTAAAAAGCCTATGGCATTTAACCAATCGTGCTATGGGCTTAGAGCTAAACAAGGCTACTTTAATAATTTTCTTTATTACCTTCTGAGCACGAGCATCAAACAGATTCAAAAGAACGTGCATGGCGCAGTCTTTGATACAATCACCAGAGACACTTTTGAGAAGATTGATGTGATTGTCCCTCCCCTGCCTGAGCAGAAAGAGATTGCCGCTGTCCTTTCCTCCCTCGATGACAAGATCGAGCTCCTGCGGGCGCAGAACAAGACCCTGGAGGGCATGGCGGAGACACTCTTTAAGCAATGGTTTATGAAGTTCGACTTCCCCGATGCCCAAGGCCGGCCATATCGGTCATCGGGCGGAAAGATGGTGGAATCCGAGCTTGGCGAGATACCGGCGGGGTGGAGAGTGGACTCTTTTGCGTCTACGGTTGATATTCTTGGCGGCGGGACGCCCAAAACCGATAGAGACGAGTATTGGAATGGCGGCATTCCTTGGTTTTCGGTGGTAGATTCACCCAGCGAGACAGATGTCTTTGTCTTAAAGACAGAGAAGACAATTTCAGAAGAAGGAGTTAAAAATTCGGCGGCTCAAATTCTCCCGGAGGGCACTACGATTATTACCGCGAGAGGAACTGTCGGGAAATTGGCTGTAATGGGTATACCTATGGCGATCAACCAATCCTGCTATGGATTGCGAGCAAAGAACGGCGACTTCCCGTACTTCACCTACTACATGACCAATAAGCTCCTTCAGGAGCTCAAACAAAGCGTCCACGGTTCGGTTTTTGATACGATTACTAAGGAAACCTTGAACGGCATATACACTGAAGCCCCCTCGCTCACAGTACAGGAAGCTTTTGAGAAGACAGTCGCACCTGTGATGAACCGAATGAGAGCCAATCTTCAAGAAGTTTCAAGCTTGGGAAAAATTCGGGACTCAATCCTTCCCAAGCTAATGAAGGGAGCTCTGCGAGTAAAACAATAATTTATGAGTACATTCATTCATATAATTAACGTTGGACAAGGTAGTATGGCTTTAGTCCATTGCGAAGGTGGTTGTGTCATACTTGTCGATTGCAACATTACTGACCAGAACCGTACGGATGTCATAAATCACCTCAAGAGGATAATGCCAAAGGATACCATCGACGTGTTCGTAAATTCCCATCGTGATTGTGATCATCTGAGTGGGATAAAGGAAGTGCACGCACTCTATCCCATACAGCAGATATGGGATTCAGGTGAGACCGGAACTAGTCCTGACGAACAGGAATATAAAGACTATATGGAGTTACGAAGAAGCATCAAGTGCACTACCCCAAAAATACAGAATTCATGGACTGCCGGACAAGAGGGCAGCAAAACACAGATACTCTGTCTTAATGGGTGTAGAGACGATTGCAGCGACCCTAACAGCCAAAGCATTGTGCTGCGCTTCGATTACAACGGTTCTTCCATTATTCTACCAGGCGATTCGGATGCTGTTGCATGGAAGAATGAGATTATTCCTACCTTCACCTCGGCTCAAATCGCATCGAACATATTGCTAGCTAGCCATCATGGCTCTATTTCATTTTTTGACGACCCAACCGATCAGTATCTCTATACTAAACATCTTCAAGTAATTTCGCCTCAGATGACTGTTATATCCGTAGGCTCTAATCCACATGGGCACCCCGATGATAAGGCAGTCAAACTATATGAAAAATATTCAAGAGGTTCCGGGAGCGGCCAGAAGGTGTGGAGAACTGATCAACAAGGCCATATGTTACTTGAGCTTAAAGGAAGTGGAAACTGGTCATTAACCCCGAACTATCAACCTGCATCTGCTATTAAAGTTTAACTATGAGTAATCCATTAGAGATTTATATATTCGATGTAGGCTTAGGGCAGTCTATATTTATCCATCCAGCAACTAGTCCAGAATATGGAATGTTCGTTGATTGTGCTGATGCCGCTGATGATTCTCACCCTATTGATTTTTTAATCAAGAATCAAAAAATTCCCTCAAATGGAAGTATGTATGCTCTCAGCAATTTGACCGTCACTAACTATGATCAAGATCATTTCTCTGGGCTGCCCTACATAGAAAAGGTCGCCAGTATTGCAACGGTCAGGCTGGCTAAAAACCTATCTTCGGCAGAAATTAAGGCAGAAAAAGAAGAAACAGGATTTGTAACTGATGCGCTAGAGTCTCTTTGCCATTTAAAAGACACTTATACATCGTCAGCCTTAAATTATAACCCGCCATATGATGTCTTTACTTACTCACTTTCTTTTGATGATCTGGATGAATCTCAGAGGACAACAAACAACCTAAGCCAGCTTGTTTTTGTTAAATATCAAGGCAGCGTTATATGTATCAGTGGAGATCTTGAAGTGGCAGCCTGGGACAAAATAATTAAAAAGTACCCTAGTGTCTCAGAATATCTCAAGGCGACTAATGTTTTTATTGCATCACATCACGGCAGAGAAAATGGCTACTGCTCCAATGTCTTTACGCATTGTGGTAAGCCCGATTGTATAATCATATCTGATAAGGATATTATGCATGATACTCAAGATGGGATGGCGTCTAAATACTGTCAGCATGTTCCTACTGGAATCACTTTTAATGGAGAGTCACGCAAAGTCTTAACAACCCGTGGCGACGGCAACCTCCTTATCCAGTTTAATCAAGATGGATCCAGAACATATGGCCAGTTTTTCACAAAAGAGGAATCGGTCAGGGCATATGGTGATTTTTCAAGTCGTGTTGTTTCGCAAGGTATTCTCGGTTCTATTCTAGCAAGTCAGAGTAAATCATGACGCTTCCAAAATTCAGTTTTTATGACCAGTTCGGGTATATCCTTGTTGGATTTTACCAAATCTTTTCTTTGTGGCTATTATCAAGCCTGATCGCTTGGCCTATAGCAAAGAATCTCATCGATCTATCAAAGCCTGACTATGCAATACCCTTTATTCTAATCGCATACTTTACAGGACATCTTGTGCAGGCCATCTCCAATTTCTTTGAGAAAAGAGAATCAAAGATAAAAAAAGACTTGCAGAAAGGTTCCCAAGAGATGTTGGAAAAGGCCCGTGATTTCTTTGGTCTTAAGAAGAACTCGTCTCATCATATTATCTGGAATTATTGCTACACATACACGTTATCGAATGATTTTAGTGGGCAGATACAATTGTTTAATTCGATGCATAGCCTCTATCGCGGAATCTGGGCTGCCTCAATATTAAGCGCAACAATATCCATATTGATATCATTGTTTTATATGGCGGCGTATATACACCAGGCCATTCTTGGAAATTATGTCTTTTGCCACTGGAGTCTTGTAATTTATGGAGGATTTTTTGTACTACTTACACTAATATTCCACCAACGAAGGAAGCGTTTTCTTAAATACATGAATGAAAAGGTGCTTATAACTTTCGACATTCTCTCTAAAGACCTATTGAAAAAATAACTATGTCATCCATCTTTGAATCAGACTTAGAAGAATATGTGGTCGAGCTTTTGGAAGCTCAGGGCTACGAGTACCTGCCGCCCGAAAAGCATGAGGAAGAGCGAGGGCTGGGCGAGGTCATACTCGTTAAGCGATTGAAGGAAGCCATCGACCGGCTAAACCCTACCTTACACGCAGAGGCCAAGGAGCAAGCGTTGCGTCAGGTAATGAACCTACCCAGCCAAAACCTGTTAGATAACAATGAGGCTTTCCACCGGATGCTAACGGACGGTATTGACGTGGAGGTTATGGGCAGCGATGGCATCAAAGGCGACAAGGTGTGGCTGGTAGACTTTAGCGACTTCCGCAATAATGAGTTTCTTGTCTGCAATCAATTTACTATCAAGGAAAATAACAACATAAAGAGGCCGGACGTAATTCTCTTTATCAACGGACTACCGCTGGTGGTTGTGGAGCTAAAGAACCCTGCCGACGAGAATGCGACTGTCGAGAAAGCATTCCAACAGCTGCAAAACTATAAGACGGCCATCCCAACGATTTTCTATTACAACTGCCTGCTAATAGCCTCGGATGGTTTGGACACAAGGGCTGGGACTATCTCCTCCAACTTTGGACGTTTCATGCCGTGGAGATCGAGTGATGGCCAAAAAGAAGACAAGGCGACAATCCCTCAAATAGAGACGATCATTCAGGGAATGCTCAACAAGGTCACGCTACTTGACCTTGTGCGGCACTTTATCGTTTTTGAAAAGACGCAGGTCGAAGACCCCAAAACTAAACAAACCAGAATTGAAACAATCAAGAAGATCGCGGCTTACCATCAATACTACGCTGTGAATAAGGCTGTGGAGTCCACGCGCAAGGCCACCGCCGATAAGGGCGATCGTAAGGCTGGTGTCGTGTGGCATACACAGGGCAGCGGCAAGTCCCTCTCGATGGTATTTTACGCGGGCAAGGCTGTCCTAGCTTTGGATAACCCGACCATAGTCGTACTCACCGACCGGAACGACCTTGACGATCAACTTTTTGATACTTTCGCTGGATGCAAACAGGTTTTGAGGCAGGAGCCAGTACAGGCACAGAGCCGAGATGACCTCAAGCGATTACTCAAGGTTTCGAGTGGTGGCATTGTATTTACGACGATTCATACTTACTTGCAATCTGAAATGAAGTAATATAAAATAGGCTGATATGAGGCCGCGAAGGGAGATAGGAGAAAAAGAGATGAAGGAATTACGCGAGGCGATGGAAGTGCAGAAGAATCTGTAT